>Ga0209025_1004842_pt1 | contig 11367 bp, 10 predicted proteins | sample AraplaMF_Col_mLB_FD_184256 | JGI IMG/M metagenome (GOLD analysis project Ga0209025, IMG submission 184256) | Arabidopsis root microbial communities from the University of North Carolina, USA - plate scrape MF_Col_mLB (SPAdes) (version 2) | ecosystem: Host-associated > Plants > Roots > Endosphere... | reverse complement strand
CAGCGTTCGTCCTGAGCCAGGATCAAACTCTCCATAAAAGAAATTTGATTAGCTCAAATTGTTTTGCTGGCATCATGTTTGATGTCCAAAATTTTGTTCCGTTCACCAACTAAAGATTAGCTACTAAAAACTTTATTGATTACGTTTTGCTTGTTCAGTTTTCAAGGTTCATGTTAATGTCGTTGTTTTTCAGCGACTTCTTTATATTAACATTTAACTCAATTCATGTCAACAACTTTTTTAAAAAGTTTTTTCGTTCGTTGAGTTTTTGTTATGTCTTAGCGACAATTAATATAATACAATATTAATTAATTAAAAGTCAACAACTTTTTATAAAAAAATATCGAGGTATTTTTCATACCTCGATAACTAGCATACTACAGTTCATGCTCCATTTCTAGAGCTTCTTTATTTACCTTATAATGACGGTGAAATATCATTTCACTCTTCGCAACGATAGGTTCAATTTGAATATAGCCTTTGTCCACTAAATATTCTACAAACACTTCTAAATCTACAGAGTAGTTCATGAGCTCATTATGATCGTGCAATTCCTGAATTGTCCATGTCTCTTTTGCTTGCATTACTTCTAAAATATGATGAGCGCCATCCCGTGTACGTGAATGTATTAAAAACTCACTAGCTAAAAACAATAGCTCTAACCGTTTTTCTATCGGTTCATTACTTGTAACGAGCTCCTCGTATAATTTATAAATCGCTGGTTCTATTTTTTTCACCTGTGCCCAAACAGTTACTTCAGGGTAAAGTCCACTATCAATGATGGACAACCGACCCAAATGATGTAATGAATCCACTACATGATTATAAGCATCGAGATAACTCCCCTTATCAAAGTATTCTTTCCCTTCTAAGTAACGTCGAATTAACTTTGAAAATTGAATACCTGTTTTAATTTTACGGCCACTAAACGGAAACTCCTGTAACTCAATTTTTAATTTATGAAGAAATTCATTACGATCAAATAATACTCTACCAAAGAAAATCCAATCGACCACTTTTTTATTTGAGCCAATGAGTAGCCATTTTCGTATTATTTTCTCAGTAACAGTATGTAAAGCTACTTTATTTCCTTCATATAAGTAATGCTTCGAAAAGACTGGCTTATCTGCTTCCTTTACAATAATAAGTAAGATTGTATCAAATGTATCTGTAACATTACTTTTTTCCTCACGTTTTTCTACTAAAATAACGCCTAATGTATTTGACTGACTTGCACGTTCCTGGTATATCGGACGCAAAACTTGTTCCATGTTCAGTCCCCCTCTATTTGCTTGTTACTTTAACTTCATTCAGTGGATGTCACGGATTTTCACCGGACTCAATTACGCCAAGGCGAAATTGATTTCGTTAAAAATTCGACATACTCTAAAAGTATTCCTTCTTTCCACGTTATCAAAGCTAAAATACTTTGTTCTTATATGTTATAGTAGATTTTAGATTGGGAGGCAAGATGATAAATGAAACCTTACAAAAGTAAAATTAATAAAATTCGTTCATTCGCATTAGCACTTATTTTTATCGGCTTTGTAGTTATGTATGGGGGAATCTTCTTTAAAAACAATCCTATTCTAGTATTAATTTTCATGACCCTTGGTGTACTTTGTATTATCGGAAGTACAGTCGTATATGCATGGATTGGACTGCTCTCAACAAAAGCTGTTCAAGTGGTATGCCCTAATTGCCATAAGTACACAAAAGTATTAGGTCGTGTAGATATGTGTATGTACTGTAATGAACCATTAACACTGGATCCAACTCTAGAAGGAAAAGAGTTCGACCAATCTTATAATAAGACAAAAAAATCCTAGCCCTTAAAGAAGAGCTAGGATTTTTTTATTGTACTTTTGCAGATACATCTTTACACGATGGACAAGTGCCGTAAATTTCTAAACGATGCGCATGCACATCAAAGCCTGTTACTTGTGATGCAAAATGTTCAATTTCGTCGAGACCAGGATAATGGAAATCGACTATTTTGCCACAGCATTCACAAATCATATGATAATGATCATTTGTAACGAAATCAAAACGACTTGAAGCATCACCAAATGTTAGTTCTTTTACTAGACCAACTTCACGGAATACGCGAAGGTTATTATAGACAGTCGCTACACTCATATTTGGGAATTTCCCTTCAAGTGCTTTATAAATTTCATCGGCAGTAGGATGTGCCATTGTTTGAATTAAATATTCCAAAATAGCATGACGCTGAGGAGTAATACGTACACCAGTTGTTTTTAACGTGTCAAGTGCATCCTGTAAATGCGTTTCAGACATCGTCATGCACCTCTTCCATAAAGATTATTAATTTATAATTGTTACAATTAGTGTATCGAATTACTCTTACTTCTGTCAACATTCATACACATTTCAGTTTAACCTCTTTCAGTGGGTGTCACAGAAATTGGAATGGGGTTCTATAGGATGTTAGCCTAAAATCATCTTCAGGCATAATTGCTTTATGACCGCTTCTTCAATAGCCTCGTGATAAATCCATCATATTTTCTAAATCTGTTTCACCGCGTAACCACTTCTCTAAACTTGGCTTAAAGATTTCTAAGCTGCGTTCAACATAGCGAGAAGAGTGACTTGAAATATGAGGAGACACAATGACATTAGGTAAAGTCCATAAAGGATGATTCTCAGTTAAAGGCTCTTGTTCAAATACATCTAAAACAGCATAACCAATTTCATCTGCTTGAATGGCATGTAACAAAACGTTTTCCTCTACTAAGTTTCCACGACCAAAATTCATGAAAATAGCATCATTTTTCATCGCTTTAAAATGTTCTTCTTTTAGTAAATGTGTCGTCTCCTCTGTTTTAGGTAATACAGAGATGACAATATCAGCATTAGGTAAAGCTTCTATTAATTGATCAAAGCTCACCATATCATTCATATATGCCGCTTCGTTCCCTGAACGGTTGCAGCCAATTGTCACGACACCAAAAGCTTGTAATAAGCGACCTACTTCTGAGCCAATAGCTCCTGGCCCTAAAATAAGCGCTGTACTATCCCGCAACTCGGTTTGTTTCGCTTTTTTAGACCATTCATTTTTCTTCTGCTGTTCATACATCCAAGGCAGTGCACGCTTAATCGCTAAAATATGGGCAAGCATTGATTCTGCCATCGGCGTTTTATGAATGCCACGCACATTAGAAACTAATATCCCTCGTTCACTAATGGCTTGTGCTGGCATTTTTTCGATTCCCGCAGACGCTACAAAAATCCATTTAACCTTTGTCGCATACTGTATATTTTCATCATTTAAATCTTCACCATATGTGACAAGCACATCCGCTTGTTGTAGCTCATCGTTTGATAAGCCATTTTCAAAAATAAAATCGACTTGTGGAAATTCTGCTACTAGTGGCTCACGTAAATCCGGTCTTGGTTCAAACGTAAAATAAATTCTCATTACTTAGCCTCCAATTCTGCTAAATATGTATATACTTCTTCAATATGATTTTTCACTCTTACTTTACGCCAAGCCTTTATCAGGTTTCCTTCTGTATCAATTAAAAATGTCGAACGTTCTATCCCCATAAATTCACGTCCATACATCTTCTTCAGCACCCATACACCATACGCTTCTGCTACGGCATGATCCTCATCCACTAATAGCGAGAATGGTAATCCATGCTTATCTATAAATTTGGTATGTTTTTTTGCATCGTCAGGACTAATGCCAAGTACAACTGCATTTAATTTACTAAAATCCTCGTGCTTATCACGGAAGTCACAAGCCTCCGTTGTACAGCCTGGTGTCATATCTTTAGGATAAAAATATAAAATAACATTTTGTCCTTTGAAATCCGCTAGCTTTACTGTTTCTCCTTTTTCATTTATAAGGGAAAAATCAGGTGCTTTTTTACCTTCTATTAAAGCCATATCAATCTCCTCCTCTGTAGGCTCTATTTTACTCTAAATAGTAAAACAAATCATATCCCTTAATTTCTTTGGATTTCTTACACTGATAGGTCTACAATAGATGAAGTATAAAGATTTAGGAGGCAATATATATGAATCACACAAAATCTGAAGCAGTACACGCAGAAGCGACACAGCATATCGTTGGTGGTGTAAATAGCCCTTCTCGTTCTTATAAAGCAGTTGGTGGAGGTTCACCTGTTGCAATGGCACGTGGGAAAGGTGCTTATTTTTGGGATGTTGATGGCAACCGCTATATCGACTATCTAGCAGCTTACGGTCCAATCGTTACTGGTCACGGTCATCCACATATCGCAAAGGCTATTACACATGCAGCTGAAAACGGCACTTTGTTTGGGACTCCAACTGAATACGAGGTTACTTTTGCTAAAATGCTAAAAGAAGCAATCCCATCTATGGATAAAGTACGCTTTAATAACTCTGGTACAGAAGCTGTAATGACAACAATTCGTGTTGCTCGTGCTTATACAGGCCGTACAAAAATTATGAAATTCGCTGGATGCTACCATGGTCACTTTGACTTAGTATTAGTAGCTGCTGGTTCGGGTCCTGCAACATTAGGTACTCCAGACTCGGCCGGTGTTACAACTGCTACAGCAGAGGAAGTAATTACTGTACCATTTAACAACCCTGAAGCATTTACAGAAGCAATGAATAAATGGGGCGATCAAATCGCAGCTATTTTAATCGAGCCTATCGTTGGAAACTTCGGTATTGTAGAGCCTAACCCTGGCTTCCTAGAATTAGTTCATGCCACAGCGAAAGAAAAAGGTGCATTGACTATTCACGATGAAGTTATTACTGCTTTCCGCTTCCACTATGGTAGTGCTCATACCTTATTAGGCTTAACACCTGACCTAACTGCACTTGGTAAAGTAATCGGCGGTGGTTTACCAATCGGTGCATATGGCGGTCGCAAAGAGATTATGGATACAGTTGCTCCACTTGGACCTGCCTATCAAGCAGGCACAATGGCAGGGAACCCTGCATCTATGCAAGCTGGTATTGCCTGCCTAGAAGTATTACAAACTCCAGGTATTTATGATGAAATGGATCGTCTTGGAGCCATTTTAGAAAAAGGTATCCTAGATGCAGCCAAAAAACATGATGTAACAATTACTGTTAATCGTCTTAAAGGTGCTCTTACAATTTACTTTACAGATGTGAAAGTAGAAAACTATGAGCAAGCTGAAAACTCAGACGGTGAAATCTTTGGTCGTTTCTTTAAATTAATGCTTGCACAAGGAATTAATTTAGCTCCATCTAAATATGAAGCTTGGTTCTTAACAACTGAACATACAGAAGCAGATATTATTGAGACAATCAAAGCGGTAGATATTGCATTTTCACAATTGTAATTTGTAAATGTGAAGGCAAAAGAGTAATTTAGAACAGTGTCTAAGATTAACGATTGCGATTAAATTTTAAAGACGACTCCCCTGTGAGTCGTCTTTTTCTGTAAATGACATATAAATCTATGTATTTTATGAGCACTTCCTTCTATAATGTAGAGAAGCATCAATTATGCAGCCTGAGTTCCTCTATTTGAGCGGGTATTTGGACACCTGCTGAAAAGTAACTAACACTGCATTTAGCTCACCTTATTGAGGTGGGAAACTTCTACTGAAAGAAGTGAAAATTTTAGACAGAAAGGACATCCATTTTCTATGAAATTAGGTGCCCGTGTATTTAAAACTGGTGTCGCTATCGTGTTTGCACTATTTATTGCTGAGCTGCTAGAGCTACCTTCACCTGTTTTTGCAGGAATTGCAGCAATCTTTGCGATTCAGCCATCTATTTATCGTTCCTATCAAACAATCGTTGAGCAAGTACAAGCTAATATTATAGGAGCTACCATCGCAGTCATTTTTGGCTTGCTTTTTAGTCACCATGTAGTAGCAATTGGCATTGCAGTCATTGTTGCGATTGGTATCATGTTGAAATTTAAACTTGAAAAATCATTGTCCCTAGCACTTGTTACAGTTGTAGCGATTATGGAGATTCAAGGAGATGACTTCCTTACATTTGGTCTTATTCGCTTTGTTACCATATTAGTTGGGGTGTTAGCAGCATTTGTTGTCAATCTGTTCTTCCTACCACCAAAATATGAAATTAAGCTTTTCCGTAAGATTTACTTTTTACAGGATGATATTATTCGATGGACGCGACTTGCTGTTCGTCAAGCATCTGAGCATACATCTACAAAAGAAGCATTAAGCAAATTTAAGTCTCGTATGCAACGAGTTGATACACTGTATGATTTTTATAAGGAAGAGCGTAATTACTTTAAAAATAAAAAGTTTGTAAAAGCACGTAAATTAGTTGTTTATCGTCAAATGATCACAACGTCAAAGAAAAGTTTAGAGCTTCTTCATCGTCTTCATAATCATGAAAATGAATTAGCGCAGCTACCGACGCAATTTCATTTAATGATTCAAGAGCGGCTTGATTTCTTGCTAACCTACCACGAACAGCTACTACTGAAATATACGGGAAAATTAAAGCCCGAGCATTCAGAGTGGAGTAAACATATTGATTATGTTCAGCGTAACGAGTTAATGGAAATATTTATAAAACAAATAACTTATGCGCATGATGAAGGCGATACAGAATTCTCGAGTTATCACTTGCTTTATATTTTATCGCGTATTTTAGATTACGAGGAAAACTTAGAGCATTTAGATACGCTTATCGTGTCGTATCAGACTCATCATGGCCATGAAATCAATGTGGAATTTGAAGAAGAGTTTATTTAACTTCTTTCAGCAATTATTTTCTATAGCGAAAGCAAAGCGGCAGCTACAAGTGTCTTTTGTATCAGAAGCGTAGCGACAGGTACAGAAGTCTTCCTCCTCTATAGGCGGTGAGATGAATACTGACTTAAGTCACTTTTCAGCGCATGTCCAAACATCCGCTGAAAGAAGCTAAAGCCTCCGGCGGATGTCACGGAATCGGAAATGATTTCACATAGGATGTTAGCCTAAATTCATCGCATCCATGCGATAACGGCTAACTGACCTGCATCACGCAGGCCTAAGCACAAAGCCGATTACGGACGCAATTATGCCGAGGCATAATTGATTAGCTAAAAAGAGCGAAGAGTTGGCATTATATCCATCCCTTCGCTCTTTTTTATTAGCTTTTCATTTTCGGATCAAGTGCATCCCGTAGACCGTCTCCCATTAGATTAAAACCGAGAACCGTTAACATAATAGCTAAACCTGGGAAAATCATCGTCCATGGCGCCTTTAATAAATAGATACGGGAATCCGCTAGCATTTTACCCCATTCTGGCGCTGGTGCTTGAGCTCCTAATCCAAGGAAGCCTAATGCCGCCGCTTCAATTATCGCTGTCGCAATCGCTAGCGTTCCTTGTACGATGATTGGCGTCATCGAATTCGGCAAAATATGGGAGAACAAAATTCGTGAATCACGCATTCCAATCGCCTTGGCTGCTACGATATACTCCTCTTCCTTTACACTCAATACTTTCGAACGAATTAGGCGCCCGAAGTTCGGCACGTTTATAATGGCTATAGCAATTAATGCATTTTGTAAAGATGGCCCAAGTACTGCTACAACCGCAATAGCTAGTAAAATACTAGGGAACGCTAACAAAATATCGAAAATACGTGAGATTATCGTATCAACCCATCTTCCATAATAACCCGCAATAATGCCCAAGAAACTACCTACAATTACAGAAAGAATAACCGAAAAAAAGCCTACCTTCAAAGAAATACTAGCTCCATGTATAACTCTAGAGAAAATATCCCGACCAAAGTCATCTGTTCCAAACCAGTGCTCACTTGACGGTGCTATTAAACGCTGCGAAAGATTTTGTTCATTAATTCCTTCAGGAGCAATCATCGGACCAACTATAGAAAGTATAATAAAAAATAGTACAATGCCTGCACCTACTAGGGAGATTTTACTCTTTTTAAAGCTACGCCAGCCTTCTCTCCAAGGACCTGCCGCTCGTTCACGACCTGGTGCTGCCTCTGTTTTTATATTTATCGCTCCAGTCATTATCGCTTCTCCCCTCTATTTGTATTTAATCCGTGGATCTATCACCGTATACAGTAAATCCACAATTAAGTTAATCGTGATAAAAATAAATGCAATTACTAAAATACCTGATTGAATAACAGGATAGTCTCGGAAGCCAATGGCATCATAAATATAACGACCAATTCCTGGCCAGCTGAAAATTGTCTCTGTTAAAATGGCACCACCTAGCAGTAACCCTGTTTGCAAACCGATTACTGTTAACACTGGAATAACTGCATTTTTCAACGCATGCTTATAAACAACAATAAACATTTTTTGCCCCTTTGCTCTAGCGGTGCGTACATAGTCAGAGCGCATTACTTCAAGCATAGACGACCTTGTCATTCTCGCAATAATTGCCATCGGAATTGTCGCGAGAGCCATGCCTGGTAATACTAATCGCTTTAATATTTCCGAAAATTGATCAAAGCGGCCTTGTATGAGCGTATCTAGTAAATAAAAATGAGTAATGGCGTTTATTGGATCTCGCACATCTTCTCGTCCAGATGTCGGGAACCAGCCGAGCTGATTACTGAAAGCCCATTGTTCCATTAAACCGAGCCAGAAGACTGGTACAGACACCCCAATTAAAGCAACTACCATTGCCACATAATCGAACCAGGAATTTTGGAACCATGCAGAAATAATGCCTGCATTTACTCCAATTATCACAGCGATAATCATGGCAAATAGTGCTAGCTCAGCTGTTGCCGCTAAATACGGGAAAATTTCCTCTGATACAGGTAATTTTGTACGCAATGATACTCCTAAATCCCCCTGAAAAATGCCACCTAAATAACTAAAATATTGTGTATACCACGGCTTATTTAATCCTAAACTTGCGTTTAACGCTTCGACCGCTTCTTTCGTTGCCTGCTGTCCTAAAATTACTTGTGCTGGATTACCAGGAATTGAACGAATTAACATGAAGACGATAAAAGTCATTCCAAGCAAAACTGGGATTAATTGAAACAAACGCCTACCCATATAGTGAAGCATCTTCTTCACCCCTCTGTTATTTTCATAATATACTTTTGCATGAAAAGCATTGAAGTCTTAACGCATACTGTAGAAAGGGTCAGCTTTCACCAAACGGTTTTAACTTCTTTCAGTAAATCCCTTTTGTAGCGAAAGCATTAGAGTCAGCTACAAATTCCTTTTGTACCGAAAGCGTAGCGTCTTTCATACAGAAAAAAATACCTTTAGCTTGTAAAAAGAATCCGCTAGACTTCTACGGCTTACCCGCAGAAAGCAAGCAGATTCTTTAATATTCCATCTTAAATTACAACTTGTAAGGATAACCCTTTTATGACTACTGCATATCTACATTATCTAAACGGTCAGAACCTGTCGGATGTGCAATATAGTTTTTAACTTTAGTGTTAGCAGCTAAAATTGGAGTAGAGTGAGCAAGTGGAACCCACGGCGCATCTTTAGAGATGATCTCTTGTGCTTGCTTGTAAAGTTCATTACGCTTGTCCTCATTAATTTCAGTTTGCGCAGACACTAAAAGTTTGTGTAATTCTTTATTGTCGTAGAATGTATAGTTGTTAGAACCAATATTATCCCCGTCTAATAAAGTATAAAGGAAGTTATCCGCATCTCCGTTATCACCTGTCCAACCAAGTAAGAACGCATCCGCTTCACCATTTTGCGCTTTTTCTAAATACGTAGCCCATTCAAAAGATACAATTTCAGATTTGATTCCAACATCATCTAGATTCTTTTGGATCGCTTCCGCAATTTTTTTGCCATCTGGCATATACGGACGTGGTACAGGCATAGCCCACAGCTGAATTTTTTTACCATCATAGCCAGCCTCAGCTAATAATGCTTTAGCTTTTTCTGGATCATACTCATAGCCTTGAATGTCATCATTGTAGCCTGAAATTACTGGAGGCATAGGATTTTTCGCTGGCTCTGCTAAGCCTTCATAAAATGCATCTACTAATGCTTGTTTATCGATTGCATAATTTACTGCTTGACGAACTTTTACATTATCGAATGGTGGACGCGTTACTGTTAAGCCAAGATAACCAACATTCATAGATGGGCGCTCGATTAATTGTAATTGTGAGTTTGATTCAATTGATGCTTTATCAGATGGGCTTAAGCCATCCGCTACATCAACTTCACCGTTAGTTAATGCATTTAAACGTGTAGAGTTTTCTGGAATTGATTTATAAATTACTTTATCTAATTTCGGTAAACCATCAATATAGTAATCTGGGTTTTTCTCAATAGTAACTGCATCATTACGTACCCAGCTCACAAATTTGAATGGACCCGTACCTACTGGTTTTGTAGATAATCCTTCTTCATCTGCTTCAAAAGCCGTCGGAGAAGCAATAGCGAAAGGAGACATCGCTAAATTTTTTAGGAATGGTGCCTGTGGCTGGCTAAGCTTGAATACAACAGTATAATCATCTTTAGCAGTTACCGATTCAATCACTTGCTTGTCACCCACTACAAATTGTGAACTGTAATAAGGGTGTTTATCAGCACCAGTTTTCCAACGCTCAAAATTTTTAACAACAGCTTCTGCATTGAAATCAGTGCCATCATGGAACTTTACACCTTCTTGCAGGTGGAATGTGTATGTTAAACCATCTTCTGATGGCTCCCATGATTTCGCTAAACCTGGTTGAATTGTTACATCTTGCTCGCCGAAATTAACTAGTGTTTCATATATATTTGCTGTAACCGTGAATGATTCACCATCAGTTACAACTGCAGGGTCTAGTGCTACTGAATCACCACCACGTCCATATACTAATGTTTTTGGTTCGCCACTGCTAGCTGTATCGCTACTACTCGAAGTATCTTTACTACCCGTATCCTTAGTATCTGTGCCGCCGCCACAAGCTGCTAAGATTGTCGAGAGAACAAGGATAAGCATTACACCCAAAGTCCAAAGCTTCTTTTTCTTCATTAAATTTCCCCCTAAGTTTTTTTATATCATTTAATGTTGGATTGCATCGTAAAGATGGCAAGCAACATAATGACCCGGTTTCACTTCTTGCATTTTCGGAACAACTTGAGAACATTCTTCTTTTTTAAATGGACATCTCGTATGGAAAGTACACCCGCTTGGCGGATTCGAAGCACTTGGAATATCTCCAGAAATAATGAGCTGTTCACGTTCAAATGTAGGATCTGGAACAGGTACAGAGGATAACAGTGCCTGCGTATATGGGTGAAGTGGCTCAGCGTATAAATCCTCGCTTGCTGTCAACTCCACTAATTTTCCCAAATACATTACACCTACACGATTACTAATATGGCGTACAACACCTAAATCGTGGGAAATAAAAATATAAGTTAGCTTTAAGTCCTTTTGTAAGT
>Ga0209025_1004841_pt1 | contig 11368 bp, 9 predicted proteins | sample AraplaMF_Col_mLB_FD_184256 | JGI IMG/M metagenome (GOLD analysis project Ga0209025, IMG submission 184256) | Arabidopsis root microbial communities from the University of North Carolina, USA - plate scrape MF_Col_mLB (SPAdes) (version 2) | ecosystem: Host-associated > Plants > Roots > Endosphere ... | reverse complement strand
CTGGGGCCGCGGCGACCGGCTGTACCGGCAAGGGCCTTGGCAGCCGGGCAAGCCGCAGCACGGCTACCAGTCGCCGCTCACGCCCGAGGACCACTTCAAGGCCGGCATCGCAGCGCTGCGCCGCGAGACGCAGAAGCGCACGGGCAAGCCCATCGAGCAGCTCGAGGCGGCACGGATCGACACCCTGCTGCAGGAAGTGGCGGCGGGCCAATGGGACGACCCGCGCTTCGCGCTCGGCGCGTGGTTCAACGACGCGTTCTATCCGCTGTTCGTGCAGGCCTGCTTCGCCGACCCGATGTACGGCGGCAACCGGGACAAGGTCTTCTGGCGTTCGGTGGGCTTTCCCGGCCTGCCAGCGCTGCATGCGCGCAATGTCGTCGAGTTCCGCGGCCGGGCGTTTCCCGGTGCGGCCTCGCCGCAATCGATCGACGACTTCAGCTGAACAGGAAAGAAGAAGGCCCCCATGATCCGGAAACTTCCCAGGCGCTCGGTCGTCTTCGTCGGTGGCGGACTCACCGCCGCACTCGCCGCGCGGCAGATGATGAACTCGGGCATCGACGTGCTGGTGCTCGAGCGCGGCGGCGACCTGGCCGGCAGCGCCGCCGCCACGCTGCCCAACCAGCGCGACGAACTGCGCTGGGGCGTGCACAACAGCCTGGTCCAGAACTGGGCCAACGAAACCTACACGCTGCGCCATGCCGTCGGCGAGCACGCCCTGCCCGTGCGCCGCATGGAAGCCTTCCTGCCCGGCGAAGGCATGGGCGGCGCGGCCAACCATTGGAACGGCCAGACCTGGCGCTGGGCGGAATACGACCCGGCGCTGCGCACGCGGCTGGAATCACGCTACGGCAAGGCCGCGATTCCGCGCGACATGACCGTGCAGGACTGGGGCATCGGCTACGCCGAGATGGAGCCGTACCACGACCTGTTCGAGCGGCTCTTCGGCATCGCCGGCCAGGCCGGCAACATCGGCGGACGGATCGTGGAGGGCGGTAACCCGTTCGAGGCGCCGCGCACGCGCGACTTTCCGCAGAAGCCGCTCGAGATGCTCGAGTCGGGCCGCATCTTCCAGGCCGCCGCGCAGAGCCTGGGCTACAAGCCTTTTCCGCTGCCGGCCGCGAACTCGCCGCGCGCCTACACCAACCCCGATGGCGCGAAGCTGGCGCCGTGCCAGTACTGCGGCCACTGCGAGCGCTTCTTCTGCGAGGCCAACGCCAAGGCCAGTCCGGCGGTGCTGCTGTATCCGATGCTGCAGAAGCAGCGCGACTTCGAGATCCGGCTGCATTCGCAGGTGACCGGCATCGACTACGACCGGCACGCCAGGCGGGTGACGGGCGTGCGCTTCATCGACCTGCAGACCGCGCAGGAATGGGAGCAGCCGGCCGACGTGGTCGTGCTCTCGGGCTTCACGATGACCAACACCCGGCTGCTGCTCGCGAGCGGCATCGGACGGCCCTACGACCCGAAGAGCGGCAAGGGCGTGGTCGGCAAGAACTTCTGCTACCAGGTGATGTCGTCGGTGCCGGTGTTCTTCAAGGACAGGTGGATCAACCCCTTCATGGCCTCCGGCGCGTCGCAGATGGTGGTGGACGAGTTCAACGGCGACAACTTCGACCACGCGGGGCTGGGCTTCTTCGGCGGCGGGTACATCTACTCGAACGTGACGAACGGGCGCCCCATCAATTCGCGCCTGCTGCCGGCCGGCACGCCGCGCTGGGGGTCGGCATGGAAACAGGCGAATGCCGACTGGTACGCGCATGCCTTCAATGTGGCGGTGCACGGCAGCAACTATCCGCACCGCGAAAACCATCTCGACCTCGACCCGACCTACCGCGACGCCTACGGCATGCCGCTGCTGCGCATGACGTTCAACTTCCGCGAGAACGATCACCGCATGAGCGAGTACGTGACGAACAAGGCGGCCGGCATCGCGCGTGCGATGGGCGCCACGACGGTGGGCACGCCGCAGCCGCGGCGCGGCGACTTCGACGCGCGGCTGTACCAGACCACGCACACCACCGGCGGCACGATCATGGGCGCGGAGCCCGCGACGAGCGTGGTGTCGCCGCACCTGCAGCACTGGGACGCGCAGAACCTGTTCGTGGTGGGTGCCTCGGTGTACACGCACAACGCGGGCTACAACCCGACCGGCCCGCTGGCCGCGCTGGCGCTGCGGCTCGGCGACGACCTGGTGCGCTACGCCAGGCAGCCGCGGATGCTGTGAGGCCAGGCGCCTGCAAACGCTTTTTCGTGCAACGTAGTGTGCTTGCCTCGTCCCGCGGATACAGAGGCATACGCAGAACGCGCCGGCAGGGGGTCGCGCGAAGAAGAATCGGGTCACTTTCTTCCGAAGGACCTCACCATGGCACTCCCCTCCATTGCACGATCCATTGCCCGCTCCCCCGCCGCCTTCTTCGCCGTGGCGCTCACGGCTTCGGCAGCCGCGCTGACGCTGACATTCGCCGCGCCCTCGTTCGGCGGCGGTGACGTTCCGGCCGCCGAGGCGCAGGCCGCGCCGGAGTTCCAGAACATCGACACCTGGCTCAACTCGCCGCCGCTCAAGATCGAGCAACTGCGCGGCAAGGTGGTGCTGGTCGACTTCTGGACCTACACCTGCATCAACTGCCTGAACCACCTTCCCTACGTGAAGGACTGGAACGAGAAGTACAAGGACAAGGGCCTGGTGGTGGTCGGCGTGCACACGCCAGAGTTCGCCTACGAGAAGTCGACGCAGAACGTGAAGGACGCAATCCAGCGCCTGCAGATCAGGCACGCGGTGGCGCAGGACAACAGCTACGGCACCTGGAAGGCGTTCCGCAACCAGTACTGGCCGGCCGTGTACCTGATCGACAAGCAGGGAAAGATCGTCTACTCGCACTTCGGCGAGGGCAGCTACGGCACGACGGAAAAGAAGATCCAGGCGCTGCTGGCCGAGCCATCGCCAGCGCCATCACCGGTCCCGGCCACGTCAGCCGCAACGCCGGCTTCCGCCACCAGGGGTTCGTGAGATGAAGAAGCTCTGGTTTGCCCTGCTCTTCTTCGCAGGCGGCATCGCGCACGAAGTGCGCAACCCGGTGAACTGCCAGTGCATCTCGGCGCGGCAGCCCGCCGGCCCCGGCACGCGCCGCAAGCGTCACGGCGAGCCGGACTGAAACGGCTCAGTCCAGCGCCTCGACCGCCGAAGCGAAGACGTAGCCCTCGCTTCGCACGGTCTTGATGTAGCGCGGCTCGCGCGCATCGTCGTTCAGGCGCTGGCGCAGCCGGCTCACCAGCAGGTCGATGGAGCGCTCGAACAGTTCCGCCTCGCGGCCCTGCGTGAGGCTCAGCAGCTGGTCGCGGCTCAGCACCTTCTGCGGATGGTCGAGGAACACGCGCAGCAGGCGGTACTCTGCGCCGCTGAGCGCGATCATGGTGCCGCTTTCGTCCAGCAGGTGGCGCGCGGTGGTGTCGACCTGCCATTCGCCGAAGGCCAGCTTCGAGGCCGACTCGGTCGAGCGCATGTTCGGCGGCAGCATCCGGGTGCGGCGCAGCACGGCGCGCAGGCGTGCCAGCAGTTCGCGCGCCGAGAAGGGCTTGGCCAGGTAGTCGTCGGCGCCCATCTCGAGGCCCAGGATGCGGTCGGCCTCCTCGCTTCGCGCGGTGAGCATCAGGATCGGCGTGGCCTTCCACTTGCCGGTGCGCAGGTCGCGGCACAGCGTGAGGCCGTCCTCGCCGGGCAGCATCAGGTCGAGGATGATGAGGTCGAACGGGCCCGACTCCTCGAGCGCCGCACGCATGTGCCGCCCCGTGGGCACCGCCACCACGCGCAGGCCGTTCTTGACCAGGTAGGTGGTGAGCAGCTCGCGGATCTCCCGGTCGTCGTCGACGATGAGGATGTGGTCGGAGGTCTTGGAATTCATGGCCTTGCGGCGCGGCACGCGCGGTGTGAAAAAGCGGAAGCCCCCAATGTAGCCCGGCTGGCGAAGCCAGCAAGCGGCTTTGTATGCCTGTGTATCCGGAGCGCACGGCGGCCACACTAAGTTGCGCGGCGCGGCAGGAACGAGCGGACACGACCGGCGCCTATCATGGCGGCCGCCATGAACCGCCAGACCGCTCCCTCCCTCTCGCTTTCCCTTGCCTTGTCCGTCGCGCTGCTGTCCGCCGTGCTCCCCGGTGCCGCGCTGGCCGCCACGCTCTCGGGCACCCTGCGCGGCGGCGGAGGCATCGACGACCTGCACGTGGTGGTGCAGTCGGCGACCGGCCAGCGAATCACGGCGTACTGCGATGGGCACTGCGGCGACTGGTTCGACGAGGAAGCCGAATCGGGCGGCTCGCGGCTGAAGAAGGCGCTGGTCGGCCGGCAGGTGACGCTCGACCACCGCCGCGAGCCGAACCGCAACCGCATCGCCGGGCCGGGCCCCTACGAGACGCTGGATTTCGTGCGCCGCATCGAGCTGTCCAGGTAGGCACGGCCCTCGCCCAGTGCGCCGGGCAGGCGCAGGCAGGTAATGTTCTATGTGCGGTTGTACGGGCCTACACACTGGAATACAAACCGCCGGCGCCGGGGGCGAAGCCGGGGCTATAAACCTGTTCATGCCCACCTCAGCGAGCCTTTCCATGCCGACCACATCCACCGCGCCCCCCGCACCGGTCGCCACCGCTGCGCCCGTGCCCCTCGAAGGCTGGCGCCGCCTGGTCCCGCGCACGCTGTTCTCGCGGGTCACGCTGATCATCGTCGTCGGCCTGGCGATCGCACAGCTGCTGACCTTCACCGCCATCCGCTACGAACGCGGCATCGCGATGCGCGAGCTGATGATGACCGGTATCGAGCGCGACATCGCCAGCTCGGTGGCCATCCTCGACCGGCTGCCCGCCGCTGAGCGCGCCGGATGGCTCGCGCGGCTGGAGCGGCGCAACTACCACTTCACGCTCGGCGGCGCGGCCGAGGGCACCGCACCGCAGACGCTGGTGCTGGCGCAGTTCGCCACGGCCATCGCGGACGCGATGCGCCCGTTCGAGATCGTGAAGATCGGCCAGGTGTCGAGCCCGGCGCAGGAGCTGCAGATCCAGGTGCGGCTGGGCGACGGCTCGTCGCTGCTGGTGCATGCGCGCCGCGTCGACATGCCGGTCTCGGCCTGGGTCATGTGGGTTCTGTGGCTGCAGCTGACGGTCCTGGCCGTGTGCGCCTGGTACGCGGTGCGGCTGGTGACGCGCCCGCTGGCGCAGCTGGCCGACGCGGCCGACGAGCTCGGCCCCGACCTGAAGGGCCCCGAGCTGGCCGAGGAAGGCCCCACCGAGGTGAAGCACGCGGCGCGCGCCTTCAACGCGATGCAGAAGCGCATCGCGGGCTACATGTCTGAGCGCGTGGAGATCCTTGCGGCCATCTCGCACGACCTGCAGACGCCCATCACCCGCATGCGGCTGCGCACCGACCTGATGGACAGCGACCATGACCGCCACAAGTTCCGTCAGGACCTCGACGCGATGCATGCGCTGGTGCGCGAAGGCGTGACCTACGCGCGCACGCTGCACGGCGCCACCGAGCCGCCCTGCCGCATCGACGCCGACGCGCTGTTCGAAAGCATGGTGGCCGACTACGAGGACGCGGGCCAGCAGGTGCTGCTCGACGGCCGCGCGGGCGCGCCCATCGTGTCGCGGCCCAATGCGCTGCGCCGCATCCTGACGAACCTGATCGACAACGCGCTCAAGTTCGGCGACCAGGTGCGGCTGCAGGTGCAGGCGGGCGACGGCAAGCTGGTGCTGGCGGTGATCGACAACGGCCCGGGCATTCCGCCCGACCAGCTCGACAACGTGCTCAAGCCTTTCTACCGCGTGGAAGGCTCGCGCAACCGCAGTACCGGCGGCACCGGCCTGGGCCTGGCCATCGCGCAGCAACTGGCGGTGGCGATGGGTGCAGAACTGGCACTGCGCAACCGCGACGAAGGCGGGCTCGAAGCCAGGCTCACGCTCGACACCACAGCCCCCGCGCCAGGCTGAGTCCGCCGCACCGGCCAGCGCCTCCCATCCACCGATCCACCCCACGGACGCGGCTCGCAGTGCGAGACCGCGAGGGGTCCCCTTTCGCTCCTTCTTTCCGACCTTCCACTGTCATCAACCCAAGCGGAGACTGACGCCATGCTCATCCTCATCGTTGCCTACCTGGGCGGTGTGCTCACCATCCTGAGCCCGTGCATCCTGCCGGTGCTGCCCTTCGTGTTCGCGCGGGCCGACCGCCCGTTCCGCTCGCACGGCCTGCCGATGCTGGCCGGCATGGCGCTGGCGTTCTCCGCGATCGCCACGCTCGCCGCGGTGGGCGGCAACTGGGTGGTCACGCTGAACCAGTACGGGCGCTACGCCGCCATCGCGATGCTGGCGCTGTTCGGCGTGACGCTGCTGTTTCCCTCGGTCGCCGACCGGCTGACGCGGCCGCTGGTGAGCCTGGGCATGCGGCTGTCGGGGCAGGAGCAGGCACAGGGACAGGCCAAGGCGTCGGTGTTCTCCGCGCTGATGCTGGGCGTGGGCACGGGGCTGCTGTGGGCGCCTTGCGCGGGGCCGATCCTGGGCCTGATCCTCACCGGTGCGGCGCTCAACGGCGCGAGCTTCGGCACGTCGCTGCTGCTGCTGGCCTACGCAGCGGGCGCCTGCACCTCGCTGGCGGCGGCGCTGCTGTTCGGCGGGCGGGTCTTCTCGGCCATGAAGGGGTCGCTGCATGCCGGCGAATGGCTGCGGCGCGTGGCCGGCGTGGCGGTGCTGGCCGGCGTGGGCGCCATCGCGCTCGGCCTGGACACCGGCCTGCTGAGCCGGATCTCGTTCGGCACCACGTCGGCACTGGAGAAGGCGCTGGTGGAGAAGATCGATGCGAAGCCGTCGCTGCCGGCATCGCAGGCCGATGCCGGCGTCGACCGCGGCGGCCTGATGCTGACCGCCGCGCAACCCGAGGCACCGGCGCCGAGGAAGCCCGCGCTCGCGCTGCGCGACGAAGGCGCCATCCCGCCCCTCGCGGGCGCCATCGAATGGATCAACAGCCCGCCCCTGACGGCCGAGGGCCTGCGCGGCAAGGTGGTGCTGGTCGACTTCTGGACCTACTCCTGCATCAACTGCCTGCGCACCCTGCCCTACATCCGCGCCTGGGCCGAGAAGTACAAGGATGCGGGCCTGGTGGTGCTCGGCGTGCACACGCCGGAGTTCGCGTTCGAGAAGCTGCCGTCCAACGTGCGCCGCGCCACGAAGGACCTGGGCGTTGGCTTCCCGGTGGCGGTGGACAGCAACTACGCCATCTGGCGCGCCTTCGGCAACCAGTACTGGCCCGCGCTGTACTTCGTCGACGCGCAGGGGCGCATCCGCCATCACCAGTTCGGCGAGGGCATGTACGAGAAGTCTGAACAGGTCATCCAGCAGCTGCTGGCCGAGGCCGGACACGGTGCGGTGCCGGGGCAGCTGGTGGCGCCGGTCGGCCAGGGCACGCAGGCGGCCGCGGCCGAGACCCTGCCCGAGTCGGGAGAGACCTACCTCGGCTACGAGCGTGCGAACAACTTCGCGTCGCCCGGCGGCATCGCGAGCGACCGTGCCCGCACCTACCAGGCGCCTGCATCGCTGCGCCTGAACCAGTGGGCGCTCGACGGCGAATGGACGGTCGACGCCGAGCGCGCCCGGCTCGAACGCCCGGACGGACGCATCGCCTACCGCTTTCATGCACGCGACCTGCACCTGGTGATCGGCCCCGCTGCCAACGGCAAGCCGGTGCGCTTCCGCGTGCGCATCGACGGAAAGCCGCCGCTGGCCGACCACGGCGACGACACCGACGCGCAGGGCAACGGCGTCGTCGATGCGCAGCGGCTCTACCAGCTGGTGCGGCAGAAGGCGGACGAGAAGGACAGGCTGTTCGAGATCGAATTCCTCGACGCGGGCGCACAGGCCTTCGTGTTCACCTTCGGCTGACCACCGCAGCCGGCAACGCCCCGGGGCAGCCAAGGTGTTAACTTCGGGCTCCGACACGGAACCCGAATGGACAGCTTCGACCGCCAGCTTCGCTACTTCCTCAGGATCGCCGAACTGGGGTCGTTGTCCCGTGCGGCGGAGGACCTCGACCAGACGCAGTCGGGCCTGAGCCGGCAGCTGGCCTCGCTCGAAGCCCACCTGGGCAAGCCGCTGTTCCTGCGCACCGGCCGCGGCGTCGAGCTGACGCAAGCCGGCCGCAAGCTGCGCGACCTGACGCAGGGCAGCTACCGCACCATCGATGCCGCGCTCGACGCGGTGCGAACGCGCGAAGGCGTCACGCACGGCACGGTGCGACTGGCCACGGTGCACACGCTGAGCTACTACTTCATGGGCGACGTGGTCGCGCGCTTCGTGAGCCAGCATGACAGCGTGAACCTGTCGCTCATGGGCCGCAGCTCGCCCGAGGTGGTGGAGCTGGTCGAGAGCGGCAAGGCCGATGCGGGCTTCGTCTACGACTCGGCCGTGGCCTCGCAGGCCCTGGCGTCCACGCCGCTCTTCGACGACGACATGTGCCTGGTGGTGCAGGAGGCCAGCGCCATCGGCGACAGCATCGACCTGTCGAGCGAGCTGCCGCGGCTGGTGGGCTTTCCGTCGCACTACGTGCTGCGCCGCATGATCCACAGCAGCGGCCTGGAGCCGTCGTTCGTGGCGGAGGCCGAAACGGTCGATGCGCTGCTGGAGCTGGTGGCCTCGGGCATCGGCGCCTGCATTCTTCCGCAGCGCATTCCCGACAAGCTCATGGGCGACCATCGCCTGCGCAAGGTGTCGATCGTGCAGCCGGTGCTGCGCCGCCGGGTGGTGGCGATCGTGCGGTGCGACCGGCCGGTGCCGCCGCTGGTCGAGGAACTGATCACCACCGCGGTGGACATCGCCGGTTAGCGTCCGGCGCCGCATAGCAGCTATGCACATGGATGCATGGCTCGCGCGGCACTGCCTCTCCATACTCGCCCGCAGCAGCCGCGGCGCGGGCAAACGTGCCCTCGCCGGCGGCCGCCGGACCACGAGGAAAGAGCACATGAGAGACGACCTCCGCACGAAGGAATACTTCGACGAGCGCGCCACGCGCGAGATGGCGCAGCACCTGAAGGACGCGCCGCGCAGCATGAAGGAAACGCTGGCGTACGCCTGCCGCATCCTGGCCATGACCGGACAGGAAGCCGGGCTGGCAGGCCAGATCAGCGCCCGCTCGGAACGACCCGACGCCTACTGGACGCTGCGCTTCGGCCTCGGCTTCGACGAGGCCACGCCCGACGATTTCATCGAGGTCGACCAGGACCTGAACACGCTCACCGGCGAAGGCATGGCGAACCCGGCCACGCGCTTTCACCTGTGGGTGTACCGCGCGCGCAAGGACGTGAACTCGATCGTGCACACGCACTCGCCCTGGGCCTCGGCATTGGCCGCTGCGCGCCAGCCGCTGGTGATCGCGCAGATGGACATGACGCCGCTGCACGACGACTGCGCGTTCCTGGCCGACTGGCCGGGCGTGCCGATCGCCGACCAGGAAGGCGTGCTGATCTCGGAAGCGCTGGGCGCGAAGCGCTCGATCATCCTGGCGCACCACGGCTACCTGACTGCGGGCTGCAGCATCGAGGAAGCCACCTACCTCTCGGTGTACCTGGAACGCGCCGCACGCATGCAGCTGCGCGCACAGGCCGCCTACGGCGCGTTGACACCGGTGAACGACGCGTTGGCGCGAGAGGCGCACGACTACCTGCTGAAGCCGTCGATCGTGAACGGCACCTTCAACTACTGGTGCCGCCAGACGAAGGCCATGCCTTCCGCGGTGCGCTGAACGCGGCACGAGGTCCAGACGATGAACGCACACGAACTCCCCACGGGCGACGAGACAAGGGCGGCGCGGAAAGGCTACGTGACGGCCGGCCTCGCCAGCATGATGGGCACCACCATCGAGTGGTACGACTTCTTCCTCTACGGCACGGCGGCGGCGCTGATCTTCAACAAGATCTTCTTTCCCTCGTTCGATCCGATCACCGGCACCATGGCCGCGTTCGCCACCTACTCGGTCGGCTTCTTCGCGCGGCCGCTGGGCGGCATCGTGTTCGGGCACTTCGGCGACAAGGTGGGACGCAAGTCGATGCTGCTCATCACGCTGCTGATGATGGGCGTACCGACCATCCTGATCGGGCTGATCCCGTCGTACGAGAAGATCGGCTACTGGGCGGCCGTGCTGCTGGTGCTGATGCGCTTCCTGCAGGGCATTGCGGTCGGTGGCGAATGGGGCGGCGCGGTGCTGATGGCGGTGGAGCATGCGCCGGCGGGCAAGAAGGGCTTCTTCGGCAGCCTGCCGCAGGCGGGCGTGGCGCCGGGGCTGATCCTGTCGTCGCTGGCCATGGGCGCCGTGGCGAAGCTGCCCGAGGCCGACATGCTGTCGTGGGGCTGGCGCATTCCGTTCGTGGCCAGCGTGATCCTGCTGCTGGTGGGCTGGTTCATCCGCGTGAAGGTGGCCGAATCGCCGGACTTCGAGCGCATGGAAACCCGAGGCAGGAAGGTCGCGCTGCCGGTGATGGAAGTGCTGCGCAAGTACCCGCGCGAAACGCTGGTCGTGGTGGGCGCGCGGCTGGCGGAGGTGACATGGTTCTACACCACGGTGACCTTCGCGCTGGCCTATGCCACCGGCACGCTCGGCATCGCGCGCACCGTGATGCTGGACGCCACCATCTGGGGCGCGGTGGCGGCGCTGGTGATGATGCCGCTGTGCGGCATCCTGGGCGACCGCATCGGCCACAAGTGGGTGTTCATGCTGGGCACGGTCGGCATCGTGGCGTGCGCTCCGCTCTTCTTCGACTTCCTGCACTCCCGCGAGGTGTTCTGGATCAACGTGGCGGCGGTGATGGCCATCGGCGTCGTGTATGCCTGCCTGTACGGTCCCGAAGGCAGCCTGTTCGCGAGCCAGTTCCCGCCCGAGGTGCGCTACACGGGCATCTCGCTGGCGGTGCAGGTCTCGGGCGCCATCGGCGGCGGGCTCGCGCCGATCATGGCGACCTGGCTGCTGGCCCGGGGCGATGGCAATCCGGCCTACGTAGCCTGGTACCTCGGCGCGCTGGGCGTGGGTGGCGTGCATCAGCGCCTTCAAGATGCACGGCAGCGAGCGCTTCGCACCGATTCCGAAGCCGTTGGCCAAGGCTGCACCATGACGCGGGAGGCCGGCGCGATGGCGAAGTCGATCGACTGCTACCTGTGGATGAACTCCGACTGGGCCTACCTGGGCGCCGACCGCCTCGATGCGCTGGCGCGGCGGCATGGCGCCACGGTGCGCTACATGCCGGTGGACCTGCCCGCCGTGTATGCGCGCACCGGTGGCATCCTGCTGCCGCTGCGCGCACCCGAGCGGCAGCAATACCGCGTGGCCGAGTTGCGGCGCTGGTGC
>Ga0209025_1004833_pt1 | contig 11384 bp, 9 predicted proteins | sample AraplaMF_Col_mLB_FD_184256 | JGI IMG/M metagenome (GOLD analysis project Ga0209025, IMG submission 184256) | Arabidopsis root microbial communities from the University of North Carolina, USA - plate scrape MF_Col_mLB (SPAdes) (version 2) | ecosystem: Host-associated > Plants > Roots > Endosphere ... | reverse complement strand
CAAACTGTGGTGAAGCAAAATTATCACACCGTGTTTGCAAAGCTTGCGGACAATACAAAGGTAAAGAAGTAGTTAGCAAATAATACAGTGTTTGCTTACTTAAAAGGCTAGTAGAGAGACCATGGCTCTTTACTAGCCTTTTTGTTGGTTTTAACTTCTTTCAGCGGGTGTCTAAACACCCGCTGAAAGAAGTTAAAGCCTCCGGCGGGTGCCAAGGAATCGGAAGGGAGCTCTTTGTGCACGCACAAAGCCGATTCCTGACTCAATTATGCCGAGGTTAATTGATAAGACAGAATCTTTCGGCAATTAAGAAAAATATATAGTACTATAATAATTGTATGATACAATTTATCCATCGGGACAAAGGGGGAAATAGTATGGCATATATAATTGATAACAAAGAAGGTATTATGACGTTTACGATTAATCGAGAAGAAAAACGGAATGCTGTAAATGACGAGGTTATGGATGGGTTACAAGAAGTCATTACATATATTCGAAATAATGATGATGTACGTTTTTTAGTCGTAACGGGTGTGGGGGATAAATCATTTTGCTCGGGAGGCGATTTATCTGAATTCCATTCGCTTGAAACAGAGGATGAGGCGTTTGGGATGTTGGGCAAGATGGGTGAAATATTATACGACCTTGCAACATTGCCTGTGCCAACGATTGCGTTAATTAACGGAACGGCGGTTGGTGGTGGCTGTGAAATTGCAACAGCTTGCGATTTTCGTCTAGTGGCAAGTCATGCGAAGTGTGGTTTTATACAGGGGACATTAGCAATTACGAGCGGCTGGGGAGGCGGTACATACTTATTTGAACGAGGATTACGCCATGATCGTGCGATGAAGATGCTAGTCGATGCGAAGCCTTATCCAGCAGAATTACTATATGAAATTGGTTGGGCAATGCGCGTTTTTGAAGGCTCAAAAGAAGCGGCATTGAATGATTTTATCGAACATATGCGTAAAATTCACCCTTCTGTTCATAAGGCGTATAAAGAAATTGAGCTTCGTAAGTGGCGCGAGCGTAATATGTATGAACGTGTTATGGAGGAAGTTCGTACATGTGCGAAATTGTGGGAAAGTGAAGCTCACCACGAGGCAGTTGCTAATTTCCTAACAAAGAAAAACAATAAATAATGTATAACGGCAGTGATTATAACAAAACATAGTCACTGTCTTTTTTTATTCGATGATTCTATTTTGCTCGCCCATGCATATAGTAGTAAAAAATGCGAGGGTGATAGATTATGGAATTGAAAAAAAGAAAAGATCAATGGACGAAGGAAGACGATGAAAGATTAGCAGAAATCGTGTTGCATAATGTGCAAAATGGCAAAACACAGCTAGAAGCTTTTGAGATGGCTGCTACTGAACTAGGTCGTACAAAACAAGCATGTGGTTTCCGTTGGAATAAAACATTACGTAGTCAATATAGTCAGTCACTACTAGCTGTGCGAAATCAGCCGCAACAATCTATGCGAAGTCATTTGAAACTGGCATTAACAAGTTTTGATGAATTAACAGAAGCGTATCAAAGTCTCGAAGTAAGACACCGTGAATTGCAAAATGAGCATGAAAAACTAGTGAAATGGTTGCAACAAGGGTATTCTTTAATGAAAGATTAAAATAAGGAACCTGACGAAAGTTAAAAGTGCTGGTAAAGTTAAGTGCTTAAAGTAAACTTGAACGAAAACATAATGCCGCACTAGGTGTTTTAACGATTATTCTCCCGCATTAACGGAAAGTGATTTATCTGTGCGAAAGCGAAGCGCTGGGTACAAAGCTCCTACCTTGAATTTTAGTGATAGCAAATAAGTTAGGTGTGAGATTAATGGTCTGTAAAATCCCGATTGGTGAAGACTAATAATCAATGGGCAAAAAAACCACTGATTAAAGTTTCGGTTTCTATATTATCGTAAACCCTTAGTCAATCCTGTATAATAAAAGAACCTGCATAGGAGGTGCCTTAGAGATTACTCTAAGGCACCTCCTTCTGTAGAAAGGGACAAAAAGGGTCATTTAATGATGGTCGGTTGCGGCTAAAATGTAATTGCGGTAGAACTGTTTAGGAGGGCGTTCCCTTGTGTTAGGTCGTCCATTGTAAATGAGGGAGGTGTTATGTATTGTGAATGTAGCGATTATTGGTGCAGGGGCTGTAGGTCAGTTAACAGCAAGTTTTTTAGCTGAGTCTGGAATGTCTGTAACGTTGGTTGCGAGACGGCAGGGACAAGCAGATGAACTTAACGCGAAGTATTTAACGCGAGTGAATGTTGATGGAGCGAAAACTGTACAAAAAGTTGTTTCAACTACGAATTTAAAGGGGTTACCACAACAAGATTTAATTGTAATTGCTGTTAAGTACGGTCAATTACAAGAGCTTTACGGACAATTATCTGCGTTACCAAGTACAGTTTCGTTGTTGTTTATGCAAAATGGTTTAGCGCATTACGATGAAGCGCTGCGTTTACCACAAAAAAATATTGCTTTTTGCTCCGTGTCATTTGGTGCTCAAATGATAGATCAGTCAACCGTGCAACATAGAGGTGTAGGTGTTTGTAAAATTGCGGTAGAGCGAGGGAACAGTGGTGCGTTTAACGATTTGTTACAATTAAAAAATTCCTTATTTCCATTTGAATTGGTTGCTAATGCTGAACAAATGTTATTTGAAAAGGCTGTATTTAACTGCTTAATCAATCCATTAACGGCTATATTGCAAGTGAGGAATGGTGAGTTAGTAACGAATAAGCAAGCGTTTTTATTAATGCAAACTATTTATCAAGAACTCACGGAAGCTTTTGATGGCATAGAACAAGCCATACCTTTTTTAAAGGTAATAGAGTTATGTGAAAAAACAGCAAGTAATACATCATCTATGCTAGCGGATCGGATACATGGGAGAAAAAGTGAAATTGACACGATTGTAGGAGTAATACTAGAAAAAGCTCTAGCAAATGGTCATGATTTGCCTACTTTACGCACTTTATATCACCAAGTACTTGCGATAGAGGAGAGCGGTGAAAGACGTTGAAAGATTTTTTACATATAATTATAAGTATCATTATTTTTTGTCCAATCCTCCTTTTTGTAATTGTCTATTTAATTAGTCGGAGGGTTAAAATTCGAGGCACTCATGCTTTTGGAGTGGCATCGGACTTGACAACATTGTGTTTGTTTTTTTCAGTACCACTAGCAATAGGTGTACTATGGAGTGTCAATGTTAGTGCGTTGTTAGTAACATTGGCGATAATGATGGCGATGATTTTTACATATATTGATTGGCGAACGAAAAAAGAAATTGAAGTGAAATCGCTACTTAAGAAAATTTGGCGCTTTCAATTTTTAGTGTTGAGTACGGCGTATATTGTTATTTGTATAGTAGGTGTTATTCAATCTGTTATAGAATATTTACAGGCTGTCTAAGCATTTTCTTTTCATGTTGAAGCCATAAGCGTTAAAATAAAAGCATTAAATATTGTTTTTTATTAATAACTCTATATGTGCAAAAAATTAAATAAAATTCCAATGTACGACAACGTTTGAGTATCTGACAAAAATCGTATTATGTTTTTCTGATTCTTGGAATGTTCTGTCTAAGGATATCAGTAAAGGGATTTATTTTATTTCAAGTTTGCTTATGAAGAGTAAGAAGATGATTTAGTGAGTAGAGGAGTTTGTGTTAAATGAAACTGGAGTCAATCCAAGTACCCATAAAAAATCGTTTGCTAGCAGATTATTGGTCGTCGAATACTGCGATCCATGAGTTTTTTGAATACGAATATAACGATAAATCTTTTGAAAAACGAGCGCAATATTTAGATCAGCATGCATATGATCAAAAAGAATTAACAACCATCATACGTCAATTTATGGAGCCGCTCGGTTTATCAAAGAAAGCGAATGAACATTTGCAGCAACTAGAGCAAGGAGCTGTTGCGGTTGTCGGTGGGCAACAAGCGGGTATCTTAACTGGCCCTCTTTACTCAGTGCATAAGGCGATTTCGGTCATTGCATTAGCGAAAGAGCAAAGTGTAAAACTTCAGCGACCGATCGTTCCTGTTTTTTGGATAGCTGGTGAAGATCATGATTTAGAGGAAATTAACCATACGTATACAGTGCGTGGTGAAGATATTAAAAAACGTGGTTACGGTGAACGTTCAAGACGTAAAACAATGGCTTCTGAAACAATTATAAACAAAGAGTCTATGACACAACTAATAAATACGATTGCGAAGGATATAGGTGAAACAGCATTCACTGAAATGCTAATGAAACAATTAGTGGATATTCTTAACAAGAGTGAAACGTTTACGGAATTCTTTGCCCAACTTATGAACCATTTGTTTAAAGATGAAGGTTTATTGATGATTGATGCAGCAGACTTTAAATTCCGCCAATATGAACGTGAGAATTTTACCCGTATCATTCATAAAAATGAAGAAATTGCTAGAGTGGTGACAGAAAAAGAAGCGGAGCTTGAGCGTGCAGGTTATGGCAATCCTATTTTGGCAACAAACGAAGCGGCCAATTTATTCTATGTAGAAGATGGGGAACGTCATCTTTTAGAAAGAAAAAATCAGCAATTTGTCAATCTAGCTGCAAATATCAAGCTATCTCGTGAAGAGGTTTTAAGAATTGCTGAAAAACATCCTGAGCAGTTAAGTAATAACGTTGTGACTCGTCCGCTAATGCAGGAAATGACATTGCCTGTGCTTGCGTTTGTTGGTGGACCAGGGGAGCTTGCATACTGGGCGACATTGAAGGATGCATTTGCGGTATTAGACTTACAAATGCCTATTTTTGCTCCACGTCTTCATATCACGATTGTCACACGTCATGTAGAACAATTGTTACGGGAATATCGTTTAAATGTTGCTGATGTTTGGGATGGGAAAGCGTTACAACTTAAAGAACAGTTTATTAATGAAGTACAGGATACTGAAGCGAAACGACAAATTCAGGTGATGAAACAAGAGCTTTTAGAAAAGTATGGTGCCCTTCAACTTTATTTAGAAGAGCAACATCTATTACTAGATAAAATTCTTGTGAAAAATAAAGAGAATCATCTAAAGCAATTTGAGTATTTACAGCAAAAGGTTGAACAAACTGTCCTTAACAAGCATGAAACAACAATCCGAAAATTTATGACGCTACAAAATGAGTTGTATCCAAATGAAGGATTCCAGGAAAGAACTTATAATCCTTATCAATATCTCAATGAGTTTGGACCTATGCTAATTACTGAAATGCTGAAACAAAATTATAGCATTGGCAATCACCACTATTTAATTTATTTATAATTCCAATGTTTGTAACTTTATACCCAATTAACAATTTAATACAATGTTGATTTGATGAACAATGACGACTTAAATAGTAAATAGAGAGCTATCCTACTAAGGGTAGCTCTTTTTTTATGTCATTTATCATGGATTCAATATTATGTTAAAGGTCTATTCACACATTGAGTGTTAAAATGTCAAGTTTTTTTTAAAAAAAGTGGAGGAAAGTGGGGCGATGTGGTACATTATTTAATAAAGTGGGGTGAATAGCATGTTCATGGGAGAATATCAACACTCTGTTGATGCGAAAGGACGATTAATCGTGCCCGCGAAATTTCGTGAAGCCTTAGGTGAAACATTTGTTGTGACACGCGGACTTGATAATTGTTTATTTGGCTATCCTATGAATGAATGGCGAAAACTCGAAGAAAAATTAAAGGGATTACCGATGACCAAAAAGGATACGCGTGCTTTTGCAAGGTTTTTCTTTTCTGGGGCAACGGAAGTTGAGATAGACAAGCAGGGGCGCATAAATATTCCTTCAACTCTTATGCAGCATGCACATCTTGTGAAAGAATGTATCGTGTTAGGAGTTTCGAATCGAATTGAAATATGGGCGAAAGATGCTTGGGAAACTTACTTTAGTGAGTCGGAACAATCCTTTAATGAAATTGCAGAAAATATGATTGGCTTTGATTTTTAACTTTTTTTAGACACTTAAGTGTCAACTGTATGAAGTTAAAGCCTGAAGGGAGCAAGTGGTATGTTCGATCATACAACCGTGCTATTAAAAGAAACAGTTGATGGGTTGAACATCGATCCTGATGGTGTGTATGTGGACTGTACTCTAGGTGGGGCAGGACACAGTGAATATTTAGTACAACAATTATCTGAAAAAGGGCGTTTAATTTGCTTCGATCAAGATACGACAGCTATTAACAATGCAAAAATTCGATTGGCGCCATATATTGAGCGTGTGACATTTGTCCATTCGAATTTCCGCTATTTAAAAGAAGAGCTATTAGCGCTTGGTATTGAGCAAGTAGATGGCATTTTATATGATTTAGGCGTATCTTCACCACAGCTAGATACACCAGAACGTGGCTTTAGTTATCACCATGATGCACCTCTAGATATGCGCATGGATCAAACGGCAACACTTACAGCATTTCATGTTGTGAATGAATGGGCATATGAAGATTTAGTACGTATATTTTTCCGTTATGGAGAAGAGAAATTTTCCAAACAAGTTGCTCGTAAAATCGAAGAGGCACGTAAGGTGGCACCGATTGAAACAACCGGCCAACTTGTAGAACTTATTAAAGAGGGTATTCCAGCAGCGGCTCGCCGTAAAGGTGGACATCCAGCGAAGCGCATATTCCAAGCAATACGAATTGCTGTTAACGATGAGCTAGGCGCGGCAGAGGATTCATTAGTCGATGCGATTGATATGATAAACGTAGGTGGACGCATAAGTGTCATTACGTTCCATTCATTGGAGGACCGCCTATGCAAGACTATTTTTAAAGAAGCGTCATCATTACCAGAATTACCACCGAATTTACCTGTGATTCCTAATCACATGAAGCCAACTTTAAAGCTTATCTCGAGAAAGCCAATTCTTCCATCAGATGAAGAATTAGCAGTCAACAATCGTGCTCGTTCAGCAAAGCTTAGAGTGGTGGAGAAAATTAACGACAAAGGGCGTGAGTAAATGGCAGCAGTTCGTGTAAGGCAGCACCAGCAACAACAAGTGCAACAACCGATAACACCCCCTAGTCCACAACCCACTATCATACGTCGTAAAAAAACGAACCAGAAGTTTGAAAAAACAATGCTAATTGTTTTAGTTAGCATTGTTGCTGTATTATCGGTACTAGTTTTGAATAAACAAGCAGCAATTCAAACGACAAGCATGGACATTCAAAAAATCGAAACTGAAGCAGAAGAGATTACTAAACAGAATGTTGACTTGACAGTTCGTGTAAGTGAACTTTCTACATACGATAACATATGGAAAAAAGCTAAAGAACTCGGTTTAACTCAAAATGAGAAAAATGTAAAGGTAGTGCCGGGAGAATGAAAAAAAAGAGATTTCGATTCCAATGGGGAGCCTTTCTATTATTAATTTTTTATGGAGGGCTCTTTTTTCTATTGTTCTCAAGAATGTTTATGTTACAGGCGACAGGTGAAGTGGAAGGACAAGAGCTTGCGGCAAGAGCAGCTGCGAAATATAGCAAAGAAAGTGCAATAACAGCAAGCCGTGGGAAAATTTACGATACAAATGGACAAGTCATTGCTGAGGATACACTTAGTTATCGACTAATCGCAGTCGTCAATGAAAAAGCCACAACTGATGCAAAAAAACCTCGACATGTAGTAAATGCTGAAAAAACTGCAAAAATATTAGCAGATTATATTCCAATGGACGAAGATAAAATCTATAAGCAGCTTACTAGAGTAAATGATAAGGGCGAAAAGCCTTATCAAGTTGAATTTGGAAGTGCGGGTCGTGGAATAAGTCATGAGACTATGACTAAAATCAAAGCAGAGAAATTACCAGGAGTTTTATTTGTTAACGATTTAAAACGTTATTATCCAAATGGTATATTCGCCTCGCACTTAATTGGTTTCGCACTAAAAGAGGAAAATAAGGATGGTACGTTCACGACAAAAGGAAAAATGGGTCTTGAGCTTACTTATAACAAAGAACTAACCGGTAAAGACGGTAAGGTTGAATATGAGACAGATGCTTTCAGTTATTTATTGCCTAATAGTGAAAAAATGGTGACACCTGCGAAAGATGGTGATGACATTTATTTAACACTAGATAAAACAATTCAAAGCTTTTTAGAGGAATCGATGACAGCGGTTGAAAAGGAATATAACCCAGAATCGATGACAGCTATTGTGGCGGATCCAAAAACCGGTAAAATTCTAGCGATGTCTCAGCGACCTACGTTTAATCCTGATACACGTGATGGCGATAATATGAAATGGCTAAATGAGGCTATTGAAGAGACGATTGAACCAGGTTCAACGATGAAAACGTTCACGCTTGCTTCTGCTATTGATACAGGAGTTTGGAATCCAAATGGGTACTATCCGTCAGGTCAATACAGAGTCCATGATCGTGTAATTAATGATTACAATAAAGTTGGTTGGGGTTATATTACTTATTTACAAGGATTCCAACGTTCATCCAATACTGCAATGGCGCATTTGTTAAAGCTTATTGGTGAGGATGTCTTTTTTGACTATTTAGATCGATTTGGGTTTGGTAAAAAAACAGGTATTGACTTACCAAATGAAGCGACAGGTACACTTTTATCGAATTATCCAGTAGAACGAGTGACTACAACGTTCGGTCAAGGTTCTACGGTAACGCCGATTCAGTTAATTCAAGCATTAACAGCGATTGCGAATAATGGGAAGATGATGCAACCGTATGTGATAGATCGTATCGTTGATCCTTTGACAGGAAAAACGATTAAAAAGCATGAGCCGGTTGTTAAGGGACAACCAGTTTCAGCCGACACGGCGAAACAAGTAAAAGAAATCCTTGCATCTACGTTAACAGCTGAGAAAGGTACGGCGACGGACTTTGTTCTTGATGATTATGTAGTTGCAGGGAAAACAGGTACTGCCCAAATTCCACTTGGAAATGGTAGATATTCATGGGGATCAAATGAATTCCTGTATTCTTTCTTAGGGATGGCTCCTGTAGATAACCCTCAGCTCATTATGTATGTCTCAGTAAAAAGGCCAAAGTTAAAGGGGGATGCTGGTTCTATACCAGTTTCAAAAGTATTTAACCCAGTTATGTTAAATAGTTTAAAGTATTTAAACGTTAATCCTGAAGATGTAAAGCATGTTGACGATACATCAATACAAGATTACACAGGTCAAAGTGCTGAGGCTATACAAGTAGAGCTTGCGAATGATGGTCTAAAGCCAGTGATTGTTGGTAGTGGCGGTAAAATTATTGATCAATATCCAAAAGGTCCTCAAAAACTCGTTAAAGGTAACTTCGTGTTTTTAAAGACAGAGGGTGATGTAACACTGCCGGACTTCACAAATTGGTCGTTACGTAATGTTCTTGCTTTTAAGTCAATGGCAAATTCAGAAATTGAAGTTGTAGGAGAAGGCTTTGTAGCTAGTCAAAGTGTCTCGGCAGGTACCGTGATTTCAGATAGTTCACCAATTGTCGTGAAGCTTAAAACGCCAGCTGAAAGCTTTAAGCAAGATGTAGAGACCCCACCTGAGGGTGAAACAACTGAATAAAAGCCCACTTTATTTCATACGTTGTAAAAAACAAGGTGTGATGTCGAATGAAGTGGATTTCTATCCATTCCAAAAAGCGATTGCGTATTTTATATGTATTGTTTATGTTTGTAGCTGTTGCGATTATTGTTAGGCTTGTCTTCTTACAAGTATTAGATCAAAAAGACCTAACAAAGAAAGCCGAAGAGAATTGGGACCGAGAAATTCCTTTTGCCAATGAGCGAGGGCACATTACTGACCGTAAGGGGAAAAATATTGTCACAAATAAGCTTGCGCCAACTTTATATTTTATGCCTTCGCAAAGTAAAGATATTGAAGGCGCAGCGGCGAAAATTGCACAAGTTTTGGAAGTAGATGAACAAAAGCTTTTGGAAAAAATGAAGAAAAAAGCATACTTAGTAAAGCTGGCACCTGAAGGGAAGAATATTCCCTATGAAAAAGCAGTGGAGTTACAAGGTATGCAAATTGAGGGATTATATAGTGGTGTTGATTATTCAAGGGATTATCCATACGGTACCCTACTCTCTCGTTTTTTAGGTTTCACGGGCTATGATTCACAAGGTTTAGCAGGGATTGAATATGAATACGATAAGCTGTTACAGGCTAATTCTTCGGCAATACGGATCTTTACAGATGCGAAAGGGAATAATTTACCGAACGTAAAGAGTGCCTGGAAGGCTGGTGAAGATGGTGCAACGGTTGAGCTAACGATAGATGTAGATGTACAACAGGTCGTTGAACGTGAATTGTCACAGGCTATGGAGCGTTACGATGCTGACCAAGCAATGGCGATTGCCATGAATCCAAACAATGGCGAAATCTTAGCGTTAGCCTCATTTCCTACCTTCAATCCAGCAGCATATCAAACGGTAGAGCCTGCTATTTACAATCGGAATTTACCAGTTTGGATGACGTATGAGCCCGGGTCAACGTTCAAAATTATAACTCTTAGTGCTGCTTTAGAAGAAAATGTAGTGGATTTAGAGAAGGATACTTTTTATGATCCAGGCTATTCAATGGTTGCTGGAGCAAGGTTGCGTTGTTGGAAGCGTGAAGGTCATGGCTCTGAAACCTTCCTTGAAGTTGTAGAAAATTCTTGTAACCCAGGCTTTATTGAATTAGGTCAGCGAATAGGTAATGAAAAACTACTCCAGTATGTTAAAGATTTTGGTTTTGGTAAAAAAACAGGGTCTAATATTGCTGGCGAAGCTTCTGGGATTTTATTTTCCAAAGATTCTTTTGGACCTGTTGAACAGGCCACAACTTCATTTGGCCAAGGTGTTGCCGTTACACCAATTCAACAAGTGCAAGCAGTAGCCGCAGCAGTAAATGGGGGCAAGCTTTATACGCCATATGTTGTGAAGAGAATTCTTAATCCTAATTCTGGAGAAGTTATAGAAGAGACTAAACCGGAAGTTAAAAAACAGGTTATTCGTGAGGAGACGTCTGCAAAGGTCCGAGGTGCATTAGAATCTGTTGTAGCTAAGGGCTCAGGGCGTCAAGCTTATCGAGATGGATTACGAATCGGCGGCAAAACAGGTACAGCACAAAAGGTGGAGAATGGCCGTTATAAAGAAGGCGAATATATCGTATCGTTTATTGGCTTTGCACCTGCGGATAATCCGCAAATTGTCGTTTATGTAGCGGTAGATAACCCGAAAAAGGCAACGCAGTTTGGCGGTGTGGTAGCAGCTCCAATCGTTGGTCAAATTATTGAAGATGTTGCACCTTTTGTTGGCATTGAAAAATCGAAGGAACAGCTTGAAAAGGATTATCGTTGGGGTGACCCAATCACTGTGAAGGTACCAAGTTT
>Ga0209025_1004832_pt1 | contig 11384 bp, 15 predicted proteins | sample AraplaMF_Col_mLB_FD_184256 | JGI IMG/M metagenome (GOLD analysis project Ga0209025, IMG submission 184256) | Arabidopsis root microbial communities from the University of North Carolina, USA - plate scrape MF_Col_mLB (SPAdes) (version 2) | ecosystem: Host-associated > Plants > Roots > Endosphere... | reverse complement strand
TCGAGGAGATCTGTCATCGCTACCCCCCGAATGACGACCTGAATTTCGTCCGTTATCTGTTGCGCATGATTGTCGCCGAGACGAAACGGACGATGCGTCCAGACGATCCATGAGTTCTCGATACGTTGCCCGACAAATGCATCCGCTAATGTTAGGACACCCTCCTAAAGTTCTTTGCAAACGTGAATCCTGTTGATAGACTACAACTCAGGCGATGCATTCGCCTTGGGGCGTGGAAACCCCATTCAAGCTTATTGCTCTTTATTCGAGCGTATTCTTCGCGACCAATTCGTCGGGGAGCCTATGGCGTATGCAAGAGGCGTTCGCGCTAAAGACCATGGGGCCGCCAGCTTGACGGTTTTTCACCTCCCCGGCTTCTGGTTGCCAGCCTTGTCTGGCCAGCGGGAGCGCTTTTATGTTGCAGAAACCATTGGCTGATGCCGCATCGACCCTAACCGATGCCACAAATGAAACAACCGCCCAGCATATTGCCGATATTGAGGTCGGCAAGCGCATCAAGAAGCGCCGGCAGCAACTCAGGCTGTCTCAAACAGCGCTTGGCGCAGCGGTCGGCGTGTCGTTTCAACAGATCCAGAAATATGAACGAGGCGCAAACCGCGTAAGCTCGTCGACCCTTTACGAGATCGCCCATGTTCTCGAGACGCCGATCACCTACTTCTTTGAAAGTCTGGGGCAGCGCTCGACGCTTGCAAACTGCGAATTGAACCGTAAGGCGGCCGTCCGGGAAGAGTTCGTCGCCACCGATGAGGGGCAGCGACTGGTGGATGCGTTTCTCGCAATTCCGAAGAAGATGCGGCCGAAGTTCATTTCGCTGCTGGCGACGTTTTCAAGTGAGCTTTGAGGCGCCGTTCTGCCGAATATACGCGGCACCGTGCCGGCGGCTCCGCACATCTCTCACCGGCGGACCAAGTGACCGCCGGCGCGGCCATATGTCATTGCAGCGGTGACCGTCTACGCACCCGGTTCCTTTTGAAGCGCAAATATCGAATCCAGGATCGTTGCGACCGTCCGCAGGGTCTCGGGCGGAAGAGCCTGTATCATCTTCGTGATGCGCCGACGTTCCAGGGCTTCTTCCCTCGTATGACCCCAAAGATGGGGAGCCGCATCGAAAAGCAGATCATCTGGAAAAATGCCAAGGACTTCGCAAAGGTGTAGCACCTGCGTGGCGTGAAGCTTCGTCACCGCCCGCTCATAACGTCCGTAGACCGCCTCGATTGAACCGATAAGCATGGCGAGCTCGGCCCGCGACAGGTCTTTCTGCTTTCGAAACCTGCTCAACGCGTCGGCAATGGTTTCGTCCATCGCCTGCGTGGACGCAATCCCGTCAAAGCCTGGGCGGCGATAGACCGGTCGATCCACTTTCGCGTCGGCGGTTGGCTCGAGTCCTGTCTCGGTGATGTAGCTGTCAGTCCTAGCTGTCATGCATTCCCGCTCAAATCGATGCGTTGGTTTATAGCACTCATCCGGCGATTGCCTATGCGGTTTTCCCGACAACCGCTTTTCCACGAACCTCTTTCCGGTCCTGCATTTTCATGAGGTGAGCTAAAGAAAGGGTAACGATGTGAGAGCCGAACTGCTGAAACGGATCAGGGCACACGAACGTTCTCTATCAATGGTGATTGAAATGAAAGGACGCGTCACCGGCGGCAACTCCACACGCCTTGCAATAGACGAGGTGCTCGCAAGCGAAGCTGCAACAAGAGATGACCTCATCGACTGGGAAGCACCGACGGTCACGCTCGCGGTCGAAAAACTACTTCACCTTCTCGCGCACGTGCTTGCAGGCCAAATCGCTCTCGACGAAGAGGCGCTGGCGAAAATAAGGGCGCAAAGCCGGCGTTTGCAAAGCGAGGCCGAAAATTGACTCCGCAAGGCGGAGCTCGCCTCGTTGATCGCGACTTTCGACGGTTCTCGCGACTATCGACTGTTGTGTATGTCGGCTCTGATCCGAGCCAGTTCCCCCTTAAGCAGCAACGTCGCCAATCAGTGAGCCGGCGGGAATATTCCATGCTTTGCTAAGCTTTCGAATCTGGTCCAAGTTGATCTCTCGCTTGCCGTTCAGAAGATCGGCCGCTCGCGCCTTGGAGCCAATGACCGCCACAAGGTCGGCCCGGCTGTAATTGTTCGCAACCATCACCGACTTGATTACCTCGACCGGACTCGCCGTCGGGATGGGGTAATGCTTGGCTTCATACTGTTCAATCAGAAGGACGAGCGCGTCAAAATGAGCAGCCTCATCGGACCCATCGTCGGGCTCGTTCTCGAAATACGGCCGAACCGCCTTCAACGCAGCATTGTATTCGTCTTCACTCTGAAGCGTCCGAAAAGCTTTCAAATTCAACATATCGATCTCCCTTCACCTCAGAGTTTATTCACGTCGATCGCATCGTATTGGGCGTGGGTTCCGACAAAAAGGACGTAAATCCGCCTTGAGCGAAAGGCGACCAACCCCACTATGCGGTGCTTGTTGCCGCCAACATCGAAAACAACCTTGTTGCCAATGACGATATCAGCCGAGTTGAAGGTTTTCTTCAATTCGCTGTAATTGGCCCAACTCGCCTTGGACGCGGTGGCATACCATTCCGTCATTGCAGCTTCAGCAGTCGCTCTTGGTGTCCCTTTGGGCAAGCCACTCCAAAACTTGACCAAGGCGGATTTGGCGATAACGTTCATTCTCACTCCCTAGCTAAGGCGTTCCCAATCTGGAAACAAGTCCCGAAATTCCCAATTTGGAAACTTTCGCGGTGCGTGCGCTCAACCGGCCACCAACAGCGGCGTCGGAAATCGGTCGGGCGCAGATCAAGCGGCATCTCGCGTCGCCGGCACGCCGCACGCGGCAGAAACCGCATGCGGGGTGTCAGCATGCCGGCAGTCGATTGCCACCCTCGGCAGCACCATCAGCGTCGACCAGATTGCATCTGCATATCCGTTCGCCGGCTGGTCGCCCCTTTCGGGGAAATTCCGCAATTTTGACCTGGTCACCGTCGCCAAACAGATGCCAGCGACGCCGCAGGCACCGGTCAGCGCGTCAAGTCGAAATAGATCCGCGAGTGTTTGTCACCCGTCTCATCACGGATATCGAAGTAGTAGGGCTGTTCGCGACGTGGTCGCGCCACGTACTCGGTGTAGGCGCAAGACCGGTTATCGTGGTAGACGCGGGAGGTGCCATCGGGCCTGACCTCAGTTCGATCTTTATCGGCAAAGCCACGAGACGTCCACGCACCGCCCCGGCAATCGTTCACCGGTCGCATGCAACGCGACAGTTCAGTGCGAGTGCCAGCGCGCCCGACGCCGCCTTCCGTTGCAGACCATCCTGGAGGACAATTGGCAAAGGGCTCATACCCCGGTTTTCCAGCACGAGCTTCAGGGCAGGTCGGCCAGGAAAAGCCTGGGGCTTTCATTGCCTGGATCAGGCGGTCCATCGGCGGATGGCATTCGGGCACACCGTGCCACGACGGGTTAGACGAGGCCACGCAAAGGAGCACCTCGCAACCCCATTCGTCAGCAGCAGCCAAGCGCGGGACGAACGAGACCACAAGCACAGAGACGGCGACAAGAATAGACTTCATATTCTCAGTCTCCTTACCTGGTTAGCGGTCGGTACGCCTCGGCAAGCGCTTGGCGTCAGCAAAGGGTGGCGAGATTTCCGAGCGCCGGTCGACCAGCAGATTGTAGTCGGCAATGGGACGCCGGCGCAGGGTGCGATCCACGGCGCTTGCCCGCCACTCATTCATGTCGAGAACATACGTGCCCCACATCCCATATCGAGCCGCCATGGCGTGCTTTTCGGCCGATCGGTACAGACTGTCTGGAACCCCGTCGGCGGCGACTTTCGCAAGACCGACCCTCAAAAGCTCGAGAGCCAGATCACGTCCGCCAACCAAACAACGCCCGAAGAGCGAACGGTTTGCGCTCTTGACAAGACAGTTGACCGGACGGTCTTGCATCGTCCTCTTCAGCCAGGCCCGGGCAAATGCGCCGCACGGCACGGGCTCCAGCCGATCGCCCGTCTCTGCTCGCAGGTCGGCATCAAAAGACCACTGCGGCAGTGCGCAAGCGTCGATACCGGCGAGCGTGACGTCGAGGCCCTCTTTTGCAAACCGAAGGGTGCGGCCATCGACGGCAGATGCTCTGCCGTCAATTCTTGATATGGCCGCAGATGACAATGAGCGAAGCTGGCCAGGCGCGCAATCAGGCGGGCAGGATTGGACAGCATCGAGCCGGTCGGGTCTTTTGCTCTCAGGCCGGATATCGCCGGTCTCCCGTCTCAGGCCGGAATGCGCCAGGATTTCGCGGGCTTCAGCGACTGTGGCGCTTCCGTCGCAGAGCATGATCGCCAATGCGAAGCACCCGCCCCATCTCATCGCTTTGTCCTCGGATCAGCCCACATGCCGTACCCCTGGCGGCCGATCCTTTCTTCCTCCGCGAGATCTGAACGCATCGGCGATCCATCAGGCCCTGTTGCCAGACGAAGTGCACCCAAAGACACCAATTCCTCTTCGAAATTGCTGATACTGTCGAGCGATCCGGGGAAATAGTAGTAACCAAAGCAGGTCACATCCTGCTTTGGCGCAGTCGCCTCGGACAGAAAGGCCCGGCAAAGGATGACCTTCGGGAACTTGAGGAGGATTTCCAGTTGCTGCCGGGCAAAGTCCTGGCAGCGTCCGGCAAAACCTTCCTTCCGGTTGACCATCTCTCCCTGGCAAGGCTCCACGCCAAAGAGATGCAGGATGGTCTTGCCGTCGATCCTGATATCGGTCGGCGAACTGGCGCGAAACCCGGTCGCCGAGGCGTATCCTTTGCGCGAAACGACGGTCCTGTTCCCGTCGTAATATTCGACGACCAAGACCGTTTTTCCCGGCGCGGCAAGAGACTTGATATAGCCGGGGTCGACGGGCCCAGCAGCAAGGGCGTCAGACGTAAGTCCGGATATCCCTGCAAGCAGCGTGACGATCGAGACCATTCGGCTTTGAACGATACCAGTTTGCTTCATCCTCACACCCCCGCAACATCACTCGCAGATCATGCCGGCTTCATTGGCAAACTATATTAGTTCCTTTTTATGGTTGACAGCAAGCAATTTCTGATGTCGTCTACCTCCCTAAAGAACGCATAGGTGTCCGATGATCAGCAAGTACCGGATGGCATTGATTGCGACGCTTTCGTGCCTGCATTCATTAGCGGCAAAATCTCAACATATTGAGATAACGTCACAATTATACATGCCTTTGCATGCGCCAGCCCCTCGCTCCGCGAAGCAAGGGCCACAACGTTCGTATGTCCGGATCAGCCCTGAAGGGAGTGTCGCTGCTTCGGGAGCACTCGACGACGGGTATCGCTTTATGGACTTTTATAGTCCTTTCTCTGGTCCGTTTGCGCAAGGCGGACGGGGAGCGGCAGGTTTCCCGCAATCGGCGCGGTCCCAAACCAAATCAGTTCATCTCGGTCCCGGCCTGGCCTTAGCCTCGGCACCGGAATGTGGTGCCTCGCCGTTGTCGGTGGAAGACATCCAGACTTTGGTTGCAGCAACCGCTGGCCGTTATGGTGTGGACCTGAGCTTCGCATTGGCGATCGTCTGGACCGAAAGCCGCTTCGACCGGGTCCGTAACAGCCCCAAGGGTGCACGCGGGCCGATGCAGTTGATGCCGGAGACTGCGAAGCGCTTCGACGTGGCTGATGTCTGTGATCCCGCCGACAACATCGACGGCGGCATGCGCTATCTGCGGGCGCTTCTGGACAAATTCAAAAGCCCGATCATTGCGGCTGCGGCCTACAACGCCGGCGAACAGGCAGTCTACGACAGCGGCGGCATCCCAGCCTATCCCGAGACCGTCCGTTACGTCGCCTCCGTGATCAACCGGCAACTTGGGCTCGACTTTCCTGCGAAACGAACAGGCCGCAGCCGCAATCAGTCAACCGACATCGACAACACACTGGCGGGCGATGTGCTTAGGGCGACAACACCGAAGTTCATCGGTGGGGTCATGCAGTTCTGAACCGAAAGGAGATGACCATGAAGCTTCTACTGTCTCATCGTCAAAGGAGATGGGCGCGCGGCGCTGCCGTTCTCGGCGCTCTTTGCCTGATGCAGTTTGCCACAGCAGACCTCGCCATGGCGCAGGCGACCAATCAGGCCTTTGCTCCCCTGCAGACCGTCGTGCAGGCCGTCGTCGATTTCATCACGGGGCCATTCGGACGTCTCGTCGCCATCATTGCCGTCATCGGCCTCGGGTTTCTTGCCTTCGCAGGTCGCCTCAGCTGGTTCACGGCAGGCGCGGTCGTTTTAGGCATCGGGCTCGTCTTCGGTGCGCCCGCCATCGTCGACCAATTGATATCGACGGTCGGAAACTAAGCCATGGCCGCCCCGCAGGAAGAAGAACCCCACTTGACCCCCCTGGTGATCGGCCTCACGCGTTCACCGACGCTATGGGGCGTACCCTACATGGCAGTCGTCATCGTCATCGGGCTCACAATCATCGCCTGGCTGATAACCAACAAGCTGTGGGCGCTGATGACGGCGCCATGCGCCTACGCCGCTCTTTTCACTCTCTGCAGCTTTGACGCGCGCGTCCTCGATGTGCTGCAGGTCTCCACGCGGTTGACGCCACGGACGCCGAACAAGGCGTTCTGGGGCGCAAACTCCTACGGGCCATGATCATGCTCAGCGTCATCCGCGAAGAACTCGGCTTCGGATCCGTGCACCATCGCGAACGACCGATGGCCAGACACATCCCTTACCTGCGTCACGTCGCCGACACCGTCATCAAGCTCGAAGATGGCGCCCTCATGAGCGTCATCAAATTGGACGGACTGTTCTTTCAGACCGAGGACCAGGCCGAGATCAACATGCGCGCGGTCGTCCAGAATACGTTGATCCGGGCCCTCGGCTCGAGCCGCTTTTCGCTGTGGTCGACGGTGATCCGCCGACAGGTCGATACCGTCATTGCCGGCGAGTTCGACGATCCGTTCTGCGCCGAGCTTGACCGCCGCTACATGGGTTGCCTTGGCCGCAAGCGCATGTTCAGAAATGAGCTTTACCTGACGGTATTGCGCTCGGGCATGCGCGGCGCGCTGGCCGCCGGTGACCGCGTCAGGCGTCTCCTCGGGCAGGCTTTGGGCCGAAACGCAGAGGAAGATCAACTTGTCGAGGCCGTTGGCGAGCTCGAAGAGCTTGTCGGCAACATCGTGCGCGACCTTCGCAAGTACGGCGCGACAGTCCTTGGTATTTTAAGCGTCAACAACGAGCCCTACTCGGAGCCTTCGGCGTTCTTGAACACCATCCTGACCTGCGGCGTGGCCCGCAAGATGCGTCTTGCGCGCATGAGCCTTGCCAATTTCCTCGGGACATCACGACTTCATTTTGCACGCCGCACCATGCAGGCCCAGGGGCCGGTGACGGAAGATGACCGTTTCGGAGCGATGCTGTCTATCAAGGAATATCCGCCGTTCACGGGTCCGGGAATGCTGGATGGCCTCTTACAGGTGAATCACGAGTTCATCCTAACCCAGTCCTTTACCCTCGCCGACAAACCGATTGCTCAGGAACGCATTTCGAGGCTCAAGCGGCAGATCGGAGCGTCAGACGAGGCCGGCAGCGATATCGAAAACGATATCGATTTTGCGCTGAACAGCCTGCTCAACCAGGAGGCCGTCTTCGGCTTCCATCATCTTTCGCTCTTTTGCCTGTCGCGCGACCTCGATGGCGTCAACAAAACGATCGCAGACCTCGGTGCCTGCCTCACCGACATGAACATCAACTGGCTGCGCGAGGACCTGAACCTTGAGGCAGCCTTCTGGGCGCAACTTCCGGGCAATCACGCCTATATCGCCCGGCGGGCGATGCTTTCGAGCGCCAATTTCTCCGGCCTTTCGTCGATGCATAATTTCGCGAGTGGCCAAAGCGACGAAATGCATTGGAAAAGGCCGGTCACCATTCTGGAAACCTCCAGCCAGACACCCTACTGGTTCAACTTCCACCAGCGTGATATCGGCCATTTTCTGGTGACCGGGCCAACCGGATCCGGCAAGACCGTCGCTCTTGCCTTTCTGCTGGCACAAGCGTTCAGGGTGAAACCCTCGCCGCGCGTCGTCTTCTTCGACAAGGACCGGGGTGGCGAACTCTTCCTGCGGGCGATGAACGGCTCATACGAGATCCTCACCCCGGGCATGCCGACCGGTTTCAATCCCATGCAGATCCAAAATACCGGTGAAAACCGGCAATTTCTGCTCCGCTTGCTCAAGGCAATGCTCAGCAGGGACAAAGACCACACATTCGATCAGGAAGAAGAGGACACGCTTGAACGTGCGATCGTTCGGCTCATGCGCGAGCCTCCGGCCGAGCGAACGCTGACCAACCTGGCCGGGCTCCTCACCGGACGCTCACGCGCCGGGCCGGACGACCTTCATGCGCGGCTGCGCCCCTGGATAGAAGGCGAAAAGGCCTGGCTCTTCAACGCGCCCCGCGACGTCCTCTCGTTCTCCGAACGGCGCGTCTTCGGCTTCGACATGACGAACATCCTGGACAACGACGATCTGCGCACCCCGGCGCTGATGTACATCTTCCATCGGCTGGACGAGCTCCTCGACGGCAACCCGGTCATGATCTTCATGGACGAGGGCTGGCGCCTGCTGAAAGACCAGATCTTCAGCGATTTCATCGTCGACAAGATGAAGACCATCCGCAAGCTGAACGGCATTGTGGGCTTCGCCACCCAGTCTGCTGCAGATATCGTCCGCTCACCGGCCGCCCACACGCTGATCGAGCAGTCTGCCACGACGATTCATTTTCCCAATCCGCGCGCCGACGAGGAGAGCTACATTCACCGTTTCGGGCTGAGCGCCAAGGAATTCGGCTTCATCCGCAACACCCCTCCGGAAAAGCGATCCTTCCTGATCAAGCACGGTCATGACAGCGTCATTGCCCGGCTCGATCTCGGTTCGATGCCGGACCTGATCAAGGTGCTTTCCGCACGCAAGGAAACCATCGAGGAATGCGCCCTGCTTCGCAAACAGCACGGCGATGATCCCTCCGGCTGGCTGGCAAGGTTCTGCGGTTGGGAGCAAGGCCGGTGACGAGCGAGGCAGCACAAAGGCCGCCATGCGCCGCCCTCCTCCTGCTTGCCGCCTCAGCGATCAGCCTGAGTGCAGAGCTCGCAAGGGCAGAGGTTCCAACCTTCGACAAGAGCAATCTTGATCCGCGTGCGCAGCGCGACAAGACGACCGCCGCGCTCGAGGACACCGATCATGATCGCTATACGATCCACACCTCGGTTACCTGCTCGATGTACCGGCCAGGCCGGCGCAATGACCCAATCGGCGCCGCCCAAGGCAATCCGGAAATCTCCGGTCTCGTGCGTCGCGTCGCCCGCGAATTTGGTGTCGACGAAAACCAGTTCCTCGCCCTCGTCTATCAGGAGAGCCGCTTCAATCCATGCGCCAAGTCCGGCGCCGGAGCGACCGGGCTTGCTCAGCTGATGCCGGACACAGCCGCCCAGCTTGGTGTCGACGAGAACAATATCGAAGAAAACCTGCGGGGCGGGGCGCGCTATTACAGGCAACAACTATCCAATTTCGGCGGCAACATGAACCTCGCCCTTGCGGCGTACAATTCCGGCCCGGGAAATGTCAGCAGGTATGGCGGCATTCCACCTTTCAAGGAAACACAAGGCTATGTGGCGGCAATTACCAAGGACTGGCTGCCGGCCTTTGGTGGATCAGACAAGTCGGGTATTCCGTTGAATTTCGGAGGTGGGCAAACAGCCTATACCGGCATGCGCAGCTCGACCCTGAACGCCATGGCGATCAGCACGTCGACGTCTGCCAGCCTCGGCAACGTCGCAAGCTGGTATCAGCAGCTCTCAGCGTTGCAGACCGGAACCATCCAGGACAGCTGGGATCACAATTCGACGGCCCGCAACGCCAATCTCGAGATGATGAACAACATCATCAGGCTCGGCGCTGCCATGGCGGATCTCTTGAATTCGCGCAATGCCATGGCATCGGCCAATCTCTCCGGCTCCTCGCAGACGAGCAGCAGCAAGGAAGATCACCCGGCAGCGCCAGACACACCGGGTCTCTGCGACCCGCGGCAAGATCTGGTCTGGAGTGCCGCGGACCAGGCCTGCATCGAAAAACGCCCCGATGTGAACCAGGTGCAGCTGATGCTGCGACCGCAATGATGGGAGAACGAAAAATGAGAGCTGACGTCCTGACAATGTCCATGCTGCTGTCCATGCAGTCGGCTGTTCTCGCCGACGTGCCGGTCATCGACAAAACCAACTATCAGGTCGCCAAAAAGACCGCCGAAACGACAGACAGGATCCTTGACACCAACAAGCACATCCTTTCGACGGTAGAGGACACGCTGAAGGCCGTAACCGGAGACCGTGCCAGCACCGCAGCACCCCTCAACAATCTGGCAATCGGAAAAGGCTTCAGCGTTTCGCAGATCCCGTCGTTTGACAACATCGTGAAGGAGGGTGCGCCGCACTTCGGGTCGATGAGCGGCGACATCGCCAAAACAGCGACCTTGTTCATCAATGGCCTGCAGCTGGTCAAGAGCCTGTCAGGCAAAGACAACAGCAGCTTTTCGGGCGACAAGTCCTATGAGCAGCTGGTCAACACCGTGCTCGGCGTCCAGGCCCTGACCAACGGTGCGCAACAGGCAGCGCAAATGCGGCGCAGCGCCTTCGAAGGCGCCGGCGCCCGGATCGGGACTGCCGAGGATATCAAGGGCTCGATCGATCAGAACACCCAGTTGCAGGTGCAGTCTGGTCTGACCCTGAACGAAATGATCGGGGTGATGAACGGAGCGGTTTCGTCGCTGCAGGCCGAAAACCAACGCCGCCTCACCGATATCTCCAACTCGCGGAAAACGCTGACCTACGGCCATTAGCATGATGATCGGGAAAATGCTTGGCATTGCCGCGCTCGCCATCGCCTTGCTGACAGGATGCGGCACCATCAAGGAAAAGACGGCGCCGTGCAAACGGCCCTTAAGCCTCGCGTCCTTTGCCCGCGAAACCAGAGGCGATTGCGGCGTCATGCGGCGCGTCAATGACCCAGCCGCAGCCTTTGCAGCGATCGGCGTCATTCTCCCCGACGAACAATAGGGATTAAAGCCATGCAGGATTTTCTTGGCGATCTCCTCCAGCGCATCGAAGACTCCGGTTCGAGCTTTTCACAGCAGGCTTACACGGTGGTCGGTAACGAACTGATGCCGCTCCTGCGGGTGATGTTCATGGTCTATCTCGCCTGGTACGGCCTGCAGCTGGTCATCGGCACGTCTCGCCTTTCGCTCGGCGATATTCTTGGCCGGATCGTCAGAATGATGATTATTCTTGCATTGGTCAGCTCCTGGGCCA
>Ga0209025_1004830_pt1 | contig 11387 bp, 10 predicted proteins | sample AraplaMF_Col_mLB_FD_184256 | JGI IMG/M metagenome (GOLD analysis project Ga0209025, IMG submission 184256) | Arabidopsis root microbial communities from the University of North Carolina, USA - plate scrape MF_Col_mLB (SPAdes) (version 2) | ecosystem: Host-associated > Plants > Roots > Endosphere... | reverse complement strand
TTCATGGGTTTCTACGCGGGATTGGAGATACGAAGACTTCCATGGTCTTATCTGTGATTAGTAATGTCATCATTTTATTTCTAGTCTACGCGCTTGTCTTCGGACATTTTGGCTTACCGGAACTTGGACTTGAAGGCTCAGGCATTGCGATTCTGATCGGGGAAGCGGTCGGCTTCTTGCTCGCGATCTATGTCTATTTCTTCCGCTTGCATCCACTCTACAACACCCGGACTTGGGTGATGCCGCGCTTCAAAGATATGGGAGAGATGATCTCCGAGAGTACGAAGCTTGGGGTACAAGAATTCTCGATGAGCTTATCGATGTTCATCTTTACCGTATTCGTCGCAAGACTTGGTACCGAGGCGCTCGCTGCAAATGAAGTGGCACTGAATGTCATGTCCTTTGGATTCATGCCGGCTTTTGCGTTTGGAGCGACGGCGACGATTCTGGTCGGGCAAGAGGTCGGCCGAGGACAGCCGCTGCGCGGACGACGTGCGGGGACGGATACGGCCATTATGGGTTCAATTTTCTTACTCGTGCTCGGAACCGTAGAATTTATTTTCGCAGAGAACATTTCGAAGCTGTATAACAATACGGACCCAGGTGTCTTCCATACGGCGGCGCAGCTCATTATGATCTCGGCGTTCTTGCAGCTGTTCGACGGATTCTTGAACTTCTATGCGGGTGGGTTGCGAGGGATAGGTGACACAACCTTTCTTCTGCGTTCATCGATAGTCGTAGCGTGGTGCCTCTTCGTTCCGTTGTCCTATGTACTGATTTTTGTATTGGATATGGGCAGTATTGGCGCTTGGATCGCGCTGTACACGTATTTAATGGTCTTTGGCCTAACCCTGATGTATCGCTTCTATCGAAAAGATTGGAGTACCATTCAGGTGAAAGGCGGAGTTCATGCCTAACTCGTTCATAGAATGAAAACATAAGAACTCTCGATTATTCGAACCATGAATGATCGGGAGTTTTTGTGTTGTATTCCGTGAAAATAGAGTGAAATTAAAATAATGATGTACAAAAATTAATTACAAATATTATAATTAGTATACTAACTAATGAAATTTGGAGGTTTAACATGTCCTCGAGTATTTTGGATGAATCACTAGGATTTCGACTTGGCATGACCTATCGTAAAGCTTCACAAATTCTGACACAACGGTTCAAGCCTTATGACATGACACCAGAGCAATATACACTGCTTGTGCGCTTAGTGGAAGAAGACGGGATAAATCAGAAGGAGCTTGCGCAGCGAACAGCCCGTGATCAGCCGACGTTGACGCGTATTCTGGATGTCCTGGAGCGGAAAGGGCTTGTACGCAAAGAGACAGATCCAAGTGATCGTCGCGCATTCTTGCTCTACATAACTGATGAAGGGCGGAAGAAAGCAGAAGAATTAATCCCGATTGAGAAGGCGTACGATAAGGAGTTATTCGCTGGCATGACGCCCGAACAGATTACGCAGTTCAGACAGAGTCTGGAGCTGCTCTATAAGAACGCTGAGGGATTAATATTGCATAATTAATAGACAGAAGAGGTGTCCTTGATGGAACTTGCACATGCTACAGAGGTGAAACCGTCCGCTGCCCCGAGGCTGTGGACGAGAGATTTTATATTAATAACCGTGTCTAATTTGTTCGTCTATCTGAACCTACAAATGATTACCCCCGCTTTACCCGCGTATGTATCGCAGAAATTTAACGTATCAAGCCTTATGATCAGTTTTGTCATCAGTATGTTCGCACTCTCCGCCATTGCCACTCGGATGTATGCTGGTGTTGCTGTCTCTCGGATGAGACGGGTACCGCTGGTCATTGCAGGTCTCCTCATCTTCCTATTATCGACGATGACGTACTATGGTGTCGGGGCGATTGCCCTAATTATCCTCGTCCGTATCGTATACGGTGTCGGATTCGGGATTATTAGCACCACGTACGGTACCGTCGTCTCTGAGATCATTCCCAAAAGAAGAATCGGTGAAGGGATGGGCTACTTCGGCTTATCGACAAGCTTATCAATGTCCATCGCGCCAGTCATTGGTTTATGGCTGCTTAATGACTATGGCTTTGGCACCCTAATTGTTGTTGCTTCGATTCTGATTGCGATCGTTATCCCGATCACATTCTCGATCCAGATGAATCGACAAGAGAAGACAAGTCATACCGTGAAAAAGCCGATGAAGATCAAGTTCATGGATCGTGATGCCTTGCTTCCTTGTGTTTTGAATATTTTACTGTCGATCACGTACGGCGGATTGATTACGTTTATTACGATGCTCGGCAAAGAAAATGATATACCGAATGTCGGATGGTTCTTCTTATTCAATGCGCTTGCGGTTCTGCTCGTTCGTCCGATCTCTGGTAAAATTTATGACAGTAAAGGCCATGGTGCCGTACTTCCAATTGGCTGTTTTATGGTTATCATCGCAATGCTATTCCTTTCTTATACGACATCTCTTCCGATGTTGATCGTCTCGGCTCTTTGTTATGGTGTTGGCTACGGTGCGCTGCAGCCGTCATTGCAAGCTTGGGCGATTCAACGGGCGAAACCGGAGAATCGCGGGGTAGCCAATGGGGCGTTCTATAACTCCATCGATTTCGGGATTGCACTGGGCTCGATGACGCTCGGTATTGTTGCGCTGAAGACAAGTTATGCGATGATGTTTCGCCTCTCCTCGTTATTCATGGTATTATTTATAGTAATCTATGTTATTGCAAGAAGGAGACAGGAACAATCATGATTCGAACAGCAAGAGCAGAAGATGCAGGACAAGTAGTACCATTAATTCACACGGCAATTGGCCGCATTGCAAATACGCTGACGGGAACGACAGATGACCAAGAAGCGCTGAAAATCGTCGGAGAATTTTTTACTCAACTAGGAAATCGACTTAGCTACGAGAACACGATCGTCTATGAAGTGGATGGTCAAGTCGTTGGCTTCTTGCTAGCTTATCATGGGAGTCATTCGGAGGAATTGGACAAGCCTTTTGTGGATCGAATTCGATCGGTTAGCGGGAAAGAAGTTACATTTGTGAAGGAAGCCCATGATGATGAATATTATCTGGATTCCGTAGCTGTTAACGATGCTTTCCAAGGTCAAGGGATTGGGAAGAAGCTGATGGATGCCTTCGAACAGCAAGGCAAGGAACGAGGATATTACAAATTGGCACTGCTCGTGGAGATGGATAATGAGGCAGCGTATCAATTGTATGTGAAGAAAGGTTATCACGTCGATGGCGAGATCACGGTCAGCGGCTATCATTTCCGGCATATGATCAAAAATTGCGAATAAAATAGACAGTTTGTCTAATAATTTCCATATTAATGTTGGCGTTTCCTGTATGTTCCAGTCCTTATTCCTTATAATCAGGGGATAAACCTATATATATTTTAAAGGGGCAGGGAATTTATGATCAACGTTTCGCAGCATCGATTGAAACAGTTAGAATACACGGGTATCACGGAAGAAGACCTGCAATTGCTTGCTTCCAATCAACCGGTTTTTCGCAAGGTGGTTGATCTCGTAGTAGACCGGTTATACGCGCAAATTCAGCAACAGCAAGAACTGGTAGAATTGATCGGCAAGTTCAGTACCATTGAGCGGTTGAAGCAGACCCAATCCGATTATTGGATGTCGCTCAGTCAGGGGATTATTGATGAGGAATTCATCATAAATCGGGTCCGCATCGGCGGTGTTCATTCCCGAATCGGTCTGACAACGCATTGGTACTTGGGCACGTACATGGTGTATTTGAACATTGCTACCGAAGTACTTAAGAATGAATTGCCGTATCAATGGATTCAATTGGTGCATGCGATATCGAAAATGTTCAATTTTGATTCTCAACTGGTACTTGAAGCTTATGAGTTGAAGGAGAAAGACAAAATTCAAGTCATGGTGGACCAGAAGGAACATATGCTTCATCAAGTCAGCCTAGTCGTTCAAGAGCTGGCAGCGATGATGCTCGAACTGGATGCTAGTGCGCAGACTATTGCAGAGACGGCGATTACGACTGCGGAGTCGCAAGATCATGCCCATGAGCTCGTTGAGAGCTTAAATGTGGAAGTAGAGCAGATTACGGAAATGGGCGTACTCATTCGTGGCATCTCGAATCAGACGCATCTACTCGGCCTGAATGCAGCAATTGAAGCAGCTCATGCTGGCGAGCATGGTAGAGGGTTCGAGATTGTAGCGAATGAAGTCCGTAAGCTCGCGCTAACATCACGTCAAGCGCAGGAGCGAATCCAAGAGAAGCTGGAACAAATTGAATCCAAGCTGGTGCAGGTGAAGCAGGAGTCGGAGCAGACATCGCTGAATGCACGCCACCAAGCAGCCAGCTCGGAAGAACTGCACGCCTTCGTACAAATGATTGAGAAAGTTGCGATGGATCTCAAGGGATTAAATGAATAAGCGTATATGAAAAACAGAGGGCGCCCGTATAAGGCGCCCTATTCTATGTGTGCTAGAAGGTGAGTAGAATGCCCGTCTTATCATCGGACAGTTTGAACCGTTCGGATCGGGTGCAGTCAGGATCTTCTGCTTCCCATTTACATAATTGATCAACATATGCTTGCAGACCTTGGTGTATTACATCATGAACAAAGGCATGTGTTTGCTCGGCATGATGCGGGTAGACGGGTTGCCAAGGATAAATACCGTCTGTGATTAGGAGCAAATGTTTCAGACCTAGTCGTGTTATTCGCCCTGATTCTAGATGATGCGCGAGTTCGGGCTCACCGTTGATGACGCTGTATCCGCCGGGATGGTTCGAGAATCGTCGATTCCGCTGCAATTGTTCGGTGACCTTGTGTGGACGTTCCCCGTGAATCAGCGTCATGTTGTTTATGCTTTTCCACAGGTCAAGGGCTCGATTATCATGTACTTCAACACTATCATAAGTGATTGTCCGGACAAGCCCATGCTCATAGACTGCATAGATCATACAATCGCCGCTCTGCACCCAGTCAATATGATGAGGCTTCACGTGGACAACGGCATGGACCGCACTCCATCTCGCGCTTGCATCGTGGATGTCGGCCTGCGCTTCAAGCATGGTGACCCGCAGTTGATCATTGGCCGCCATGGTTCGTTCAACCAGGGTTGTCGAATGGATGGGGGAGATGAAATAGTCCGCGACAAGCTGTGCTGCAATCTGACCTGAGCTGGTGTTGGTATGATGCGTAGGAACTAGGCTCGAGACGCCATCCACCACCCCATAAATATGCTGATCCCCGTTTATCATGATGGCATCTTCGTTATAGGTGCCTTGCCCTTTACGATGAATTTGCTCGATGTGCATAGGATATGCCTCCGTTTCTCCACGAAATGTACAATATACATTCTAACATTTGCCTTAGATAATATGTAGAAATATGGTATAATAGGAGTAAGGAAACAACGAAATCGTTATCTGTAAGTTTAGTTTGAGAACGCTTACCGACACGCCGAGGAGGGAGTTCTATGTGGGCATTCTGGAAGAGAAACAAACCGAATCAAGAGCCGGCACGTATCCAAACGACGTTGAAAGATATTGAGAAGGCTGTTATTCAATTTGAAGCCAATCTACCGAAGAATGTGAAACGTACCATTCTCGTGGACCAAGATAATCGAATTAACAGTGCACGACTCGTTCCTTATTTAGGTGGAATACCAATTGAAAATTACTATATGAGTACGCAAACGTATGAAATTTTTACGGAAGAGGATCAGTTGATTCCACATTACTTGGACATTGTTCAAGAAGCTGTCGATGCTTATGTCGATGACAATCACAAATTGCCGATTATGCAGGATTGCGCGGATGGTCGCGTACATTATGATTTGCTTATGCAACAATTCTACTTGAAAGAGAAACCCCCATTTCCGCTATACATTACGGATGAGGAAAATATGTTGAGCCATCATCCATAATCATGTATCATGTCATGTATTGGCATCCAATTGAAGCAGGAGCATCCTCCGAGGGAATAGCGATGGGGATGCTCCTTTTTATACCCCGAAATTGACTTTTCATGACTGTGTAACTATAATCGTTACAGCATAAATTGCTGTAGACAGAGGAGGAAATGAGGATGATTAGCAGTCGTTTTTCCGTTGCGGTTCATATCTTGACGCTGCTTGAACTTCATAAATCAGGACGTATAACATCAGAACTTATCGCAGGAAGTGTCAATACGAATCCCGTCGTCATCAGACGTATGATGAGTTTATTGAATAAAGCTGGATTAATCCATTCCAGTCCGGGCGTGGCCGGCGCAAAGTTAGTCCGTCCGCTGCATGGAATTACGCTGCTGGACGTGTATCGCGCGGTTCAGGTTGGCGTTCAAGAAGAGCTGTTCGCGATTCATGAGAATCCGAACCCTGCTTGTATTGTGGGCAAAAATATTCAGAGTACCTTAGAGACGAATTTCGCCAAAGCACAGCAAGCGATGGAACAAGAGCTTGCGCGCGTGACATTGGATCAAGTGGCGAATGATATATTGCACGCACAGTCATAAATTATTGTTGTTCACGATAAGCGCTTGGCGTCATGTGAATATATTTGCGAAATTGATTAATGAAATGATTATAGTTGTGAAACCCCACATCCTGACTCACTTCAAACGCGCTCCGATCGGTATGCCTAAGGAGTAACGCAGCTTGACGGATCCGCATTTGATTGAGCATCTCGACGATGGAGCATCCCGTATTTTCTTTAAATACATGTGATAGCCTCGAGGGAGATAGTCCGACTTTTCTCGCGATAGCATCTACCTTCAGGGGTTCGCGAATATGCTGCGAGAGGAGGAATAGCACTTCTTCCACGCGTGCATCACGCTTCTGCATGTCTCGTTGTGCGAGTAGCATGAGGATTTCACGTAAGGCATTATAACCGAGCTCCTGGGCATAGGGTCCACCTTCCGTAGAATCGGTAATGATCCGCTCGAATGCATGACGTATCCGGTTCTGGGCGGATTCATTCTCTATCGATTGTTGATGGATTTCTTGATGTGGGAGTAAATGCTTCTCAACGCGTTGATCGGAGAAATGCACCCAGACCATGTCCCAATGTGCACCTTCTCGCGTTCCGTAGTGCTGCGGAATATCTGGCTTCAATAGCGTCACATCACCAGCCCGGCAAGTCACTTGCATGTTGGGCGTGATCGCGTAACCCTCACCGCCGAGCGTATAGATCATTAGCCAATCCTTCCGTCCGTGCGGCCGCTTGGATACATAAGTGTCTGGTACAGCGAAATGTCCAGCAATGATTAAATCTTGTTCCTCCTCGATCGTCCTCTTGGTGCCCTCCTTATGCATTCGAACCCCTCCATCCGCATATAACGTATCTCCTTTATCATATGATGCAGCAAGGCTATCGACAAGAAGAATAGCAGAATTGTGTGAGAGATTAGCAGGATCGATGATTTAGATCCGGCGATCTCTAGAATATACTGTAGGAAATGATGGAAGGAAGCTCAAGGGAGGCGCTGATGATGTCTTACGAATTACGTGTGTTAACGAAGGATCAGAAGGAACAGTTTGAGCAAGAAGGATATTTGATTGTGAAGGGTTTATTCACGGATATGGATGTGCGGACCATTGAAGAGACATTTGACATCATAAGCAGACAGGCGATTCCGGGACATTTTGAACCCCAATTGGATGCGGATGTGAACGACCCACTAGCACGCTACCCGCGTGTAATGCATCCCCATCGATTTAATGATACAGCGAAGAATTATATGCTTCATTCCCCTGTACTGGATGTCTTAAGGGACCTCTACGAGGAAGAACCGCTTGCGGCACAGAGTATGTTCTACTACAAGCCCCCAGGCTCCAGAGGACAAGCGCTGCATCAAGATAATTTCTACTTGAAAGTAGAGCCAGGCAATTGCATCGCCGCGTGGACAGCGATCGATGCGGCGGATGAAGAGAATGGCGGTATGCTGATCGTACCGAAGACGAATCATTACGACATTGTGTGTCCTGATCGAGCGGATCAACAGGAATCCTTCACGACGCATTACGTCAAACCGCCCAAAGATCAGAAAGCGATTCCAGCCGTGATGGATAAAGGCGATGTATTATTTTTCAACGGGAATTTAATTCATGGTTCCTATCGCAACAAATCGAAAGATCGGTTCCGACGAGCGTTCATTTGTCATTATGCGAACGCTTCAGCAGCACAAATCGGTGAATTCTATCGGCCGTTATTCCGCACAGACGGGACAGAGGTGGACCTTGGAATCAATCCGGATGGGGGACCGTGCGGCATTCTATTCGACACGGCGTATCCGCATTAATCCGCAATATCTAATAAAACAGATTACGTCAAGGTTATGACTTATTTCCTATTCGAATTGAAGAATCTGAATATTTTGGAAGTTTTATTTCAATAAGTATGGTATTCTTTGAGAATATCATACTTTTTTTTGTGTTGGATGAAAGGAACGGAATGACCCATGGAAGCTTCATATATTGTCGAATCCAAAAAAAGATGCCTGGAACAAGGAATGACACCGAGCACCATTCCCTTCTCGAAGAATCGTCTCTGTGAAGAAGAACTTCTTCGAATTCGGAATAACTATCGTGAAGTGATATCGGTAATGAATTTTTTCGGCGAGAAGACCAGATCTCAACTTGATGGGATTCCGATTCTCATCGCGCTAACCGATGGTCAAGGCTACATTATTGACTTTGTCGGCAATGAGAAAATTCGAAGTCTAGTGAACGAGATCGGGATGGAAGTAGGCACCCTGATGGGCGAGGAAGATTTAGGGACCAATGCCGTACATCTTGCGTTGCAGGAACAGAAACCGATTGAGCTTCTAGGCTGTGATCATTTTCACGAACATATGTATATTACCGCTTGCTATAGTGTTCCTTTTCAAGTTAATCAGGTAGATCATTTGGCAGGTACAGTCTCCATGATGACCTTCGTTGAACATCATAGTCGGTTTACGCTTCCACTCCTCTCGAATATGGTTGACTCGATGGAACGTGAAATTGAGCTGCGAAGAACGAACCATAATAAAGATATTATGAATCATACCTTAATTCGGAGTGTCAATAACGGCATCATTATTACCGATGCACAGGGGTACATTACGGAATGCAACCAATTGATCGAGCGGATTATGAATCGTAAGCGTACTTCGTTGATCGGAAGATGGATCTGTGACGTTGAACCCTTTGCGAGTTATATGTGTGATGTCATCCTATATGGTAACCGATTTGAAAATCAAGAATGCACATTCTTGCTATCTGCGAATAAGCGTATTACATGTATACTCGATGCGATACCCGTCGTGAATGACCATCAGGAATTAACAGGGGCCTACTTGCAGCTTCGCGATATTACGGAACGTAATGAGCTTGAGAATCAGATGTTGACGTATGAGAAATTCTCAGCCATCGGGAAGCTTGCTGCCGGCATTGCTCATGAGATCCGTAATCCGCTCACATCGATTATAGGCTTCATTCAATTGCTTCGCGAGAAGCCGTTGTCTCGTGAAATGCATGTTCGTTACCTGGAGATTGTCTATGGTGAATTGCTTGATCTGAAGCGGCTGGTGTCTGACTTCGTACTCATGGCTAAGCCGAGCTCTCCTGAGAAGAAGGAGCATATCCTGCAAGATGTCGTGATTGAGACGGTGCAGTTCATGACCAGCCAGGCGAATTTCAACAATATCATTCTAACGACAGATTTATACGAGTCACCGCTTCCGATTTATATCGATTCGGTTCAAATTAAGCAGGTGCTGATCAATCTAATTCAGAATGCGTTCGAAGCGATGCCGAAGGGCGGTCAGGTCGATATTCGACTGACCTGCAATAAGAAGCAGAATACGGCGGTGATTACGATTCGGGATTACGGGGTCGGGATCTCGAAAGATCAGATGAAGAACGTCTTTAACCCCTTCTTCACGACGAAGGAGAATGGGCTCGGACTTGGACTATCGATCTGCTATCGCATTATCGAGAACCATAACGGCAAAATACAAATTAAAGCCAGCGAGGAGCGAGGGACAAAGTTCAGTATTACGCTCCCACTGCCTAAATAAAGATAGAGCCTGTACACCATGTGAAGCGTGGTGCACAGGCTCTTATTAATTGATAGCCTCGATGAGCTCTACCTCATCTAACGGGAGATTTACACGGAAGATCGAGCCTTCGCCTAACGTACTTCGAACCTCGAGCGAACCTCCATGATCTTGCGCGATTTTCTGACAGAGGGATAATCCGAGGCCTGTGCCGTTATCTTTGGTGGTATAGAACGGATTGAATATTTTGGTGAGATGATGTTCCGCGATTCCGCATCCCGTATCCCGTATCTCGATGATCACCTTGTTATGAATCTGCGATACTTGAATGTAGATATCCCCGGGCTCCTCCATCGCCTCAAAGGCATTACGGACAAGATTCAATAACACCTGTACAATTTTGTCACGATCCATATGGATATGTAAGGAGACACCGATGGGCTCATAATAGATGCGGTGACCGCGGAATGCGGCTTCTGACTCCACGAGATATAACAATCGATCCATCACATGTGCGATGGGCTCCGGCTTCATATTGCCAATATGGGGCTTCGAGAACTGCAAAAATTCCGCGGTTAGTTCATTCATGCGCGTTATCTCGCTCATAATGGTATCGAACCAGGGGCGAATATTGTAATCATGATGCATCGAAATTTGCATGAAGCCTTTGATTGTTGTGAGGGGGTTGCGAATTTCGTGTGCCATCCCTGCAGCGAGTTCACCGACGGCTTTGAGCTTCTCAGTTCGGAACATATTCTCTTCGCGTTTGAACCAGAGCTTGCGTCGATTCTGGAAGAGCTTCTCTTCTGCGAATGTGATAATCTCTTGTGCGCTTTCGGCTTCCTGCGGGAAAAACGTTGTACTGTGTGTGACTTGGAACCCAAGCATATTCGAATCGAGAACGTCCGTAATTTCTTGATGAATATTATCGAAAGGGGGCAGGACAAGCGCGAACCGGTCTCCTGCATATCTAGACATCGCTTTGGCATTCGGAAAATACGAACGTAACAACTGAGCGATTTTGGCCAAAATTTCATTGCCGTTCTGTGTGCTCTCGTGGTTGATGGATTTGAAATCTTGCAGGTCTAGGAGGAGCAACACAAAAGGTTCTTTGCGTTTCACATCATTCTGAATGGATTTCATATAGCCTTCATAATTGAGTAGTCCGGTGACAGAGTCGTGGGTGCTAAGGAATTGAAACTTCTCACGAAGTCGTTTCTTCTCAATCTCGGAGACGTGAACAAAGTAGTAGAGGAGGAGAACGATTACAAAGGTTAGGATATCAAATATGGACACGAGCATCTGGTAGGTATTAATAGGTCGATAAGTTAAGTTAATTAACGTATATTGCAT
>Ga0209025_1004829_pt1 | contig 11389 bp, 12 predicted proteins | sample AraplaMF_Col_mLB_FD_184256 | JGI IMG/M metagenome (GOLD analysis project Ga0209025, IMG submission 184256) | Arabidopsis root microbial communities from the University of North Carolina, USA - plate scrape MF_Col_mLB (SPAdes) (version 2) | ecosystem: Host-associated > Plants > Roots > Endosphere... | reverse complement strand
AGATCTCTCCAACCTGAGTTGCAATAAATAATCTTTCAATCGATTCACCTGGAAGTATAGTTGTTTTCAATACAGTCGGTAAATTAATCTTACTGACAAGGGGACGTAAACGAACTTTCACATTTTGCACAAACTATACACCTCCTTTATCATATTTTCTTCTATAAAAATATGATGAGAGCGGTTCTGTTAGTACCGATTAAGTTCCTATGACAATTAAAGTATATAATGATTAAAAGTGACTTAAGTGGAAGAAGGGTAATTGATTTGATGGTTGCTGAAAGAAATTCGTTCATAAAAAAGTGAATAGATTATTTCGAATTGATACAAACTAAATGAAAAAACATAAAAGAGGGTGAGCACTTGAGTATCGAATTCGAAGTAGGAAAAGACTATGAAGAGGGTTCAATTCTAGATGTTTTACATGATTTAGGTTTTCAAGACGATGGAAAGTCATTCGCAAAGGATGGTAAGCGTTATAATTATGTAGGCTGCGATCGTTTTCAAAGTTATGTGTTTTCAGTTACGATGGATCAATTATAAGGATAGAAAAAGAGAAACCTAAGATTAGGTTTCTCTTTTGATTTTATGAAGTTAAGTCTTCTCTTGTACACAATTCTAATGTGAGTGCATATTCGGTTACTTCTTTAGATATAGCGTTTTTCCAAATCCATTGAAATAAATTATTTTTGTGAAGGATCCCATTTACGATACCGATTCCTAATTTATCTCTCATTTCAATAAAAGTCTTTGCCTCTGTTTCTGATGTGATAGACACTTTTAATTCGTTAATTAATTTCTCTGCAAATGCTATTTTTGAAACCATTCGTGGTTGATTTTTGTATGTTCCAGTACTCATTATATTTTTGTATAAAAGTAGTTCTTTTTCTTCGTCTTCTAATTGCTTAATAAAATCTACACGTAATGTCGTGGCCCAGGCTACTTGTTTTTCACTACCAATCAAAGCAGGTAAGCCCATTTCATTTGAGATTTCCATTGAATAGTCATTCTTTTTCTGTTTGTAATTCTCAAATTCTGCATTTCTACAATCATAACATTTCTTCATGAAAATCTTTTCAACATAAAATTCATTAAAGACTAATCGATCATCTAGCTTTATTTTCCCCTGATGTCCACAAGTGAAAGTTCCATTGTACCAATTCATATTGTTTAAACCTCCGTCATATTCATATTCTTCTTATGAGTATTGACGAGAGATATTGGTTTCATAATGTTTTAAGTAAGTTTTTTCAATTTAAGATTATTTTTGACTTGCCAAAGTTGAGCCTGTTTGAATATATAATTCCATTTCATCCTTAGGAACCATGCTGCCACCAGTTCCCCAAATGATGTGTGTCGCATTGTGCATTTTTTCAGTTAGGTTATGCTTAAGTAGATAGGCAGTATTTGCATTACATAATTTTACAGGACCAATCATTCCTGCTAGAGCAGAGGGCTCTAAAAAGATATTTTCTGTATCTAGAAGTTCTTTTAGTAATAAATACAATTGTTCATCACTCACTGTATAATTCCCACTTAAGAAAGGTTCGATTGTTTGTCCGACAAAACCAGATGCTCTTCCAACTGCAAGTCCATCGGCAGCAGTGATATTATCGATTCCAACATCCTGTACCGAAATTTGATCATGTAACCCTGTCATTAAACCTAGTAGCATACAAGGTGAATGAGTCGGTTCAGCAAAGAAACAGTGAACATTGTCTTGGAACATTAATTTTAACCCAAATGCGACACCACCAGGACCACCACCGACTCCACATGGAAGGTATACAAATAAAGGATGGTCTTGATCTACTTTCACTTGTAACGCTTCTAATTGCTTTTTTAATCGAGAAGCTGCTACGGCATATCCTAAAAAGAGATCATGGGAATTTTCATCATCAATAAAATGACATGTTGGATTATTTGCAGCCTGCAGTCTACCTTCTTCAACGGCTTTACTATAATCCGCCTCATATTCAATGACTTCAACTTGTTTACTTCTAAGTAAGTCTTTTTTCCATTGTTTCGCATCGGCTGACATATGAACTGTCACTTTAAAACCTAATTGTGCACTAATGATGCCGATACTAAGTCCAAGATTTCCAGTGGAACCTACTGCAATTGAAAATTGTGAAAAGAAATCACGAAACTTTTCACTATGTAAAATCGAATAATCCTCATCAATTGTTAACATGCCATGTTGTAAGGCTAGTGATTCAGCAGTTTTGAGAACTTCATAAATGCCACCTCTAGCTTTAATCGATCCTGAAATAGGTAGGTGGCTATCACACTTTAGCAATAATTCACCAAATATTTGTTGTTCATATGTTTGTTCTAGTGATTTTTTCACAGATGGGATTTTTACTAATGGAGACTCGATAATCCCATCTGATTTTTCTGTTTCAGGAAAGGCTTTTTTAATATATGGCGCAAATCTTAGTAAGCGATCTTCTGCATCTTTTACATCCTCTTGTGTGAGGGGGGATTTTATTATTGCTGTTTGAAATGATTCAATATTTGGATTCTCCCAAAATACTTCCTGTAGGGAAATGAGATCGTTTAGTAAAGGATGTTGTTTTTTTAAAGCTTGAATTTCAGTTTCTTTCATCAGTTGTTCCCCCAATATCATGATTCTCATTTATTTTATTCTTTAAAGAGTTTGGATAAACCTTTAGTAGTTTTTTGAAATGGCGAAATTTTGTCCATACTTCTGGATTATTTCGTTTTTATGGAAAATTTACAAGTGTAGTTAGCAATTTTGAAAGACATAAGGGGGAAGGGGTGGCAAAAAAATTTGAACCTTGCCAATTGTGGAGTATTGATGAGGTGATTTGTTTGATATAGAAATAAACAAAGTCAGAACCTAAAAAGGTTCTGACTATTTTTTGGTTCAATATTATGCTTTTTGAACGTTTGTAGCTTGTGGGCCACGTTGACCTTGCTCAACTTCGAAAGTTACAGCTTGGCCTTCGTCTAAAGATTTGAATCCATCAGTTTGAATAGCTGAGAAATGTACGAATACATCGTCTCCGTTTTCGCGCTCGATAAATCCAAAACCTTTTTCTGCATTAAACCATTTTACTTTACCATGTTCCATTTAAAAAAGCCTCCTTGTGTGCTCTGCACACGAATTAATATCTTAATATTACCAGTTATTGTCAAGATAAGCAAATCGCTTTTAATCTTTTACTATAATTGGTTAAACTTCACCTATCAATGAATAGAAAAATTCATGATTTCAATGGCCAAAGATGCTTATGGATTTGTTGACCAAAGCCCAGCTGTTTTTACAAAAACTCTACGATTAAGTTTTAAACTAGAAACGATTAATTCAGCTAAATCTTCAGGGTGCATAACGCTTTCTTCATTACCTTTAACAAGATTTGTATCAATTGCCAAATCTGTTATTACCGTACTAGGTGTTAAAGCCGTTACACGGATATTATGCTTTCTTACTTCAAGCATAAGTGATTCAGTAAGACCTAAGACAGCGAATTTAGAAGCACTGTATGCACTTGTAACCGGAGCACCTTTTTGACCAGCAGATGAAGCGATATTGATAATATCACCAGATTTCTGCTCAATCATACCTGGAAGTACTGTTCTTGTTACATTATACACACCAATTAAGTTAACTTGGATGATTTTTTCCCATTCCTCAGGCGTTAATTCAAGAAATCCACCAAATTTAGCAACACCAGCATTATTGATCAAAATATCAATTGAACCAAGATCTGATTTGATATGTTCAACCGCATGCGTAACTGATTCAAGATCTGATACATCTGCTACTGCAGCAGAAACATTTACATCATACTGTGAAAGTTCAGCAGCCACCTTCTCAAGATTAGACATATTTAAACCAATCAGTCCTAGATGAACACCTTCTTTAGCTAACGCGATGGCAGTAGCTCGGCCAATCCCTCTACCTGCGCCTGTAATGATTGCCGTTTTTCCATTTAAAGAATTCATTTCATCACTCCTTTGTTAAATTAAAAATATTGTTAAATCATACCAAAAGTAAATTAGAATTACGAATAGATTGACTGCCATCTGCTTTTAAAGAAGGGTGCAGTTTCATGACAGCTAGTTCGCGACTTATATTTTTTGTAATTAAGTGTACATTAATCATAAGTTTAAGACCGGTTATATCCAGAAAAGGCAGTTTGATGTCTTTTTAGATTAGCACAAGCTTTATTTCTGTTGATTACATCATTATGAAATCATTGTGAAGAATTGACGAATGCCTTAAAATTGTCGGAATTAGTTGAGATAGAGGGAAACGATCAGGTACAAAGAATTAGATGAAAATATAATTGAATTGATGCATTTCATACAAAAGGAGTTGTCATAAATATGAAGAAGTATTATAGAGAATGCATTTTATTTGTAACAATTCTATCTAGCTTTTGTAATTGGAATGAGCATGCTTTTTTTAAGTATGATTTGATAAATGAAGAAAAGGTGGTTAAAGATACGATGAGTAGTTCTTTCTATGTAGATCCGTCGATTGACCTTTCTAGTGATCAGGTCGTTTCAATTATCATTGAATTTAAAACAAAGCCAGCAAAGATCGCTGTTTTGGAAGCTGAAGCAACGGGAAAGCAGTTAACATTGGAAGAAGCAACAAAGCAGGTTGAGGAAAGTCATAAAATGTTTCAGAAAGAACTGAAGACTTTACTAGCCGATCATCAAATTCCGTATTCTATCAGACATACGTATACGGCTGCCCTCAATGGAGTATCAATGGATTTACCTGCAATAGAAATAAAAAGATTATTACAATCAACAGTTATTGAAAAAATTTATCCAAACAGAAAAATTCAACTAATGCCTCCAATCGCTCCGTTTAATCAATTGTAAAGGTAGAAACGAAGTAAAAAGACGTAAATCATTTTGGTATAGAAATATTCACCGATATTACTCAAATAAAGGGGAGTATTAAAAAGGTTTATGAATTATTAAAACTCTGTATCAAACATTATCGTTTCATTTGTTTTACGTAATGATACTCGTGAAATTCATGCAATTACATCACAAAATGAAATATCATTTATCCTACTAAACACTTTAAAATAACTTTATAATAAGGGGGGAGTACTTACTAGAGTAAGGAGCTTGCTTCGTAACTTTTAATGAACTCCTTGTAATGGAATCTACATGAGCTTTTTTAAGCTATTCTCTTATTTAATAAATGTACTTTAAAGTTTAGTATATTAGGTTATCAAAAAGTTACTCGATCTGTCAGTTTGTCTCCTATTCTACAAAAATACATAAAAAAGATAAAAGGTTCGATACATATGAGGGGTTCTTCGGTCAAACTTTGGTTAGCGTAAACCAATGGGATTTGAAAGACAAGGAGGAATAATCATGTTTGAATTTGATGCAAATATAGAACAACTAGCAAAAATTAAGGTCATTGGTGTTGGCGGTGGGGGGAACAACGCTGTAAATCGAATGATAGAAGATGGAGTAGAGGGCGTAGAATTTATTGCCTTTAATACAGATGCTCAAGCGCTTAAACAATCAAAAGCTAGTATTACAATGCAAATCGGTGCTTCCTTAACAAGAGGGTTAGGAGCAGGTGCAAATCCGGAAATAGGAAAAAGAGCTGTAGAAGAAAGTAAGGATCAAATTGAAGAAGTATTAGCAGGCGCAGATATGGTATTCGTAACAGCTGGAATGGGCGGTGGTACAGGCACTGGTGCTGCTCCAGCAATCGCGAAAATCGCCCGTAATCTTGGAGCACTAACAATCGGTGTTGTCACACGTCCGTTTAAATTTGAAGGCAAGAAGCGTGCAACAAACGCAGAGGGTGGCATTAAAGCACTGAGAGATGCGGTGGACACGCTAATTATTATTCCAAACGATCGCTTATTAGAGCTTGTAGATAAAAAGACACCAATGCTTGAAGCGTTCCGTGAAGCGGATAATGTACTTCGACAAGGGGTTCAAGGGATTTCCGATTTGATTGCTGTACCAGGATTAATCAACCTGGATTTTGCTGACGTGAAAACAGTCATGTCACATAAAGGAACAGCCTTGATGGGAATTGGTATTGCAAAAGGTGATGGACGAGCAATTGAAGCGGCTAAAAAAGCGTTAAATAGCCCATTACTAGAAACATCGATCAATGGCGCACATGGTGTGATCATGAACATCACTGGCGGCCACAATTTAAGTCTGTTTGAAGTACAAGAAGCGGCAGATATCGTTGCATCTGCATCCCACGAGGAATTAAATATGATCTTTGGTTCTGTTATTGATGAAAACTTAAAAGATGAAATTATCGTAACGGTCATTGCCACTGGATTCACAGAGCAAAAGGATGCACCAATTAAAACGGCTCCACAGCCTAGGGTTGAAGAAGTGTCTAGATCATATCAAAGGGAACAACGTACACAATATGAACCAATCAACCGAAGTGAAAGAGTTCCAGTACAAGAATATGATCGTTATGAATACGAACCAATCAAGCGAAACGAACGAGTTCAAGAATACGACAGATATCAATATGAACAACCAAATCGTAATGAACGTGTACAAGAATACGAAAGACCGAACCGTAATGAACATGTACAAGAATACGAACGACCACAACGCATCACTCGTAGCGAACAAGTACAAGAATATGATCGCTACGTAGAACAGCCGGAAGAATCTTCATATATTCCAGCATTCTTACGTAAACGAAAAAGACAACAATGATTGAATAAAAAAGCTGATTTCTGTATTGGGAAATCAGTTTTTTTGTTATTCAATTTTAGCGGGTAAATTCATAGAAAAGTCACAAGACATTCGATAGATTCATTCTAACTGACTTATTTACATTATGAAATAACAGTTAGGAGGAGAAATGAATGATGACTTTCATTGATGACATTCTGCCACATGCACAGCGCATTCAAAAAGAATTTCATATTTTAGCGTCGATCATACTTGCGCAAGCCATTCTTGAATCGAATTGGGGTAAAAGTAGACTGGCTATAAATGGGAAGAATTTGTTTGGTATAAAGGGTTCTTATTTGGGTGAGTCCGTTTCAATGAGAACTGCTGAATACAATGCTAAAAAAGAAAGATATTACGTTGAAACAGCATTTAGAAAATATCCTTCCTGGTATCATTCACTTTTGGATGTAGCAATTTTATATCAAAACGGGGTTAGCTGGGATCGAAATAAATATAAGAAGATTATTGGTGAAACGGATTATAAAATGGTAGCCCAATTCATTCAAGAGGCAGGCTATGCGACTGATCCTGATTATGCTAGTAAGTTGATTAAAATCATTGAAGTAAATGATTTAGCTCGATTTGATATTGTGACTGATCCTCTATTGAAGTTTGGTTCTAGAGGCATATATGTTGAACAAATTCAACGAATATTGGGCATAAAAGTAGATGGAATCTTTGGAGCAAACACATTAACTGCTGTTAAAGCTTTTCAAAAAGAAAAGGGCTTGGTAGAGGACGGAATAGTTGGTAAAGACACATGGGAGAAAATGAATTAGCTAAAAGAAAACCCTATTCTGTTCATCGAATAGGGCTTTTCTCATTTATTTCGTCATTCCATTCAACGGCTTTTGACTGAAGTATTCTAGAGCTTGATTCACTAAATCAATATCATATATTTTTTTCTCTAAACAGAATTGAATGACTAAATCACTCGTATCACTATCTGATAATGAATAGCCGGCAGTACTTAATAGTTCTTCGAATTCAAGTTCATTTAGTTCAAGCGCTAAGGCAAGAGCGATAATTGTATTTTTCTTCGGAAGATAGTTCGGATTGGAGCGGATTTTTGAAAAGTGCTTTCGATCAATCCCCGCCTTTTTATATATTACTGGATCACTCGTATTTTTTTGGTCAATAAACTGAAACAAACATTCGCTAAGTGTTGGTTTACGTTTATTTTTTATAAAATCCTCTAATTCCATGGAGTGAAGATCGATTCGTTCTTCCTGGAGACTATATTGGATTTCTTCTAAAACATGAGCTGAGAAGGGAAATAAGTGGCGATCAATATACTCCTGTAATTCTTTTAGTATCTTTTTAGTCAGCATTTGAATCTTTTACCCTCCTAGAAATGTCGCTTCACAGGCGACCAATTCATGAATGAATTTCGTTACTATTATAACATCAAGACACAGGGGGATGATGAGAATGAATCATAATAAAACAGAAATCATTTTTTTACTAGACAGAAGTGGATCAATGGCGGGACTTGAAAGTGATACAATTGGAGGATTTAATGCATTGATTGAAAAACAATGTAAGCTTGAAGGGGAAACTTTTCTAACAGCGGTGCTTTTTGATGACCAATATGAGATTTTATGGAATGGTGTTCATGCGAACAAAACAAAGTTAACAGAAGATGAGTATTTCGTTAGAGGTACAACGGCACTATTAGACGCAGTAGGAAAGACGATCTTAGATGTTGGTTACAGATTGACTAAAACAAGTGAAGAAGAAAGACCAGGAAAAGTAATCTTTGTCATTACGACCGATGGAATGGAAAATGCGAGTAGCGAATTTACGTATAGAAAAGTACAAGAACTCATTAAACATCAACAAGAAAAATACAATTGGGAATTTATTTTCATGGGTGCAAATATAGATGCAGCAAAAGAAGCAGAAAGTATTGGAATTATGAGGGAAAATGCCTATCATTTTGAAGCATCTGAAGAAGGGGTCGAGTCTATGTACAATGTTATTTGTGAGGCTGTATCTGAGAAAAGGATGAAATGATTAGAAACTAGATATATAAGGTGAACAAGAGAGTTGAGATGATGTAATCTTAGCTCTTTTTTTGTATGAAATATTTTTCTTTCGTACTAGTCTGCTAGCGTCTTAGTTCATTTGTGAGGGAATAGAATGGATAGTAAACAGCACTTCAATTTACATGAAGAGGTGAGATATCATGTTTTCTGTTACGGAAATGCGTGATTTCGAAATGTTTTCTTTGTCCCATATTGTTACACTCATTCTCTTTATCTTTACTTTTAGCGCTTTAGTATATTACAGAAAGAAGCTTAAACCGCACCAAAAAACAATGAAATGGGTACTTTTTAGTACGTTGCTGCTTTGTGAGGTTTCCTTGCATTTATGGCAAATTATTACAAAACAATGGGATGCAAGTGATCTTCCAATTCAACTTTGCTCCCTTAGTACATTTTTAGCACTGTTTTTATTCCTCAAAAAGAGTGATAAAGTGTTTAACTTGTTATTCTTTATTGGTATTTTCCCTCCTATTTTAAGTATGGTTACACCTGAAATTGGTTACCATTTTCCTCATTTCCGTTTCTTAAAATATTTCCTTCACCATTCAGCAATTCCATTGGCCGTTTTGTATTTTGTCTTATTTGAAGGTTACAGAGTTCCTAGGAAAGCCATTTTATATAGTTATGTATGTGTGAACATAATTGCCGTACCAGTTTTTTTCTTGAATCAGCAACTTGACACGAACTTTTTCTATTTAGCGAGCCCAACCGATTCAAAAACAATCTTATCATTTTTGGGTAGTGGAATCATGTATTATATTAATCTCGAAATCATCGCCATTTTTGTTTTTATCATCACGTATATTCCAATGGGGATGTTACAAAGAAGAGAAAAGATGAAAAGAGAAAATGGATGATTCATTTAAGGTTCTGCTGACAAGGAAACAATCAGTATGTTATGGAATATCCTCATCAAATTTGATTTATTGAAGGTTCTTTCATGCTGTTGTTTGATGATAGAATTCTTATCATGCATGAAGTATAAAAAAATAGGATATAAAAAAGGGTACTAGATTTATAGCTAGTATTCTTCTTCGTTTTACATCGAAAAGATCGATAAAGTGTTTTACCCACCACTCCCGGTATTTATATATAAAAATATATTTAGGTAATAAAACTGAACGAAAACTATTGAAGAATATCGATAAGGAACCGTTTAAGTATTGGGATAACAAGGAAAAAAACGTAGACACTAGAATATGTGTTTACAGGATGTATGTCCTTTTAGTCTATTGTAAAATAATTAAAAAATCATTATAATACTTTTAATCTGAATTAATAGATTAATTGAAAAAATGAAAAGTTTTACAGAGAGAAAAACTAGTAGGATCAGATGTAATTTTCACAAGGGGGAGAGCTTCAATGACAAATCTGATGAAAAAGTGGAATCAAATCAGTTTGGTAAAACAAATAGCCATAGGTTTAATAATTGGTATTGTCTTGGCTATTACAATTCCAGAGGTAGCAAAACCTGTTACCATATTAGGCTCTTTATTTGTAGGAGCACTAAAAGCTATTGCACCTGTTTTGGTACTATTCTTAGTTATGTCAGCCATCGCGCAGCATAAGAGTGGTCAACAAACAAATATGAAATCTGTTATTATTCTATATCTTTTAGGAACTTTTTTAGCTGGACTAATTGCAGTAATTGTAAGTTTTATGTTTCCTGTAGGTTTGACACTTACAAAGGGAGTTGAAGAAGTAACGGCTCCTGGTGGTGTGACAGAGGTCCTTAAAGGCTTGTTGTTGAATATCGTTGATAACCCGGTAAAAGCTATTTTTAATGCAAACTATATCGGAATTCTAGCTTGGGCTATACTTCTTGGTTTGACATTAAAGAATGCCTCTGATACGACAAAAACTATGATATCTAATTTTTCAGATGCAGTTTCTCAAATGGTTACATGGGTAATTAAGCTTGCGCCATTAGGCATCATGGGATTAGTTATCGAGTCGATCACAACAAACGGAATCGATTCTTTGCTAAGCTATGGAAAATTACTTATCGTTTTAATTGGTTGTATGCTTCTAGTGGCTCTAGTTGTCAATCCAATTATCGTGTTTATTGCTATAAAGCAGAACCCATATCCACTAGTATTTAGATGCTTAAAGGAAAGCGGTATTACAGCATTCTTTACTCGTAGTTCTGCTGCAAACATACCAGTAAATATGAGATTATGTGAAAAACTAGGTTTAGATAAAGATACATATTCAGTATCAATTCCACTAGGTGCGACCATTAACATGGCCGGTGCAGCAGTTACAATTTCAGTGTTGACACTTGCAGCGGTTCACACTCTTGGGATTCATGTAGACATCCCTACAGCAATCATCCTAAGTGTTCTGTCAGCTGTTTGTGCTTGTGGAGCTTCAGGGGTTGCTGGAGGTTCCTTATTACTGATTCCTCTAGCATGTAGCCTATTTGGAATTCCAACTGACGTTGCCATGCAGGTAGTTGGTGTAGGCTTTATCATAGGTGTTTTACAAGATTCCTTTGAAACTGCACTTAATTCATCAACAGATGTACTTTTCACCGCAGCTGCTGAGTATAAGAAGCAGATAAAGGAAGGGAAAAAAGTTACGGTCAATAAAATAGCTTAAATAAGCATAAG
>Ga0209025_1004828_pt1 | contig 11389 bp, 12 predicted proteins | sample AraplaMF_Col_mLB_FD_184256 | JGI IMG/M metagenome (GOLD analysis project Ga0209025, IMG submission 184256) | Arabidopsis root microbial communities from the University of North Carolina, USA - plate scrape MF_Col_mLB (SPAdes) (version 2) | ecosystem: Host-associated > Plants > Roots > Endosphere... | reverse complement strand
TTCGGCTTTATGTGGCAAAACGCAGGTATTTTAATGATCTTTATTGTTCTGTTATCACTTGGAACAATTGGTACATTAACTTGGATGCATAAGCGTCAATATGGGAAGTTTACGGAAACGGAATAATTGAAAAATCCTAAAGGCTAGATGCCTTTAGGATTTTTTTATGTTATAGAGAGTGGTTTTAATTATGAACAGTTTCTGATTCTAAGTTCAGTTTATGTTCTTTAAAAATTTGCTTTGCTACAAAGATTGCGTTAAGGACTCGTGGAAAGCCAGTGTAAGGGGTGCAGTGCATGATTGCTTCTACAATCTCATTTGGCGAAAGGCCAACATGAAGTGCTGCGTTAATGTGGACAGTGAGTTGTGGTTCACAGCCACCTTGCGTAGTTAGTGATGCAATTGTAACCAATTGACGTTGTTTTAAGTCAAGTTCTTTTCGAGAATAGATATCACCAAAAGCAAATTCAACAACATATTTGCCGAGATCAGGAGCAATATCTTTTAGTGAATCTATGACACGTTGTCCACCTTCTCCATCTACTTCCAAAAGTTTTTGCCAACCGCGTTCATAACGTTCAGTATTCATTTCATTTACCTCCTAAGAATTTATTAATTCCAACTTTTAATGATTTATTACGCATATGTTGTGTATTCCTAATTGATGGATCGCTAACTCTCGATTACATGCTACACCTTAGAGTACACTCTAAAGCAACCCCTTTTTTGTGTTATAATGAATTTTATGGAAAAAGTATTTACTATTAAACAAATTTCAAAGATGACTGGACTTAGTGTGCATACTTTGCGTTACTACGAAAAAGTCGGATTGCTTACTGAGGTAAAACGAGATATAAACGGTTATCGTCAGTATTCTGGATCTGATATTTCCTGGATCAATTTCTTAATCCGTTTAAGGATAACAGGAATGTCAGTTACAGATATGAAACGATTTTCAAATCTAAGAAGTCAAGGTGAATCTACAATAAGTGCCAGACGAGAATTGTTAGAAATACATCAAAATAAAGTCCTTAAAGAAATTAAAAAGTTGAAGGACAACTTGGAAGAAATTGATGGAAAGATTGATTACTATAAGAGGATGGAGGGACATAGGAAATAAATTTTTACAAACATAGAAGTAAAATAAAAAACGTTATCCTTTCGTCTTGAAATTTTTCGGGAAAGTAGCATTTTTTTGTTTTTGAAGATTAGCTAGGTAGGCACTCACAAGGATGTTTTTAATTGAATTTCATATTGTTTAAGTTTCGTTAGAATAGTTTGGATTTCAAATAGTTATAAAAAAATTATCATTCAAATTCTTTTTATGAAGCACTGTTTGATATGAGAGTTGGCATTAAGATGACGTTGCTAGAAACATCTAGTAATCTTATATGGGATAATCTGATTTCAAGTGAGATAAGTATAATGATCCATTAACAATACAAAAACCTAAAGGGGAGCCCTTTAGGTTTTCTATCTATATTACGCTACTTTTTTCCTTTTACGAAAACGATGTACGCCGTAACTAACAAGGATAATTGTAAAAATGAGCCAAGCAAATGGTGCATATTTTTCGGCGAGTGTTTTCATTTTCATATTTTTTGTGATTTCTTCTTTTGTTTTTCCTACTATAATTTCAGAACCACTATACCCTTCTAGTTTGTTTCCTTTTTTAACACCAAAAATGAAAGCTTCTGTGTTATTTTCGATCCCGTGATAGCGATAACCTTTACTACGTATCGTTAATTGTGTATCGTCTTTTTTTAATGTGTATTCCTCAGTCGTCGTAACGTCTTTTGAAGAAAGTGGAATTGGCTCGATTGCCAACCGAACTTCTTTTTCGTTTAGAGTAGGTAGTGACTCACCATTTACAGAAAGGTGCGCAGGAATATGTTTTTCTGTATCTGTAGTTTTCCAACTTGCTTTTTTTCTTCGATATGACTTTTTTTCGAGTAAGGCAAATTCTTTATTTACCAATGTTTCATCTTTTACTGGTTGTTCGGCCGTTATGTTCCCTTTTAATAGGATTACACCGTCTTTCGCTGTTTGAAAAGAGGTTACTTCTTTTGTTTCTTTTAGCTTGTTTACAGCGTCGTTATAATGTTCCTTTCCAAAAAGCGAAGTGATTGTTTGTACAGTTAGGACGATGTATAAGATTACTAGTACGATGATGCTCTTTTTCACGATTGTTCCCCCTGAATAGTAATGTGAATGTTCACTATAACTAGTATTTTACAGAAAAACATATATTAGGAACAATTCCTTATTATTACATTAATCTTACAAAAATGTAAGGTTGGTTTTTTGTTTTATGAGAATACAATTACTTTTGATTTTCAAAGTATATAAATACATAATGATGGAGAACAGGTATTTACCAGTCGCATTTTCCCAAGAACCGACAGCAAAGAAATTTATTTTTTTGCGGGAGAAGGAAATGTATTCGTACAAGCAACGAAATGGGATTATAAATAAGGAGGAGCTGGAATATATGAAGAACTTATACGCAATCGGGGAAGTTTTAATTGATTTCATTCCTATTCAAAAAGGAAAATCGTTAAAAGATGTAGTGGAATTTCAACGCGTTCCTGGAGGGGCGCCTGCGAATGTAGCAGCCGCAGTTGCAAAGTACGGAGGAAAGTCCTATATGCTTACAAAGCTCGGCACTGATGCATTTGGAGATTTCCTTTTAGAACAATTGCAAGAAGTAGGTGTAAATACAGACAAGGTTACAAGAACGAACGAAGCCAATACAGGCCTTGCTTTCGTCTCATTACGCGAAGATGGTGAACGTGATTTTTCCTTTTATCGCAATCCTTCTGCAGATTTGTTGTTTCATGAAAATGAAATAGATGAAAGTTGGTTTGAAAAAGGTGATATTCTTCATTTTTGTTCTGTCGATTTAGTAGAAAGCCCGATGAAATATGCGCATGTGAAGGCAATTCGCTCTGTGAAAGAAAACGGAGGGATTATCAGCTTTGATCCTAACGTACGTCTACCACTTTGGAAATATGCGGAAGAGTGTAGAAAAACGATTTTGGAATTCATTCCGCTTGCACATATCGTTAAAATTTCAGATGAAGAGCTAGAGTTTATTACGGGCATTTCTGATCAAAAAGAGGCGATTGCGTCCTTGTTTGTAGGGGATGTACAAGTTGTCGTGTATACAAAAGGGGCGCAAGGTGCGGAACTATATATGAAGGATAAACAGTATCAATCAACTGGATATCGTGTTGTAGTGCAGGACACAACAGGTGCAGGCGACGCATTTATTGGTGGTTTCTTGTATAAATTGTTAGAGAAAAACGTGAGTCAACAAAATATAGAAGAAGTGCTTCATATGAATTGGCAGGAGATATTAACATTTGCGAATGCAAGCGGTGCCCTTACGACGACAGGAAAAGGGGCAATATCTTCTATTCCTGTAAAAGAAGATATATATAAGTTGATTGAAGGGTGACATATTTATATACAAGTATGATGGGGAGACGAGAGCAGCTGACCGCGCATAGAAACGGTTAGGGACTTTTCCTACCACATGCAATGTTTAAAATAAATAGAAGGAAGAAACAATCGTCAGCAAATACGATTGTTTCTTCCTTCTATTTATTTATGCAACCTTACAGAAGTGTAATCTTTATGTAAGGTTATAAGATAGTTGATTCATTGTTTCAATGTAATAATAAGAATATAAGAATTGATAATAAATTTGAAGAGAGAGAGTGTGCTAACAATGATTGTAACAACAACTTCTGCTATTCAAGGAAAAGAAATTATTGAGTATATTGATATCGTAAACGGTGAAGCAATTATGGGGGCAAATATTGTACGCGATTTATTTGCTTCTGTGCGTGACGTTGTCGGTGGCCGTGCTGGCGCATATGAAAGTAAGTTAAAAGAAGCACGTGATATTGCGATGGAAGAAATGAAAAGTCTTGCGAAGCAAAAAGGTGCAAATGCAATTGTTGGTATCGATGTAGACTACGAGGTTGTTCGTGATGGAATGCTAATGGTTGCTGTAAGTGGCACAGCTGTACGTGTGTAAATATATATTACTAAAAATCAAATAAAGGGCAGTACTAAAAAATCGGAATATATACGTTAATGAAAATGTGTTTTCTGCATGTTAGTAGGACCCCAGAATGAGGGAGAAAATATTGAAAAAGCGAAATATTTTTATTGGAGCTGCAATGAGCGGTATGCTTTTATTATCAGCATGTGGTAATTCGGAAAATATTGCTACATCAAAATCAGGAAATTTAACAAAAGAAGAGTTTAATAAAGAATTAAAAGAAAAAGCTGGAAAAACTATTTTACAGCAAGCAATGTTGGAGAAAATTTTACTTGATAAATATAAGGTTTCGGATGATGAAGCAAAGAAAAAAGTTGAAGAAGTAAAAAAACAAATGGGCGACAAATTTAACGCTTATTTAACACAAATGGGTGTTAAAAATGAAAAAGAGCTTAAAGATAAAATGAAAGTACAACTAGCTTTTGAAAAAGGTATTAAATCATCTGTTACAGAAAAAGAGATAAAGGATTATTATAAGCCAAAACTGAAAGCTAGTCATATTCTAGTGAAAGATGAAAAAACAGCAAAAGAAATCAAAGAAAAATTGAATAATGGAGAAGATTTTGCGGCGCTAGCAAAACAATATTCGGAAGATCCTGGTTCAAAAGAAAAAGGTGGAGAATTACCAGAGTTTGGTCCAGGTCAACTGGATCCAAAATTTGAGGAAGCTGCTTATAAATTAGAAACGGGGCAGGTAAGTGATCCAGTAAAATCATCTGTTGGTTATCACATTATTAAATTAACAGAGAAAAAAGAATTGAAACCTTTTGATCAGGAAAAAGAAAATATTCGTAAAGAGTTAGAAAATAGACGTTTAAAAGATCAACAATGGCAACAACAATTTTATAAAGACTTATTGAAACAAGCAGATATAAAAGTAACGGATGATGATTTAAAGGATACATTTAAAGGTTTTTAGAAATCATGGACAGTAACGAAGGAAAATGAATAACTTTTAACGATATACAAATGAAAAAGCGGATGCAGGTTATGTTGTATTCTGCATAGCAGCAACTTATATGTCGAAGAGCTAAAATGTATATATGGGTCATCTTTCTGTACAGATCATGTGGAAAGATGACCCGTTTTACGTTTAAGCTTAATGTCTCTCTATAATGATACTTTTCTTGATTTTTTATATTTGCAATATCAATATAGTAATTTCTTGCTAAGGTATGTTGCAGTTTCCAATTATATACTATATAATTCTAATTAAGAAAACGTTTTCATTCAAAAGGGGGAGGATTTCGTGTCGACGATCGAGGACGTAGCGAAATTAGCGGGGTTATCAAGAACAACGGTTTCTCGGGTGATTAATAATCATCCGTATGTATCAGATGAAAAGAAAAAGAGAGTACAATTAGCGATGAAGCATCTTGGATTTGTTCCGAATTCTGCGGCGAGAAGACTGCGCAAGCAAAAGACGGAAACTATTGCAGTGTTGGTTCCGCGCATCACAAATCCTTTTTTCAGTAAATTTATTGAGGCGATTGAAATTGTAGCTTCAGATCATAAATATAAACTGATTATTTGTCAAACAAGATATTTACCAGAAAAAGAGATGGAGTACTTACAGCTACTATCTACGAAACAAGTAGATGGAATTATTTTATGTTCACTTGAAAATGCTTGGGAAGATGTTGAGCCGTATTTACAGCATGGACCGATTGTTTTATGCAATGAATATATTGATGAAGCGAATATTCCAACTGTAAACTTTGATCATGCACAGGGAGCATACATAGCGGCGAAGCATGTATTAGATCAAGGATATCGTCATCTTATTTTTTGCCGTGGCAGAGAGTCAAAGGTAATTAACCAACAGAGAAAAATGGGCTTTTTGCGTGCTGTAACAGAAGCGAGCAAACAAGTGGAGTCAATTGATTTTGTTGAAAGCGCTTACTCCATTGAGGATGGAAAAAATATATTTTATGAGTTTTTGCAAGACAAAAAAAATCCTACCGCTATTTTGGCAGGGGGGGATGAAGTCGCAGCAGGAATCATCGCAGAAGCAAGCAAACAAGGCTGGAGCATTCCAGATGATTTAGCTGTAGTTGGTTTTAATAATCAGTTCTTATCACAAATTACAGACTCAGGTATTACAACAATTGATCAGCCAATTGATGAAATGGCGCGTAAAGTTGTGGAACTGATGATGGATAAAATTCATACGAAAAATTATCGAAATAAAGAAGTGTACGAGTTTGAACTGGAGCTCTTGGTGAAAGGTTCAACGGTGAAAAGTACAATGATGCTAGCCTAGTAGATGATATCTGCTAGGTTTTTTTATGTTTACAATCTATTATTCTTCGTGCGTACAATCTTCACATTTATTGTGGTAAGCCTCGTGCTGCTCATCAATTTCTCTTCCGCAATGGGCACAAGTTTTTGCCGGTAAATTTCTAAAAAACTCCATCGGTTGATCTAACATGTAAATCCCTCCATTTCCATTTCTTACTAACATTGTATTAGTACAAATAACGAAAGTCAACAACTGTTTTATAACAAAATTGAAAATAATGAAAATGTGTAGAAAATCCATTATAGTTAAGAATGTATAAGAAAAAGTGAAACAGAAAGGATGAACGCATATGAAAATGACGGTTGTCGGCTTTTGGGGCGGTTTTCCAGAGGTAGGAGAAGCAACGTCTGGATATTTATTTGAACATGATGGCTTTCGTTTACTTGTCGACTGTGGCAGCGGTGTACTAGCACAGCTTCAAAAATACATAACTCCTTCTGATATAGATGCTGTTCTGTTATCGCATTATCATCACGATCATGTTGCTGATATTGGGGTACTTCAGTATGCACGTTTAATTGCAAGCTTGATAAATGGTGGATTACCAGAACTGCCGATTTATGGACATACCTTTGATGAAAAGGGATTTGCTTCGTTAACACATATACCGTATACAAAAGGGGTTCCTTACAACCCAGCGGACACATTAGAAATTGGTCCATTCTCCATTTCCTTCTTACAAACAGTGCATCCTGTTATATGTTTTGCAATGCGTATTACAGCAGGTGGGAAAACTGTTGTATATACAGCAGATTCTAGTTACATGCCAAAGTTTGTTTCATTTGCGCAAAATGCAGATGTATTGATTTGTGAATGTAATATGTATGCGCATCAAGATGGATCAAAAGCTGGGCATATGAATAGTACAGAAGCAGGCGAAATTGCAAAACAGGCAAATGTAGGAGAACTACTTTTAACTCACTTGCCGCATGCTGGCGAGTTATCCGATTTAGTAACGGAAGCAAAACAAATTTTTAACGGCCGCATCGCACTTGCACATAGCGGTTACGTTTGGGAATCTTGAGGTGAAACGATGTTATTTATTGATAATAAAGGAATTACAGATCCAACAATTAACTTAGCGATTGAAGAATATTGTGTGAAAAACTTAGATATTAATGAAACATATTTACTGTTTTACATTAATAAACCATCTATTATTATCGGGAAGAATCAAAACACAGTGGAAGAAATTAATGCGGATTATGTACGTGAAAAAGGAATCCAAGTTGTAAGACGTCTTTCTGGCGGCGGCGCTGTGTATCATGATTTAGGAAACTTAAACTTTAGCTTTATCACGAAAGATGACGGAGATAGTTTTCATAACTTTAAGAAGTTTACAGAGCCGGTGACAGTCGCACTTGGAAAATTGGGAATTAACGCCGAACTAAGCGGCCGTAATGATATTTTAGCAGAAGGAAGAAAAATTTCTGGTAATGCTCAATTTTCGACTAAAGGGCGGATGTTTAGTCACGGTACGTTACTATTTGATTCCGAAATTGACCATGTTGTTTCGGCGTTAAATGTAAAGCTGGATAAAATTCAATCAAAAGGTATTAAATCGATTCGTAGCCGCGTTGCAAATATTGCGGAATTTTTAAGTGAAATAATTACAATTGACGAATTTAAACAGCTACTTTTAGAAAATATTTTTGAAGGAGAAAATGAAATTCCAACATACGAATTAACGGAAAAAGATTGGGAAGAAATTTATAAAATCTCAGAAGAACGTTATCGAAATTGGGATTGGAACTACGGGAAATCTCCAAAATTTAACTTACAGCAATCACACCGTTTCCCAGTTGGACAAGTAGATGTTCGGTTAGAAGTACAAAAAGGCGTAGTCTCAGAATGCAAGATTTACGGGGACTTTTTCGGTGCTCTCGATGTACGTGATATCGAAGAGCGCTTAAGTGGTACGGTATTTGATAAAGAAGCATTTGCAGAAGTGTTAACTGATGTAGAAGTGCCGCGTTATTTTGGCAATATAACAAAAAAAGATTTCTTATCGTTATTCTTTTAGTTGCATGAAAAACAACCATATCTTACATGTGGTTGTTTTTTATATATGTTTTATAAAATGTAACTTGCACCAATAATTTTCTTTTAATATAATGTATTTAGAATTTTTATAATTTTATAAAAGGTGGGGGTTTTTGTGAATCTCGTTCAAAGATTAGCCGAAACGGTGAAAAAGAAAGGGGACAAGCCGGCTTACATTTTTCAGGATCAGTCGGTATCTTATGACCAATTTAATGGATTAGTCACAAAGTTTTCAAGTAGTTTAGCAAAAATGGGCATTGGAAAAGGGGACAATGTTGCGTTAATTGTCGGGAATTCGCCGCACTTTTTGATCGGTTTATACGGCGCGATGCGTGCCGGAGCAACAGTTATTCCAGTCAATCCGATTTATACACCAGATGAACTATATTACATTTTACAAAATGGAGACGTTAAAGCAATCATCACACTAGACATCCTTCTACCAGTTATGCAATCACTTACATCTAGACTTCCTTCTATCGAAAATATCATCATTTGTGAAACCACAGCAGATTCAACCTATGAAGAAACCGAAAATTTGAAAACGTTTACGACGTTAGTAGCGAGAGGGGACATCGCTTTTCAAGGTCCAGAAATACAAGAAGAAGACATTGCCGTTATTTTATATACATCAGGAACGACAGGAAAGCCAAAAGGGGCGATGTTAACGCACAAAAATTTATATAGTAATGCAAGCGATGTTGCTTCGTATTTACAATACTCAGAGCATGACCGTGTTATTGCGGCGCTGCCGATGTTCCATGTCTTTTGTTTAACAGTTGCAGTCAATGCACCAATTGTAAACGGCGCTACGATTTTAATGTTGCCGAAGTTTAGTCCGAAAGAAGTATTTCGCATTTGTCGTACATATGAGGCTACAATATTTGCCGGTGTACCGACAATGTATAATTATTTATATTTATATGAAGAAGCAAGTGCTGAGGATGTTCATACACTCCGTTTCTGTATTTCTGGCGGTGCGTCTATGCCTGTTGCTCTTCTTAAAAACTTTGAAAAACGATTCGACGTGATTGTCTCAGAAGGGTATGGCTTATCAGAAGCATCACCTGTAACATGTTTTAATCCAATTGATCGTCCGCGTAAACCAGGTTCAATCGGAACGAACGTTCAAAATGTGGAAAATAAAGTTGTCAATGAAATGGGTGAGGAAGTACCAGTTGGTGAAGTAGGAGAATTAATCGTTCAAGGTCCGAATGTAATGAAAGGCTATTATAAAGCGCCAGAAGATACAGCAGCAACACTTAGGGGTGGCTGGCTTTACACAGGTGACTTAGCAAAAATGGATGAAGAAGGTTATTTTTACATTGTAGACCGTAAAAAAGACATCGTCCTTGTTGGCGGTTATAACGTGTATCCGCGCGAAGTAGAAGAAGTGTTATATATGCATGAAGCGATTGCGGAAGTAGTTGTAATCGGCGTTCCAGATGAAAATTTAGGCGAAGCGGTGAAAGCATATGTCGTGCCGAAAACACCAAATGTGACAGTGGAAGAACTGATGGCGTACTGCGCGCTTCACATGGCGAAATATAAAATACCAAGCAGCATTGAGTTTTTAGAAGAACTTCCGAAAAATACGACAGGAAAGATTTTGCGGAGAGCATTGAAAGAGAAGGCAATGCAAGTATAGAAGAGGATATGGAGATAATTTATCCAGTAGATGGTCATTTCACCATATGATGGTCAAATTACACTCGAGATTAAAAATCCTTAAAAATAAAGAAGAGCACATATTAGTCAGTTATAATATGTGCTCTTCTTTTATTCAATGAAAGCGCCAGATTGATCCGGGAGGTATTTAGCAGGTAGTCTTTTCTGATGAAAGTGTATTCCAAATTCCGGATGAGAATGAAAAGTGGGCTAAATTAGCTAGTTTTGTCAGAGCTTCGTATTCATTTTCACTCACTTTGGAGGCCAATATAAAATGGCGACCACAATCGGGGATGGGGTTGTAGATGCTTTCCTAAATGTCTTCGGAACTAAAAATCTGAAGGTTGCAGACCTTTCGATTGCACCGATTTTACCAGACGGCAATAAGTCAATACCAGCCCAAATGATAGGGTTGGATGCAGTACGATTTATTCGTGAGGATACTTGCCCATATGTGGTGGACGATGATAGATTGGAAGATTTTGAAGGTGAAGATGATGAATGACAGGGGGAAGATATAGAAAACAGGGCCTCTCTGTTTTGGAAAAAACAACCTCTTTTTATTGATATAAAACCGAATGTAGAAATTGACACTGAATATTGCCTTCATTCTATTAAAAAGGCAGCCTGTTTAGTATCGTAATTGGAAATACATGAATATACTAAATGGTATTCAAATGAAAGTTTAAGTTAATACAAATTTAGAGTGTGATAAGGTGGTAGTAAATGAAACACATTTGGAATCAAGAAAACCATCTTCGATATCCGTTTCCACATAAAGCGAATAGCGTAAAGGGTTGTGAAATAGGACCGATAAGTGCAGAGAAGCGTAGCGATGAAGCACTAGATATTCGTTTGGCCGCGGCATTTTATCAAAAGAGTCTTCCTATTCCAAAGCAATTGTGTAATGGAGATGAAGAGCGTTTTCTAAACAAAATTGCTAATTATTCTAAGGCTTTACCGCATAATAACCTTGGAGAAGTTGATTTGTGCGCTTACCAAAAATTGATTGAAGCATTGAAAAGTGGAAAACCAAGTGCTTTTGAAAGTTTAATTTTAGGTGGGACTGTGAAACTAACGAATCCGCAGTCTGCTTATGCCTATGAGCTAGAAGGACCAGATAGCCATCATTTAAGTATAGCTGCTCCTCCGGCGTTTAGTAGTGCATGGGAAGCAAGTGAAATGGCTGAATTATATTGGCAAGCATTATTACGTGATGTACCTTTTACAGAATATGATACGAGTCCACTTGCTAATGCAGCTGCTTCTGATCTCTCAAGTTTTTCGGACTTTCGTGGCCCAAA
>Ga0209025_1004826_pt1 | contig 11394 bp, 10 predicted proteins | sample AraplaMF_Col_mLB_FD_184256 | JGI IMG/M metagenome (GOLD analysis project Ga0209025, IMG submission 184256) | Arabidopsis root microbial communities from the University of North Carolina, USA - plate scrape MF_Col_mLB (SPAdes) (version 2) | ecosystem: Host-associated > Plants > Roots > Endosphere... | reverse complement strand
GGGTGATCCCGAGTTCCAATATCAGTGACAAGCCTGCATACGAATATCGTGGACTCATGATGGATGTGGCACGACACTTCTTTACCGTGGATCAAGTGAAACGTCAGATCGATCTGGCATCGCAGTATAAGATCAACAAGTTTCATATGCATTTGTCTGATGATCAGGGTTGGCGAATTGAAATTAAATCTAGACCTGCTCTCATAGAGATTGGAAGCAAAGGGCAGGTTGGCGGTGGTCCTGGCGGCGGATATTATACGCAGGAGCAGTTCAAAGAAATCGTCAATTATGCGGCTGAACGCTATATTGAAGTCATTCCAGAAATCGATATGCCTGGTCATACGAATGCGGCGCTAGCTTCCTATGGAGAATTAAATCCGGATGGGCAAAAAAAGCCGATGCGCACCGATATTGCTGTAGGGTATAGCACGCTCATGGCTCGCTCTGAGGTAACCTATCAATTTGTTGATGATGTCATTCGCGAGCTTGCTGCGATATCACCTTCACCTTATATTCATATTGGGGGAGACGAATCTGACGCAACTTCAGCGTCTGATTACGATTATTTTGTTGGCAGAGTGACGACGATTGCTAAAAATTATGGCAAGAAAGCAGTTGGATGGGACCCTTCTGATACTTCAAGCGGAGCAACGAGCGACTCAATTCTGCAGAACTGGCATTGCAACGCTTCAACGGGAACTGCAGCGAAGGCAAAAGGGATGAAGGTGATCGTATCTCCGGCAAATGCTTATCTCGACATGAAGTACTACAGTAATACGCCAATTGGCTTATCTTGGAGAGGATTCGTCAATACCAACAAAGCTTATGCTTGGAACCCAACGGATTGTATATCAGGAGCAAATATTTATGGCGTTGAAAGTACATTATGGTCAGAAACCCTTGTTACGCAAGATAATTTAGATTATATGCTCTATCCACGACTAATAGCGAATGCTGAAGTCGGCTGGACTGCTCAGAGCGATCGAAACTGGGATGATTTTAAAGGAAGGCTTATAGATCAAACATCAAGATTGCAAAATAAAGGAATAAAATATTTCGCCGACCCAATTGTATGGGAGCCTCCTTTTGTCCCCATTCATTCCGAATGGAAGATGGATGAAGGAACTGGAACCACTTTGGTGGATACGTCCAGCTATAAGAATGGAACATTAGTTAGCGGCGCGACGTGGACAACAGGTAAGTTCGGAAAAGGAATAAGTCTAGATGGAAGTTCAGGTTACATCAATTTAGGCGGCGAAGATATAACAGGAAACTGGACGATAGGCGTGTGGGTCAACGGGCAGCCGAGTACGACGAGAAATGAGGTACTCCTGAGCGGTCCATCTTCAGCAATTAAGATCAACCAGTGGAATAAAACAGGTAAAGTTGGGATCTCCATTTACGGTGTTAAAGACCATGCCTACAATTATAGTATTCCTTCCAACCAATGGACTCATTTAACTTTTGTAGGTACTAGCACCGGAACTGCTCTTTATGCAAATGGTGTGCTAAAAGAAACAATCGATGCTAAAATGAATGGCCCAATGGCATTAGTTGGAGTAGAAGCGCAGCCTGGAACCGGATTAAAAACTTCCTATTTCAAAGGCAGCCTGGATGAATTAAAAATATTCAACAAGGCTCTTAGCGCAAGCGAGATCGTTGAATTGGCCAAAGCAACCAGAGATCCGAATGCCGTATTAACCGGTCCTCAGACGGCGAATTCCGGCCAGTCCTTCGATCTGACGATGGGATTAAGCGACGTAACCCCAAGCGTATTCCAGCAAGTGTATGGCCAAGATCTGACGCTGAACTATGATCCGGCAAAATTGACTTTCGAATCGGCCCAATCGGTTAGAGACGGATTTCAAATTATCGATCAGAAGGAGGCTGTGCCTGGAAAAGTCCGCATTATCGCTGCCAGTGTAGGGGTAAATCAGGGCGTGCTTCCTCAAGGCGATTTGGTGAAATTCAAATTTATGGTTAAGCCGGTAACCCAAGCAACGAATACGTCTGTGTCTGTAGGCAGTGCTGTGATTGCTAACGGACAGGGGGATGAACTTCAGATTAGCGGTGCATCGCGCGATATCCAATTAAGCATCCCAGCAGTAGATAAATCATTGTTGAACGCTCTGATCGCAAGCACGCTTGCCAAGTATAATGCTACAGTGGAAGGAAATGAGGACAAACTGTATGCGATTGGCTCCAAAGCGCAATTGCGTACTTCCCTTGATGCGGCCCAAGCGATAGCGAACGATCCGAATGCTACTCAGCAGCAGGTAGATAGTGCGAAATCCGCATTGGATGAGGCCGTTCGTGTGTTTGAAAGTAAGAAAATATCCGCAGACGTCAATGGAGATGGAAAGATCTCGATTGGGGACTTGGCTATCATTGCAAGTGCCTATGGTACGGAGCAAGGTCAAGCAAGGTGGAATGCGAAAGCGGATGTGAATCACGACGGTAAAGTGGAATTAATAGACCTTACCATCGTAGCTAAAGCGATCTTGCATTAATACACACTACACAGTGTTGAATCGAAGGTTAGATTGCATGATGATTGTTACGAAATGTTGGATTGATCGGTAATGAAACGGGGAGAGCTAATGTTCTCCCCGTCACTATTTGCTCGCTAGGATGCCACAGCGCGCGACGGTGGACAATCGGCAGTTGGGGCAATTTGGTATAATGACATGAAGCAGGGGACAAGGGAAGGGGAATACATGATGAAGCTTATTGACTTGAGCGTGCCGATTAGTCCGCGCATCTGCGAGCCGCTGCCGGCAAAGATCGAGTATGCGACCCATGAAGACGGGGCGCTGCAAGCGGCGACGGCACTTGGCCTCAAGCAGGAGGATTTTCCGGAAGGCAAGGCATGGGCGACGGAAACGGTGACGCTGAATACGCATGCAGGTACTCATATCGACGCACCGTGGCATTACTGGCCGACTTCGGAAGGCAAACAGGCAAGAACGATTGACGAACTGCCACTCGAATGGTTTTATTCCGATGGCGTGTTGCTCGATTTCAGCGCAAAGCCGCCGGGGTACGAGATTACGACGGATGACCTGATCGCCGAGCTGAAACGAATCGAGTATACGCTGAAACCGCTCGATATCGTTCTCATCCGGAGCGATGCGGACAAACGGCTGTACCACGAACATTATGCGTTCCTTCATGCCGGGGTATCAGCCGATGCTACGCTGTGGCTTCTGGACCAAGGCGTCAAGGTAGTTGGTACTGACGGCTGGGGCTGGGATATTCCTCTCAACCTACAGGCCGAAGCGTATAAAAAGCAGCCGAGGGAAGGCATTCTGTGGGCAGCGCATTATGTCGGCAAGGACCGGGAATATTGCCAGATCGAAAAGCTGGCCAATTTGGAGAAAATTCCGAAGCCGCATGGCTTCAAAGTCTGCTGCTTCCCGATCAAAGTAGAAATGGCGAGTGCCGGCTGGGCCCGTCCGGTCGCAATCGTGGAGGAATGAGACGGCAAAAGTATAGCGCGTATCATAGTCGGTTAATCAGAGAGCTTTCCAATCGACTGGAATTTATAGTATGCTAAACCATATGAGAGGAGAGGAATTTATGGTCAAACAACTGATCGTCGGCGACGCAATGCAAGAACTGGCCACTACACGCCGCATTCTGGAACGCTTGCCCGAGGAGCATATGTCGTGGAAGCCGCACGAGAAATCGATGACGCTCGGCGGGCTGGCCACGCACCTGATCAACCTGCTGAACTGGCAAATCGCGATTTTTCAGTACCCGGAGTTCGATCTTTCGACTGTGCCGTTGCGGCGGGAGCCTTTGGACAAACGCGCTGACATTCTGGAGGAGTTCGACTCGAACGTCGGCAAGTTAGAAAAGCTAATCGCCGAATGCGACGAGAAAACGCTCGGCGAGGAATGGACGCTGCGCCACGGCGACCATATTATCCTCCGCGAGCCGCGGGCGATCGCGCTCCGCACCTTCGGATTAAGCCACATGATCCACCACCGGGCGCAGCTCGGGGTATACTTGCGGCTACTCGATATTCCGGTGCCGAGCATCTACGGTCCCTCGGCCGACGAGAAAGCCCAATGAACTAAGTTTCTCGATCCGATACGCGCCAAACAGTCGCAGAGTACCGGCATAACCGCCGGTACTCTGCGACTGTTTTTATTCGAGAAGTGGCGTGAACGTGGTGAACCACGAAGGAGCAAACAGAATAGCAGCCGTTCGCCTGGGAAAAAGTATTTGGACTTAAGTTCGAATACTTTTTTTTATTTTCATTGGAAAATGCCACAAATGTACTCGAATTAACATAATTGGGCACTAAGTTAGCAACATTTTTCCGGATCTTGGTTTAAGCAAACAACAATCCTGTTTATTCAAAATTATAGTCGCACTTTCAACAAAACTGAGTCATGATCATAAAGCTTCGGTATTATCGCACTGAGGTTTATTAACATGTTGAGTTTAAAAAATGTTGTTGACAGGACACCAAATGGTGGCATATAATCAATTCGACACTAAAAGGTGTCCGATTAGTAGTAAGTCATTTGGAAAGTTTGGAACCTGATTAAGCTTCACTAGAAACAATTATGAGGAGGAAAAAAATGAGTAAAATTATCGGTGTGGAAACAATCGCGAAAGTAGACATCCAGTCTAGAGGAAAAATGATTACTTATTGGACTGTCACATTACTACTCGCAGCAGCTGTTATGTTAAGTGGGATCGGGCAACTGATGCAATTTGGAGGAAACATCGAGTTAGTGACGAATCTTGGTTACCCATTATACGTCATGACCATTCTCGGGATTTGGAAAGTGCTCGGATCCTTCGCTCTCGTCGTGCCAGGTTTTCCTCGGCTCAAAGAATGGGTTCACGCTGGTATCTTCTTTTTAATGACTGGTGCGGCTTTGTCTCATGTGTTTGCTAACGATTATGGTGATAACGGGTTTAATTTTATCCTTCCGCTTTCCTATGCTGCACTAAATATCGCCTCGTGGGCGCTACGTCCGAAGAGCCGCAAACTTTAAATTTCTACTAAAAAATGCGATTGCAGATCCAACTAGGCGCCAACTGATTTTAAGTCCGTCGTGGGCACCGTTTTCAGTTTCGCACGCAGCCGACTGAATACTGGAATGGAATAATTGAAGGCGAAGTACTTATCGTGGATGAACCAGACCGGAATCTCTAATGATCAAGCACTCGCAGGCGCTAAGTATGGCTGGGGTAAATGGTGCAGCAAGCTTGAGAAGGCGTTGGTCTAATTGAAAAAAGGAAAGGAGGGAGAACCTTATGATTATCATTTCGGTTATTTTACAAAGTTTTCTACTCGTCTCCATGGCCTTTGGTGGCTTAAGCAAGCTGGCTGGTGCGAAAAATTTTGTTGAAATGTTCGAGTCACTTAAACTGCCGCAATGGTTTCGAGTTATGACAGGGCTCGTTCAACTTGCCGGGGCAGTAGGTCTTGTCATCGGATACTGGTATCCGGCAGCGGCCGCATGGGCAGGCATTTGGATTGGTATCACGATGCTGATAGCATGCCTTTCACATTTCAGAGTCAAGCATCCTGTTGCACAAGCAATTCCGGCCTTTGTGATTACTTTGATTGCAGCCACTCTGGTAGTCGAGCATGCATACAGAATGCCTCATCCCTTTATATAATAAAGGTGGATCTGGAGTAATTATACGATTGAATTGGTACTTTAACCCTTGTGAAGGTTATAAAAGATTTAATATCATTCTTGAGCATAGTTCAAGCCGCAGATGCATCGATGTCTGCGGCTTATTTTAGGTTCAAAATGAGACAAATTGTGCACTAATGCAACTTTTATGCCTACAAACAAAAAAATAGCTTTACAGCAAATTCTCTTGGGCTTATAATCAGAAACAAATATGAGATAGATGCCCCTTTTTTTGGACAAAAAGTTTCCCTAGGTAAATAAAGTTGTGTTTTGCAAACATTGATTCATAAGGAGGAATATGATGGTTAAGCGTAATAATCAAGTCTCCCGTCGAAACTTCTTAAAGACAGGAGCAGCAGGGGCTGCTGCGTTGATTGGTGGCGCGCTGCTTAATCCAGGTTCTTTGTTAGGGGGCATCATTAGTGCGGAATCCCATGATGCACATGTAACGAACAGCAAAGGGTCACACGGGATGCAGCACGGGTACGACCCCGGAACGGAAGTAACGGAGGGGCTAAAGATGGCGCAAGCCGCACTATCGAATTTCGACTACGGAAAAGTCAGCAAACGCGCAGACGGCAAGACAGTCCGTGAGTATGAAATGACGGCACTGGAGAAGGAAATCGAGATTATGAAAGGGATTAAATATCCGGGTTGGACCTATAACGGAACGATTCCGGGACCTACAATCCGCTGTACAGAAGGAGACATTGTCAAAATTAAATTCAGCAATGCGACTTCGCATCCACATTCGATTCATTTTCACGGCATTCATCCGACGAATATGGACGGATTGGAGCCAATTCCTCCTGGCGGTACATTTACCTACGAATTTGAGGCCAAACCAGCTGGAATGATGGTCTATCATTGTCACGTACAACCATTCAGGAAACACATCGAGAAAGGAATGTATGGCAATTTCATCATTGACCCGAAGATCCCTCGTGCACCGGCGCAAGAATTTTCAATGGTTATGAATGGATTCGATATTGATTTTGATGGGGGAAACGAAGTTTATGCTGTGAATACCTATGCTTTTGCTTTTATGCAAGAGCCAATCAAGGTTAGATCAGGAAAATTGGTTCGAATTTATCTAAGCAACTTCCTGGAGTTCGATCTTATTAACTCGTTCCACCTGCATGCAGCATTTTTCAATTATTATGCAACGGGAGCAGATCCCGAAGCGCGTCCTTACTATACGGACACCATTTCTCAAATGCAAGGTGAGAGAGGTATTGTCGAGATCGTGTTTCCAGCCCCGGGTAAATATATGTTTCATGCCCATGTAAGCGAATTCACTGAGTTAGGCTGGATTGGTTTCTTTGAAGCGGAATAGAGGGGAGTGTCGGTAGATGAGTCAGTTGCCAACTAATGTTCGCGCAGCGCAAGGAAAAGAAAAAAAGCGTAGCATGCTGCTATGGGGTATACTCCCAATCGTACTGCTCGTGGGGATGATTGCGGCCATTATGACGCTTGGAACAGGGATTCGCCAGGATTCGCCTGTGCCGATCGAAAGTCTCAATGTTGAAAAAACAGTATTATCTCATGACGGCATCACATTGAATGTACTGAACTCGGGGCCGCAGGAGCTTACCATCGCACAGATCATGATCGATGATGCCTATTGGAATTTCAATATGGAACCAAGTACGACGATTCCCCGGATGGGTCAGGCCACCGTCAAGATCCCTTATCCTTGGGTAGAAGGCGATGCGCATGAAATTCGTATGGTCACGACGAACAGTGTCATATTTGCGCAAGAGATCGCTGTAGCATTTGAGACGCCTGTGCTGAGCGGCGATCGAATATGGAAATACGCAATGATCGGGACCTATGTCGGTGTTGTTCCAATCGCACTCGGACTATTATGGTACCCGTTAATGCGTCGGTTTTCGGTGCGCGGCATGCATGCCGTACTCGCATTTACGATTGGACTGTTGTTCTTTCTGGTCATTGATACGCTCGATGAAGGCCTGGATTTCGCGGCACAGGCTCCAACGCTTTTCCAAGGTACAGCTCTGGTCTGGTTCGGTGCATTTCTCAGCTTCCTGCTCTTGGCAACAATTGATCAAGCAAATCGACGCAAAAAACCGCGAGATGGATCCACAGAAGGCAAATCGCTCGCCTTTAAACTGGCTGCAGGGATCGGACTGCACAATTTTGGTGAAGGATTGGCGATCGGTACAGCTTTCGCTGTAGGAGAGGCGGCGCTAGGAACCTTCTTAGTGATCGGTTTTACCCTTCATAATATTACGGAAGGCATCGGAATCGCAGCTCCATTGACCAAAGGACGCCCGACTTGGCTAACCTTCGTGAAGCTCGCTATCATCGGCGGGGGACCTGCTATCTTAGGTGTATGGACGGGAGGTTTAATCCTCAATAACACGCTTGCGGCGCTGTTCTTCGGTATTGGTGCCGGTGCAATTATACAAGTCATTTATGTCATTACGAGAATGATCATGAAGGAGTCTGCTCAGCACCAATATTCCTTGTTCTCATGGAGGAACTTCAGCAGCGTTGCCTTAGGCATTGTCCTTATGTACGCGACAGCGCTACTAGTTACGACTTGACGGGAAAATAGAGAAGAAATGGAGATGAGTGTGCGATGCCCAATATTGGCGTAACTGGATTTATCCTGATTATTATTGCTGCACTTCTTCTGTTCGGCCCTTCGAAATTACCGCAATTGGGCCGGGCGATCGGGACGACCTTAAGAGAGTTTAGAGCAGGAGCAAGAGATCTTCTACAGCAAGGGGAAGATGACCAGAATGAACCAAGGAAAACGAAGAAAGACACAGAATAGAAATAGAGGTCTATCGGTGGTTCCAAGATGAAAATCTTACGAAGACATGATGTTATACTTCTGCTTGTAATTATCATGATGATTGTCGCGGGGTGCGTGACTAAACCTTCTGACGGAGGCGATTCAATTTCTTCGGATGCTGCGATCAGTACGGATAAAGCTATCGCATTGTACCAAGCCAACTGCCTCGCCTGTCATGCTTCAGACTTGCGAGGCAAAGTTGGACCGAACCTGCGTTAAGTAGGTGATAGACTGCAAAAATCACAAATTGCCGAACAGATTCACGAAGGCGGGAAGGGCATGCCTTCCTTTGAATCGAGGCTAAATGAAAAAGAAATCGATACACTAGCAAAATGGCTTGAATCGCATAAGAAGGAGTAGGCATTAAAGATCTTCTATTGTCTATACAAGTCCGCGCAATTGCCGATTTTCCACAGGAAAATCGGCTTTATCTATTTACAATATAATTGCAGCTGGAAAGTGGCGGTTAATATGATAATTGTAATGAAGAGAATAGAACGTTCGATTGTGACACAATCCTGTTATTTCGGATTAAGCGAAAATTTACTCATACAAGCCGGAAATTCCGTACGCTAAGGAAGTCGGGCTTGTTTTTTTGCCATTCAGCTTCTGTACTGAAAAACCAATACGGTTATGATCATGATCACGCCTATGAGAGGGCTACGCCCCAGCGTGGATGGTCAATTGTTGAAAGTTTAGATGTTTGTCTATACCAGCAGAGATATTTATGAATATGCTCTTTATATCTGGAACCTAACAAGAGAAGAGGATTTCTATGACCATTGGAAAAATGAAGAAGCATAAGGAAATGATACGAAACCCTATATTGCGTCCGCATTTGCCTGAAACTCACTGGATGACGAATTCAAGGACCTTACGAATGCTCCAAACCTATTCATCTGTCTTTATAAAACCCAATCACGGGAGCGGTGGTAACGGAATCATTCGTGTCAAGAGATTGGGAAAGGGATATGAGGTTCGTTGCGGATCAAGTAGGAAGATTGCGAGACCTTCCTCTGTCTTAAAAGCGATTCGCTCGTACCGGAAATCAAAGCATCGGTATTTGGTACAGAAAGGCCTACGATTAGAGAAGTATCATGGAGTAATTTTTGATATCCGAGTATACCTGCAGAAGCCAAAGCACAAATGGGAGATTTCGGGTATGGCCGCCCGTGTTGCCGCCCCACATAAATTTGTGACCAATTATCATAAAGGGGGCCATGCAGAACCTTTGCAAAAGGTACTCATAAGTGTTTTTCAGAATAACCAATCCAAAGTGGACGCCTGTTATCGCAAAATAGAAAAGCTATCCATTGTCATCGCCAAAACGGTTAATAAATGGCATTCGATTCATGAATTAGGGGTTGATCTTGCCATAGACAAGAAAGGTCGCATATGGATCATTGAAGCTAATTCACGTCCGGGCCATATGTTGTTTACTCAACTCACCGATCAAACAATGATCAGAACCATTAAGGAAAACAAACGATTCATGGGGATCTAAGCTCCAATTAAGCGGTTGTTGTTTTTGTAATTGCTCGAATATTATCTGGGTGGCATGTGATCAAATTCGAGAAAGGTGGAGTACTGTGGGAAAAATAGCAAAAAATAAATATAAGAAATATTTGTTTATGAAAAGGAGTGCCTCCCTAGCGCCATACCTGCCGGAAACCAGGAAGATGAGTCGTGAATCCTTGTGGAGCCTTGTGGACAAATATGGGCACGTCATGGTTAAACCGGTTTGGGGGAGCCGTGGACGGGGTGTCATTCAAGTCTCCGATTTGGGGAATGACAACTACGCCATACATTACGAGAATATGGAAACGATGAAATCGGGAAAAGAGGATACCTATCAGTATATCAAAATGAAAATCGGGGATGCCTCTTATATGGTACAAGAGAGAATAACTCGTCCGACCATAAATAATCGCCCCTTTGATATGAGAGTTATCGTTCAACGGAGAAAATATTCATCCAGATGGGTAGTCACGGGAAGGGTGATCAAGGTTGCGGGCAAAAATTATATTGTTTCCAATAATACGCGGAGTAATGGAAAACTGCTTAGGTTTAAAAAGGGTATCAAGCGTTCATCCATTAGTCACTTGTCTGTTACCGCATTAAAATCCCGAATAGATAAGGTTTCGCTTCGCTCCGCGAAAAGATTAAAAGTATTGTTCCCTGGACACCGTATTTATGGCCTGGACGTTGCAACAGATCGGCATGGGCGTGTTTTCATTATTGAAGCCAACCTTTATCCGGCAATGTCCCATTTTCTTAAGCTGAAGGCTAGGAAGATGTATCGCCGAATACTTTCGTATAAAAGAAGTTAGTATATACGCGACCACCGCCTTTTGAACAATGATTTTACCTAGTCTATATTCAACTATTTTTGTTTAAAAGAACAAAGACCCCATTCAGTTTGTCCATGTGACAATTGAGAGGGAGTCTTAAGTATCAAAATTCCGAATAAGTGAGCATTCGTGAGAAAACTAAATCGTACTGAGGAAGTTGAAAAACAGAAATAAGCCGACCAAAACTGTATTGTTCCAGTTTTGGTTGGCTTTTTTGATGCTCTTACCAAGAATATATTAACTAACTTGATTCTTTGGCAGCGCCGGGTACTGCTTCTGGAATACTGCCGGATTGGCTAGACTGAGTCTCTCCGATTGGTCGTAGATGCCGAAGATGCGTAACGACAATGAGTATGATAACCAGCATGATTGCGCCGCTGGCTGCCGCAACGGCGTGCATCCCGCTCGTAAAGGCTTCGCGGGCCCCCGTGAGCAGAGCCTTGCCGACTTGTTCGGAGAGATCTCCCGCTATAGCGGTGGCACCAGCCAAGCTGTCGCGGGAAGCTTGAACCGCGGAAGCCGGCAAGTCGGCGGCAATAGAGCTCGCCACCTG
>Ga0209025_1004821_pt1 | contig 11401 bp, 8 predicted proteins | sample AraplaMF_Col_mLB_FD_184256 | JGI IMG/M metagenome (GOLD analysis project Ga0209025, IMG submission 184256) | Arabidopsis root microbial communities from the University of North Carolina, USA - plate scrape MF_Col_mLB (SPAdes) (version 2) | ecosystem: Host-associated > Plants > Roots > Endosphere ... | reverse complement strand
GGAGGACGATATGAGCAATCACAAGATTACAGGCGTATTTAGCGCGGCCGCGACGCCACTCAATGCGGATGGCAGCCCCGATCTCAGCCTTTTCACCGAGCACTGCCAGCGACTGTTGCGGGAAGGGTGCCATGGCGTCGCCCTGCTTGGCACGACGGGTGAGGCAAATTCCTTCTCCTCCAACGAGCGCCGGGCAATCCTCGAGGCGGCGCTCAAGGCAGGGGTGCCGGCCGACAGGTTGCTCCCCGGGACTGGTGTCGTTGCCATTCCTGAAACCGTCGAATTGACCAAGCACGCTCTTTCACTCGGTGTGACAAAGGTCGTGATGCTGCCGCCCTTCTATTATAAGGGCGTCTCCGACGACGGATTGTTTACCGCCTACTCGCAGGTTCTGGAAAAGATCGCCGACGCCCGGCTGCAGGTCATTCTCTATCACATCCCGCAGGTCTCGGGCGTTCCGCTTTCGATTCCGCTGATCGGCAGGTTGATAGAAGCCTTCCCCGACACGGTCGTTGGAATCAAGGAATCTGCTGGCGATTTCAATAACATGCAGGCGATCGTCGCAGCCTATCCGGGCTTCTCCGTGCTGGCGGGCGCCGATCCGCTGCTGTTGCCGCTGCTGAAGGCTGGAGGCGCGGGCTGCATCACGGCAACCTCCAATCTCGTCGCGGATTCGCTGCGCACCGTATACGACAAGGTGCATGACGAGACGCAGGCCGGCGCAGTCGAGGCCGCTCAGGCCCGCATCAACGCCTATAGAACGCTTTCCAATTCCTACGTGCAGATCCCGACCATCAAGGCCATGGTCAGCCTGAAGACCGGCAACGCTGCCTGGAAGCGCACGCGTGCGCCCCTGATGCCGATCAGTGATGCTGACTATGCCGCGCTTTCCGAAGCCTACGCCAAGCTGCCACAGGGAGCGCGACCATGAGCTCCACAGCTTTACCACCCGAGGCCGTTCCGGCGCTGATGACCGGAGAGATCGTCGCGAACGCGAACGGAAAGGGGCGCGCAGATGCCTATTTGCCCTCCCCTTGCATTCAGAACCATGCCGCCAACCTCGCCTTTCTGCCTGACGGCACGCTCACCTGCGTTTGGTTCGGTGGCACGATGGAGGGCATGGGCGACATTTCCATTTACATGTCGCGGCTTGCTGCGGATGCCAATGTTTGGTCGCAGCCGGAGAAAATGTCCGATGACCCGACCAAATCCGAGCAGAATCCTCTGATTTTCACGGCTCCCGATCAAAGAGTCTGGCTGCTTTACACCTCGCAGACCTCGGGGAATCAGGATGGTTCGATTGTCAAATGTCGGATCTCCGAGGACGGTGGCAAAACGTTTGGAGCGGTCCGTGTTCTCTGCGACATCCCAGGCACCTTCGTTCGCCAGCCGATCATCGTCAACGAGGCCGGCTCCTGGCTCCTGCCCGTCTTTCGCTGCATTGGAGTGCCCGGCGAACGCTGGACTGGCGACGTGGATACGGCAGGCGTGCTGATCTCCGGCGACCAAGGCGAGAGCTGGGACCTGACCGAGGTCCCGGACAGCATTGGGGCGGTCCACATGAACATCGTGCCGACCGACGACGACTGTCTTGTCGCCTTCTATCGCAATCGGTTCGCCGAATCGGTCTTGTCCAGCCGCTCGAGTGACGGTGGCGAGCATTGGAGCGCGCCGCAGCCGATCAATCTTCCGAACAACAACTCTTCAATCCAGGCGACAAGGCTTAAAAATGGCGTGATAGCAATGGTTTACAACCATTCCAATGCCTCGACGTCGGACGCCCGGCGCCAGTCGCTTTACGACGAGATCGAGGGCGACGAGGAGATCAAGGTGGCACCGGCGCCGGCTATCGAACGCCGCAAGGCCGTCTGGGGCGTTCCCCGCGCGCCGCTAAGCCTCGCCTTCTCCAACGACGGCGGCGCCAGCTTCCCACGTCGTATCGACCTCGATACCGGCGATGGATATTGCCTGAGCAACAACTCGAAAGACTCGGTGAACCGCGAGTTTTCCTACCCTTCGATTGTTCAGGGGGCCGATGGCAGCATGCATATTGCCTATACCTACTATCGCCGAGCCATAAAATACGTCCGGCTTTCGGCAGACGCGATCGCCTGAGGTCTTCACCAGGTTGTCAGTTGGGAACCTCATCGATCCGACGCGGCTTCCTCAGAGCATGAGGCGCGTCGGATTGGTGCCTGTTTTGACAACTTTCGTGGCATTCTTCCAAGGATTGAGTGTGGTCCCCGCCTTGGTGCCATCAAACAACGGATCGTATCCGTTTGTTTGATTATTTCAGTAAGTTAACTGATGCGCGAGCGTTGCTTTTGTGCGCGGTGATTAGCGAAAACGCAATTTATTTCGGCACTTGTGAATGTGGTCGCTTGCCAAATACAGGATCATTGTATAACAAATTTACATCTTGTGCGACCGAGGCGTCGCTAGCAATCGCAGGGGGAGGACTGGTCCGGTGGTTAGCTTGGATTCGCCTATCACAATCGTTCGACCGCATCTGATCGAGTTCGGCGTCGGTACGGCGGAGCGGCTCGGCAAGTGGGCGAACGACAGGGGCTATCATCGGATCCTCGTCATTTCCGATGCCTTCAATGCGACGCGTGTCGATGCGCTTGCCCTCAAGGGCAAGGTCACGGTCTTTGCCGATGTGACGCCCGAGCCTGACATTACCAATCTCGACAAGGTGCTAGCGGCGGCGAATGCGGCAGATGCCCAGCTTGTTGTCGGCTTCGGCGGCGGGAGCGCGATGGATCTTGCCAAGCTCGCGGCAGTGCTTGCCGGCTCATCGCAAACGCTTCATGAAGTTGTCGGCCCGAACAAGGTCCAGGGGCCGCGCCGCGTTGCTCTTGCGCAAGTGCCGACCACATCAGGCACGGGAAGCGAAGCCGGTATCAGGGCTCTGGTCACCGACCCGAAGACGAAGGCCAAGCTCGCGGTCGAGAGCATGCACATGCTAGCCGATATCGCGGTTGTCGATCCAGCGTTGACCTTTAGCGTGCCAGCGCGCACGACCGCGGCGACGGGCGTTGATGCCATGGCGCATTGTGTCGAGGCGTTCACCAATCGCAAGGCGCATCCGATGATCGACCTTTATGCGATCGAGGGCACGCGGTTGGTCGGAAAGTATCTTGCCCGTGCGGTCAAGGACGGATCCGACGCCGAAGCACGTGCGGGTCTCTCACTTGCTTCGCTGTATGGCGGCTTCTGTCTCGGACCGGTCAACACAGCCGGTGGTCACGCGCTCGCCTATCCGCTCGGGACGCGCTGGCACGTGGCGCATGGCGCGGCAAACGCTCTGATCTTTCCGCATGTCCTCGCATTCAACACCCCGGCCGTGCCCGAAAAGACCCGTGCTGTCATGGACGCGCTTGGCCGCAGGACCTCCGACGAGATCGCGTCTGTGTTCGATGCCGCCTATTCCTTCTGTGCCGAACTCGGGATTGAGATGAAGCTCTCCGGCCTCGGCGTTCCGGAAAGCGATCTGGATGCGATGGCCGAAGATGCCTTTGCCATCCGTCGCCTGCTCGACAATAATCCGCGCGACCTGTCGCGCGCCGATATCCGCTCGATCTACGGAGCCGCCTTTTAAAGCGCGTTTCCATTCAAAGAGGACCGTGAGTGATGGACAGAAATGCGAAAGTCGCCGTGACGCTCGGCGATCCTGCGGGCGTCGGCCCCGAGGTGATCGTCAAGGCGCTCGCCACGATGCGGGAGCAGGAGCGACGTGATTTCGTCATCGTCGGCAATACAGAGGCGCTCGAGCGCGCCAATCGAACGGCAGCGACCGGACTTTCCTTTGCGCCGGTCGATGCAGTGAGTGCCGGCAAGATTGCAGTCGACGAAGTGGACCTCGGCGCACCGCTGCCCGAAATCGGCAAGGTCAGCCCGGTCGCAGGCGATGCCTCGGTTCGCTATATCAGCCGCGCGGTTGATCTTGCGATGTCAGGCGACGCCGATGTGATCGTCACCGCACCGATCAACAAGGAAGCAATGAATCTTGCCGGCCATCACTATGACGGTCATACCGGCCTGCTGGCGCACCTGACGGGCTCCAAGAGCTCGTTCATGTTGCTCGCCTCAGAGCGGTTGAACACCATCCACGTCTCTACCCATATCTCGCTGAAGGGCGCGATCGAGCGCGCGAAGACCGAGCGTGTGCTGGCAACGATCGAGGCAGGACACGATCACTTCATGCGCCTTGGCAAAAAGGCGCGCATCGCAGTCGCCGGCCTCAATCCGCATTGCGGCGAAAACGGTCTGTTTGGCACCGAGGATACCGAGTTCCTGGCCCCGGCCGTCGAGCTGGCGCGAGCGAAGGGGATCGATGTCGTTGGTCCGATCTCGGCGGACACGGTCTTTGCACGCGCCTATAGCGGCGCTTTCGATCTCGTCATCGCGCAGTATCACGACCAGGGCCATATCCCGATCAAGCTCATCGCCTTCGACACGGCGGTCAACGTCTCGCTCGGCTTGCCGATTGATCGCGTGTCGGTTGATCACGGCACGGCCTTCGATATTGCCGGCACGGGCAAGGCGAATCACGTGAACATGCTTTCGGCCATCGCCTATGCACGGCTGATGGCGCGGTCTCCACGCCAACGCGCGGCCTAACGCTTCGGGTGCTTGCCGCATTGTCAGCGGCACAAGCGTTGCGCCGCTGACAATTTGCTCGGTGGAGGAGATGAGCGATGGAAAAGACTGTTGTCATTCTCGGTGGCGAACTGGCGCCGGAAGGTCGGTCGCTTCTGGAAGAGGCCGGGGCAAGCGTCATTGCCACGCCGCCCTATATCGACCGGCAAGCTGTCATCGAAATAATGAAGACCCACCGACCGGATGCCGTCATCGTGCGATTGCTGACCGATCGTCTCGGGCCAGATGAAATGCAGGCGGGCGGAAAGCTCCGGCATATCGCCAAGCACGGCGTCGGAACGAATGACATCGATGTGAAGGCGGCCGCAGCGCTCGGCATTCCGGTGTCGATGACCACGGGCAGCAACGGGCACTCCGTCGCCGAGCACGCGCTTGCATTGATCATGGCGCTGGTGAAGGATCTGCCGCACCAGGATGCACTGATCCGGGACGGCATCTGGGACAAGAACCAGTACAAGGGGCGCGAGTTGCGTGGCCAGCGGCTTGGCCTCGTCGGTTTCGGCTTCATCGGCCAGGCGCTCGCGAAAATGGCTGGCGCGATCGGCATGACCGTCTCGGCCTTCGATCCGCACGCGCCAGACAGCGCTTTTGGCGATGAGGTCGGCCGCGAAACAGATCTCGATACGCTTCTTGCGAATTCCGATATCGTCAGTCTGCACTGTCCGTTGACACCTGAGACGCAAAACCTGATCGACGCCCGCGGCATCGGCTTGATGAAGCAGGGCGCATTCCTGATCAACACGGCGCGCGGCGAAGTCGTGGATGAGAAGGCATTGATTGCCGCCCTCGAAGAGGGGCGCCTCGCCGGAGCCGGCCTCGACAGTTTCGCCGTTGAACCGCCTGGTATCGACAATCCGCTGTTCCAGCTCTCGAACACGCTCGTGACACCGCACGTCGCTGGCGTCACGCTCGATGCCAAACGCACCGTTTCGATCATGTCGGCCGAGAACGTGCTGACGGCGCTCGATGGTGGGACGCTTCACCCGCGCTTTCTGGCGCGCTGACCCGGTCTATTGCCGGCAACTGATGGAGAAAGCTATGGGCGAGACATTCGACCTCCGCTACGCACCAGATGGGCTGCGCCAGTTTGCGCTGGCACTGTTTGCTGCTGCCGGGCTCGAGGAAGAGAAAGCGGCCGCCGTTGCCCATTATCTCCTTGAAGCCGATCTGATGGGACACACGACGCATGGTCTGGCATTGGCAGGCTGGTATCTCCAAAGTATCGCCGATGGCGTGATGAAGAGTGAAGGCGTGCCTGAGGTGGTGTCCGACCGCGGGCCTGCCATCGCGTGGCAGGGACGCCGCCTTCCCGGTGCTTGGCTGACATCGGAGGCCGTGAAGCTTGCCTGCGAGCGCGCGGCGACTTACGGCACAGCGACGATCGCGATTGCGGACAGCCATCATATCGGTTGCCTTGCCGCCTATCTCACCATCGCCACCGATCGCGGCTATATGGTCAGCATCGCAAGCTCCAGCCCATCGGGGGCGCAGGTCGCTCCTTTCGGGGGACGAAAGGGTGTCTACACGCCGAACCCCGTCGCCCATGGTATTCCGACGCCTGGCGATCCGATCCTGATCGACATCAGCGCCTCGATCACAACGGTCAATATGGCGCAGCGTCTAGTTCGCGAGGGCCGGCAATATGATCATGAGTGGCTGATGGATGAAAACGGCGAGCCCAGCCGTGATCCGCGGGTGATTGAACGCGGCGGTACGCTCATGCCGGTCGGAGGGCTCGATCACGGCCAGAAGGGTTACGGTATGGCACTTCATGTCGAAGCCTTCACACAAGGCCTTGCCGGTCTTGGCCGTGTCGACGAGCTGAAGGGTACGAATGCCGCTGTCACCGTCCAGGTTTTTGATCCTGATGCCTTTGGCGGTCGCGATGGCTTTCTGCGGCAGACCGGCTGGCTCGCCGACGCATGCCGCAGCAATCCGCCCAGGACGGGCGTTGCCCGCGTTCGGCTGCCGGGTGAGAATGGATTGGCGCGCAAGCGCAGCGCCCTCGCTGAAGGGCTCGTGCTCCACCCTAGCATCATGACATCACTGGCGCCGCATGCCGAACGGCTCGGGCTGGCCATTCCCTAGTTCCGAGCGCTCATCCTAGCTGGACAAAAGCACGTGGAGAGTTCGATCGCATCGTTTCGATCGGCGCTGCAAGCCGCTAAATGTTTACAAACCGTAAACATCGCGAGGGATGAGATGAGAAGCTTTGCAGCAGGCCTGACCGCGGCTCATTTGGAGCAAATGCTGGCGCCCTACATTGCTGACCGGCAGGCGCAAGCGGATCGCGACAATGCCGAGCGCGGAGACGAGCGCGGCGCCGCTCCGACCAAGAAAACCGCGGAGAATGCCTGGACGTCGCCTCGCTATTGAAACCCCGCTGACCACTTTTTGGGGTCTCAAGAACCGACGATATTTGTCGTGCTATAAGCTGACCCGAGATTGCTGCCGCCGCATACCGCGCGCTTCGTCCCGCGACGTCTGGCCACATCAAGCGCCCAGCGCTTCAGACTGGAAAAGCGCCCGCGTCAGCATTACGTGCGCGGACTCGAACAATGCGGTTCTCACCATCGCATCGCCAACCTTGCGGGTTTCGCTCATACCTCCGTCACGCTATGTAGCTCTGCCCTTCTCTGGAATGGCCCCATCGGCGCCGCGGCCCAAACGTTCAAGCAACGCCTGCGCCTCCGCAATCTCGGGCATCTCCGCCGTTGGCGAAAAGCCTGCGAGTGCACACGCGAGGACCTCGCGTGTGCCGGCGGCGCGGGCGGTCGATTGGTAGAGCTTCGCCAGCCCTAGCGCCGCCTGCAGTTCCAAGCTCCGCGCCCCCTGGGCTTGGGCGACGGCGATGGCATCGCGAAACGCTTGCTCCGCCGCCCGATTGGCAGGGTCAAGCCTGAGCAGAATCTCGCCGCGGATGCGATGTAGCAAGCTGTCCGACCAATGCTCCCCCGTTTCGCGTGCAAGTGCTAGCGCGCCGTCGATTCGGCTCAATGCGCGCTCCCCCATCTCTGCCTCGATCTCGGCAAGCAGAGCTTGGTAGAGCGGTACATTGAACTTGCTTCCTTGGTCTGTTAGGTCCGTCAGGCCTTCCTGCAACTCGCTCACACCGGCCCCGCGATCTCCCAGCCGAGCAGTCGCCCATCCGTGATACATTTTCCCCCACGCCACATATCGTGTGATCCCATGGTCTTGGCTGAGTTTGACCATGGTTTTTGTCAGCGACAGCACGGCTTCAACGTCGCCGCGAACGGCCTCAAGCAGAGCCCGGCGGCCGCAAATGAATCCTTCCGTTGTAGCATGTTGCGATTGAATTGCGCCGGCGACCGCCTGATCGATTAGCTCCTGCGCCTGCCCCACGTCGCCCAGCAACCAGCTTGCTTCTGCAAGATAGGACGTGGCGAGGACACCAACGTCCGAGCCGAACCGTAGCTTGGCCTCGCGATGCCAGCCGGGATCGTAAATTTTCAACGCCTCCTCAAGGTGCGCTCGCGCCCCAGCGGGATCGCCCTGCGTCGCTATAGTCGAGCCTAAGCAGACACAGGCTCGAGCCAAACTCGGCGCATAGGCCTCATCCCCTGCTTCCCGTCGGAACGTTTCGGCAATTTGCCGCGCCTGCGCCAGGTCACCTCGATCTAGGCTTCCGGCCCAAATTCCAAAGTAAGCATCAAATCGCCCCGCGGGATCCGCTGTCTCTACCGCGATCTTCAGGGCGTCGGCAAAAGCGGCCTGCGTTTCCTCGGCGCCGTAGCCTTTGGAAAACATCATTGCCTGGCCGTAGTCAATCTGCAGCTTCAGGCGGCTGCGGTTCAAGGCGGCGGCGTCTCCCGCAGCAGCCCACGCTACGCCCCCCGTCCTATCCGCCATCGCGATAGCCTTGCCGAGATGGGCGATTGCCTCCTGAAATGCAGAGCGGCGCAATGCCTCGTCGCCCGCCTTGCCCCACCATTCAATCGCCAGGTCGTCGAGCCCGGCCTGAGTGAAATGATGCGCGATGACCTCGTGCTCCACCGCCGCGCGCTCTGGATCGTCGCGCAGGATTTCCGCGGCGCGCCGGTGCAGCGCCTGCCGGCGGCTCCTGAGGAGGCTGTCGAAAGCCGCGTCCTGGATCAGCGCGTGCTTGAAGCGATACGTTGCGATAGGCGGCGCGCCCTCGACGAACAGAAGGTCGGCGTCAGCGAGCCGCTCCAACGAAGCTTGTAGCGCGGGCTCGCCGAGTTCGCCAACGTTACGCAGCAGCCCGTATGTGAAATCGCGTCCAAGCACTGCGCCGATCTGCGCGACCTCACGCGCCGGGCCGAGCCGATCCAGGCGCGCGGCGAGCGACTGCTGCAAGGTCGGCGGGATTGCCTGCGCACTGGCTTGCTCGCCCCGCTCGAGCAGCAGGCGCATCACTTCCTCGACGAACAGCGGCACGCCGCCTGTGCGCTCGTTCACTCCCTCGATCACATCTTTGGAGAGAGCATGCTGGGCAGAGATTTCGCCGATCATGCGCGCGACGCCAGCTCGGTCCAACGGCGACAGAGAGATTAGGCTGTGGTGCGAGCGCAGGCTCCAGGGCGGACGGAACCCGGGACGGGCCGTCGCCAGCAGAAGGAGCGGCGCCTGCGCACCGCGGTCGGCAAGAGCTCGCAACAGGTCGAGTGATGTAGGATCGGCCCAGTGGAGGTCCTCGAAAGCGATCACAACCGGCTGAGACCGCGCCCCAGCCAAAACGAAGGCGGTCATTGCCGCCAGTTGCCTTCGCCGCAACTCCTCGGGTGCGAAGTTTGCCGCGCGTTCCGGCAGCAACGCAATATCCACGAGCGGCGCGATCAGGGGCGCGTATTCCACAGGGTCGAGGCCGACCAGCCGCAGCGTGTTCTCAAGATCTGCGAGGCGCTGCTCGGCAGGAGCGTCCATCCCGAAGCGTTGCCTGCCCCATTCGGCGATTGGATGAAGCGGGGTATTCTGCAGAAGCTGTGAAGCGCTCCACTCGCTCCAGGTATGAGGCGTCTCCGTCAATTTCGAGCGGAATTCCTCGATGAGCCGCGACTTGCCAATCCCCGGTTCGCCCACAATGAGCACGAGCTGGCCTTCTCCTTTCCGTGCGCGCTCCCAGTGGCGAGCAAGCACGCTTAATTCCTCCTCGCGGCCAATGAAGGGCGTAAGCGCGCGAGCGCCGCCTCTTCTGCCGCCGCCACTGGCCCGAACAATGCGGAAGAGCTGGACGGGCTCAGGCAGGCCCTTGAGTTTCTTCGCGCCTTGCTCCTCGGCGACGAAGAGTCCAACAACCAGGCGCTGGACGTTCGTGGTGACAAGCACCGAGCCCGGCGTGGCGGCAGTCTGTACCCGCGCCGCAACGTTCGGCGCGTCGCCGAACACCTCTCCTGTAGCCTCCACGACCACAGGCCCGCACTCGAGGCCGATCCGCGCCGAAAGCTCTGGCACGCCCTTGCGGCAATTCTTGACGTTTATCTCCGCGAGCGCCCGCTGGATTGCGAGCGCCGCCCGCACCGCGCGTTCTGCGTCGTTCTCCTGCGCTTGGGGGTAGCCGAAGAGGGCCATCAGACCGTCGCCAAGCTTTTTCAGAACGTGGCCACCAAGCGCGGTCACCGCCGTCGAAGCCTCGTCGAGGTAGGAGTTGAGGAGGTTGCGCCAGTCTTCCGGGTCGAGCTTCGCGGCAAGTTCGGTCGATCCCACAAGATCGCAGAACATGACCGTGATCGGACGGCGTTCGGCCGACTCTTCGGCCTTGAGTGCCGCGGCCTTCGATGAAGAAGCAGCACCGTTGACAAGCGGATTTGCTTGAGCCAACGCAGCAATCGCATCGAGCAAGCGCAGCCGGTCGCCAAGAGCGGAGACGCCGATGTCCTTAAGGCCAGCGTCCGTCAGCCGCGGCAGCAGTTCCGCGTCGATTTTGTTGTCTCGGAAATTTGTCTCGTATTCGCCGAGCCCGAGACCGCGAAGCCATCCACCGAGATCCATGGCTGCGCCTCACATCGCTTGGCAGGATAATCCCCTAGTAGGGGCGTCGTGTCTAGTGGCGAAGCGTGGGCGTCAGATTAAGAGAATGAAGATCGCTTAGGAATGTTTGTGTGGTCCAGCGGACGAATCCACATGTTGAAGATTTTGGCCTCATGCGGGCCAGTTTTAGGCTCTGAGTAACGACCGCCGGGATCGTAGCGCGCGAAGTCTTGCAGGTTGCTGGCGTAACCACCGCGAAAGTGGTCGGAGTCCCTCCGGGCCTCTCACGCCAGCGGTTATCGTCGAAAAACGGGGTAGGACTAAACGATGAAAGATGCGGGAGGCCAGCCCATACGCACAGCGGGCTTCATAGGCCCCAATATAGGCCATCGCTCTCTGAAGCGGAGCGAGTTAGCGAAATTTCTAGTAATGATTTCAATATGGTGCGGACGACGGGGTCGAACCCGTATGACCGAGGTCGAGGGATTTTAAGACCTCCGGCACTCTTGGTCGGGCAAGAGGATCATCCTTGACCGAAGTGGAATTGTCCCGGCGGTTCCTTCAGGGCAAATGGTAACGCGTCTAGCCCGTTTTTGCAGATAGCTTTGACTACACGGCTCAAAAGGCTTTTCGATGGTGGCGACACGCAGCTCAAACAACAACGCCGCCTTGCGGCGGGTATAAGTATTCACTTGATTTCCTTAATAAAACTGGAGCGGGCGAAGGGATTTGAACCCTCGACCCCAACCTTGGCAAGGTTGTGCTCTACCCCTGAGCTACACCCGCTCAA
>Ga0209025_1004816_pt1 | contig 11409 bp, 11 predicted proteins | sample AraplaMF_Col_mLB_FD_184256 | JGI IMG/M metagenome (GOLD analysis project Ga0209025, IMG submission 184256) | Arabidopsis root microbial communities from the University of North Carolina, USA - plate scrape MF_Col_mLB (SPAdes) (version 2) | ecosystem: Host-associated > Plants > Roots > Endosphere... | reverse complement strand
TAACGTAGCGTCAGCAACAACGTGCTTTGTCTGTGCGAAAGCGCAGTGTTAACGTTAGCGTCAACAAAAGGGTTTTATCTGCGCGACAGCGGCACCAACAGGATGTTGGTCACTCCAGGGTCTTAGCTGTGACGCTGATTCCCGAGAGTCACCCAGTCTCCACTCCAATTAACCGTTACGCACTTCCTAATTTTAACTATTTTTTTATTTTTCGTATATAAAAATAATAAAAACACTCTACATTACCGATTTTAATTTTCGTTTATAAAAATAATAAAAACATCCTACAATAACGACGAAAGCGCCAAAATATATACCGTATTTTGTTGCTATTATGGAAATATGCTCAATGTGTTTTCCAAAGAACAAACCAAGTGTAAAGTAAATCAATGTCCAAACAAAACCTGCTGTGTAGTAATACAAAGCGTATTTTTTAAACGGCATGTTGTTCATACCTACTAAGTATGGAAGTATATGTCTTACAATTGGTATGAAATAGCTTATAACTAAAGCAAAATGTCCGTACCTATCTAGTAGCTCTTTTGACTTTAATAAATATTTAGCCTTCTTCTTTTTCACCAATTTATCAAGTATTTTATGGCCAAACACCTTACCAAGAATAAATCCTAAGGAAAGTCCTGAAACTGCACCTAGATAGGTTATTACAAAAGCTTTTAACACACTCATTTTATCTAACGAAGACATAAAGCCGCCGCTCATAACGATCATCTCATCAGGTAGGGGCATACCCACGATTCCTAACCATAAGCTGAAAAATAAAGCAAAATAACCATATTGCTCAATATATGATAAAAGATCCTGTAGTCCCATTAAATAGCCCTCACATTTCCAAGTTTGCAGCTCAGCACATAGGCAGGTGGAAAGTTAATCCATACTTTTTCATGTGTAATATCCTCAAAATAGTTTTGGATAAAGGATTTCCTAACAAGTGAATATTGGAATGTAATAAATTTTCCTTCTTCTAAGCACTCCTTTACATTCCGTAAAATACGTGAAGAAACTGCAGGATTCAATGATGTAAAAGGTAACCCAGATACGACATAGTCAATTTTTTCGATATTTAATGAGGACATATATTTGCATAAATCCTCAGCTGATCCATGTATTACGATTATACTCGGCTCATGCTCAAATTGTTCACGTAGCTTTCCATAAAAAATCTCATTATTTTCAATAAGAATTAACTTTGTTGACCGCTCTTTCCTTTTCATTAATTCTTTCGTAAATGAACCAGTACCTGGACCTAGCTCAACAATGCATTGGGCATTTTCAAAGCAAATTGTTTCGACCATTTTTTTTGCTAATTTTTTTGAACTAGGTGAAATCGCACCTATAGTTTTTGGATGTTTTATAAATTCAGTAAGGAACGTTAACATAAATTTTCTCCCCGATCACGAGTATTATTTGAATACTTTTAATATAAAGAGCACTTCTTAAAGATTTACGAGGAGATTTCTTAAATTTTTCTTAAGAGTCAAAATTATTTATTTGTATTTGTAATATGTCTAACTATTTTTAAGCTTTAACTTTATTAATTTGTATTTATTAAGCTGTTTTCTCAAGTGAGGACAATTGGGGTACAGAACATTTTTTACCGGGGCACTTGGGAATCAAGAATATATACAGGCAGGTATATTTTTAGTTTAAATAAATTAAAAAAGCCACTCATTATTTTTCAAATGAATGACTCTCTTTTTCTACAATTCCTCCACTAGGCTTCGTTCATATTCAATTTCCTTAAGATTAGTTTTAGATCGACGTAAACTCTAATGGATTTGTACTAATAAAAGTAGTAAATAACGGTAGACAACATCTTATGAGGCATTTAAAACTCCTATAATCATCTTCGATTATTATTTTTCCTCATTATTCAAATCATCAGGATAAACAACTGTGTTAATTACCTCTCCGTTTGATTCATCTTTAAAAATTACTGTAACTTTAAACTTCTCTGGATCCGTTCCGCCGAAAAGTTGATAATACATTCCCACTATAGCAAGTCCCATTGATGCCATAGAATCGAAACTATTTTCAAACTCTCCCTTATTCACAGTAAGCGTAAACTCTGTAAAAGATTTGTTATAAGTTACGTCTTTAATAGAAGTAAAATCATCACTAGTTTTAAGCTCTTCAACTGTTTTTAAAACACTTTCTTTCAGCTCTTTCATCATTTTTTTATGAACTGATTTAGACATTTTGTATGTTACAGAACCGTCATCGTTTTTGACAGCGTCTTTAATTCCTTCTTCTTTTGCTTCAGTAATCGCTTTATCAATGTCCTGACCTTCGTAAAAAGAAGCTGGTATAGTAACTTCAACGTTTAAAAGTCCTTTATCAACTTTTAATGACTCGTCTTTAGCTGTTTCTTCGGCTGTTTTATCCGCATTAACGGTTTTCTTACCACTATCACTTTCTTTATCTTGGCTACACGCTACTAACAATAAACCTAGTAGCAATGTTAGTGGTAATATAAATAATTTTTTCATTGTTCTAATCCCTCCTCCATAAATATACATAAGTACAAATTGATTTACTATACCAAATATATTTATCGCTTTCTCTTTCAGGTAATCATCTAATATCTTATTCAGAAAAAGACGTTATAAATCATTTCCCGTATGTTGATGCACTGTGTGCTTCGATTTAAATTTCTCATGAAAAAGGGAAAGAAGTTATAAAAGTGATGGATACTACACACTAATATTTTCTTAATAGTCAGGGAATATTCTAAGGTCATTGGTTTTAATGATTATTTCCTATTCAAAATAGTCATACAATTGCTTCCAGTAGAATAGAAACCTATATAGAGTTATACGGAAAAATAAAGTGGGGTGTGAAAGGATGCTTAAACTAAATGATGCAAAAGAAATGGTACTCGGAATTGTGCAACATGACCCATTGTTTGTCGTAATACAAAATACGCCTTCAGAAGAAATACTGTATAATGACGACTATTTAGCGCATATTGAGGAATCGAATCATTATTCCATTGCAGAAGTCGCAGGTTGGTTTGAAATTACGGATGCGATGCTTCGTTATTACATTAAACCATTCGAACAGTATATTTTTGATAATGCTTCGAATAGCCCAAACACTAATATTCGATTAAATCTTCCTGCCATCTTAAGACTTCGCATGATTTTACTATTAAAAGATGAACACCGCGTTAGAGGCTTAAAACTTTTGCTTGGAATTGATGACAACGGTCAATTCATCAATCATCAAATAACCGCAACAACTATAGGCACTGATGATTTAGCGAATAAAGTTGACGTTCTCGGAAATGTTCTTCAGCAAATGATACAAACGGGGCTTTTCAGTATTTTCCCAAACGAAGAGCATGGAGCCCTACAAGTAACGTTAAATCAAGACTTTCTCGCGCAAAAAATTCAATTAGTATCCTCGGAATCGGATCTTCAAGTTGAAGAACTTCAAAAAGAAACTGCTGAACTTAAACAAGAAAATGAAAATCTACAAAAACAAATTTTAGAACTGCAAGAGCGTAACGTTAAGGATATCGTTCAAAAACTTCGTGAGCGTCAAATCGAAAATGAAATTGTATCGACATTACGGACAGAAGCTTTACAGCAATTTTCTACGGAAAATAAGGCAGGCTTTTTCAGCAAAATGTTTCGCTCCTCTCAAATTGAGATGGAAAAGGAGCAATTTGTGTTGAGTTATATTTCGAAGCACCTAGAAGAACGTTTAGAAGTAGCACTTAATAATTATTATGGAGAATAGATATCTTCAAATTAAGATTACAGGGAATATTATAATCACTAAGCGCAGAACATGAAGGAGTCTTTTTAAAGAAGCCATTCATGTTCTTTTTTTATCGCACAAAGCTCGATTAGTGAAGATTACAAATTAGTGAAAAATGTAGTACTCCAATGATTAAAGTTTCATTTTGTAGTAATTTATTTTATTGAAAATTAGTCTTATAATCATTATAAAGAACAGTCGAAGGGGTGAAATGTATGGCAATAATCGAGGTCAATAATTTAACTAAAAAGTTCGGCGATTTTTATAGTGTACAGAATGTGAACTTACAAATTGAGAAAGGTGAAGTGTTCGGATTTTTAGGTCCAAATGGTGCAGGTAAATCTACTACTATACGGCATTTAATGGGCTTCTTACAACCCACAGAAGGACAGTGTTTCATAAAAGGATTAGATTGTCGCCAATCTACGGCTGAAATTCAAAAATTTGTAGGCTATTTACCTGGTGAAATTGCATTTATCGATAAAATGACCGGACAACAATTTATCAAATTTATTGCCCAAATGCGAGGGTTAAATGATTTAACAAGAGCTAATGAACTCATGCAATTCTTTGAACTAAATGCCAATGGACTTATTAAGAAAATGTCAAAGGGTATGAAGCAAAAACTTGGTCTCATTTGCACATTTATGCATAATCCGGAGATAGTCATTCTAGATGAACCGACAAGTGGCTTAGATCCCCTTATCCAAACAAAGTTTATCGATTTTATTTTAGTTGAAAAAGAAAAAGGAACAACAATATTCATGTCCTCTCATATGATTGAAGAAATTGAAAAAACTTGTGACCGTGTAGCGATACTGAATGCAGGGAAAATTGTAGCAACTGAAACAATTGCTGACTTAAAAAAACAAAAGTCTAAAAAGTTTTTAATAGAATTTCAAAGCGAGCAAGAGCTGTCTCGTTTCTTAGGAGAGCAACTTAAAATTAAACAAATTGGGCCAACTCAAGCAATTATAAAAGTTCAGGGTAATGTCCAAACATTGCTTCATACATTAGCAGAATATAAAATTAATGACCTCGATATCATTTCACAATCACTTGAAGATATTTTCATGCATTTCTACGAAAGTGGAGGTAAAGAATCATGAACTTTACTTTGCTAAAACATGAGGTGCTAGCTACCGTTAAACTTTTTAGTATTATTCTCGCTGTATTAATGCTCTATATCATTAGCATTGTCTATATGTATAACCCTGAGATGAGCAATACTCTTAACAAGCTTACCGAAACAATGCCTGAATTAATGTCAGCATTTGGTATGAGTAACATAGGTAATACGTTAATTGAATTTCTATCAACCTATTTGTATGGATTTTTATTACTCATTCTGCCGTTAGTTTTTATCATTATGTCTGCAAATAAACTAATTATGGGCTATATCGATAATGGCTCCATGGCATACCTAATCGCGACTCCGAATACACGTTTTAAAATTGTTTTTACACAAGCATTTTTTTTAGTCGCTAGCATCTTTATATTGCTCTCAATTACAACTTTGGTTGCAGCTATATTTTCGGAGATTTTATTCCCGAATGAATTGGATCTAAGTTCTTTTTTAACATTAAATATCGGTCTTTTTTTCTTACACTTTGCCATTAGTGGCTACTGCTTTTTTGTATCTTGCAGTAGCAAGGATTTAAGAAGCTCTTATGCATATAGTACAGGAATTCCAATTCTTTTTTATTTAATTCAAGCGCTTAGTAATATGGGTGGTTCTTTAGAAAAGCTTAAGTACTTCACGATTTACTCATTATTTGCACCTGAGAAATTAATGACTCAAGATAGTTCGTCCCTTTGGATGCTAGGAGCATTATTTTTAATCGGGCTGCTATCCTACATGCTGGCTATTCGTGTTTTTGTTAAACGTGATTTGTATTTATAATACCAACTGTCAGAATCTGCTTGCTTTCTTGTAGTAGGCAGATTCTTAATAAAAACTCATTGCTGCAAAGATCCCAATTCACCAAGGAAGCGCAATAACCGAAAATGAATCATCGCTAACTCCTCTACGTTTAAATCCTCATCTCCATTGTTTAGCCATTCTTGTATAACACCTAAAATCGCGGATGTTAAAAAAGCTTCAAAATATTGTTGAAACTCTGGGTCAAGTCCCTCTTCTCGAATAACAGAGATTCTGTCCAATATATGATTACTAAAAACTTTCTTCATCCTCTTACTAAATGCGGGGCTCCCTTGCTCCCCTAAAATAACCCGAAAGGCTGTTGCATGCTCTTTAATATATTTAAACACTGCTATAAATGGCTGATAAAGTTGACCTATTTTTACCGTGTGAAGGGCATCTAGTGGTTGAACGTTTTTTACATAGCTTTCTAGCTCATTTAATAATTCCTGCTGCAAGTCCTCCATCACTTCAAATTTATCCTTATAATGTAAATAAAAAGTTCCTCGATTTATGTTTGCAGTAGTAGCTAAGTTTTTTACTGTTACTCTATCAAAACCTACTTCCTCTATCTGTATAAGTAACGCATTTTTTATAGCTCGTTTTATTTCGAAATTCATAATATCGTGAATAGACATTTGGCCCCCCCTTTTATTATCATTTTATTCCGATTAGTATTTAGCGATGTTGATCAATTATGCCTCAGTATACTTGTTGCTGTCGCTTCGCTTTCGCACAGATAAACAATATGTCTGGATTTGGATTTGGATTTAGATTGTGCTTAGGCCTGCACGAGGGCCGACACGATGTCGGTCATTTCGGTAATGTCATAGGACGTAACGTTATTACCGATGCAGGTCAGTTAGTAGTTATCGCATGGATGTGAAGACTTTAGGCTAACATCTTATGTGAACACTTTTCCGATTCCGTGACATCCGCCGGAGGTTTTAACTTCTTTCATAAGATGCTGAAAGAATTTATATGGTTATCTCAATGATCTCAACAAGGTCAAATAGTGATTGTAATTACAGTATTACCTTATTTATCGGTATTCCTCATTATTTTTTTCATCAACCTAATTCAGTAAATGGTTATTCATGAAATTTTTGTTAACATTTTACTATTTACAATTAGTTTTAGGGTATTAGTAAGCCTTTTGACCTAAGGAGTCTGATTTCACCTAGCTCAAAATGTGAAAAACAAAAATCACTTAACACTTTTTGGTTATCTGTTTATTGTAATTCCGAATACACTGCCTTAAAATTTCAGGTATCAACACTGTGTTCAGTAAAGGAGAGATGGATATATGGGAAACAATGCAATTTCATTAAACTCCATAGAAAAAAAGTTTAACCAAAAACAAGTAATTGTCCCGCTTTCCTTAGAAATTCCTAAAGGACAGCTTATTGGCTTACTTGGTCCTTCAGGCTGTGGGAAAACAACTTTAATTAAAATGATTATGGGAATGATCAAGCCTGATAATGGTAGTATTCAAGTGTTAAATCATACAGTCCCCCATAAGCAATTACTGACGGATATCGGCTATATGGCACAATCTGATGCACTGTATTTGGATTTATCTGGTGAAGAGAACCTTCATTTTTTTGCTAAGCTTTATAGATTATCAAAAAAAGAACGTGATGAGCGTGTCAATTATGCTGCAAGCCTTGTTCATTTAACGGATGATTTAAATATTAAGGTGTTGAATTATTCTGGAGGGATGAAACGGAGATTATCCCTTGCAATTGCCCTTATCCAAAATCCAAAGTTGTTGATTTTAGATGAACCAACTGTGGGTATTGATCCAGTATTGAAAAAGGAAATTTGGCAGGAGTTAATTCGTTTAAAAAACGATGAGCATAAAACAATTTTAGTAACGACACATGCAATGGATGAAGCAGAGCGCTGTGACCAGTTAGCTATGCTACGAAATGGTCATATTATCGCGCATGGAACACCACATGATTTGAAAGCTCATTATCAGGCTAAGGACTTTGATGAAGTGTTTTTAAAGGCTGGAGGTGAGGCACTATGAGAATCGGCGCAATTGTTACAAGAATTATGCAGCAAATGATACGCGATAAACGTACACTCGCTTTATTATTTTTAGCACCCCTTCTTGTACTTTCGTTAATGTATTTTGTTTTTAATAGTAACGAACCTGAAATGACACTAGTCGTATCAAATGGTCCTGCATCAATAATTGAAAAGCTTGAAGAGGCGGATTTTGATGTTATCGAAAAAAATGATTTTACTATTGCCAGTTTAAAAGATGAAAAGTATGATGGCTGGTTAGCTTTTAATGAAACTCAATTGAAGCTCACATTATTAAATGATGATCCGTCGACAGCCAAGGCTTTAAAGATGAAACTTTCTCAAATTTTACAGCCTGAACAATCTGCCATGATGAAGTTGACAACTGATTATGTATATGGCGATGAAAATACCGCTATTTTTGATATTTTTAGCCCGATGCTTACAGGCTTCTTTGTGTTCTTTTTCGTCTTTTTAATTACAGGCATTGCGTTGTTAAAAGAACGAACTTCAGGGACTTTGGAACGCTTACTAGCGACGCCGATTAAACGTTCTGAAATTGTTGCTGGTTATATGATTGGTTATGGACTGTTTGCATTTATTCAAACGACTATTATTGTTCTATTCGGAGTTTATGTCCTTGATATCGTACATGTCGGCTCTATCTGGCTTGTGCTACTAATCAATATTATCGTTGCACTTGTTTCATTATCATTAGGAGCTCTTTTATCAAGTTTTGCCGCTTCAGAATTTCAAATGATGCAATTTATCCCGCTAGTCATTGTACCGCAAATCTTCTTTTCAGGTATTTTCCCACTTGATAATATGGCGGAGTGGCTGCAAAATATTGGTCGTATTATGCCACTATACTATGCCGCTGACGCGTTGAACGGGGTAATGTATAAGGGATATTCCTTTAGTGAAATTCTAGCCGACTTAGCGGTTCTTGCTTGCTTCGCTCTTGTATTTATTACATTAAATATAGTAAGTCTAAAAAAATATCGATCATTATAATCAAAAGGTTCTGCTCAAAAATTGGGCAGAATCTTTTTTACTAATTAGGACCATCCCCCACGTTATGAAGACACAACACAAATATTCAAAAATAGAAAATTAAACCAAATTACTATTAGCAAAAGAACTAATATTCATCTATACTAAATTTACAGTTAATGGATCAGTTATTCCTCGGCATAATTGTTGCTGTCTCTTCGCTTTCGCACAGATAAACAATGCGTCCAGAATCGGCTGAAAGAAGTTAAACATTGTATATCGTAAGTTACAGAAATGCAAATAACTTACAACATAAAACCTCAAAATAAAGGTGTGTCAAGATGAATACGATTATGGAAATACAGAACATTTCTAAACAGTATAGAGATAAGAAAATTATAGAGAACGCTACATTTTCTATTTGTGCTAATCAAATTATCGCTCTAGTAGGAAAGAATGGATCAGGTAAGAGTACCCTTCTTAAAATTATTGCGGAATTAGTCGATGCTGACAGTGGTTCTATTGTAAAACATCGACAATCTTTAAAAATTGGTTATGTGCCAGAAGTTACCCCTTCACATATTTTATTTACACCTGAAGAATATCTTTATCATATGGGCAGTATTCGAGGTATGGCAAAAAAACAACTACAGCAAAAAATAAATAATTTACTTGAATTATTTCATTTAGAGCAAGCTCGGAACATTCGGATTGTTAACTTTTCTAAAGGTATGAAGCAAAAAGTTATGATTATGCAGGCAATGCTTGAAGACACAGATCTGTTAATCTTAGATGAACCATTATCAGGACTCGATCCTAAGGCCCAAAGCGATTTAGAAGAAACTCTCTCTGTTTTAAAGTCCAAAGGGTTAGGTATCGTTTTAACATGTCACGAAACAAAATTACTGCAACATCTTGTTGATACAGTACTTGTTATTCACAATAATAAAATCATTTTAGCTGATTCATTAAATAACAATGATTTTCCGAAAAATAAATTAATGTTTGAAATTTCAAGCATGAAATTATTAGATAACCTATTACCTCTTCTCGAAATTCAACAACAATCCCTTTTAAATAACGGTTGTCATAAGGTAATTGCCGTTATTAAGACGGAAGATACAGATCAAGTATTATTGGATCTCCTACAGAAAAAAGCCTCTATTAACCAATTAACCCCAATCAATCAGAAGGAGGGACATTTTTATACCCATTTTTAAGGAGGAATAAACGCAGCAATGACTAGTTTATTACGCTATCAATTTATCAATTATTTAAGGACCTATAAATATGTTCCACCTTTTTCTATTTTCGTTTTATGTCTTGTTGTTAACTATACTTTTGTACCGAATCCAATATTAGATAGCTATTCGTTTACAGCTATCATTCTCTTTTTTCTAATGGGATGGTTTACGGTTACACTATTTCACGCAGAAGATGAAGGGCAAAAAGTAATTACAACACTACATGCAAAAAGTCGAACACAATACAATCTAGGAAATTTTATAATCTGTGTACTAATTGGTTTATTCTTAAGTTGCCTATCAGTAACTTATCCAACCCTAATTGGCGCCTTTGGAGAAAAACCAAGATTTATACATCAATTACTAGGATTCCTCTCTCATTTTAGTTTATCTGTTCTAGCTATTGCACTTTCAGCTATTTTTACTAGAGAACTTGTCAAAAACAAGCAAAATACTTGGTGGGGTGTACTTGGCATCTTAATTGTTTCTGTTGTTATCGCAACTTTAAAAGAGACAATTCTTCAGATCAAAGGACTAATTTGGCTGCTTCCACCTGTCCGTCTTTCATTAGAAATGATGGGTTCGGAAGATTCAATAGCTACAATTCCGAACATTTTTTATTGGCGATTTGTTTGGATTTTCGTCTACTCATCCTTAGTCGTCCTGTTGTTTTTCCTCCTATCGAATCGAAAGAGGAGATAAATTTCTAAAGAAGGAGCGCTCTTATGGTTCAGAGGTATTCAAGCCACAGGTGAGACTGCTGTGAAGAATAAAGGAGCAGGCCTCGGATTATCTATTTGTAAGCATATTATGGAAGCGCATAATGCTTCTATTACATTTAAAAGTAAGCAAAATGTAGAAACAACATATACGTTAACTCTTCCGATTATCTAAATTTCCAAGAGGATAATTTTAAAAAATTAAGAATATAAGTATTGAAAGTCAGAAAAAAATGGGAGAGTGAAAACATGGTTCATGACATAGAGGAATATGTAAAATATTTAGATGGTGTTCATAAACGAACGATGCAATATATGAAGGCAATACCTAATGAACTTTTAGATTGGAAGCCTTCTGAAGATAAGTTTTCAATTGGTGATTTATTGCGACATATTGCATCAGCTCGTTTGATGTTTCTTGGTATATTTGAAGATGGTTCTTGGACGTACTCAGGACATGATATAAGTAAAGGTGCTTCTCTTGAGGATATTTCAAATTACTTAGAGTCATGTCAAATCAAATTAACAAAGGGTCTCTTGAAAATTGGCAACGATGTGTTGTCAAAAAAGGTTTTAACCCTTCATGGTCATGAAGTTAGTGCTTGGAGAATACTTATGTCAATTCCCGAACATGAAATCCATCATCGTGGACAAATCTCTACATATTTACAAATGAACAAGATTGAACCGCCTCAAATTTTCGGATTAAAAATTG
>Ga0209025_1004810_pt1 | contig 11425 bp, 10 predicted proteins | sample AraplaMF_Col_mLB_FD_184256 | JGI IMG/M metagenome (GOLD analysis project Ga0209025, IMG submission 184256) | Arabidopsis root microbial communities from the University of North Carolina, USA - plate scrape MF_Col_mLB (SPAdes) (version 2) | ecosystem: Host-associated > Plants > Roots > Endosphere... | reverse complement strand
GCAAATCTTTATAGTCTTTTTGCATTTTCATCTCAACATTTTTTAAATATTGCTCGACTTGTAAAACGCTTTTATTTGGAATAAGAATAGAGAATTCATCACCACCGATTCTTGCTATAAGCATGTCATTATCTGCAAAAGCTTCCAAACAAGCTGCTGTTTCACAAACTAATTTATCTCCCATTTGATGACCGTATTTGTCATTAACCCATTTCAGATCATCTAAATCTGCTAGGACTACTGTAATCGGATCGTTACGTTCGTTAAAATGAGCCATCTTTGCTTGAAAATATTCACGATTATACAAATTTGTTAAGGCATCATGTGTAGATTTGTACTCTAATTGCTGTTGTAATACAATTTTATCATTAATATTTCTAGATAAACCTTGTATAGCTACATACTTGCCATCCTTATAAACAGGTGTAGCATATTCTTCTGTCCAAATATATTCCCCTAGATGATTTTTTAAGCGCACCGTAATAGGCTGGTTAAAATTAAGTGTACCTAATATTTTCTTTTCTAAGATCTCATAATCATCTGGATGGACGATTTCAAAAATTTTATCAGGATCCTGTAAATGATCACTTAATGCATTTGGACCAAGGAGATTATTGATAGTAGGACTTAAATATAGATATTTCAACTTAGAATCAGTCTCACAATAATATAAAATATCACGTATATTTTCAACTGATTCCACAAGTGGTTCTAATAACTCTACTTTTTGTTGTAGCTTAGATTTTTGATAATGTAGGCGTAAACATATTAGTAAAAGTCCTATTATTATGCCCCCCAAAAAAATCCACATATAAAACCCGCCCTCATTTAAATTGTGCAATTTTATTTTCCGGAAATAACAATAAATTTCCGAATTTTGTAACATAAAATAAATTATACCTTCATTTTACCTATAACAAAAGGCTAATATATTATTTATTTAATACCTCCATTTAATGAAATAAAAAAATGAATTAAATGAGTAGCTGCACAATGTTGATGAATTCAAAGCAACAATTACTGAAATCACTTACTTTAATACACCTTTGCTTTGATTTTCCTTCTCTACTAAAAGGGAATAATAGATCGCCCCATAAATCATATACAAGATTCCACTAATAAGAATAGCAATATAATTTAATGCACTTAAATCAATTGACATACATTTACCCCCGAATTATTTAGACTCTATGGATAAAGCGATTGCACTGATTCTGCAATTAAGATTGTGTGTACCTCTCTCTTCGTCAATGTGCACAAGTTCAATTGGATTCCCCAAATAACTTTTTCTGGCAGTATGATGATGGGTTGCTCCTCTGAACACCGAACATCATTGTAGCCTGTTCGACTAGCCCCCTTGCATACAAATGCCTCCTATAAAACCGACACTTATTTCAGCTATCAACCGTAGTTTGCGTATGACATATACCATGAATGATTTACTAGACTAATGGAATGGTCTGTTACACTATGCTTTGGTAATTACACAAAAATACACTTTAATAACCATTAGCAAATTCATCTATTACTACCAATTCGTCATCAGTCGGTTCCCTTTTTACGTATTTCTTATAATTTTCTATTATTTTTTGTTTTTCACCTTTAAAAATATCTGTATATGTTGCAATGGTTCTAAGCATTGTAATTTCCTGATTAAATTCCTCTTTTGAAATCGGTTTCCAATGAGAGAGAATATATGTTTCTGCATCAAATGTTTCTAGTTTATCTAAAAGTTGTAGAGTTTCGTTTATTTTGTAATTCCTCTTTTCGGAAAAAATATCACAATAAATACAATCTCCTAAAAATAGAATCTTTTCTTCTTTGATGTACACAACTACAGAATCTGAAGCATGACTTCCTCCCACATGTTGTATGACACAAGTCACTTCCCCAAGATCTACTTCCAGTTGTTTTTCAAAGATTAAATCTGGTAATACAATCGTGATATTCCGTTGACTAGGGAATTCTTTTTTTATTGCATTTGCACAAAATTCAATCTCCGTTCCTTCTTTAACTCGAGAATCCAATGCCTCATCGGACCACGAAAGATGCTTTAACTTTTCTATTTCCGTTTTTGTTTCTTTTGAGGAAATTGATAATGCATTTGTTAGAGTAGAGAGACCAAAAATATGATCCCAGTGCCAATGTGTAAGGACAACCATATCTGGATTTGAAACGTTTCTTTTTAATAGTTCATCCAGAAAATACTTGGCATGTTTTTCCGAGTTACCTGCATCAATCATTAATGTCTTATTCCTACCAACAACCATCCCAAGTATTGGACGGTCGGTCTCCGATACTGGTGTGATATACCAAAAACGCTTACCTATTTGCTCGATTGAATGCATGTAAAACATCCTCCTTAACTTTAATTATTAACTGACTTGCTCAGATTTTACTGTAAGAACAGAATATAATAAAAACAAACGACATTAAATCCTTAATGGGTTGCTGATTATTGCAGATTACGCTTTGTTGCCATAAAAAAATAACAGCCATTTCACAAATGAAATCGCAGAAAGCTTTGATGAATAACGTAGCACGTAAAAACGCTTGGAAAAATCCAAGCGTTTTTCTTTATATTTATTTAATTCCTGACTGCATTTCGTAATTTCGAACGAGCATTCCGTTTGATTTTATCATTCCTAACTTCTCATAATAAGGAACTAAGTCATTATCACAACACAAATCAATCATATATATATCGTCAAGCTCTTTTAACATTTGTTTGACTAATTCCTTGCCGATACCTTTACTTTTATACTCAGGCAAAACTTCAAGGAATGGAATGTAGGCAGATAGAACCCCATCGCTAATCGCTGTTATAAATCCAATTACTTGATTCGTATGATCGTCTATAGCTATGATCACCTTACTACTGTTTTTTAATAGCTTTAAGTGAGCTTGTGAATTTGGTGGATTAGGCCAATCAACAAAAAAGCCATTCAACATTTCAGAAGAAATTCCATCAAGAGAATTTTTGTATATCAAAATATATCAGCTCCTAAATTATCTTTATATTTTTAGGTGGATGATATATATCAAAAATAAAGTAGCAATATTGCGACCTCCAAGCATTTTGAGATTACTATAAGATATTCGATATCCAGATCTTAAAATCCTTCTTTTGGTAGATAAAATTCAAGGAATAAAGCTTGGCTGTTATCTCCAGTAATTCAAGTAAACAAAAAAAGAACGTATATTCTCACTTTGTCATATACGTTCTTCCATATCATTTAATTAAGATTCGTTACAAAAATTGATATTTTTTTATCAAAATTTTTATAAGGTGAAATACTCCCTATCATGAACGAGGTATTAAAATCACCAAAACACCAATCAAACAAATGCCTGCTCCAACAAAATCCAAGATATCTGGTTTTTTTCCGTCGATTCCCCAGCCCCATAAAATAGAAAGGACAATAAAGACACCTCCATAAGCAGCGTAGACTCTACCAAAGGTTGGGAAGGATTGAAATGTGGCGACAACTCCATATAAAGCCAACACAATCCCGCCTATAACTCCCCAATAAAATGGTTTACCTTCTCTTAACCAAAGCCATATTAAATAGCCACCCCCAATTTCGCCGATTCCTGCGAGGATAAATAATAATGTTGCACTAATCATTTTTTTCACTCTTTCTATATATGTTTAAAAGTAGATTTGCATTATCTGCTCTATTATACATAAAAGCACGCTACCATTAATTAATGAAATCAAAAAATTTCGCTTTTCTCCAGTACAACCATATATAAGCGGTTGTTTATTTTAACGGAGAAACGCGAAATATTGAAAGTTGATATTACTATTATGTTTTTACTAATATGTTGCAGTCTTTAAGGCTTCATAATAGCTGGCTGTGTTTTATTTATACCAACTTGGTTTTACATTTTTGAAATACTGATGATCATCTAAGAAGGTATTAATTTTATTTAGCATATTATCCATGTCTTCTGGTATTGTTTTTAATGTCCAGACAACTGTTGAAAATACACACATGGCTAAATATAGACTATATAAAGTCCAAAATTCATCACTTGGTTCTTCCCCATTAAAATAACCTTTTATTTGACCGATGGAGAAAGGAACGCTAATATTACGTGTGAAAATACCGATTTTCAAAAATTCATGAATCGGATCACCCCAATCATATCTCCCAAAATCAATAATTCCTTTGAATTTCCCTTCCTGTGCAATTAAATTACTTGGGTGATAGTCATCATGCTGAAAAATATTAGGGCGATTTTCCATCAACAACATATGATTATCTATAAATTGTAGTATTTTTTCATCTTGATCAATTTTTATTGGGCATGCTAAATAAGCCTCAACATATTTTTTATGCTTTAAACTTTTTCGTGCATTCCAAGGTTCTATATATTTAGGTGCTTGTATCTTATGTAGGTTCAATAGTTCTTGTCCCGCTTCAAAACCTAATTGATATTGTTCTCTTTCTGTTAATACTAACAATTCTTCTTCAACATCATTCCCATCTATATAAGTGGTTACCAAATAACCGTGATTTTGAATTTTTCCAATCTCACATGCTTTTATTGCTTTATTTGTATAAGTCTCAACTGTCTTAAGTATTGCAAACTCCTTTTCTCTATCTTCAAATTGACTACTTGGGAAAAATCTTAGCATATATTTTTCATCGCTATTTAGAGCGATCAAATATTTTTCATCTGAAGAAAATCCCTTATTAATTTTCTTGAATTCTTTATAGTCTTTTAGCAAAGGCATTGCATTCAATAATTGTTCAATCATATATTTCCTCCTTTAGATAATATTGATTTGAAATTTAGAGACTCTATAAGAGTTTTTATTTAAAGGCGCTTCTTCTCTTTATTACAATCCCCAGTATGTAATCGTATCTGCTACACCTATAATACTCAGAATAACACCTGCTACGATTTGAATCACTCTTCCCATTTTCATGCTTGTACGCATAATGAATCTTTTTGCATCAAATAAATGGATAAGCCCTAGTATCACTAGAAGTGGCACGGAGGTTGCGATACCAAAAATGGCTGGCAAAACTACACCATACGGAGAGGTTACGACTGTTGGCATTAACCACACGAAAAATAGCACAAACATCGTAGGGCAAAAAGCTACGGAAAAACTTGCCCCCATCAGGAAGGAGCCCATTTTCCCCTCTTTTAAAACTGCCGGAATGTACTTAGGAATTCGATTTAGAAATTTCAATTTTAATATTCCAATTAGCACGAGTCCTGTTATTAACATGATTGGACCAATTGCTTTGCGAACAACAGGAAAATACTTAGTCATTTCAGTTTCAAAGGGCTGACCGAAAAGCCAAGCGAATAAACCTATTAAACTAAATACAACGACTTTCCCTAGAATAAAAAACACAATTTCTTGCCAATTGTTTTTCATTTGCAAAGTTCGACTTCCATAAAAAGTGATAGCACTCATATTCCCCGTTAATTGACAAGGAGCTAAAGCGCCTATTAGTCCAAGAAGAATCGCAATAATGAATGTGGAATGTTCATAGGAGTTTAGAAATACTGTAAACGGTCCACTAATGGTTTGGCTTATTTTCGACATTAAACTATACATCTATAAACACCCTCTATTTATTAGTAGATTAAGTTGCTCACCTAATCATCAACTTCGTCTATATAAATCAGATGACAAACTGTTAAAAACGCCTCAATATCCGATGTTCAATATTTCGTTAAATAATAGCGTACAATCATTCACAAGAACATAAAAGAAAAATCCTGTATCAAAAAAATTAACACAGGATTTTAATCAAATATTAATTTACCTTCAATTTAACATTACTCCACCTTAATTTGACCCATCATTCCATTATCCTCATGCTCTAAAATATGACAATGGAACATGTAGATTCCCTTATGCTTAAATTGTACAGCTATTTTTACTGTCTCATCTGGCTTTACGGAGATACTGTCCTTCCATCCTTGTTCATTTTCAGGTGGCTTTTTCTCATCACGAGACAGTACTTTAAATTGTGCTCCATGAATATGGAACGGATGAATCATGCCGCCCATCATATCTGGTTTATTATAAATTTCCCATACCTCGGTAACCCCTTGTTTTTGTGTAAAATCAATTCTTTCCGGATCAAATTTCTTTCCATTGATCGTGACCATGTCCATCATTCCAAAGAGTTCCACTTTTTTTGTAACGGGTAGATCCATTTCTTTATCTTCTAATGAAAGATCATTCAATTTTTTAGGGACCATACTCGTTTCTCCACTTTGATTAGTAACTACAAATGGTAAAAGGACAGATCCATCCTCATTTATTAAAGCTAGGTCATTAACTTCCTTAATTTTTGAAAAGTCAACTACAATTTCTGCCCTTTCGGAAGGCGTTAGTGTAATCTCTTTTAAAGAGACGGGTTCATTCAAGAAACCACCATCTGTTGCGATTTGAAGAAAGGAATCTCCTGTATTCAATTTAAAAGTATAATTTCTCGCATTTGAACCATTTAATAAGCGAAGACGCACTTTCTCTTTGTTTACAGTCAATTTAGGATTGAGCGTTCCATTAATTAATAATGTATCACCAATCGTTCCGTCTGTGTTCATTGCAGCGCTATAATTCAATTGTTTCTTATCATCAAATATTCTATCTTGGAAAATCAAGGGGAAATCGTTCTTCCCATAATCATTTGGCAATCCTAGACTTTTTGAATGATCATCTTCAATATAAACCAAGCCTGCAAGCCCGTTATATACCTGTTCAGCCGCTTTTCCATGTGGGTGAGGATGAAACCATAGCGTCGCTGCTTCCTGATTCACTTTTAATTCGAAGGTATTTTCTTCTCCTGGTTTAAGAATGCTTTGTGGACCACCATCTTTTTCCCCTGACACCTCTAGTCCATGCCAATGAAAAGTTGTATCCTCATCAAGTTCATTTATAGTTCTAATCTTTACGGTTTCACCTTTTTCAAGACGAATCATCGGACCGAGAAACGAACCGTTATACCCATACGTATTAGTTTGAACACCATCGAATATTTCTGTTTTTCCTTTTTGTGCCCTAACTGTGTAAACAACTTCATCCTTATTATTACGTTTAAGTTCAGCAGGGACTTTTACTTCATTTACTCCTGTCGAATTGTTTAAACTTACCACATTGCTATGACTCTCATGACCCTTCATCTTGTCTTGATCCATGTCTTTCATATCTTTTGAAGAATGATCCATACCTTCCATTTTCATAGAGGAATGATCCATGTCCTTCGTATCGTTACTATTTCCTTGGCTACAAGCTCCAAGTATGCCCAAACTTGCAATAATACTCGCTGCCAACGCTATTTTCCTCATATCAACCATTCCTTTCACCTTAAGTATATGGAACAGTTGTGTAGGAATTATGTAGAAAACGGCATTTGTATACAAAATGTAGTTCCTATATTTTTCTCACTTTTGACGGAAATTGTACCGTTATGTGCTTCCACAAGTTTTTTGGTAATTGTCATACCAATACCATTGCCAATATATCGATTTTCCACTCGATAATTTCGCTCAAAGATTTTTTTACTTGCTTCTTCATCCATACCGACTCCATTATCATGTACAAGAATTATATAATCTCCACTTTCTTTAAATAATTTGATTACTATAATGCCATCTTTTTGAACATGGTACATTGCATTTTTTATAATGTTGTGTAGAATTTGATTCAACCTTAAAGCATCTACCTTTGCATTAATTGTTTTGTCTAAATCCAATTCTACCTGTATTTCTTTTTCAAGTAATTCACTTGCCACCGCAATAACAGACTTTTCGATTACATTAGCAATCGGTTGCTCTTTCATAATGACTTTAAATGTAGGATTATTAATATCATTTAATGTATCTAATTCTCCAACAAGAAGAATTAGCCTATCAATTTCCTCAACACACGCTATCAAACGCTCTGGAGTAGCTGTCCATATCCCATCTTCAAATGCACTTAAATAGCTTTTTATTGAGGCTAATGGATTACGAATTTCATGTGCAAGATCCTGTGTCATTTCTTTACGACGGAGTTCATAAGCGTTTAATGTTTCATCTAGTTTCATTAGTGATTTACCTAATTGACCAATTTGATCATTAATCGTATAGCTTATATTTAAATGACGGTCTCCACGCACTAGTCTTAACGCAAAGCGATTCAGTTCTTGTATAGGTTTCGTTAATGTTTTTGCAATTAACAAACTAGAAATTAGTATTAAAATAAGCAAAAGACCTAATGACCACATTGCAGTTTCCCTTAATGCCATATCAAAATGGTGAATTAATTCCTTAGAATCTGTAATATGGAGCATCATCAAATGTTCATGTCCCTTATAAAGTAATATCCCTGTGATGAATAAGAGTATGCTTGTAGAAAAGATAGCTATAATTAATGCAACTTTTATATGAAATTTCATTTATTTATAACCTTTTCATTTATTTTGTATCCCAAACCAAAGACAGTTTGGATGTACTCTTCCTTAACTTTTTTACGGATATTTTTAATATGTTGATCCACAATACGAGGATTCATGTCCGAATCAAAACTATATATTTTTTGAACAATATCATCCCTGCTAAAAACTTTTTTAGGATTTTCAGCTAGTAATAGTAAAATGCTAAATTCATGTGGCGTGAGCTGAATACTTTGTTGATTTACTACTATTTTTCTCTCATCTTTGTGGAGTTCCAACTGTCCAAAAATAATAATGTGGTTTTTATGTGAACTTGGTAACAACCTCTCTGCTCTTATTAATATTTCTTTAGGATGAAATGGTTTAACGACATAGTCATCTGCACCCATTTCAAATCCAATTACCTTTTCATCAATAGAGATTTTTGCTGTAAGCATAATCACTGGAATATCGTAATTTGATTTTACATATTGGCAAATATCTTCTCCGTCCATATCCGGCAACATTAAATCTAAAATAATCATATCAAGAGGTACTTGATCGATCACTTTGATTGCGGATTCTCCTGTATGTGCAATATATGTATGATCTCCATTATTTTCAAAATAAGATGCCAATACCTCTGTAATCTTTACTTCATCATCTACGATTAACACTTTCATTTTCTAATTACACCAACTTTGTATAAGAGATTCAAAAATATTATAAACATTAAAACAGTAAAAGCGTTTCATTTATACGAAATTTATTTTATATAACGTTTTTAAACCACTCTTTTGGATTGATCTTTCTAGCTCTCATATTAATCACTAATAACGTCTTTGTAAATCAGATGACAGACTGCTAAAAATGCCTCAATATCCGCTGTTACATATTTCGTTAAAAAATAGGTAATCGAAACGATATGGGAAAATTCCTTTAATGAATGAAGTAATTGCTGGTCACATTCAGCAACGATTACACTCTTTGGTAAAAAGGCAATTCCCAATCCTTGTTTGACAAAGTTTTTAATCACCTCTGTTTGATTAATATTCATGCTTTTATAACTTGGGAATTGCTGAAGCACTTGTTGTATGTCCTGCCAATAAGGTGCATATTCATGCGTTAATATTGTTTCCTGCTGTAAAAGAGTATGTGCATCTGTCCCCTTTTTTGTTATCGGAGCTATCAGATGAAGTGGTTCCTGTGCGAGAAGGACTGTATGAATGTCACGTGTCGATGTCAATTTTGATAAACCAATATCGACTTTGCCTGTATATACCGCTTCCCCAATTTCATTGGACTTTAACAGTTCAATCTTTAATTGAATAGAGGGGTTTTGCTGCTGAAATGTGTATATGATTGCTGGCAAAGTAGAATTGGCAATTTGTGGTGCAACACCAATCGTTAACTGTGCCGTATAACCATTCAAGAAAGATACAGTACTATGTAACCCTTCATCAATCGTTGCCACCATTTTCTCTGCGTGTTGAAGGAAGTGAGCACCGATATGATTTAATTTCACATGTTTCCCCTGTCGTTCAAAAAGTGTTGTTTGTAGTTCATTTTCTAGATGTTGAATATGCTTCGATACCGTTGATTGTGTAATAAAGCGCTGTTCTGCCGTCTCACGGAAATTCTCTGTTTGCGCAGCAACAATAAAAGTTCGTAACCATTCTGTTTCCATAAATGTACCTCTATAGTTTTTCATTCATTATATCGAATACTATTTACGTCTTAAAATCTTTTCTAACAAAATACTTACGGAAACTTAAAAGCAGTTGAAGCTCTACAATTTCTTGTATCTTCAACTGCTTTTTCCCTACTCTTGTAGATCTGTTAAAATCAAAACATTTGGATGCTTTGTTAGAACACTTGCTGGAATATCTTCAGTATATTCAGAATCAAGTACACGTTGTAATACATCTCGTTTTGCTTCACCAACAGCGATTAGTAAAATGCATTTTGCCCGCATAATGGATTGAATCCCCATCGTTATTGCTTGGGTTGGAACTTCATCAATTGAATCAAAGAAGCGTGCATTTGCTTGTCGGGTTGATTGTTCAAGCGTTACAAGATGTGTCAAAGAATCAAATGGCGTTCCTGGTTCATTGAAACCGATATGACCATTTTGTCCGATACCAAGCAATTGGAAATCTATCGGATACTGTTGTAATAGCGATTCATAGCGTAAAGCTTCCTCTTTAGGGTTATCAGCTAAACCATTCGGTAAATAGAATTCTTTAAACGGTTTATGACGAAATAAATGTTTATCCATATAATTTGTATAGCTTTGTTCGTGGTTGCCACCTAGTCCAACGTATTCGTCTAAATTAAAACTAATACAAGTTGAAAAATCAACATTACTTTCACATATTTTAGAATATAGCGGTTCCATTGTACCACCTGTGGCTAGACCGAACGTTGTAGTACCGTCATTTTTAGCATTCGTGATAATGTCTACTGCACGAGTGTATAAATCTTTCCTAGAAGAATAACGTTCTAATTTCAATTCTTAATACCCCTTTACTCAAATTCTTTTTACATAAAGCTCCATTACGTTTATCCCGTTTATTACTTCTTAATAGAAATAATATTATTAGAACCTGCTCGCTGGAAGCCGGATTTTTCAAGTATTATTTCTCGTCCAATTAAACTTGTGAAAACAATTGGTGTGATGATAGAAGGTACTTTGTCTTTTATGTTTTCTAAGTCTACCTTTAATAAGCGATCACCACGTTTGATTAATTGACCCTCTGTAACTAACGTTTCAAAACCCTCACCGTTTAGCTTTACAGTATCTAAACCGACATGAATTAATAGTTCTACACCTGTATCGGATTTTAAGCCAATAGCATGCTTCGATGGGAAAATCATGACTACTTGCCCATCAAACGGTGCGTGAACTGTACCATCTTTCGGATGAACACCAAAGCCCGGCCCCATAATACCTGATGAAAAAGCTTCGTCAGGTACTTCTGATAACGGTATTAAATCGCCTGTAATAGGCATTTCAAAATAATCTAAAGAAA
>Ga0209025_1004809_pt1 | contig 11426 bp, 15 predicted proteins | sample AraplaMF_Col_mLB_FD_184256 | JGI IMG/M metagenome (GOLD analysis project Ga0209025, IMG submission 184256) | Arabidopsis root microbial communities from the University of North Carolina, USA - plate scrape MF_Col_mLB (SPAdes) (version 2) | ecosystem: Host-associated > Plants > Roots > Endosphere... | reverse complement strand
TACTCCTCCCCCTCTCTGAAGAAGAATTATTAGTCACGAGACATTGTATGTTGATTGCTGCTCGAATGTATGGGCAAGTATATAGATCGAATTTGTTTTTATAGGTTAATCCCTCCCACTCGAAATCACATACCTTGTTACTAGAGGAATTGCTTTATGTTAAAGGAGGGCGTACTCAAATGCCGCAATATCACATTATCGTTGATCTATCGGATCGAATGCTCTATGTATTAGATGGAGATCGCGTGGTACGCGGATTTCCTGTAGGTGTCGGGAAGATGGTCACCCAAACGCCAAGCGGGGAATTCGAGATCATTAACAAGGTCCCGAATCCAGGAGGACCGTTCGGAGCCTTTTGGATGGGATTATCAAAGCCACATTATGGCATTCACGGTACGAATGATCCATCATCCATTGGCCATGAAGTCTCGCATGGATGTATTCGTATGTATAATGAGGATGTCTTGCAACTGGCTTCAATGGTTCCAATCGGCACACCTGTCACGATTCGGCCCTAGAGCATTCGCCCATTCTTTTCCGGGCGAGTGTCCCGAGTGCTGGGTATAGCATACGTTATTCTATACTCAACAATCAGGAGGATGAATCAATATGACCTATGTTCCAACGACGTATCAAGATCCTAACTACGCTGGGTACTATCCTTATTCACATCCATGCGATCAATATCCATACTATCCATCGCAGTGTCCTTACCCTCACCCCTACTATCCGAGCTATACATCGTTCTTCTTCCCCTTCTTTATTGGTGGATTCCATGACGGCTTCCACCATGATGGATTCCACGACGGTCATCATTTCGGTCATCATTTCGGTCATCACGAGGGTCATCACGAGGGTCATCACGAGGGTCATCACGAGGGTCATCACGGCGGCGGACATGAAGGCCACCGGGAGGCATTCCATGGTCAACAGCCGGTATTCTATGCCAATCAACAGAACGAAGTGGTTCGAGTCAACCATAAGAAAAAGTAACATACAAGACAAAACGCCTCCCCAGTGCGGGGAGGCGTTTTTACAAGCCCAAATACCATGTTCTTAAAACCAAGTCATAATAAAAGGAGCTACGCCAAGTGTAATAAATGCGGTTGCCATCATCGAAATCCCCGCGACAGAACCTGCAACAGCATCATATTCAAGTGCCTTGCTAATTCCACAGGCATGCGCACTTGTTCCGAACAAAGCGCCTCGAGCCACCGAGCTATGAATCCTAAAATATTTGACGATCATGGGCCCAATAATCATACCTAACAGCCCCGTAACTAATGTAGCCACTGCAGTCACTGTCGGAATCCCACCGATCATATCCGATACGGAGACTGCGATCGGGGTTGTTGTTGAACGCGGTGCAACCGAATCCGTAATTTCCTTGGTCAGACCTAACATCTTCGCGATACCCGCCGAAGTAATAATGGCAATAATCGCCCCGGCGCCTACACTAACGATAATCGCCGTTACATTCTTTTTCAGTACATCAACATGTTTGTAGAGCATAACCGCAAGAGCAATCGTTGCCGGCTTCACCATCTCGGACAACCAGCCCGCTCCCGCATTATAGGATTGAAAAGATACGCCGCTAAATTGAATCAATACAATAACAATAATCGGCACAACCAAGACGGGCGTTAAGTATACTTTCGGGAAAGCCTTATATAGACGTTTGGAAGCAAAGTAAATTGCAACCGTAATGAATAACCAGAAAATTTCTTCTAACATGGATGGTTTCCTTCCTTCTTGGCTGCAATCCGCTGACTGATAAGTCCTGTACAGATCATCACGGCTAATGTACTGAGAAAAATTGTAATCGTCAGACGAAGCCCGCTCTCCACTACCAAGCTTTTGTAATTAATAATCCCGACGGCCGCAGGGATAAAGAATAGCAGCATCTCGGCAAGCAGCCAATTGGACCCTTGTTCGATCCAATCCATTCGAATCACTTTGAATTTCAATAGAATGAATAATACGGCGATCCCAATAATCGTACCAGGTATAGGAGAATGAATCCATGCTGCAAAAGCATCCGAAATTTTGGCTACGATAATAAAAAATAGAACTTGGATGACGGTTCTAAGTAGTGTTCTCATGGATGAATCCATCCCCTCTCTGTATTCAGTATACAGATTCCATTTTCATAGGTAAAATGAATATATATTATGGTTTTCATTCCATCTAGCTATGAAAAGAGGTCTATCCCTATGGATATACGGCACTTACAGTACATTACAGAAATCGTGCGCTGCAACAGCTTCACGAAAGCGGCAGAATCCTTACATATCACGCAGCCGACAATTAGCAAGTCCATCATTAACCTGGAGCAAGAATTGAATACGGAAATCTTCGTTCGTGAGGGCAAACAAATCAAATTAACGGATGCGGGCGACGCGATCATGAACTATGCAGAACCCATTCTGCATTTATTCGACCAGCTGATGGCTGAAATTAATGACTTGACCTACCTTAATAAAGGAAATATTCGCATTGGGATTCCGCCAATGGCAGGTTCGAGTTATTTTCCAATGGTAATCAAGCAATTTCAAGCCACCTATCCAGGGATCACGATTCACATGGTGGAGGATGGCGCCAAACGCATCGAAGAACGAATTGAAGAAGGCGATATTGACGTGGGGGCTGTACTGCGGCCGATCGATCATGAAATGTTCGATTCATTTCCAATCGTCGAGGATCGCTTGAAAGTCATCATGCATCCATCGCACCCGCTGGCAGAACGTAAGCACATTGAACTGCAAGAACTATCCCAAGATCGATTTATTCTATTTAGCCACCAGTTCGCGCTCCATGAACGGATCATTCATGAATGCCGTGCCGTGGGATTCGAACCACAAATCGTGAGTGAGAGCTCGCACTGGGATTTTATTGGTGAAATGGTGGGGGCGGATATCGGAATTGCCATGCTGCCGGATACGATCTGCCGACTGCTCTCCCCAGAGAAGGTTCGTGCGGTTACATTAATCAATCCAATCATACCTTGGCAGCTATCGATGGCTTGGCGTCGGGTGGGATACCTGTCGCGGGCATCTCGTGCATGGATTGCTTTTACGAGAGAATATTTCGGTATCCTATCTTGAGACGCAAAAAAGAGCAGCCCAATGAAATTTATCAGCTGGACTGCTCTTTATTCTTTTTTGCGAGAGTTTTCGAGGTACATTATACATCATATTCTCTTCGTTCGGGCATCCTAAATCAAGCATTTGACGAGACAAGGAGCAACGTGATGAAACATGATGATCTAGACCAAGTAACCGATCCAAAAGTATTATATGATCTCGGTCTTGCGGACAATACGCTCATGAAGACCGAGCAACTCATTCAAAATATTGATCATGCTTATGACAACAAGCCTTACAGCACGATCATGAACACCGAAACGGAAGGAGAGGTCAATTGACCTCTAACCATTAGCTATTAACCACATGTATCGTCTTCCAGAATGAGATGACTGCCACGTTCTACAATGACATAATCCGCATGTCGTATGAACCAGTGCTCGGTTTCCTTATGCTCTGACACCTCAACCCCGAACTCCCCATCCGCCGGTTCAAAGTCATACCAGCTTGTAACCAATACCTCTTGACCCACCTCGAATGGATGGTCGTTCGTATTGCCCGTAATCTTCACTTTATCTCCTGGCTCTGCATGTCCGATATGCTGTTCTTTCATTTCAAATCCTCCATTATCTTCATTAAACACTCTGGGATGCTATGCTGTGTTACTGCTCTTCACTGACGACTACCGAATCTCGAATCTGTTCGAATGAAATGGGTTGATAGTCCCAGTGTTCAACACTTACGTTGAAATAACTCTTCCCTTCATACTTCTGGCCATGGATATGTCCGTGCACATTCACAAAAGGCATATGTCTGTTCATATACATCGGCTCATGCGTGAGGAAGAAAAACTGCTGGTAAATCATCGGATGCTCACTTACTTCATTAAATCCTACATCCAGCCACCACGCGCGCGAACGCCCTCGATCATGATTGCCTAGAATCAGATGCTTATAACCGTTCAGCTGACTGACAATGTCTCGGGTCCGCTCATGATTCCAGAAGGAGAAGTCTCCGAGATGAAAGACTTTATCTTCTTGCTTCACGACAGCATTCCAACGCTCTATCATATACGGATCCATTTCCTCAACGCTCTGAAAGGGTCTCGATTCAAAATCAATAATGCCGCGATGACCAAAATGATGGTCGGATGTAAAGAAAACCTGCTGCATGAAGTCACGTCCCTTCGCGAATCGTTCTTCTCTATAGAGTCTAACATGTTTTGGATTTCTGTCAAAATAAGAGAAACGACAACAATCGCCCATGGGACATCCTCTTAGGCATCCGTATATTTTACAAGCTTACCGGGTTCGAATGTTTTCTCAATCATGTTCAACAAGTGCCTGCACAGGGCTTCCGTTGAGAGTAATTGTCCTGTTTCATATGCATGTTTAAAATACTTGGCCATCTCAAATTCTTGAGCGTTCTTCTCCCTTGCGAGCATCTGCATCTCGGTATCGACCATGCCGGGGTCTACAGCAATGATTTCTACAGGGAATTGACCCCTTGCTTGCTCTAAGCCGACACATTGCGAGAACATATTCAAGCCCGCCTTGGCCGTGCAATACACACTCATATCCGGTGCGGGATAGGAACCTGAACCGGATGATATATTGATGATTTTACGCCGGATTCGTACGTTCTCCGATAAATTGATAAAACAAGAGGTTAGCAGCATCGGTGCGATGAGACTGATCTGGAGGTTTTTATTGATCTCACCTAGCGTACATTGCTCGATCGGCTTGAGCGGCTCTGCAATAGCTGCGTTGTTCACGAGACAAATCATATCCGCATGATGGAGATCGATTTGGTTGAACACCGTATCCATCAGGTTCTCAATCCCCGAGGTATCACTTAAATCATAATGAATATGTGTATAATTCTGAAACTCCGTTAGACTAGAATCACCTCTGGATATGCCGTGGACCTTGTGGTCTTGCTCCAGCAGCATTTTGGCTAACTGTTCACCAATTCCTCTTGAAGTCCCTGTAATAATGAAATGATTCCGACGCATTGCATCCCCTCCAATAGTTATCAAATATCTATGATATGAGCTCGCGTTCAATTGTTTACGACCCGATGATTTAGTTAGATGACCAAGTCTTCTCATTGCATCTGGTCTTACATGTATTTCCCCATTTTATAGTAATTCATCGTCGCTTAAATGCTGCACCGCGTTCACCCATTATTATTCTATTCTGTTGCTTCCATATCAAGACGGAGATATGTATTTTATAGAAACTCTAACATCCTTTTATTCGCATCGGTTGGATTCCCTTCGATCATATGTGCTTTTTCAATCCTCAACTGATCGTCTGCGAGATCTGGCGTCGTCCATGCATTCGATAGACACCCCGATCAGGATCATCTATGTTCAAAATTCGATTCACTCCTGCCATTTACCTTCTTCTCCATGTCACTACACGGACATCAGAAATGTAAAAAAGCCACCGATGAAGGTTCATTCGGCAGCCTGAATTTATTTAGTAGGACAATGATCAACTCAATCGGCTGCGTAGCCTACGATATCGCAAAGCTCCTTGTTTACTGCTCAATCCTGCACTATATTTATGAATGAGCTCCCTGAGTGCTTGCTTGACATCCCCATGAAATAATCCTCCATGATAGCAGATAATCTGCTCAATGTCGTAGTTAAGCAACAGCTGAACGGAGTTGACAGCCTCTTCTAGATTCAGGGTATAGCTAAGCAACATTTAGATACCTGCTTATAAGTAATTCGAACTCAGACATCAAATTCTAAGTCAATCAGTTAAAGAAAGGTTAACGCTAAAAATTAAATATTGCAATCAATTATGAATAACTAGGAACAATCACCCAAACCAAGAGAGAACTGCCTTCATAACATATCGAGTACTAAAAGTTAGGGAGGTGCTTACATGTCCGGTTTAGTTGGTGGAGCTTTTACAAACACTAGTACAATTCTTGTATTGTTCATCTTATTAGTTATCGTCGCATGCAGTTGTATGGGTGGCTTCGGATTCGGTATTTAATAACTAATAATGCCCCTTAAGTACTTTTAGTGTCTATTGTCGTCAATGGAGATAATCATCGAGAGCTAGTCCAAACCCTTGGTATACATTATAAAAGCCCTACGCAATAAGCTGCTCCCGGCATGATGCCGGAGGCAGCTTATTTACCTATGACCCGCTGCTAAATGAGAATATCCGCTGAAATCGTCATTGTATCGCGTTTCATGTCTCCACATAAAGAAGGCGAAAATTGTACAATCCAATTTTCGCCCCTGCCTTACATTATTCTATCCCTTCAAACCGCTTAATCTCATTCATTCGATTGCAGCGTAAGCCGGAATCGGTATTTCATATCATCTTCGAACCACATGACGAAATTCGTCCCCCACACGTTGTTGTGCAAATTAAAATGAAATCCGCGGTCCAACGGAACGAAGGTGTTGTCGAATTCTAGAATTCTTCTTTCACCTGGACAAACAATTGGCGCATCCAGTGTCTCGATGAACGCCGTGCCGTCCGCGCCTGCGTAATACAAACCGGATTGAACCCCATGTAGGTTCCGATTGCCGTTCTTGACAATAGACAAAGGCGAAATACGACGCCCTAGCTTATCCATTTCCCAGATGTTCGGATTGTCGACGAGTGGCGCGAAAGAAAACCAGCTCGCCTCGGGCAAGCGGCACGCCTGCTTCTCTTGCCATTGCAGTTCGACCTCAATATGCGGACCGCTGCGCTGGAATTTATACAGGACATTCAGCTTCCGAGGAGCTCCATGATGCTCACATACGTCGTCCGGTAGCTGTAAATCGATACTTACTACGTCGTACTCCGGCTGTCTATCCAGCATAATTTTGTCGGCTCTCGCCTTAAACAGCTTATGCACTGGCTTAGGATCGACATATTCGATCCCCGGCTTGCCTAAGTCGTTATCAGCCCAACCGTGATGTCTAGGCAAATTGGTCACATATTCTTGGAAATAGCGATCATAGCTTTCTTTACTGAACGTTTCATATCGGAATTTGCCCAGCTCATGCTCTTCATCGGCCCATACTTTCCCGCTGTTATCCATCAAGGAACAGATCGATCCATCAGAAGCGAAGACGACCCGGAAAGCTCCAAGATCGTAGTAATCACCTATCTGTAGAGACTTAGATTGATCAAACACTTTACCGTCCATCGAAGGACTTAGTTGTTCAAGCGCACTTACCGCTTCTTCAGCCAAAGCTTCAGGTAAGGCAGCAAGTGCCTGGTTTAAGTAGTCGCGTTGTTCTTGCCACGAGCTCTCATAATAGCTGAAGCGGCGATCTGGAGCTGCTTGGGTACGGAGGTAATCGAATTTCCTCCACTTCGCGTCGTCAATCACGTCCCGCTTCCTCGCGGCAGCTAGATCGGATGGCGAATAGTTCGTAAAATCAACAAGATACACGGATGAATTCATTCCCCAAGTATGCTCCGGAATAAGCATCATATTGTCACAGAATCGGTCATATGCTTCGCTTTGTACATCAAGCGCACCTGAATCCAACCACTTGTCGCGCAGACGCAGCAGCTCACGGTAACGCGCGATTTTCCATGGGTCAGAGGCGGCGCCATGGATCCATGAATCACCGATTTCTTCGGTGATAATCGGCAAACGATGCTTCACCTCCTGCAGCTTCTCTGCATAGGCATCCATGGTTGACGCTACAATGTCGGCGCCCGGATAATCTCGCTGCAGCTGATCGTAGAGCGCTTTCACTTCTTCCAATGTAGGCGGACCGAAATTATCATGCGTATGAGCAAAGTACAACGCATCCTCCATACCTTCCAGATGAAAAGGCTTACCATATGCATCAGCATAATTCACTATCATTTCGGAGCCATCCGCTGCCCGCCACACAAACATTTTCGGTACACTCGGATTTTTGGATACATCGTTTACCCCGATATGTATATATTGAATGCCGCTTTTCGCCAGCAGCGGAACCATCGCGATCGTATGACCAGGAACATCCGTCATTTTGGCAGCAATTGTCTTACGGCCAAACGTATTATCTAAATCTTGAGATAACGAAAGCCCGTACTCAAACAAGCGTTCATCCATAAGCTCTGTATGTGTCGTAACTGGTAGACCGTGCCATACGATTCTGCCTTGGCGAATCCCTTCCTCCATACGTGCCCGCATCGGCTCTGATGCTTTTTGCAGGAATTCCTTGATCAGCCATGAGCCTGTCGTCCATACGAATTTGACGGGTCCTTCCTCTTGAGCGAGCTTCTCCGATAAATCCAGAGCTTCCGGGATAAAACTGTTCATATAACGATCAACGACATCTTGAGCCATATGCGTATAACCGATATCTAGATGGGTTTTGAATACGACATGGACTCTCTTAATTGTACTCACTTTAGCTTCTCCTCCAATGCCTCATGTTGTCAGTCCGACACACATCGTGTGGATATGCCAATCGCTTGTGCTGCGGACATGTTTGCCTATCTAACCCACATACTACTCTTTCACACTTCCTACGACAATGCCTTTAACAAAAAACTTTTGAAGAAACGGGTAAACTAGCAAAATAGGCAATGAACCGATGATGATTTGCGCTGCTTTCGTCGTTCGGTCCGAAATTTCGGACATATGCTTCGCCTGTAACATACTGATTTTGGCAAAGTCAGGTTTAATAATAATTGTCTGTAAATACGTAGCCAGCGGATATTTATCCGGCGTCTTCATAATGAGCAATCCGTCAAACCAGGAGTTCCATTGACCGACAAACGTAAACAGCACGATCGTCGCGAGCGAGGGCATCGAGATCGGTACAAGAATACGCCACAGCGTCGTCCAGTGGGATGCTCCATCGATGAAAGCAGACTCCTCCAGCTCTTTTGGCAAACCCCTAAAGAAATTAAGCAGCAATACCGCATTGAATACTTGAACTGCTCCCGGCAGCACTAGTCCCCAGATCGAGTTCATTAAGCCCATCATCTGAATCGTCATAAACCACGGAATCAACCCACCGCCGAACAAGATCGTAAAGATGAAGAACCACGCATATGCCGTTCGGAAGCGGAAATCTTTCACTTCCTTAGACAGCGGATAAGCTAGCAATATCGTCAGGAACATACTGAGCGATACACCTAGAACGGATCTTTCAATCGAAATGACAAACGACTTTAAGAACTGAGAGTTCTGCAAAATAAACGAATAAGATGAGAGTGTAAAATTGACCGGCCACAGCTTAACCAGCCCGGCTGAAGCGGCAGTACTGGTGCTAAATGAAAGGGCAAGTACATGCACCATCGGAGCGAGACATAGTAAGGATAGAAAAATAAGAAACACATAGTTGCACAAACTGAACAGACGGTATGTGAATGACGGACGATGAAACATAGCAATGTCCCCCTAAAATATACGGTAGTTGGATAGACGATACGCGAGCCAATACGAAATGCTTATTAACAATAAAGATACGACGGATTTGAACAGCCCAATTGCAGTCGCGACGCTGTATTGCGCATTGACGACACCGGTCCGGTACACAAGTGTGTCCAATACATCTCCTGTTTCGTATACGGTCGCATTGTAAAGGGTAAAAATTTGATCGAAGCCGGCATTAAGCACGTTCCCCAAACTCAACGTCAACATGAGAATAACAATGGGGAGGATTACCGGAAGTGTAATATGCCTCGTCTGCTGCCAGCGTGTTGCGCCATCGATGAGAGCCGCCTCATATAATATCGGACTTACGCTCGTAATGGCCGCTAAATAAACGATCGTACTGAATCCGAATTCCTTCCATATATCCGAGACAATAAGCACAGGACGGAACCAGTGGTTGCTGCCTAAGAAGAAGATGGGCTCTACGCCCAGATATCCCAGCAGTTGATTAACAATGCCTGTTTCGGGAGACAAAATATCGATTAATATGCCGCCCAAAATAATCCAGGACAAAAAATGCGGTAAATAAATCAGTGTCTGAATCCCGCGTTTGATTAATGCATTACGAATCTCATTCAAAAGTAGTGCGATGATAATCGGCACGATAAGTCCAGTACATATTTTCAATGAGGCGATAATGACTGTATTTTTGATCGCCTGCACCGTATCCGGAAGCATAAAAATGTAAGTGAAATTGTCGAAACCGACCCATTTTGAATTAAAAAAACCCATTAGGCCGTTGCCGCGTATGCGAGTAAATTTTTGGAACGCAATGACGATGCCAACCATCGGGATATAGCTAAAAATGATAGCCAAAATGAAGCTAGGCAAGATCATTGCATGCAGCGGAAGCTCCCTGATCCACCTTTTACGCATATCGGTACCTCCTCTTATCCCCATGAAGTAAAGAGAGAGGGGAGCGTGAGCCTCCCCTGTCACTTTCTAAATTCAGCTTGCTATTGCTGCTTTGCGTACCATTCGTTGACTTCTGCCGTAATTTGATCGCCGCCAAGCTTTTTCCATTGCTCTACAAATTTATCGAACTCGTTGATGGAAGCAGCGCCCATAATGATTTTGGTAAATGTTTCGTTTTGCAATTTGTCCAGCACACCTTGTCTTTCGACCATCGTCGGTGTATTAGCTCCCAGATAAGCCGTCGTCAGCAATGTATCCTTATACCCGGCCAACACTTCGAACGAAGATTCTGTTGGACCTGCCTGGCGGTAGGTTGCCCATTGCGAGTCGTCACCGTTTTTGAATGCCGTGACTTTATCATAGATTGCCTTTTGCTCCGGATTCAGCTTTGACACATCACCGGTTTCAACTGCCCCTTTTACTGCGAGATAGTTATCTGGAACGTCTTTATTCGGCGCGAACACCTGGAATAGCGGATACTGGAACAGCTCCGTGCCTTTCGCTGAAAGCGCGTATTTCTCCCAGTCAGCTGTCTTGCCATAGGCACGTTCCAGCCACAGGTTCAGCATTTTGACAATGACTTCCGGATGCTCGTAACCAACCTTTGCCACTTCATATTCGTAGACAGGGAATCCTACACCCGGTATCGCGGGCTTATCGTCTGCGGACACGATCGGGTACGGCTTCCATTCCATGCCTGGATTTTGCTTTCTAGCATCGTTAAACGGCCAGTAGGAATACCAGTTGGCGCCATAATAAATACCCACTTTGTTCTGTGAGATGGATTCAATCACTTTCCCGCCGTCTTTAACAGCAAATTCCTTGTCTAGATATCCTGCTTTATACAGTTCTTGCAGCTTAGCCAGTGCTTTCTTCATTTCTGGAGCGATGTTGCCGTTCATCAGCTTACCTGAATCATCTTTAATCCAAATACCCGGATAAGCATGGAATCCGTTATAAAAGCCCGTTAAGCCCGAAAGCTCTTTGCTGATGGCCAAGCCGAAGGTGTCGGCTTTTTTA
>Ga0209025_1004807_pt1 | contig 11440 bp, 9 predicted proteins | sample AraplaMF_Col_mLB_FD_184256 | JGI IMG/M metagenome (GOLD analysis project Ga0209025, IMG submission 184256) | Arabidopsis root microbial communities from the University of North Carolina, USA - plate scrape MF_Col_mLB (SPAdes) (version 2) | ecosystem: Host-associated > Plants > Roots > Endosphere ... | reverse complement strand
TCTTATCCGAAACTGGGTAAGGGAAATAATTAAATTCTACCGAAGCAGTGATTTTTCCACTATACTCATAATTCCCTAATAATAAATTAAAGAACGTCGTTTTGCCTCGTCCATTCCTACCAATAAACCCTAGTTTCCAATCCGTATCTATTTGAAAATTTACACCTTCAAAAATGTTATCAAAGCTACCTGGGTATGAAAAAGTTAAGTCTTGGACTTTTATCATTGACATAATAATTCCTCCTTTATATATCGAAACGTTTCATATAAAGTCGGAACATCCATCAATCTTTTAATTCCTCCATATAAGTTTGATGGATATTAACGACTTATATAGAGCATTACATGTGTAACAATAGTCTCTGAATTACTCACTTTTCTCTCTCCTTTATTTGTTAGGTTAAGGTTACAGACTAATGATTATCAACTTACCTATAAGAGAATAAAAAAATCCCCCCAATTTGTGATTGGAAGGATTAGCCTTTCACTTATACTTAATAAGTCCTTATTAATCATTGGAATCATGACAAATAAAGTATGAACTGATTTGTGAAAAATGGATAGACTAACCCTATATTTTGTAGTTTGAAGTTATTAATTTCAAATTAAAATATCGATTAGTTAATCATTATTCATCCATCAGTCCTCTCATTATTCTATTTTTAGAATAACATTCTTTTTTATGGAACGCAATTTCAGAATCATCTTCACATTATCCAATCTCATTTAAATCACCGGATCTCTTCTGCCGATTTTTTAGCGTCTTTCGCAAATTCTATTAAACTGACTGTATTATTTGGTCGCATTTACCAGGTGAATTTCCTGAATATTTATATTACCATTGAATTGTCGAGTCTAAATTTTTTCGGCAGCTACTTGAAGTCCCGCTTCGTCACGGGACTTCTTTCCTTTTTTCATAACTACCTTCTTTTATGGGATCATTTGCATCGTTTCTTCTCTGTATAATCATATTATTATGGGCATTTCAGCAAATATCCCCTAATACATTCCAGAGCTTTTGCTATTAAACAAAAAAGTCGCCTACAAGGACCGTTCTACTTCTCTAGCTCCTCCATTACCATCTCGTCTAATACGCTTTAAATATATTCAATTAAACCATTCGTTTATAAATAAGTTTGATTATTTCTTGATGCTTGTGCCATTAAAGCGCCCGATTGTGAAATTGGCAAAGGCAGTCTAATTATCGAATAGCCCTCTTCCCCTCAAATTTGCGGAAACTGGCTCCATTCCTATTTCACGTGCCCATATAGATAACTGGCCGATATGGTGGATTTCGTGGACAATGATGTGACGTATAATCTCTCCATGTGTACATTCAATGACTCGGCGCCTGATTGGTGCGTCTCTCGAGCTAATCGGTTCTTTATTGAAATCAGTTTCTGAAAGTTTCCGAGAATCCATTTCATTTGTCCAAGATGTCACAAACAGCTTGACTTTCTCGTGGTATTGAGCTGAAAGATTTTTCACTTTTTGTAAGCTAGCATAATCTTCAAACAATGGCTCCTCAGGCACTGGTTCACCTCGCAAACCTAAGATCCACATATATTCCACATCTACAATGTGAAATAGAGTATGTAGGATACTGCCGAACCCACCGACCCGTTTCTTTAATAGTTCTTCATCCGGTATGTCTTCGCACAATGTAAACCAATCATCACGAACTTGCCAGTTATATTGAAACAGTTTCAGCATCACAACAACCTCCGTCTTTTAAATTAACATTTAATATTCACCAAAAGACTTCAAAACCCTTATTTAAATAATAACTCTAAAAAACCTGTTAAAACCCTCTACAAACTAGCCCTTTAATTGAGCATTCTAAATGAATTTAAAGGGGCAAAAGAAAAACCCTATTATACAGGGTTTTATCAAACTTTGTTTTAAATTATCAATCTATGACATTCGAAACTCTCAAAGGTAGTCATCAAAATTGCCTTATTATTATCAACAGAACGATGCCAACGACTACTAATCTATCGAGGAATACTTTTTCCCTTAAAGTGAAGTAGTTCTTTAGCTTGGATATTCCTATGAAAGCTAATATACAAATAACATCAATACACTTGTAACTATCCCGACCCAAATACAGAGAATGAAACAATAGCCCATGATATCTTTAATTTTCAATCCTAGCACTCCTAATAGAGGTAGTGCCCAGAACGGCTGAATTAGATTTGTCCATGCGTCCCCCCAACCTACCGCCATTGCGATAGTAGCTGGATCTACACCTAACTTCAAGCCTGCTGGTACCTGCAGCGGTCCTTGCAAAGCCCATTGTCCCCCGCCAGACGGCGCCAATAAATTCACCAATCCCGCCGACCAATATGTAAATATATCAAATGTATCCTTTGAAGCAATGGACGCCATCCATTCGATGATTGAACTTCCCAATCCTGAACTTCCTAAAACAGCGATAATCCCTGCATAAAACGGAAACTGTAGGATAATTGGCGAAATGGATTGCGCGGATTCTTTAAATCCTTGTGCAAAGTTGCCAAGGGAACCATGTAGTAATAAACCGAGTGACAAGAAAAATAAATTAATGATATTTAAATCTAAGCTGCGACCGTTTATAAATTCATACATACAATACAACGTGCCGATTGCACCTAATACGATTCCGAGAATTGGTGTCCATTCTAATTTTTCCGCAGCAGTTAAATCTTTTTGAGGGGGTTTTACAAAAGAATTTGTATCTGTTTCGTTTGCTTGATACCTGATAATCCCGCTTTTTGGAGCCATAAGTACAATAATAATCGGCATTGTGATGAATAGAGCGAAAAAAATAATTAGAGTAGAGTAACTAAAGATTGTTTGTGAGGTAGGAATAATTCCAATCATATCTGCAAGAAAATGATCCTTTGTGGCAATTGTCAAGCCAATAGAGCTGGAAAGGCCTGCACTGTATAAGGCTGTCGGAGCATAAGCAGCTGCTACAAGCAATGGAAAATGTGCATTCGGATTCTTTTTCGCCACTTCCTTCGCAATGATTGCTCCTACAACTACCGCTAATCCCCAATTAATATAGTATGCAATTGCACTGATCAAAAATGTCATCGTATAAGCCTTTTGAGGTGTGTCGGCTAACTTGGCAACAGACTGCAAACCTCTATTAACAAACGGGACGGAAGCTAACGTCATCCCTGTAACCATTAGCAATACCATTTGCATTGTAAAAGTTAAATAAGTCCAAAAACCATCTCCCCAAGATTTTACGATTGCATACGGCTTTGAGGGATTCATCAACAAAGCTACAGTAAAAGTGAATAAAGTGAGCAGCACAGCAATAACAAAGGCGTCCGGTACATATTTCTGAGACCATCTCGAAAACATATTTGCGCACTTTGTAAGCAATGATTCTTTCTTTCCTAGATCTGCATCTGTGTTTTTCTCTAATAGGGAATGCTTCATAAATATTCTCCTTTCCAAATTTTAATAAGGTAAATATGAATAACATTCCACAAAAGAAAATAAATTCCTTTTACACATGCAGATTCTTCTCCCATTTAACTTAAGGAAATTTTTCATCTCTAGCTAGTATTTCTACCGCATAATTTACTTCTATATTTATACTAGAATAATTTATTCCTTATACATTCTTAATACATTCCTGTCCTCCAATGTTAAATCTTCTTTATGTTTAAATGTAAGTCAAATTATATTTTTAGCCCATCATCATCACTATAATTATCCAATCTTAATATTTTCCTTATAATTCTTTAGAAATTCTTTAACTTTTCTTTCCTCCTAGTTAAATATTAATTTTTACACTAGTAATATCGAGATACAAGGAGGATAGCCTATGCAATATTTTAAGAAACTGATGCTTCTTATCTTATCTTTTCTTATTACTGCAATTGTTGTTTTTTATTTTTATTTCTATGTAAATGGACCTTCAATTAAAGCTAAATCAGCTATTTTAATAGATACAACATCAGAAGAAATTGTATATAAAAAAAATGAAGATATCCCTCTTCCCTCAGTAAGTTTATCAAAAATGATGACAGAGTATATTGTGTTAGAACAAATACATAAAGGAAATATCAATTGGGATGATCGTGTAAAAATAAATGATTCTTCCATTCAAACAGAGAGAAAGGATGTTGATATAAATACTGCCGATCAAGTAACGGTTCGTGATCTATTTCATGCAATGGTTCTTACATCTAATAATAGTGCGGCTGTATCTTTAGCAGAACATATTTCAAAAAGTGAGCAAGACTTTACGAATTTAATGAATGAAAAAGCGACACAACTTGGACTTTCTAATAAAACATATTTTGCAAATGCAAGCGGTATTATAGTGAATCAACAAGAAGAATCTAAAATAACAGCTTTAGATGCCTCCAAATTAGCCCAGCATTTACTAACAGATTATCCTATAATATTGGAAATTTCCAAATTAACCTCTTATCAATTCACCTTCAAAGATATACATGTTTTCAATACAAATAAAATGTTGTATTCACTTGATAGCAATGTGAAATTTAAAGGCGTCGATGGTTTACAAACTAGCTTTGCAAATTCTGCTGGATATAGTTTTGCTGGTACAGTGCAACAAGGAAACAAAAGATATATTTCCATTGTAATGGGGGTCAACGGAGAAAATAGCGTGTTTATCGAAACAAAAAAACTATTTACTTATGGTTCCGAGCCTACTCGCATTCCATCTCTTCAATCTGTTAAGGATTATGCGCTTTCATGGATCTCGTTATTTCAGTTTAAAAATCTATTTGTACAAACAATAATAATTTTTGTTATTATCATCATTTCGCTATTCCTACATATACGAAAAAAAGATTCAGAGGATTTTTAATTTCAAACCCTCTTTTACATAAAAACCGACTTGCTTTTTCAAGACAAGTCGGTTTATCTTAGTTTTCTTTTTCTTTATCTTTTTCATAATATAACTCATTTGCATACCTTCTATTTGTCCCCTTTAAATATGCAAAAATAATTTGAGGTCTCTTTATTAATGTCCAATCACCATGTTCATCAAATTTTCTACATGAAGTTGTCATATATGCCTTCTTTATCGTATTGAATTTTTTTCCACTCGTCTTACCATGTTTTTTTAAACGCATCGCAAATTCTGCATCTTCAGCCATTAACAAACCTTCGTTAAAACCACCAATTGCATTAAAATCTTTCCTATAACACCAGAACATCCCAACTGATATGAGTCCATATTTAAAAATGAGAGGAAGAATTAATAATACTCCCGATACTATGATTCCTAGTGAAATACGTTCAAACTTTGCTTTAACACCCCCACCTATATATTTTCCAGTCATTAATTGCTTTTCTATTTCACTCAACATATTCTCGCTCATCCAGCTATCTGCATCAATTGTAACAATGATTTCTCCCCTAGCTACTTTTGCACCAGCATTTCTTATTTTAGAAAGGTTTTTGTTTTCATCTTGTACAGTTACGCAATGATATGACTGGGCAATTTCTTCTGTTCGATCACTACAGCGATTTAGTACAACAATAACTTCAACCTTATTTTTATAATTTTTTGATGCAGCCACAATAGAATCCAGACATCTACCAATATACCTTTCTTCATTGTGTGCAGGAATTATAATAGAAAATTTAATGTCTTGTTCACTATCTCCTCCTACAAAACAACTACCTCTATCCATGTCGCATCTCTCCAATACAATTCTTATATTTTGGCAATTCCTTACTATATATACAGATACATTTACTATAGAACAAATTTCTGTATTCACATTGAATTATAATTAAAACCTGCCTACTTTTTCATACAAAAAAACACCGGAATTTAGGATTTATGCCTAACGACTCGGTGCTCCTTTCTTTCTAACAATGATCATTACCTAGAATAATTCAATACAAAACTGGCATTCCTATTCTAAAGAATTCAATTTCTATATTACCCCTTAAGATAAATAGCCTATTATCATGTTGCCTTAGCTTATATAATATCTCTTATTTACTATTTTTTCAAAAAATACGTTAACGGGGGCCTTTACACTTTCGCCGACAAATGAATCCGCAGCAAAATGAATAACTACTTCTACTAATCTAAGTCTTTTCCTGTTCCTTCTGCCTTCACAGCTCGGTGCTATCACCCTAGAGATTACACCCAAGACAGACACAAAAAAGGAGCAAGCCCCTATTACATAAAGATTAATTAGTGGTTTGCTCTCTTTTTTCAAGCATATTCACTCTTGGGTTCTAGTGAACATTTTTTCACCAAAACAGAATAAACCAGTCTGGAACCCAGTCTATTCTGTCGCATTCATTCACGTTATTTAGAATGTCTTCAAAATTTCTGTCCCTTTAAATTGAGGCAGCCAGTCACCATGTGCTTCAATGAGATCATCGCATAATGAGACGATATCATCGATAGACAGTTCTGCCGCAGTATGTGGATCAAGCATTGCGGCCTGATAAATGTGTTCTCTCTTACCTGTTATAGCTGCTTCAATAGTAAGAAGCTGGGTATTGATGTTGGTACGGTTCAGCGCCGCCAGCTGTTCAGGAAGTTCTCCTACATAACAAGGTGTAATTCCGCTCCGATCGACCAGGCACGGAACTTCAACCACAGCTTTTTCCGGAAGGTTACTGATTAAGCCGCCTGTATTCAAGACATTTCCGTGGAGTTTAAATGGTTTATCAGTTTCCATTGCATCAATGATATAAGAAGCATATTCAAGTGTACGTTTATGTGTCAGGTTTTTATTGTTAACAAGGTCTTCACGCATTTTCACCCAGTCCTCAATTTGATTGACACAGCGGCGCGGATATTCATCAAGCGGAATGTTCAACTTATCGATGAGTTTCGGATAGTTCCTTTTAATGAAGTATGGATGATATTCGGCGTTATGCTCGGACGATTCCGTTACGTAATAGCCGAAACGGTTCATCAGTTCCAAACGAACCATATCATCATGTTTTTCTTTTTGCTTTTCAGCCGCACGTTTCTTGATTTCCGGGTACAAGTCTTTCCCATCTCTTGTCACTTCTAAAAGCCAGGCCATATGATTGATTCCGGCAATTTTCCACTGGACATTTTCTGTATCCATTCCGAGCGAACGAAATAAGTACGGAACACAGACCTGAACGCTGTGGCACAATCCGACCGTTTTTACGCCACCGTAACGAATCATTGCCGCCGTTAACGTCGCCATCGGGTTTGTATAGTTTAAAAACCAAGCATCCGGACAAACTTCACGGATATCTTTGGCAAAATCAAGCATCACCGGAATGGTTCGTAATGCGCGAAAAATGCCGCCAATACCGATTGTATCTCCAATTGTCTGGCGAAGCCCATACTTTTTTGGAATTTCGAAGTCGGTCACCGTACAAGGCTCATATCCGCCGACCTGTATAGCATTAATGACGTATTTTGCTCCTCTTAACGCCTCTTTCCGGTCCGTATAAGTCTTGATGTACACGTTGCTACCGGAGCTTTCCTTTAGATTTTGCAGAATGTTCTCAGAATCCTTTAAGCGTTGATGGTCAATATCAAACAGGGCAAACTCGAATCCTTGGATACTAGGTATTAACATGCAGTCACCAAGTACATTTTTGGCAAAAATCGTACTTCCAGCACCTAGAAATGTAATTTTTGACATTTTCATCCTCCTCATGAACCATTTTTATTTATTATTTATTGCAACTAGGATCGGCTTTTTAGAATAAAAATCCGTGAAAAAAATCGTTCCATTGCAGTGTTTCTAAAAACAGTTTGTTCTAGTTGAATACCAGCATTCATTAACATGAAGCCATAATCCGATTTAGGCTTTTCTAAAAATTAGAACTCCAGATTTCTCTGTCTCTATCCTATGTAACCCTTTGAATAGATCGGTTTTATGTTTTCGGATTAAATTGCCAGTACAGCTGTATGTCTCAATTGTTATATTGACAAGATCTTTTTCTAAATCTAGGATGAACTCCTCGTTTAAAGTGCCATTTACAATAATAAATTCCTCGGGAATATTGGTACCAGTCTTAATACAAACATCTGCGTAAATGGCGATTAGTCTGGTTGAGTCATTCATAGTTTCTACTATCGGGTAAAGTAATTCTGGTGCAGTAGGCTTTAAATCACCATTCAATAATACGTCTTGGTATTTTTTCGAAAACCCTAGCCAAAACTTTGCCATTTCAAAATGATCTTTATTTAATTTTTCAAAACGCATGGAAAATTGCGGTACACCAAAAATGACATTGATTAATTGCAGTGCCGCATTTTCAGTCGTATCTTCTGGACTCCACATAATCATATCGGAATGAACAGCAGTGTTTCCTGATAGCAAGCGTAGATCCATAATACCAACACGGTTTGTAATTGCATCATTCGGGCAATCTCCTACCCTGAAAATATTTCCATATTTCCTCATATAAGGTCCGATATATCTTTGTCTGAATTCAACCATAATGGATGGCTTAATTAATTTTAAACTTTCCATAATATCAGTAAATAGACGATCCACCGCTTCCTGTACGGATTCATAATCCCGTTCTGGATCAAATTGAATTGCTTGGCCCTTCGCTCGATTTAAATCAAATAAATCAATAAAATCAAATTTAAATCCGTCTAGATCCCACTCTTTCAGAGCTTTTTCGTAAGTAGATATCAAATATTCCCTGACTTCTGGGTAACGTGGATCCAAAACTCCTGCCTGGAGACTATCATTGAAATATAAAATTTTACTTCGGAAGCGCTCCCACGTCTTTGAATAGATTCCCACAAATGGTACACTATACCACAATAAATATTTCATCCCCAAATCATGTACTCTCTCAACATGTTCCCTCATGCCCACGATTCTTTTAGGAGACACTTCCCAATCTCCACAATAAGCATAACCACGATGATCATCTTCTGTCTGCCAGCCATCGTCAACGATAACAGCCCCACAACCTAACTGTTTCGCAATCTCACATTGTTTCTCGATTTCATCATCAGATATGTCCTGATGAAAGCTATACCATGTCGAATACATAGGAAGCTTCGCAGTTTCTGGAACAAAGGATGGCCCATATCCATCCATTTCCTCATACCACACGGAAATATCTTGGATTGCTTGATAATAAGGAATATCCCTCATATCGACTCGAATCACTCCGTCATAGGATGATCGAACTTTGGATGGCTCTGTAAATAATGTGATTTGCGCTTTCATCGTTCCAGTTTCTTCGTGGACGCCCAAATTAAAATTAACAGTATCCATCGCATTGGAATATGCTACAGCCAGCCTGTTTTGTCCTTCTTGATTATAGAAACAGCCAACCGGGGCTAATACTGTTGCTTTAGAAGAAAAACCTCCATCCCAATCCACACCGAAACTTTTACTACGGGAGGATCCTGGATGCCAATATGATTGAATGTCAACAATTGGGTGATGCCAAACTAAATTAACTTTGGGGAATTGAATGGGTTGTTCTGATCCTATATGGATATGAACAAATAAAACTCCATTTTCTTCTCTTTGGTCAATTTTGACTTTGACACTATCTTCATGAATGGCCTCAATGTTTACCTTTTGTGTGATCATAGCCTCTCCTCCTCTTTTTCTTTTTTAGAATATTGAATTATAGAGCTACACCTTTTAAGCGAGCAAAAATATTTTTTGTAAACAATACGATGACTAGTGCAATACCACTACCACCAAACATGAAAAATAGACCTGGATATATTAAAAAAAGAAGTGACATCAGAATGAGAGTGATGATGATCATGATCGTTTTTATCGGATTTGCTATGCCTATTAATGTGGCATATTTAAAATAATGAAATGTTTTTACTTCAAAATGATTAAATGTCTGAATAATATAGAGTAAATTCACTACATAAAATAAAAGCATTGACAAACTCATAAGGGAAAGAACCCTACTTACCAAGGTGTCATACATTTGAAAAAAATAAAGATCCGTCATAAGTATCGAGCCTATTAAAACGATGACAAAACCCATTTTGTTCGATTTTTTAAAATTAGATTGATAGGAATTCCAAAAAGTTGCTACCATTTTTGTATCCTTTTTGTTGATCAAATCCATTATTAATTGGAACATAGCAACAGTCGATGGGAATAATCCAAACACCCCAAAACCAATCAATGTAAATCCAATCCACAATAAATTAAGAAATAACAATTTCATGATCCATTCTAATAAATGATAAATCCTTGCGATCACGGCCCACTTCCTCCTTTCTGTCTTCCTTGATCAGGTAGGAAATAAACATTATTTGATACCTGTATTTTGAACGCCATCCAGGATAAAGCGCTGTGCTATAAAAAATACTATAATGGGAGGAATACAAATTAATAGAGTCGAAGCCATGATAGAAGTCATATCAACTCCAAACATCCCTTTGAATTGCATGAGTCCCAACGTTAAAGTGTATTTACTTTGATCGTTCAGAAAAATTAATGGTCCTAAATAATCATTCCATGAGCCTAACATTTGAAACACACCGACAACCACCAATACTGGAGCCATTAACGGAATGAATATCCGAGAAAAAATTTGAAAATGGTTCGCTCCGTCTATGATCGCTGCTTCTTCCATTTCTTTAGGAACTCCTAATAAAAATTGGCGAAGTAAAAAAATGAAGTAGGGTGATCCAAAAAAGTTAGGAACAATCAGTGGTTTTAAAGTATTAATCCAGCCCAACTGATTAAATTCCATATATAAGGGAATTGCAGTTACATCCCAGGGAATCATCATTCCTGCTAGTAAAATTAGAAAAAGAATGTCCCTTCCTTTAAAATTGAATCTGGCAAATCCATAAGCTACTAAAGAAGATGATAATAGTTGTCCGATGATGCCTAATCCTGTAACAATCAAAGAATTTTTCAGAAATGTTGTAAAAGGTAAAACAGTCCAGGCTGTATAAAAATTACTAAATTCAAACTGAGACGGAATTAGTTTCGGAGGAAAAACAAATGTCTCAGCAGGGGTTTTTACAGCTGTAATGAACATCCAAAGAAATGGTGCGATAAAAAATAAACAAAAAATAATCAGTATTGTATGTACAATAACCTTCGTTGTTATACTTCTCGTAATCATCATATTCCTCCTTTCCTATTTTTGTTTCTTTTTCATTTCATTTTCATAGTAAACCCAAGTATTAGATGTTCTGAAAACCAGTAATGTCAGAGCCAAAATAATTAAGAACATAAACCAAGCATTTGCGGATGCATAACCCATTTTAAAATACTTGAAAGCATTCTCATAAACATACATCGCATAGAAATACGTCTTTCTTAAAGGTCCTCCACCTGTTAGAACAAGCGCGAGTGTTAACTGTTGAAATGCTGAAATGATGGCAGTAATGACATTAAACAGAATGGTTGGACTAAGCATCGGAAGTGTTATTTTACTGAACTTGTGCCATTTACTTGCACCATCTATATCTGCAGCTTCATATAGGTCT
>Ga0209025_1004803_pt1 | contig 11455 bp, 3 predicted proteins | sample AraplaMF_Col_mLB_FD_184256 | JGI IMG/M metagenome (GOLD analysis project Ga0209025, IMG submission 184256) | Arabidopsis root microbial communities from the University of North Carolina, USA - plate scrape MF_Col_mLB (SPAdes) (version 2) | ecosystem: Host-associated > Plants > Roots > Endosphere ... | reverse complement strand
ACATATCGGTCATGATATTGAAATTCTTATCACCGTTTGGAAAGGCAACATTAGGATTACGGCTCCATCCAGCTGATATGAATATTCCCCTTCTAGGCGAGTTATAAATTTCAAGATGGGAGATCGTATTATAACCGGAATTCATGATCATAACGCCTTGAGTTTGGCCTACCAGTTGACCTACATCATGGATGATCGTATTGGTGACCGTATTATGGTGGCTATAGCCGTCTCCATTCGCATCTCCACCGACGCCGGGATACCCGCCCTCTATATTGACACCGCCATGTCCGGTGTATTCAATCAAACTATCTTTAATCATCGTATATTGGTTGGCTAAATAGAGTTCGATTCCGAACATGCCCGCATTTTTAATATGAGCCTTCGATATCGTGATGTTACTCGTATTCGTTAACGTAATGACGCCAACTTGGAACTCCACTCTTTCGGTCTGTTCGGCGTACGATGGTTGTGTGCTTCCTGCAGCTTCCGGCGGGTAGTACCCCAAGCCTGCACCGGCATCGCCCCAGTTCCATCCGTAGCTGTAGTAATCCGGGAAGTTCGTATCTTTAAACTCCAGACCGCTAAATGTAATATGCGACACCATGCTCGTTCGGGATGCGCCTTTGATATCGATGATTTTTTCTACAGCAGGGATCACGATATCTTGATCGTTGATACTACCTGATCCGGCTAATGGATAATAATACAGATACCCCGTCTTTTTGTTAAAGTAATATTCACCAGGCTGGTCTAGAAATCCAAGATTCCCTTGCACAAAATATCTCGCATCACTACCGGTCTTATATTTGGGGCGATAGGCCGCAGAATTGGTGGGGTCCGTTTTGTATGTAAGTGTGCGCGTAGAAGTATTTATGCTTGCAATGGGAATCGTGTCCGTCATCCAATCCCAATAACCGCCGTCCCACATATAGACCTGAGCGTCCAAATCCCCTCGATTCTGCGCATTGACAAGCCCTGTCAATGATTCGGAATCGATATCGCCTTCTTTATAGATCAGATTACTGATTCCGCCTCCCGCTGATCTCATATAGGCAGTCGATGATGCCGGAAATCTCGGATCGACTACTAGATTTTTCGTTCGTGCCATCGTCGCTCTGGCATCATTGACATATAAAGTATTGAAGTTAATCGTTGTACCTACATAGGTTTTGAATACGTTTCCATCTGCAGAAGCTGGCAAGTCAGCATCCACACCTGTCCGCGTTACCTTATCCCATGCAGAGGTTACCTTATTGCCGCCAATGAATTTCGCAGTTCCCAATCCATCCTTCTGGGTATAGATGATGTTATGCCCATTGGTTCCCGAATCTCTCTCCACGAAGGAAATCGGATTGTTGACGTAATAATCACCCTTAGCGATATACACAATAATGTCGCCTGTCATTTGGCTGTTAATCAAACGCACAGCATCGCGGGCCGCTTGTATTGTCGCAAATGGGTGGTCAGCTGAACCGTCATTCGTATCGCTGCCAGACGGTGACACAAAGAACTTCGTTTGTATATTGTCCGAGACTACATTTGGAACACTTTCGGCTGCATGTACATTTGATCCTGGGACATACCATGTGATCGATAGCATAAACATTACGATTAGAATATTAAGTTGTTTACGTAACTTCATTATGACTCACCGGTCCTTTCGATTTCGCTCAAAACACAATACAATTTACATCTTTGAGCACCTACTCAATAAGCATCATCCTCCGTGATCAAAAAATGAGGTTCTATGATTGCAATCTCACACTAATGGATTAGGTAAGGCTTGAATACAGAAAAAAGGAGATCTTCCTCTGAAAAATGGCTATTGCGGGTCTTTAAAATAAGCACTTTTCTTTAAGATTGTGATATTTCAGCTTCCGTCGCATGAAAAAAACCATTGATCCCATAAACATGGAATCAATGGCTTCATTAAACTGATTATTGCAAAATTGCTTTGGCTACGATCGCAAGGTCTTCAATATCTACTTTTCCATCATGATTGACATCGGCTTTCGCATTCCAGCCCGGCTGGCCTTCTTGCTTGCCGTATGCTGCTGCTACGATCGCCAAGTCTCCGATCGTGATGCCGTCTTTGCCATTAACATCAGCGGAGATTTTTTTACTTTCGAACACTTGAATGGCCGCTTCCAATGTGGATTTCGCGCTGTCTACTTGCTGCAGCGTTGCATTCGGATCGTTCGCCGTCGCTTTCGCCGCATCGATCGCCGACTGTAATTGCGCCTTGGAGCCTTTCACGTACAGTCCATGCCCGTTGCCTTCCAACGCTGCATCGTGTTTCGCCTGACCGCTAGAAATCGCAGCATTCAAGAGCGACTTATCTACTTGATTACTAATTTGCAGGGCATGGGTCGCTCCTCCAATCTCCAGCTCATTCCCTTCCCCGTTCGCAATGACAACATTGCCTACAGAAATGGTCGTATCAGCAGCTTGGGCAGCTGATTTGGCTGTGAATTTGAAGGCCAATACATCGCCTTCCGCTTGCACGGTTTGGTTCGCGCCAACACTCGCAGCAACAATCCGGATATGTCCCGGCACCATTTCCTTCTGCTCGATGACCTGGAATCCGTCTTTCAACGAGGTTATGGAATCGAACCGTATATTCGACGGATCATAATGAAGCATTAAATCTTGCGCATACATCTGCTGATATACACTCTGCGTAACACCGCTTAGTCCTAGCGTGACATCGAATGTTTGGCCAGGGGCGACTAGATGTGCACCTGTCAATACAGATTTTGGCATGCTTGATGCCTGAAGCACCGTCACTTGGATGCTTGTTGTCAATGGGATGTTATCGGGATTTGAAACCCCTGCCGGCAAGGCTACGGTTCCTTCAACCGTGAAGGTTTGTTCTGCCGTTACAGCCGGATCATAGCTTGAAGCATCCACATCCCATGTCACATCAGCATTTACATTTCCTCCATAGGTGACAAGTGCTACGGTCGCAGGCAGTCCAAGGGCTGCTGCCGTCTTGGCTGTACCGTTAGCGACACCTGGAATTGCTGCAGGTGCCGTGATGCTTGTAAGCTTTTTGGATCCGTCTGAGACATCAACCTGCTGCAATATTGTAGCATTACGTCCGTTAACATGAGCTACAGCTATAATTGTTCCTGCTTTTGAATATAAAGAAGGTTCAAGATCAACAAAAGTAATCGGTAATACCGTACTTCCGGGCTGACCATCTACTATCGTTTGCGCCGAAACTGATGTTGGTAATACAGGTGCTTCCTTAATCAATGTTGATATAGGCGATAATGAGTCTATTGATGTTACACCGTTAATATGGACTAGGCTGCTCACTTTGCCGTACATGCCCACCAACGAACCATTAACAGTGTATGTTCCCGGAGTATTCAGAACTTCATTGTTCATCATATCCCACTTAACAGGAATTTCCTGAGTAGTAACGCCATCAAATGTCACGGAAACCGTAGCCGGAAGTTTTGGTGATGTGCCGACCGTTGTTGATACTGGTGAAACCGTTTCTATTGTTGCATTTGTATAGGACTTATAAATACCAACAGTATAGTTAGTCGTTGCGCCCACTTTCGATGTCTGAGCGATTGTGATCGTATTTGGACCGAATATTAACGGTAAAGTTTGCGCCGTCATATCCGTGAATTGGTCCGTAATATTTGTGCCGTTCAGCAAAATGGAGAATGTTGCGCCATGTTCTGAAGTTGGCATAATAAGTGTGACGTCCTTAGTTGGATCGGTAATTGAAGCCTGATACGATGTGTGATTAGGGTTGAAATCTCCATTAAGTTTTGCATTACCCAGCTTGAGATTCGCATCATATACCATATTTGGTTCTATTTTGTTTGTCTTTACATTAATATCGTCTACGCCCAAGTTAAACTTAGCTTGGCCGAAGTCCCAAGGAGCAAAAGCAATAAAGCCGCTTGTATAGGTTGAGTCTTGCCCCACAATTGTGGTATTTCCGTCAAGTGTTGCGGATATCGTACCATTTGTAACAGTGATGGACAACGTATGCCACTTGCCAGTGCCAGTGACTGCTTTAAATAGGTCAGCAGGCAGATTAGCACTTGTCGATCCCTCTATTTTGTTGTTCGTATGGGTAGCATCACTATTTTGATCAGCACGGTATAACTCCATTTTATTGTTACTTTTATTAAAAGCAACATTGTATCCAGCCGGTTGGTATGTCATTTTCCCTGCGTGAGTACCGGATTTGACAATCGGCTGCGTATTAACAAAGAAACGTAATGGATGTGCAGTGTCTGTATAATCGCTAGCAAGCGCAAATTTTAAATCAAGCGTGTAATTGCTCCAATTATGCGCAGGCGCCTCTTCATAATAGAGGGCTGGTTCATTGTTGACGATCATAACATTGTTACTGCCATTTGTCGTATCTTTCTTCGGGTTCGCTATAACTTTCAAATTCGGATTAGTTCCCCAGAAAGTTGTAAAACCATCTTTATTATATGCTGCAGACTGTCCAGAACCCGTAATTGCAATTTCGGTTTTCGGCATTCCGTTCTCAAAATCCCAGTTGTTGATTAATGTAACAGGGTCTACTACTACTGGTGGCGTATAAGGTGGTACTGAACCCGCACTCGGTTGAAGCGGCACTACTGGATCAGCGTCTACACCACCGTAAACATCGATTAGATCATAGTAGGACATACCAGTATTTTTGCCTGGAGCGCCAGTGCTATCGTAATTTCCCATTCCAATATAATTGAATGACGCTCTATCGAGTGTTGTTACCTCTTGGTCATTAATATAAAGTGTAACTTTGCCGGCATTAGAGTAGTCAAACTTAAACTGATGCCACCCAAAACTACGAGGTATAGTCGTTAACTTTTCAGTCGTACCATCAAGATAAGTGAAATAGTCTCTGCTAGCATGACCGTTAATTCCAAGCCCTACATGGTTGGCAGAAGTATTGTCATCAACTCTCATGTAAGATTGACCTCTAACATCCGAATCATTCAATCCTTCATTGTAGTCATTACCGGCATAATCACGACGTTTATCGAAGAACCAACCAGTTACGGTTTTGTTTAAGTTGTCGTCGAATGTTCTACTGACTGCAACCCCATCTGAATTCCCTTTCGCACCGCCGTTAATGAACAGAGAATAATGACCGTTGAACGGACCTTCAGCTGTATACGCGGTGGAAATAACAGGATTACCTTTTTCAATTGACCATTTTGTTGTGTCAATCTCTCCGCCTTCAAAATTATCCGAAAAATAGCTATCCGATTGTAATTTCGGCGAGTTTGGATTATACAATTCGGAAGTAAATGGAAATTCTTGACGGTTAATACCGATATGGTCATATTCCATCTTCGAATTGTCAAACGAATAATAAAGACGCGGACTATACGCTGACGTTGGATAATCGCTGTTTACGTTATCAACATAAAATACATCACCATTTTGCGTCGGTTCAACACGTAAATTAGCACTTTGATTGTTAATACCTTCAATATTAGAAAGATAAGTACCTGTAGCACCCATAGCCAAGTCCATACCATGAACCGTATTAGGATCGCGGACGTCGGCTGCACTACCAATCTCCGAAGTTACAATTTGATTAAAGACATTACCCGCCTTGGATTCACCATATGGCTGACCTGTTACTGGATTAATAGCCTTTGCCGGGTCCTTTGTTCCGTATTTTCTCTGTACATCATTGCCTTTGAAGAGAGCTCCAATGAATATTGCACTATCCTCAGCGGTATCTTGTTCCGCATCATGCACATAAATATATTCGAAACGGTTGCCGTAGTTATACACGTCTCTCACCGGGTCAAAGTTTGGACTTGCATTAGGCATAGTTTGTGCTTGACCAACAAACGAAATTGCACGTCGTGGAGCATAGTAAATTTCTAGGTTCTTAAAAGTGCTAAAACCTGTATTCATTACTTGTAATCCAGCACCAAAAGCATTTACTTGTCCAACATGGTGAATGGACAAATTATAGAAGGTATGGTTGTTGTTGTATTTTCCAACTCCTGGATAACCGCCATCCGTATTGATACCGCCCATACCAGTGTTATCGATAACAAGGTTTTGGAACGTATTGTATGAATTATCGCGCCAAACAACGATTCCAAACATTCCCATATTAGTAATTCGGCTGTTTTGAATAGTAATATTATTAGTATTAATCAATGTAAACCCGCCATGCATATATGCAGGACGAACAGCATAGTCAGAATAATATGGCTGTGTACTGCCCGCTGCCTCTGGTGGTGGGTATGGAATTGCTGTACCGCCAGCATACCAAGTTTCACCGTAGCTCCAACCATCTACAATATAATTATCTGATTCTGTAGCTTCGAGAGTGAATCCGTCGAAAGTAATGTGGCTAACTTGTTTTGCAAGATCCGGTGCTTTGCCCCAATCCGTAATTTCCGGTTTATCAGAACCTTGCAAACGAATAATTTCCTTCGTAGTCGGAACTACGACATTCAAGTTGTTCATATCCTGGGCGCTTGCAACACCATCAGCTGCTGTCGGATAGTAGTAAAGCCAGCCCGAATGTTTATCATAGTGATACTCGCCAGGCGATTCCAAGAAAGAAATATTTCCTTGCAAGAAATAACGAGCATTGGCATTAATGTTATATTTTGTAATATACATTTCAGGATGCGCAGGATCGAACGGTGAATACATCATATTATTCGTTGTATCGATTCTGTTAATAGGAAGGGTGTTAGACTCAAAAGCATATCCTCCACTGTCAAAAACAAAAAGTTGAGCAATTTCTGCAACATTTGCGACTTGAGCTTTTACTAGAGCATCTATTTGAGCCGGAGTCAGGTCACTCGCTTTGTAACCCATATCTTTGTTTGAACCGCGGGTTGACAAGAAATAGGGGCCATTCCACGATGGGAATTCAGGATCCTCTACCTTATTGGGCGTACGGGCCATGATCGCTTTTTCGAAGCCAATATTATCTTTTTGAGAGCCAATATAAAGTTGGTTAAAGTTATATTGTTCAGGATCAAGTTTAACTTTATATACTTTACCCTCCGCAGATTGTGGCAATTGACTTAAATAATCTGTACCAACTACATCTGCAGCACTCGTCTGCACCCAACCGCCTGTAACAGGGTCGCCGCCGATTAAATGCGTGCTTCCGGGAGCTCCAAGGCTTTTATAATGAACCTGATGCCCATTAAAACCTGAATCCTTTTCGTCGAATTTCAACGGGTCATGAATGTAATAATTGCCCGGTGCAACAAAAACATAAATATCGCCAGTCATATCTTGATTGATTTGACGAACAGCTTGTTGGGCTTTTGCAATGGTCAGAAACGGATGCTCATAAGTCCCATCATTATCGTCGCTGCCTGTTGTGGATACAAAAAACTCCTTGTAAATATTACCCGATGCGTTAGCGCTTACATTATTAACAACGCCACAGAAGGAGCTAATACTCAATACAAAAACTAAAAATAGTTGCAGCATTTTTCTAGGATTATACTTACTCATTCCATCGTCTCCTCACATTCTTAAGTCTCTAATCGAAAACTCGCAGCGCCTATAAATGGAGCGCTTTCAAGAAGATCCTCCCCTTTCATCCATTTACAATGCTTCACACGTTGTTTGCATGTCATTGTGTATTCTGATCATAGTGTTTTATCTGGGTAAAATTAACTGCAAAATTGATGGAAAACAACATATTTGATAGAAATCATCCTATTAAATTTGACTTTTCTCGAAAAAAAAAAAGGGTTTAAGCAATAGCAATCAAATTGAAGATTACCTGCGCCGCTTCAGCACGTGATGAAATCCCCTTCGGGACGAACTTGTCTTGTGAGCGTCCTTTGATGAGCTGTAGCTCAGCCGCTGCACTCACTGCGTTCACCGCCCATGGCGATACCTTATTCATATCTTTAAATCCAGGGGCTATAGAGGAGCCAAGCGATTGACCGCTCATCAATTCGTATGCTTTCATTGTCATGGTGACCATTTCCTCTCGGGTTATTAGCCCTTTTGGATCAAAGCTAGTAGCGCTCTTCCCAGTCACGATTCCGGCCTTGAACGCCTTGGCGACCGCATCGGCGAACCAATCACCAGCTTTGACGTCCGCGAATTGAAGTTCTGCCTTATCATTCAGCTTCAAAGCTTTTACCATCATCGCCACGAATTCTGCACGAGTAATAGAGCGTTCTGGCTCGAATGTGTTCGCGCTAGTCCCGCTGATAATTTGCTTCGCCGCCAGCTCTGCAATCACATCGTAGGCCCAGTGGGTCGATGGAAGATCCGTAAACTTATGAACTGAACCGCCCTTTCCGCCTCCGTTGTTGCCGTTACCGTTACCGTTACCATTGCCATTTCCGTTACCATTGCCATTGCCATTGTTGCCATTACCGTTACCGTTGCCATTGTTGCCGTCATTCGATATCGCGACCGTCGTCTTAACGCCAACTTGTTGCGACTTGGAAGCTATTTGACTGTCTACCAGCTTCAAATCTGTTAATTCAATGTTGGCATCTCCCGAATTTTTAGCGACGAAATTGATCGTGACAAACGTGATATTGCCTTTATCGCCAGGCACATCCCCCATCTTGGTATAAGCGAATTGGATATGCCCGCGAGAAGTCTCACCCGCAGTAAACCCGAATCCGCTAGCGCCCGCACTCGCGCTCTGATACGTCAGCTTATCGGCGTCATAATTGACATTCACTTCGTAACCGAAAACATCTGTCATATCCTTCCCTTTCACGGTAACGGAGAACTGGTCATCTTTCGCAATATGATTCTTCGAAATTGATAAGGAATAGGAGGGTTCGTTCGCTGCTAGAGCAACCTGCGGCAGTAAAGATAGGAATAATACGAAGGACAGGCCGTAAGAAAGAAGTTTACGTCTCATGGATTTCAATACCCCTCTCGTCTAAGGAAGGACGGCATCCAGCCATCCTCCCTATCACTGTGCAATATTTAATTGATTTCCTTCGAAAAAATTAGATCGAAGCCACTTTGCAATTCGCCTCCGACAGTCCCTCGGAGGATGCACTTATGACGATCTCACCCTCTTCTTCCATCGATTGAACAATAAGCAGGCAACTGCCGTTGAACGCTTTTCTTCGATTCGATTTATCAGGCTCATGACTGCTTGGGTTTCCGTTGCCAACGCCTAAGATTTTCCCTTTTCCTTCTACAGTGAAAGAGATCTCATGATCTGCCGTAGGTACAATGCATCCATGCGCATCCACCACATACGCTCGAATGACAACTACGTCACATCCGTCGGATTGCATTTGCGTGCGATCCGATACCAGCTTCACCGCATATGGGGCATCCGTTGTTGCAACAACGGCGCGCGCTGCCTCCACGGAGCCATTCCGGCCGATCGCCACCAGCTCGCCCGGCGCATACTTCACGGTCCATTCCAAATGCGAGGCGCGTACCATCGCTAGATCCCCTAAGCTCACGCCGTTATGGAACAATTCAATGCGTTCACAGTTGCTGTACACCCATACTTCGATGTCCTGTCCTTCCTTGTCCGGCCAATTCCAATGCGGCATAATATGCACGATCGGCTCCTCCGTCCAGGCCGACTTCAAATAGAAGTAGTTGTCTTTCGGGAACCCGCATGTATCCATCACGCCGAAATGAGAGTTGATGTTTGGCCATTCATAAGGCGTTGGCTCGCCCCTGTAATCAAATCCTGTCCAAATGAACACGCCGGTAAGAAAAGGATTCTCGACGACATCGCGCCATGCTTTCTCAACGGAGCAGCTCCATTCCGGAATGTAGATGCCGTATTCCGGACAATACCCTTGAACATCATCCCGTTCATAAATCCCGCGGGTTACCGTACAGCTTGCACTTTCGCTGCCGATCATCTTCCGGGAAGGAAATTGCTGATGGTCACGGATATCTTGATCTTCTCGCTGACCGTAGTTATAGCCGACAATATCGGCGCCATCGCTATATCCTCCGTCATTCCATCCATGATTCATCGCGGCAAGCGTCGGTCTGGTCGGATCGATGCTGCGCGTGATCGAAGCTAACGTTCTTAGCATGCGCGCGCCCATGACGGTCCCTTCCAGAATTTCTTCATTTTCCATGCTCCACAGGATGATGCTGGGGTGGTTACGGCCGCGATACAACATAAGCTTCAAATCCTCAATCCCGTTCGGCGAAATATCCAGCTTCCTATTCTCCTCCACAACCAGCATGCCTAATTGGTCACAGAGATCCAGAAGCTCTGGCGTTGCCGGATGATGGGCGCTTCGATAGGCATTGCACCCCATCTCTTTCAGCAATTTGAGCTTGTAAGCAATCAGTTGATCGGGTAGCGCTACACCTACGCCCGCAAAATCCTGATGGTTGCAGGTTCCTTTAATTGGATAATGCTTCCCGTTCAGGTAGAAGCCTGAATCCGCTGTAAATTCAATCGTTCGAATACCGAAGCTCGTCCGGTAAACGTCACGCAGCCCTGCTTCATCGTAGACTTCCGACATGACATAGTAAAGGTAAGGTGATTCCGGCGACCAAAGCTCGGGATGATCGATACGAACTACCTGTTCGAACGTCCCTTGCCGTTCAAATGGAATGTCCATGTTGCTAGAACCTTCCCCTACGATATTTCCTTCTGCATCATAGATCTTCGATACGAGTCTACAAGCTTTGTCTGCAAAATACGCATTCTTCACGACCGTGACGATGGAAATTTCAGCTTGCTCTTCGCTAACCACAGGCGTCGTCACATACGTTCCGAACCGGTCTACATGAAGCCGATCCGTTACCGTTAACCAAGTATGCCGATAGATGCCGGCCCCCTCATACCACCAGCCCTCATAATCGGACGCATCCACTTTGACCAAGACAACATTTTTGCCTTCAATGCCATAACGCGCAATATCCGTAATATCGTAGCCAAAGCCTGTGTACCCGCTTGCGTGCGTGCCCAGCAAATGACCATTCACCCAGACTGTACTGTTACGAAATACACCGTCAAACTCAAGCGTTAATTTCTTGCCTTCAAGCTCCTGCGGAATGTCGAACACTTTCCTGTAAAAACCAACGTCGGCTGATAGATAGCCATGGCTTTTGTGGTGCTTGACTTTGCCTCCATCATTCACATACTCTCCCTCAACACACCAATCATGGGGCAAGCTAACTGCTTTCCACGCTTCCGGATCAATTTGCGAAGGTTCTCTTTCGTCAAAGTAGGCGATCTTCAGCCATTCTCCATCTTCGATATCCTCGCAATCGGTAATGCCTCCCGTCATACCGCCCTTCACAGCATGCATGATCGGCAAATCCCCTTGATGGAACATCCAACCTTTGTCGAAACTTTCCTTTAATCTAGTGATATCAGCCATATTAACTCTCCTTGTATGATGTGTCATAATTGCTTGGCTAATTTTATTGCCTGGGGAATAAATTGTTTGAAGTATTTGTTGACGACATTCTCTGCCAGATCCGTGAACCCGCATTT
>Ga0209025_1004800_pt1 | contig 11467 bp, 15 predicted proteins | sample AraplaMF_Col_mLB_FD_184256 | JGI IMG/M metagenome (GOLD analysis project Ga0209025, IMG submission 184256) | Arabidopsis root microbial communities from the University of North Carolina, USA - plate scrape MF_Col_mLB (SPAdes) (version 2) | ecosystem: Host-associated > Plants > Roots > Endosphere... | reverse complement strand
GAGAATGGAAATGCTCGATCATGTCATCTATAACCTAGTGGCTACGGGCATTCAAGCGATCCGTTCTGAAACACTTATGAAGAAATTTAATGTGTCCAAAAGTACCGTTTCTCGTTTTGTACGCTCGTTAAAAGCGACTCCGTTTGTACTTGTGGCACGTTACATTAAAGAAGATGCAACAGGTACTCATCCGGACAGTTATGTATTTATCCTTAAAAGCCATAAAAACTTTCATCACATTTGCGACGAAATCTTTTTTGCCCATGATACAACAGGCATACAAACGCTTCAACAAGAAGAAATGACAACTCCTGTGACACGTCCTGTGACGTCTCCAGAAAGTGCTGAAAACGTTGATACACCAAGCTTAGAGGCCGATAAATCACCTGATGCCTTTATTAACCTTGATTTACCTGTAAATCATATAAATAATCATTTAATGTCTGTTTCACAGTCATTCAGCTATATCAAAGGTGTGCCTAAGAAAGTCAATCAAGTCTATGCAGGTAAATATGGCCATCAACTACAAAACTTCTATGCTCGTATTCAAAATGCTGCAAAAGCAGTAAAAAAAGATACAGAGATTAAAATTGAGAAAGAGCAAGTACATGAGATTGCGTATACATCCATTGTGGGATTAGATAAATATGTACATGAAGCCAATCAACAAGGAAATCCTTTATCCCTGCGGGATATGTGTCGATTAATCTATCAAATTGCGAAAAATCAATTCTATGAATTAACAAAGCCTAAAGAACAGGATTATTCATCAGTATACGCAAAACAACAAGAAGTTATACATAACGAAAGCAAAGAAACAAAATTAGCTACACCAAAAAGGATTGTCCGTAAGGAACTCGTTCCAGATTGGTTAAAAGCTGAACAGCAGCAAGAACAACCTAAACAAGAAACAGAAGTTACAGTGGAGCAACAGCTTGAAATGATTCAGTTAAAGCAAGATTTAGGACAAGAGCTAACACCAGAAGAAGGGGACTTGCTGCAGGATCATAGCTCCACGTATAGTTTGTTCGAGATAGCTCAGGTAAAACAGGACTTAGGACAAGCTTTAACGCCAGAGGAACAAGAATGTTTGCGTCAACATAACCAGTTAAAAGACACAGCTTCGTAATCAAAAAAAGTAGAAATTCCTTAGAAGCTGATGTTTTAATAGAATATGTTTATTTAGAACTGTGTTCTAAATAAACATTAACTAAAAATCTACGCAGGAGGCGAATATTATGCCACATAAAATTACGTTAACCGGATCAGCCACAGGACCCTTACGAGAATACGATCGCTACGTTGCCTTTGATATGCGTGAAAAAGGCTCACCGTCTGCGCCTAAAGGATTGAAGAAGAGTACGTTTATTTCGTACACTGTATTTGTTGCAAAGAAGGCCTTTAATAAAACCGGTCTTACGAAAAAGAGTATTATGCATGAAAAAATCTTAATTCAAGGGGAACCAACGTTAGATATTCCGATTGATGAATGTCCAGGTGAGGTAGGGGTGATCTGTTTCCAAATTACCGTTCTCCCAAATAAAAATGACAAAGAGAAGAATGAGTCAGATGCGAAAAAAGAACCTAAACAAGAAGAAGCTGCGCCTTCTCAAGCACAAAAGAACACGGAATCTACTAAACAGGAAGAAGCACAAGCACCAGTTTCTCAACCTGTAGCAGAAGAAGAGAAAGGGAGCGCAGAAACGGTTCAGCCAGAAGCAAAAGAGACACCTATTCAAGAGAAAAAGGCTGAACCAAAACCGAAAACACTACCGAACCAACCAAAAGGGACACAGGATCTTGTGAGCTTTGATGATATTATCGTACCTGAAGCCTTCTTAAACACACGTCCGAACCCTGAGAAAACACAAAAGGTCATTGATTTTGTGAAGCGTACAGGACGCTTAGATGAGCCTTTAACGATTGAAAAAGGATCCAATGTCTTAAAAGATGGCTATCGTCGCTATGTCGTGGCCAAAACCGTTAAAATGGATAAAGTTCCGGTTGTTTATGAATACCAAAAGTCATGATGTACGTCCCTTATGAGGACTTATGACTTATTGCAAGGAGAGCGCTAAAAGTGAAAATTGTGAAGGAAAGCATCATTTATCCATTACCACAGGAACAAGACATTGCCAAACTAGAAGGTTCTTTTCGCGTCCAATTGCCTAATGAATATAAAGAGTTCTTGAAACGTTATAACGGATGTAAAGTAATAGATTCTACGCTTCTAACGATTATCAATAAGAGATGTCAGATTGAGCGCTTCTTAGGTATTGTTAAAAACTTCAGTGAACACCCTTGTGGGGAGTATGATATTGGTTGCTGCGAAACCTCTTTAGGAGAACAAGGGCGGAATTTCTATGATGAAGATCTCATTGGATCTGAATTAATTCCAATTGCGAAGCTAGCATGGGGAGATTATTTGTGTTTGAACTTTCACTATGATAAGAAAAATCCGTCTGTTGATTTCCTAGACTACGAAGAATCATATGAATGTGATCCAACTACATCAAAGATTGCTGATACCTTTCAAGCCTTTTTGAGCATGTTATCCTCTGAGAACGGGTAAAAGGAGAAAATACCATCCAACCATGAGAATATTTACTCATCGAGATTCTCCAGCCTAATAAAGGGAGTGTCAATATGAAAAAGTGGCTTTGGATCATGTTATCAGTTGGAGTGATTCTTCTCGTGTTTATGATGAACTACTTTGTAGATAAACGTCAGCAACCATCAAACATGATCAGTAGTGTCTCGCTTACAACCAGTATCTCTCCTGACAAGAAGAATATAGTTGAAGTCAAAAAGCTATATACACAATCCACTGATTACTTTGACTATGAACAAAAGCAAAAGATTGATTCTGTCCGAATGTACTATGGACAGTCAGGAAACATACTTAACCAATACAAGGAGCTTAAAGGAATTCATCCTTCTAGGATTCATGACGTTGATGTGTATTGGAAAGATAATCAACATGTCATTATTGACATCATAAATACGAAGCAGCAACAGAAAAATAAGGTTAAAAAACGCTTTAACTATCATCTTACAGAACTATAAGCAGAAGATAAACGGATGTGGACAAAAAATGGAGATGGATTTTACATTTAGCCGTAAACAAACTTTTGCTGATATAAGTCAGGTAAACTTTTATTTTATCAGCAATAAATACCCTAGGTATCTAATTTAATATTTGGCACGTTTGGAGAGAGCATATATCTTTGAGTATATGCTTCTTTTCTGTATATCTATCTGTAAAAACATTAAGTTATAGAATGGTGAATTTCCATTTGAGTTCATCCTTTAGCACAATTTTTATTTTATAGCTAATTGTAGGCATATTCACAACAAAGACCGCCCATTACCTATGAGTATATAAGGCGGTCTTAACTGTATTCATGCTATATGATTATTCCAAAAAAGTCGACAGGATACACAAATTGGCTTATTTTCTTCTATTCTATTCGAAACTTGACTCCTTATGCCTACTTTTTTTCTTTTCCTAGGTTCAAAAAGGTGAAAAATGGACAGGCTAGTATTAAAAGAGGAGTGTGAGATAAATGTCATGGTGGAAGAATCCCAAAAGAACAAAGTTTGGTAAATTCTTAGATAAAGAAGGTATTACGCAGATGGATTTTGCGGATCGCAGTGGTGTGAGCAGAAATACAGTATGGCGTCTATGTAATGTAAAGGGGTACATTCCAACACCTGTGGTCTTAAGAAAAGTTATGCGGGCCGTCATTAAAATTGATCATCGTAAAGATTTTCATGACTTTTTTGATATATAAACCCCATGGTGTTTAGTTATAACATGGGGTTATGTTTCGTTTGGAAAAGTATACTGTGTACTAATGATGCGATTTAGAATTAATTCAGTATGTAGGACGTTACGAATAGCACCTTTGTCAGGTGACAGAGAAATTATGCCTTATTCATCAAGTTTTGAGGGAATACAAGAGTTTAGCAAATGTTCTTTATACGTTACAATTGCTTCATATACCTCTCCGTAAATTCAAATTTGATAGGAAATAAATCCATTCCTTATTCCTTATCTTTTTAACCCTCCTTTAAATTGGCAATATCACTTTCTGTTAAATTAGGAGCATCCAAAGCTTTCATCCAATTCTTTCTTCTTCTGAAGGTATATTTAGAATATCAAGAACATCCTGATAAATACGGACCGCGAGTTCAAGTTGTGCAACTGGCTCAGGATTTTCTACATAATTATTCCTTATTGATTTTGATTGAATTTCTAAAGCCAGCCTTTTGACTTCAATAAGCTTAGTTTTATCTTGCATACCAAGACTCCTCCATTAGCTGAATATACGTGAAAAAAAGCTTATTTTATGCGTTATTTGTTGTTTTGTTGATCTTGTAGCTGTTTCTGTAATCATTGAATACTTTCCATTATGAGTTGATTACGTTGGGGAAGTGTTTCGTTCAGTTGTTCCTGCCAATTATCCTGTTTGCTTTCTCCTTTTGATATCATCCAATCGTTCATCAGTTCCAATTAAATTTTCCAATCTTAAATTATCTCAAATTATTAAATATTATTAATCTCAGTATGAATTACCTTTATGACTAAATTTAAATTACAGGACTTCATATATGCAGGATATTTAATTAGGAATCATGAATATATGAATCTAAAAGCATAATGAAAGTAGGTGACTTTTATTTATGTTAGTGGGTGAAATGCTTAATAAAATTATAAATAAGGAAATAACAATTAATGAATTAGCTACAATATATAGCGTTACTGATCAAACGATCCAAAGAAAGATTAAAAAATTAGGCTATGAATGGGACAAGAAAAAGTCCATTTACAAATATATAGGAAAATCACCTCAACCTTTAGACACGGATTTTAGTACATTATTTAGGAAGAAACCGGCTAGTAATTATAAGCACAGTCAGGTTAAAAATAAAGACAAGAAGAAAGCCAGTTGCAGCAAGGGCACTAGTGACATACTAGATGTCTTATTGGTAAGAACGAAAGCGCCACCTAAAAGAGTATATCAAGGTTTTTACTTCGATAAAGACGTATTAAGTATTATAAATAGTGTTCCTAAAAATTATAAATCTGAACTAGTGAATGAAGCGTTAAGAAAAGTATTCAAGGAGAAAGGGTTACTCTAATGAAAAAGGAGGTCGGGAATCTATAAACTCTCGGCCTTCTTTTTATTTACTCTAGCAAGTCCAAACTAAATAAAATGAAAAAGGGCATTTCTCCTGGCAGAGAAACACCCCATTGCTACGATAAATCATCTCAACCTTATTATAGCATGGATTGCCCTCAAAAAATAGGAGGGTCTTATCATGGTCAAAGCGAAAAACTATTAATGGTTATTGAAAATATCTTACGTGTAGCTTCTGATTTAATTGATGAAGTTGCCCGACTGAAAAGTGTAGAAGAAGAATGCAAAATCCTGAAAGAGAAAGTCTTCATGAACCAGTTTACTAAAGTAGAACAAAAAGTATTTGCTCTTGCTATTGACTGTCATTCTATTTCAAAAATACAAGACATTCTCTATGAAGTTTTGTATTTTTCGAACCAACATAAAAAGGACTACCTTATCCCCAAAGGTAATCCTTTCTTTTTTTATGTAGATTCTACACAACTTCATTTTACATAATTAGAATAAATAAACCATAATTCTGTTATATTTTCTGACATAAATTACCAAATGTTATTTTTAACTTTTTCATAAAAATAAAAAAAGACATTTTTTCTATGCCTTGTTCCCTCGTATCAGCGCCGCCTACGCTAAATACTATGACAGCCACTCGTACCATCTAACCTATTATCATTATAAATGAAAGCGATTACAATGTAAAGCAGTTGATAAAATATTCTGTCTATTATTTTTGTTATATTTAACTTGTCTTTTACCAATAATGCCATATGTGATGAGCAAACTACTCAGGAGGTCGAAAGGCTTCCATCCTTTGGTTAAATAAATGTAGCAGAAAAACTCCTGATACCTGTTCAGGAGTTTTTCTGTCTTTTAAGCTATATACGATATCCATCTTTAGTTAACAGAAGGGTTCTTTCCGTAATCCGATTAAAAGGGGACCTTTTGGAATAAGGACAAGATCATTTTTCTTAAGTATGCAGCTTTTTATACATCCTTGACATGACTGCGTTTACTCGATACCCAAGTGGGCGGAGGATGTATAAAAAGTGCACGTTACATACGTATGCTCAAGGTCATCTTATATTGATTTATTTCTTGATTTATTATAAAATTATTCAGACTTTTTATAAATCAGTTTAGGAATTCCCTTACAAGCTACCTGTCCTGCAACGATGGGGTAGCTTTCTTTTTTATCAGAAAACATATTTTCTTAGTATCCTATGTTAAGTTAATTTTGATTCCACTTGAGGAGGAGGATGATACTTTTGATCTTCCATCTCTTTTCTGTTTATCAGCACTCTTATATTTCTGCATTAATTCATGAATACTTGCTATCTGTATAATACGGATATGGTCTGAAGATACCGCATAACGAACAGGTGTAATTAAAATGACAGAAGGGAATATCGCTGCTCGATCCTCTGGCTGCCAATGCAAAGCTTTCCATTCATCCGAAAAGAAAAACTCCTCGTAGAGAGTGATCTTAGCCTGCATTTTCTGCTCTGAATACTGATTTCTCTGAATTTCAATCCAAAATGGAGATCCTTTAAAAATACAAAAGAGATCTGGTTCAATGCCTCCTTTTCGTCCAGTGGGCTTATCTTCGACAATAACCTGTTTAGGCATACTATAGGAATACATTTGCTTATAGATATCCAAGATAGAAAGGAAATGTAATATTTTTTGAGAGTTCTTTTTCATCTTCGCATCTATTGGTAAGTAAACTGTCGGAGAATACTGCTGTGTGCGTTCAACCAGACCTAAGCGATATAAACGTACCATCACGCTATTACACGCATTTACAGGCGATTTAAGCCGGCTAAAGAACAGTTCAACTAATGAGTCACGATCTACAGCTCGAAATTGATTGATAAACCAAATGATGTCTTTATCACGCTGAGATAGTCGAAAACTCATCGCTGTTCCTCCTTCTCTAATAATCCAAAAATAGACTGTGGTACGACTTCTAGTTGAGGTTCAGGATCTTTCACCCTTGTTTTGTAAGGAGAAAGTATTTCCTTACACGCTTCTTCATCTAAGAAATAAGCTTGAAACTCTTTGACATTATCAATTTTAATCTTCATGCGCCCTCTAGCTGTTGCATCAATATCTTCTGCTCCAATGACTCCAGCAACCTTTGCATTAGTGGCATCAGCTTGCCTTCCAGAAATCCGAACCCGTAAGTTTGCTTTCAGTGCTGAATTCAACAAATCGGCATCAGGACGCTGCATCGCGATAATCGTATGAACGCCTAACGCACGCCCTTGACTCGCAAACTGTTGAATCATTTCTACGAGATCCGTTTCTCTCTTCACGATGGACATTTCATCAATTACCACAACGATACGAGGTAGTTTAAAAGGCAGTCTGCTTATATGCGTGACGCCATGCTCTAACAATAAATCGCCTCGTCGATACATTTCAGCTCGCAATAAAGCAAAAGGTTTTCGCATGTCTTTCGCTTCAAAACAAAGAGCATCCACATGCTCAATTCCATGAAATAACCCTAAATCGGCTCGTTTGAGGTCCACTAGCACTAGTCGCAACTCATCAGGTGAGGTGTACTTTATCCACGTCGTGAGAATGACACGCATCAGACTGCTTTTTCCTGCGCCAATTTCGCCAGAAATCAGTAACGTTTCTAAATCCGCAAAATCCCACGAAACAGAATTTCCATAAATATCTTGACCAATGCATACTGGAAGTTCCATTTTTTTAATATGAGGATGAATCGAATCATATTTATAGTGGAGCATCTTCGGTAAGTTTTTGTGATGAACCGTGATATTAAAATTTTTTAGGTTGCCGTTTATTTCAATGTTGCTTCCTAATACTTGGCGTAAGGCCCATCTCTTTTTATTTAAAAGTTCAGGATCAATGCCATTCAGTAAGGAAAAGGCGTACCGAGTATACGTATGGTGGTTATCAATTTGGTGAATCTTGGGAAACAGATAGGAGGTGCGATCTCCACGTTTCACCATCCGGTAAATCTCTGCCGTACGAAACGCTTTAATCAATTGGCCACGTAATTTTAGCTTTTCAAACATTTACATTCCTCCTCAAAATATGAATGTCACGAAAAAGTAAATCAAGGCGCTATAGAAGGTGACAGGCAGGATAAATCGCATGATTTTTGCGAACTGATCTACAAGATCAATGACACCCCATCGCTCTAATATTCGTTCGATAATCGCAATCCCTAAGACAATGCCTCCTATGGTTAGAATAGTAGGGTCAAGCATGGCAAGTGGACTAAACGGAACAAAAGAATAAGCCTTAGAGGGACGAGGTCTCGTAAGAGATGGTTTGTGAGGTAGAGAGAAGATTTTTAGAAGGGTAAATCCTTTTGTTTTTCTCATGTTGATACCTTCTTTCATTCTTTTAATTTTTTTGCCTTTCATGTATGGATTATTTCAGCTCAACGCATCCGGTCGCCCCCTTCGCCTCTTCGGCTCAGCTCCCTTACAGATTCCACGAATGGCTTCACTAGGCGTATACAGCTTGTATTAACGCGGTAACGTTACTGAAATAGATACTAATTAGATAATGAAGTTAAGATTCTTTAGATACTATGTAGCTACTGCAGTAAGCTTGCCTGTCCAATCAAAAAATAACAAAGAACCCTTACCGCAGTAAGGAATTAGTAGATGGTTATGTAAGAGATACTGGGCTTTTATATACTAAGGTTTGTCCTAATGTTCCATTTTTTTATGCAATGGATGAGAGGCCAGAAAGTGTCCAAACAACTAAACTTTCTCTAAATTAAATAAAGATAAAAAGACCTTTATCATACATTTTCTGTAGTCAAATGCAAAAAATAAGTATATAATCTATATTATATTTGTACCCATAAATTTAATATATAGTAATCAATTTAAGAAGTTGGTATAAAAATAAGGAGTGTTATCATGAAATTTGCAAACGATTTTTTATTTGGAGCTGCATCAGCTTCTTATCAAATAGAAGGAGCATGGAATGAAGACGGGAAAGGCGAAACCAATTGGGATGTTTTTTCAAAGATTCCTGGAAAAACATATCAAGGCACCAATGGAGATGTAGCCATTGACCATTACCATCGCTACAAGGAAGACATTAAGTTAATGGCTGAGATGGGGTTAGAATCGTACCGTTTTTCTATTTCGTGGGCACGTATCTTGCCAACTGGCGATGGAGAAGTCAATCAAAAAGGATTAGATTTTTATAATCAAGTGATTAATGAATGCTTAAAGTATGGAATTGTTCCATTTGTAACACTGTATCATTGGGATCTGCCAGTGACACTTGAAGAGGACGGCGGATGGACAAATAAACGAACAGCCGATGCGTTCGTTAAGTATGCAGAGGTTTGTTTTAAAGCATTTGGAGACCGTGTTAAACATTGGATTACGTTCAATGAAACTGTTATGTTTTGCGGATTAGGCTATTTAAAAGGCGCTCATCCACCTGGTATTCAAAACGATGAAAAGAAGTACTTTCAAGCTACACATTATGTGTTTTATGCACATGCAAAAGCTGTAGAGAGTTATAAGAAGCTCAAGCAGTATGGAGAAATTGGTATCACACATGTTTTCTTACCGGCTTATAGCGTTGATGATAAAAAGGAAAATATCTTAGCTGCTAGACATGCGAATGAATATGAAACGTATTGGTATTATGATCCAATTTTAAAAGGCGAATATCCATCTTACGTGGTACAGCAATTAAAAGAAAAAGGATGGACTCCAAGCTGGACAGAAGAAGAACTTGATACATTAAAAAGAAATGCCGAACACAATGATTTCATTGGCCTTAATTATTATCAACCAATTCGCGTAGAGAAAAACAATGAAACCGTTTCGTCTATGGAGCACTCAAGGGAAACCTCTACTTTAGCTCCTGGAAACCCATCATTTGACGGCTTTTATCGCACCGTAAAAATGGCAGATAAAACCTACACAAAATGGGGATGGGAAATTTCACCTCAAGGATTTTTAGACGGACTTCATATGTTAAAAGAGCGTTATGGCGATATTAAAATGTATGTAACTGAAAATGGGCTTGGTGATGAAGATCCGATTATTGATGGAGAAATCGTAGACGTTCCCCGTATTAAATATATTGAAGAACATTTAAAAGTGATTAAGCTTGCTATACAAGAAGGCATACACCTAAAAGGATATTATGCTTGGTCTGTTATTGACTTGTTAAGTTGGTTGAATGGTTATAAAAAACAATACGGATTCATTTACGTAGATCATAAAGATAACTTAAACCGAAAGAAAAAACTCTCGTTTCATTGGTATAAGCATATTATTAAAACGAGAGGAGAAAACCTATAAGTAAAAAGAAAACCTCTTGATTTTGATCAAGAGGTTTTGTATATAATAGAGGCAGTAAACTAATGAGAATGCAGACTAGGGAGATTATATGGCTATAAAATATAAAGAAATTGCAGATCGTTTAGAAAAAGAAATTCAAAGAGGAAAGTTTGATCAAACAAAAAAACTGCCGACAGAAGAAGAGATGATAAAAGAATTTGAAGTAAGTCGTAATACCATAAGAAAAGCAGTGACTCAGCTCGTTAATCGCGGCTATATTTATCAAGTCCAAGGAAGTGGCATGTTTCTACGTGAGGAATCAGTCACAGACTATATTAACTTAGGCAGTCTTAGAGGGCTAACGAAAGACTTAAAGTCTAAAAATGTGGAGACTAAAATTCTCTCGCTGCACGTAGTAGAAGCTGATGAATTAACAGCAAAAGGCTTACGATGTGAACCCGGAACTCAGCTATATTATGTGAAACGGCTGCGAATTGTAGATGATGAACCTTTTTCTATTGAAATTAGTTACTTTAAAAAAGATGTGGTACCTTATCTAAATGAAGAGATTGCATCAAGTTCTATCTATAGTTACCTAATCGATGACTTAAAATTAAATATTGGATTTGCTGACAAAGTCATTAACTGCGAAAAAATTGGTCAAGAAAGTGCTGAACTTCTTCATATCGACTCATTCGATCCAGCATTAATTATCGAAAATACCGTATGCTTAACAAACGGAACAATCTTTGAATGGTCAAAGTCAATCTTTCACTTTCAAAAAGCAAAAATCTTAAATCGTATCAATTTTAGATAACATTAGCATTAATTAAACGGTTACCTTTAATAGCACATAAAAATAATCAAAACCAGGTTATAAATTAGCTTCAAGCTCAATTATAATACTAAAGCCTTTGCTTATTAAAGCGAAGGCTTTTTTGATGAGTTTCTTTCTATGTATTATTTACTTCGTTGACAACGCAGTATTTAATTTAGTGAATGACTTATAATCTAGCTGCAAAAGAG
>Ga0209025_1004797_pt1 | contig 11468 bp, 11 predicted proteins | sample AraplaMF_Col_mLB_FD_184256 | JGI IMG/M metagenome (GOLD analysis project Ga0209025, IMG submission 184256) | Arabidopsis root microbial communities from the University of North Carolina, USA - plate scrape MF_Col_mLB (SPAdes) (version 2) | ecosystem: Host-associated > Plants > Roots > Endosphere... | reverse complement strand
CGCCTCCTTCCATATTACTTGATAATGCCAAAGCTGCGGACAAGCCTACGAGCACAGCTGGGCAACAAAATTTGGAGAGTACGTCCTATACATATGAAGAAACGAATGATAGGTTAACCACCGATACATTTATTAATTATGCGATGCAAGAAGCAGAGAAGCAATCTATGCAAAAATTCGGCTCTAAAATTGGGCCTGTAATTGAAGATGAATTTAAAGATGTTGTATTACCTAAAATTGAAGAGGCAATTGCGGAACTTGCCAATGATGTGCCAGAAGAATCGTTACAATCATTAGCGATTTCTCAAAGACCAGCTGGCGGAAATAATGAAAAGATTTTTCATGTTTATGATACGAAATCAGGAAATGACTTACTGAGATTTCATGTGAGGAGAGATCATCCGCCGCAAGATGGATATTATTTTAATTTCCACTATCATCGTTTTGATGATGGATACTCAGGACACCATGAGTTAGGAAATATTTATTGGAATACAAATGTACCGCCGAAATGGCTGTCTTAAAAAAGAACAAGAGAAAATCTTGTTCTTTTTTTATATTTATGAAAGGGTAAGACATTTATGTTGTTGAATAACATATGTTTAGGAAAAAAAGCAAAGGGAGTAAGGGAATGCAAAAATATATCGTTTTTGACTTTGATGGCACATTAGTAGATTCACAAAATATATTTGTACCGATTTATAATCAACTTGCTGAAAAGCACGGATATAAAACGGTAAGGGAAGAAGAAATTGAGTATTTACGTAAATTAACGATGCCAGAGAGATGTAAACAACTCGATGTACCACTGTATAAACTACCGATATTAGCGCTGGAGTTTTATAAATTGTATCAACCTGCTATAAAAGATCTCATTTTGTTCCATGGGATGAAGGATGTATTAGATGAACTACATAAAAAAGGCTACGGAATTGCAGTCATATCATCGAACTCAGAAGAGCATATTCGGGCATTTTTACACAATAATGATATAGAAAATATACAAGAAGTGTATTGCTCTAAAAATTTGTTCGGGAAAGATAAAATGATAAAAAGATTTTTAAAATCGAAAAAGATAACAGAGAAAGATATGTTATATGTCGGTGATGAACAGCGAGATGTAGCCGCTTGTAAAAAGGCAGGGGTGAACGTAATTTGGGTATCTTGGGGGTATGATGTCATTGAAACAGTGAAAAAAGATGCACCAGATTATATGGTCAATACACCAATGGAAATTGTGCAAGTAGTACAAGGGGCGTATTCTTAATATGAATACACTTCGAGCAGGTATTCATCATATAGAATTTTGGGTAGCAAATCTAGAGGAATCCATTTCTTTTTACGATCCGAATGGGTTTATTATAGAAGTGGCGTATACACCAAATGTAGAAATGTAAGGGGAATAAATATGAAAACAATTACAGCATGGCAAAACAATATACAAATAGTAAAAGATGCAGTTAATATTGAAGAAATTTCTAAAGGTTTCTCTCCTGATAAGAAATATATAGTTACGACAATTGATGATGAAAAATATTTGTTACGGATTGGCGATATACGAGAGTATGAAAGAAGGAAAATAGAATTTCAAATTTTAAATGAAATGGTAAAACGTAACGTACAGGCACAAAGGCCGATTGAAATAGGTATATTGGAAGAAGAAGGTGTATATAGTATTTTCTCATATATAGAGGGGGAAGATGCGAAAAAATTGTTGCCTACATATACACCAAAAGAACAATATGAAATTGGTATGGAGGCAGGAAAAGATTTAGCAAAAATGCATACATATGAAGCTCCTAAGGACATACTTCCATGGTATGAAAGAGCAATGAAAAAACATCGAAAATATGTAGAGGCATATAAAACATGTGGAATAAAAATAAAAAATGATGATAAAATCATAAAGTTTATAGATGAAAATGAAATATATGTAAAGAACCGCCCAAATCGATTTCAACATGACGATTTTCATTTAGAGAATATAATTGTACGTGATGCGAAATATGTAGGTGTTGTTGATTTTAATGGCTACGACTGGGGCGATCCACTTCATGATTTCGTAAAAATTGCACTATTTGCAAGGGACATTAGTATTCCTTATTCAATCGGACAAATAGAAGGCTACTTTAATGGGAGAATACCAGAGGAGTTTTGGAATTTATATGCGGTGTACGTTGGCATGACAGTTTTCTCTTCAGTTGTCTGGTCATTACGAGCAGCACCACATATGTTAGATGATACGTTAGAACGCCTTACTATCGTTTTAGAGGATCATAAAAACTTTGAGCTATCAAAGCCAATTTGGTTTCAACCAGAAAAGGCTGATATGAAATAGAAAAGGTAGGTGTGATTCACATCTACCTTTATTTTTTTACCATTCTTCGTTTTTAAGCAGTTGTAATGCTAACTTTAAATCGACATCTTCTTGTATATGTTCCGGAGTCCACGGGATATGTATATGCGGTTGTATACCAATTCCGGACATTCCTTCACCTTTATCTATAATGAGAAACTTGACGACTCCATTATAATAAAAAAAGGGGGTGGATTATTGAAATTCAGGCAAGGTAAATATGAAGAAATAAAATTACGTGATAAAATTCCAGGAATGGTTGAATATATAGAAGACACAATGTTACCTACTGGTTTTCACTATTATATTCCTCCGCACTGGCATAGAAGTATTGAAATTAGCCTAGTCGTATATGGAGAAGTTTTCTTGTATGTGAATGGGCAAAAAAAGAAAGTATCTGCTGGCGAATTTATTTTTGTAAATAGTGGAGATGTTCATGAATTTGAAAAAGTTGAAAATACAAGTTGTGCAGTAATGATGTTAATTATTTCTTATGAATTCCTTAAAGAGCTAAATGAAGATTTTGATAAATATAGATTCAATATAAAGGAATCAGTTGTTCAGAAAACTAACCTCCAGCAAATGTTTTATGAATTAAAGGGGTTAGTCACAAATTCTGATGATTTAACTTACATAAAAATTAATAGTTTAATTTATGAAATTGTTTATATTCTATTGCGATATTGCAAAGATGGGGAGAATATAGACAATGATTTTCAACTTGGAAATAGACAGAAAGAAATGATTACGTATATTTACAAACATTATGATGAGGAACTAAAACTGAAAGATGTGGCCAAATGTTTTTTTGTAAGTGAAGAACATTTTTCACGTATGTTTAAAAAATCGTTCGGATCAAATTTCACCACTTTTTTAACGAGATACAGGCTCTATAAAGCGTATGAAGATATTATTAGAAGTACAAATTCTATACAAGATATAGCGCTGAAACATGGATTTCCAAATGTGAAATCATTTATTTCACAGTTTAAAGACAAATATGGATATACACCATTACAGTATAGGAAAAATAGCACATCAAAAAATGACAATAATTGAATCAGATATGAACAACAATAAAAAAACGTTCCATGGTACATTTTGTACATGGAACGTTTTTAATTTAATAATAGCGTTTGAAGTAAGTTTCAAAGGGGATTTATATAATCCCTAAAAATGAAAACGCTTAAAATGAGAGAGGATGAATATTAGATGACTAGAAAATATGACTTAGACTTATTAGAAAAAATGCAAGAAAAACAAGAAATCATCAATGTGCAGGGGGCAAAAATCTTAGTAAAAAACATACCAGATTGTGATGAAAAAGGTGCTATGGATCCACGTCTTTATAAGGATATGAAGGTTCAAATGAATGTAATGAGGTTTATGCCTAAAAATATGATGAAAATGGATGCTTCTGAAAAATCAGTAAAGAATATGCGAAAACAATTTAATGGAATTAAAAGTGTTCCCATTGTCACTAAAGACATAAATATTACGCATAAAACAGTGAAAGCGGAAGATGGATATGATATTCCGGTAAGAATTTATAATAGTAGTTCTAAACAAGAGAATGCACCAATTCTATACTTTATTCATGGTGGTGGATTTATGGCAGGTTCACCAGATGTAGTAGAAGAACTTGTGAAATTGATAGTGGAAAAAACAGATATATTAGCTGTTTCTGTGGATTATCGATTAGCTCCAGAAAATCCTTTTCCAACTGGGCATACAGATTGTTACACTACTTTAAAGTGGATTTATGAGAATGCTGACACATTAGGTGGTGATAAGAATAATATCTTTGTGGCAGGTGATAGTGCAGGAGGGAACTTAACACAGTATTGTACAACTAAAGATTTGGAAGATGGTAGGAAGTACGTGAAGGGACAGTTGCTACTGTATCCTACAATTAATATGTGTGATTATGAAGATGAGTTTTATTCTTGGAGTATAGATAAATATGAAATTGCTCCAAAGTATAAAAAAGGATTAGAAAAAATGCTTAATATTATGCATTCAATGGTTGGAGGTATGTCAGAAGTACTGGGTACGAAAGAAATTAATTCTAAGTATTTAAGCCCATATGTTGATGTATCCCCAGATTATCCAAGTACATTTATTACGGTAGGAGAGCATGATTTTCTAATGATAGAATGTTTAGCGTATGCAGCTAAATTAACTAACAAAGGAGTTGATACTGAAACAGTCCTTTATCGAGGTTTAGGGCATGCTTATGGAGATAACGTAGGTGTTTATCCTCAAAGTGAAGATTTAGCAATTGAAATGGGGAATTTTATATTAAAGCATAGTAGAAAGTAGGGAGAATGATGAAAAATAGAAAAGTGATATTAATTGTTAGCTTTGCTATTTTACTATGTATCTTTGCGTTTACAGATTTACAAATATCCAATAGTTTATACGAACCAACTAATAAGATCGCTCTTTTTTTACAAGCTATAGGAGAAATTCCTGCTATGCTTATTGCTTTATTTTCTAGTATATATTTATTTGAAACTAGAAAGAATACAGGTTCAAGAGGATATTATCTATCTGGAATTGGCTATGGTATAACCAGTCTCTTATTTGCTTTTATTGCTTCATTTATGCTAGTGCATTATTTAACCATTTCAAAATTTTTAATTCCAATTTTTATGCTTTGCTTTATTGTGGCTTGTTATATGATTTCTAAATCATGGAGTAAATATGATGATGCAAGATTGAGAGACATTGCATTAATGGGATTGTTAAGTGTAGTTATTGTATTAATTACATTTAATTTAATAAAATTAGGATGGGGTAGAGAACGCTATCGTCATATGGTTTCTATTGGATCGTTTGAAGGGTTTTCAAAATGGTTTGTACCTCAGGGAATCGCTAAAAGTGATGAGTTTATGTCGTTTCCATCAGGTCATAGTGCCAATGCTGCGTTAATCATTTGGTTTAGCTTGTTACCGGAATATTTCGCTTCATTAAAGAGAAAGAAAATAGGTGTGTGGATTCTCATTCTGTTGTGGATGATAGTGGTGCCAATTAGTCGTATTATGGTAGGGGCTCATTTTGCCTCGGATGTTACAGTTGGAGTCGCTATCTCGGTAACTGTATTTATGTGTTTGAAAAAAGTTGTTTGGAGAGATAAGAACACTAAATTCGCCGATAACAAGGATGTTATTCCATATTCAGTAAAATGATAATAAGAAAACAATGCTTCATGAAGGATTATTTTGAGATTATATAATGATGAATGGTTTGAGTAGTACTAAAATATCATTAATTTAATTAGATAATCAAATTAATAGTTGTAGATGGGATTTCTACTTGTGAAAAAATAGAGGGAAGCGAAAGCTTCCCTCTATAAAATTAACTATTAAATTTTAGTAAATGTAAGAGGTTGGGTACTTAGCATTGCAGGTACATGTAACTGCAGCGATGGGAATTCACCACTTACATTCATTTCATAAGAGAATAATAAACTCATTTTCATTTGGAATAAATCAACTTCTGCAGAGAATATGTCGTAATGATGATGCCCTAATTGAATATCCAGCTCCATAAATTGTACATATAACGAATCATCTCGTTTGTATACTTGTAATGTCCCGTAAGCAGGATGTTCAAACGTACCAGTGTAGTCCTCTAACTTGTGAGAAGGTGTAGTCCCTTTCATTTGATCAGGGATGGATTCGGTTGCTTCTTTCATCATTTCCTTCATTTTTTCACTATCTTCTACAGCACGTTTATGCCAGTCGATGGACCCTAATCCGAGTAGCTCGTCGTAAATTTGGTTTGCTAGATAAATAGGAAGTAATGTACCTCCAGCATTCGTTAATATAACAAGACCTACATTTTCATTTGGCATAAATGAAACAAACGCTGAAAATCCATCGATATTACCGCCGTGATGAATCATTTTATAACCACGATAAGCGCTAATAAACCAACCAAGCCCATAACTATTTAATGGAGATTCAGGAAGTGATAAAGCTGGTTGATCTGGAATTGAATTATGTGGTGTACACAGTTGTTGTAATAATTCAGGAGAGATTAGTTCATGGTCTCCAAATTTCCCTTTGTTTAAGTGAAGAAGTACCCAATTTGCCATATCTTCAATTGTAGAATTAATACATCCAGCAGCGCCAACTGTATCAATATTACGGAATGGAACTTCTTTTATTTCACCCTCGTTTTCAACGTAAGGTAAAGCGTAATCATCTGTATTTTGTGAGTCTGTAACAGAGAAGTTTGTTTGATCCATATTTAAAGGCTCTAAAATATGTTCTGTAACATATTGTTCCCATGTTTGATTCGTAATGTTTTCTACAATATAACTAATTGTCGCATACATTAAGTTGTTATAAAGAAATGCTGTACGGAACGGAGCATCAAGTGATAAATGTTTTATTTTTTCTACTATATCTTTTCGAGTTAAAGAAGAGCTGTACCAAAGAGCATCATGACGACTTACCCCAGTACGGTGAGAAGCTAAGTCTCGTCCAGTAACTTGTGAGCTAGCAAGTAGTTCAGATAAAGAGAATTTAGGTATATAAGTCTGGACAGGAGTATCCCAATTAAACTTTGTTTGCTGTGCTAATAAACTTAAGGAAAGTGTGCCAAAAGCTTTCGTTGAGGAACCAATTGCGAACCGAGTACTCGGTGTAACAGCCTCTTTTGTCTCTATATTACGATAGCCGAAACCTTCTGAAATAATAACTTCACCATCTTTTATCACAGCTACAGCAGCACCAGGAACATTTAGATCCTTCATCATTTTTTCAACCGTTGTTTGTAAAGAAGTTATAACAGGAGTTTCAATTTTAGACATACTTCTAACCTCCAAATATAAATTTTGTTCTACCGCACTATACTTTCGGTAATAGAAAATGAAAACCTTTTTAATTATGGAAAGTTAATAATTTTGTAAGAATTATTGAAATGAAATTTTATTAATCAGGATTATTAAATTCACTGTTTTTCATGTTATGATAAATTTCATATACGACTGAAAGAAGGTTTTACTACATATGAAACATGCTGAATATGAATATTTAAATTTATGCCGCCATGTAATGGAGCATGGTACGAAGAAAGAAGATCGTACAGGGACAGGCACTGTATCTGTATTTGGATATCAAATGCGTTTTGATCTAAGTAAAGGTTTTCCTTTATTAACGACAAAGAGAGTACCGTTTCGCCTTGTAGCAAGTGAACTGCTTTGGTTTATGAAAGGTGATACAAATATTCGTTATTTATTGCAACATAATAATAATATTTGGAATGAATGGGCGTTTAAGAGCTGGGTAGAAAGCGATGAGTATACTGGCCCTGATATGACAGATTTCGGTCTTCGCTCACAACAAGATGAGGAATTTAAAGTGCAATACGATGAGCAAATGGAATTGTTTAAAAAGAGCGTTTTAGAAGACGATGAATTCTCAACGAAGTTTGGATATTTAGGAGACGTATACGGAAAACAATGGCGTGCTTGGAAAACGACAGCTGGTGAAACACTTGATCAGCTAAAAGATGTAATTGAAATGATTAAGAAAACGCCAGATTCACGTCGCTTAATTGTTTCTGCTTGGAATCCTGAGGATGTACCAAGTATGGCTTTACCGCCTTGTCATACGCTATTTCAATTTTATGTAGCGGACGGAAAACTTTCTTGTCAGCTATATCAAAGAAGTGGAGATATATTCCTTGGAATTCCATTTAACATTGCAAGTTACTCATTGCTAACACATTTAATTGCACATGAATGTGGTCTTGAAGTAGGAGAATTTGTTCATACAATTGGAGATGCACATATTTATACGAATCATTTTGAACAAGTAGAAAAGCAATTGGCACGTGAACCACGTCCATTCCCGAAACTTACATTAAATCCAGATGTAAAATCAGTGTTTGATTTTGAAATGGAAGATTTAACTATTGAAGGATATGATCCGCATCCAGCAATTAAAGCACCGGTTGCAGTATAATTGTAGAGGAGATGACAAAATGATTGTTTCATTTATGGTCGCAATGGACGAGAATAGAGTAATTGGGAAAGATAATAACTTACCTTGGCGTTTACCGAGTGAATTACAATACGTGAAGAAAACGACGATGGGCCACCCGCTTATTATGGGAAGAAAAAACTATGAAGCGATTGGTAGACCGCTTCCAGGAAGACGTAATATTATCGTAACACGTAACGGTGATTACCATGTAGAAGGTTGTGAAGTTGCTCATACTGTAGAAGAAGTGTTTGAACTATGTAAAAATGAAGAAGAGATTTTTATTTTTGGTGGAGCGCAAATTTATGATCTCTTTTTACCTTACGTAGACAAATTATATATAACAAAAATCCACCATGCATTTGAAGGGGATACATTCTTCCCAGAAATGGATATGACGAATTGGAAAGAGATTTTTGTAGAAAAAGGTTTAACGGATGAAAAAAATCCGTATACGTACTATTACCATGTATATGAGAAGCAACAATAATAATAAAGATTGATGTGAACATTCACATCAATCTTTTTATTTGTATTCATTAATATAAGTTTATAGATAATATTCAATAGTGCTATAATGAAATCTAGCATGTAAAAATGCTAAAATTTTCAAAAGTATTCATATAGAAAGAGGAGGAGAATCGATTGAGAAAGATATGGGGGATTCTATTTCTTTGCTTAACATTCATGTTAGTCGGATGCGGTAAAGAAGAAAAACCACAAGAAGCGTTTGATACATATGCAAAAGCATGGAATAAACAAAAATTTGCAGATATGTATGATCAATTATCAGAAAATGCAAAAAAAGATATTTCAAAGAAAGAGTTTACTGAGAAATATGAAAAGATTTATTCTGGTATCGAAGTGAAAGACTTAAAGGTAGAAACAGGGGAAGTAAAAGAAGATAAAAAAGATGAAGGCCCTGTTCCTTTTAAGGTAAGCATGGATACTGTTGGTGGTAAAATCACTTTTGGCCATGAAGCAAAAATGGTGAAAGAAAAAGATGGAGATAAAGAATCTTGGAAAATAGATTGGACTCCTGATTTTATATTCCCAGGTATGACAAAAGATAGTAAAGTGCGTATGCAAACGACGCAACCAAAACGTGGAGAAATATATGACCGTAACGGTAAATATCTTGCGGTAAATGGTAAAGCTTCTGAAATCGGAATGATTCCTGAAAAGTTAGGGGATGCTGCTCCGCAATCGAAAGAAACGGTAGCGAAGTTGTTAAATATGTCTGTAGAAGAAATTGATCAAAAACTAGCTGCTAAATGGGTAAAACCAGGGTATCTCGTACCAATTGGAATTTTACCTGAAGGGGCAACTCAAAATACGTATCTTGATTTACCTGGTGTTGTAACAAAACCTGTAAATGTTCGTACATATCCGTTAGGAGAAGCAGCGGCGCATCTTACTGGCTATATTGGAAAAGTGAATGCTGAAGACTTAAAAACGCTACAAAAGAAAGGCTATCAAGCCGATGAGCCAGTTGGTAAAGCTGGATTAGAGCAAGTATTAGAAGAAAAGCTGCGCGGTAAAAAAGGTGGCCGTGTCTTTGTAGAAGATGCGCAAGGAAAAGAAATTAAAAATTTAGTGAAAACAGATGCTGTTGATGGAGAAAATGTAACTTTAACGATTGATAGTGCTGTTCAATTCGAAATTTATAATGAAATGAAAAATGAGGCAGGGTCAAGCGCAGCAATTAATCCAAAGACTGGAGAAACAATTGCACTTGTGAGCACGCCAGCTTATAACCCAAATACCCTTACAAGAGGGGCGTCAAAAGCGCAACGCGATGCGGTAAATAATGATCCGAAAAAACCAATGACGAATCGATTTACACAATTATCGGTACCAGGTTCTGTATTTAAGCCTATTACAGCTGCAATCGGTCTTGAAACGAAAACAATCGATCCGAAAGAAGAGTTGAAAATTGAAGGATTGAAATGGACAAAAGATTCTTCTTGGGGTAATTATTATGTAACGCGTGTAAAAGATGCAAATCCGATTGATTTTGATAAAGCGATGAAATACTCGGATAATATTTATTTCGCACAAGAAGCTTTGAAAATCGGAAAAGATAAATTTATGAGTGAAGCGAAAAAATTCGGATTCGATGAGAAATTACCAATTGAATATGGATTCCCAGCTTCTAAAATCGCAAATGATGGGATTAAAAATGATATTCAAATGGCAGACACAGGTTATGGACAAGGGCAAGTATTAATGACGCCACTCCATCTAGCGTTAACGTATGCACCAATTGTTAATGATGGAAACATACCTTCTCCATATATTATTAAAACAGATAAGCAACCAAAAGTTTGGAAAGAGAATGTCATTTCAAAAGGCAATCAGGATATATTAAAGACTGCTATGACGAAAGTAATTAATGATCCAGATGGTACTGGGAAAATTGCTAAAATTGATGGTAAGACGCTTGCTGGAAAAACAGGTACAGCGGAATTAAAAGTATCAAAAGAGGCCGAAGGAAAAGAACTAGGTTGGTTCGCTGCGTTTGATTTAAATTCACCTGATATGGTCATTACAATGATGATTGAAGACGTAAAAGGTAGAGGTGGAAGTAATATTCCAGCTGAAAAAGTTAAACATGTTTTTCAAAAATAGAAAATGATGAGAGCTACCTCCATGGAATATGGAGGTAGTTTTTTATTTCGTCAGAAACTTAATATATTAGTATTATTTATTAACTTACGAAAAAAAAGTAGCTATTTTTATTGACAACAATTAAAACTTTTCGTATTATACTTACATAAGGTAAGTTATTTACTTTCAAATTATAAATCTTGAATTAAAGATAAATTAGAAAAAGGGAGAGAATACAATGACAAAAGTACTATTTATCACAGCAAATCCAAATTCAGCAGAAGGTTCTTTCGGTATGGCAGTAGGAGAAGCTTTCATCGAAGCTTATAAAAACGAGCATCCACAAGACGAAGTTGTAACAGTTGATTTATTCAATACTACTGTACCAGCAATTGATGCAGATGTATTTGCTGCTTGGGGTAAATTTGCAGCAGGTGAAGGCTTTGAAACTTTAACAGAAGTTCAACAACAAAAAGTTGCAGCAATGAACACAAACTTAGAAACAT
>Ga0209025_1004796_pt1 | contig 11468 bp, 10 predicted proteins | sample AraplaMF_Col_mLB_FD_184256 | JGI IMG/M metagenome (GOLD analysis project Ga0209025, IMG submission 184256) | Arabidopsis root microbial communities from the University of North Carolina, USA - plate scrape MF_Col_mLB (SPAdes) (version 2) | ecosystem: Host-associated > Plants > Roots > Endosphere... | reverse complement strand
TACATTACCAGGAGCAATTGGCGCATTTATTGGGGCATGTTTTTTAAGCAATTTACCTGGTGATGTAATTAAACCGTACATTTCCATATTTTTATTTACTTTAGGGGTTTATATTTTATTACGATTCATCATTCAAAAACAAATTGTCACTTCAAATAAACGTATGTCAGCAAAACAGCTTGTTCCGCTTGGCTTATTCGCAGGATTCGTTGATTCAACTGGTGGAGGTGGCTGGGGCCCAATTACAACACCTGTGCTTTTGGCAAGGGGAAATGAAGCTAGAAAAGTTATCGGATCTGTAGATACGAGTGAGTTTCCTGTTTCACTCGCAGCAACAATCGGCTTTTTCATTTCACTTGGCTGGGAACAAGTAAGTTGGGTTTGGGTATTTTCTCTCATGCTCGGTGGCATCGTTGCAGCACCAATCGCTGCATGGTTAGTACGCATCGTTCCTTCTCATTTACTTGGCGTATTAGTTGGGGGCCTTATAATCTTTACAAACATTCGTACACTGCTTACTACATTTAAAGTGGATCCAACTATTATTTCACTTTCTTACGTGGCAGTTGGTCTTGTCGTTATTATTTCTATTTTCATTGCTGTTCGTAATCATTCCAAGCGTTCTAACGCACCGACAGCCGGATATCCGAATGATCAAAAACAAATGCTACCATAACGATAAAAATACCGCCTGATATACTTCGGGCGGTATTTTTTATTTTTCTATTTTCCAATTAATCATCGTTTCTGTATTGCTAATTCTCTTCATATGTAATTTCTCTAATACACGAATCGAGCTTTCATTTTCAAGAAGTGTCTCCGCGATAATCATTTCTACCTCTCCTGTTTGAAAAGCCCAATTTATTAGTTCACTTACAGCTTCTGTCGCATATCCTTTATTCCAATATTTCTCAATAAATCCGTAACCAATTTCTACTGTATGTTCCTCATTTGGTTTCCCTTTAAACCCTATATCACCTAGAACGATGTCATCTTCTTCTCGAATGACATACCACGCCCCCCAAGGTAATACTTCCTTATCTTTTTTTACAGTTTCTACATGTCCTACAATATGTGGACCACTATCATATCCTTGCTCGTTAGCAACTTGCATACTCTCTTCTGTACACGGCACTATATAGAGTCTTTCTGTTTCTAATTTCAAATTGTTTTCCCCTTTTCAATTAAACAATATCTCAATTTTATCATAAACATAAAGAATATTCATTCTATTCGCCAGACTTATACATATTCTTTGAAACAAATTTAAGGAATAATCCTCTTTTGTTAATTATGTCGAATTATATTTTCTGAATTTTCTTTTAATTTTAGAGGGTTTTTCAATATTTTTTGCGAAACATTTGTATAACAATTTTTTCTTTGCTTATTGTTACATAATAGTAGGTTCGAGTGGAGTTTTGCAAGCGTTTCCTATACAATAACCGATATTTTTTGACTCTTCCTAACAAAATATCTTGCAATATATTCAGAAAGTCATTACAATTGCCATATATTAAAAATCTTAGCAATATATCAAATCCTCATCAATCCGATGAGGTAGAGGTTGCGACTTTTATGAGTAAAACGGACGAGACACAGAGAATGTCACCGACTCCGTTTGAAAGGAAAAGTTGCCGAAGTTTATATTTCTTCTCTGGAATTATGAGCTGGGTCTGTCTCCGAAAGGAACAGAACTGTCACGTTTACAAAATTACCGTGTAAACGTGGGGTGCTATCTTAACGGAAGGGTATGATGGGGTGGTTATTTGTGAAACGTTCCGCCAAATTCCTTTGGCGGTTTTTTGTATTTTTCTCCCCCGCTCCTTCCTAACCTACAAGAAAAGGAGTGTTGAACATGAATAGCGCAACAAATCAATCTACCTCTAAAACGCAAACTACACAAGGACAAGGTGAATTAAAACGCGGATTAAAATCGCGTCACCTTACGATGATTTCTCTCGGCGGTACAATTGGTACCGGACTATTTCTTGCCAGCGGTGGTGTCATTCATTCAGCTGGTCCTGGCGGCGCATTAATCGCATACGCCGCAATTGGAATTATGGTATATTTCTTAATGACAAGCTTAGCTGAACTTGCAGCTTACATGCCTGTTACTGGATCTTTTAGTACGTATGCAACAAAATTTGTTGATCCATCACTTGGTTTTGCACTTGGATGGAACTATTGGTATAACTGGGCGATTACAATTGCGGCAGAACTAGCGGCCGTAACATTAATTATGAAATTTTGGTTCCCAGATACCCCTTCTCTTATTTGGAGCGGATTATGTTTAGCTATTATTTTCCTTTTAAACTATTTATCTGTTAAAGGGTTTGGTGAATCTGAATATTGGTTCGCACTTATTAAAGTAGTTACTATTATTATCTTTTTAATTGTCGGCTTTATGATGATTTTTGGAATTATGGGTGGCGAAACTGTTGGCTTCAAAAACTTCACTGTTGCAGATGCACCATTTAACGGCGGCATCATGGCAATTATCGGTGTATTTATGGCAGCTGGTTTCTCCTTCCAAGGTACTGAATTATTAGGAGTAGCTGCTGGTGAAACGTCTGATCCAGAACGTAATATTCCGAAAGCAATTCGTTCTATCTTTTGGCGTATTCTTTTATTCTATATCCTTGCGATTCTCGTTATCGGTTTATTAATTCCTTATACGACTGAAAGCCTTGCTGCAAGCGATGTAACAGTAAGTCCATTTACACTTATTTTTGAAAAAGCGGGCGTTGCTTTTGCTGCTTCTGTTATGAACGCTGTTATTTTAACGGCAGTACTATCTGCTGGTAACTCTGGTATGTATGCATCAACTCGTATGCTTTGGGATTTAGCTCGCCAAGGAAAAGCACCAAAATTCTTAGGCAAATTAGATAGCCGCGGTGTACCTGTTAACGCATTAATCGTAACATCGATTGTCGGTAGTATCGCTTTCATTGCTTCTTTATTCGGCGACGGTGTTGTATACATTTGGTTATTAAACGCATCTGGAATGTCTGGCTTTATCGCATGGGTCGGAATCGCAATTAGTCATTACCGTTTCCGTAAAGCATATATCGCACAAGGAAAAGATTTAAAAGACTTACCATATAGAGCAAAATGGTTCCCATTCGGTCCAATCTTCGCATTTGCACTTTGTGTCATCGTTATTTTAGGACAAAACTACGGCGCATTTATGGGAGAATCTATCGATTGGAACGGTGTACTCGTTTCTTACATCGGTTTACCACTCTTCTTAGTACTATGGTTAGGTTATAAATTCACGAAGAAAACGAAAGTGATTCCACTTGATAAATGTGAACTAAAATAAAGTGAAACGAGCAAACAAATTTGTTTGCTCGTTTTTTATTCCGATGCTTCTCCCTTCCCTATTGCTCCTGTTTTTGCAATAATAAAGGAAATATAAATAAAGGTTGGGATACGATGAACATTCGCATTACTGATGAAGCAAAAGCAGCTATACATAGATTAGAACGTGAAGACAAAAAGATCATTCGCGTTAGAGGGACAATGACAAACTCTTGTAGTATTTTCGTTGATGTAGATTTAATTTGGGATACATATAATGCAGATGACGTTGTATATGAAGATGCTGGTTTTATCGTACAAATGGATTCATTTACGAAAGACTACACTGGCGATACGGTGAAACTTGATTATAAGACGACTGGTTTTAGTATTACGACTCCGAGCGAGACTTTGGTTTATGGATTGTCGATTAAAAAATAAAAATTGTTTTAGCTGATCATTGAGGTGAAAACATGGGTAAATATGTTCCGTTAAAATTTTTATTTAACGAGGAATTAGCAGAAAAAATGGCTGATTCTATATGTAAACACGATCCTACTTTCTCTAAAAGAAACTTCGTATCTTCCGTAACATGTAAAGTTGAAAATTTAGAGTTAAAACAGCGTATTGAAGTAATTGCAGATGAATTACATACTGCATTACAAAAAGATTTTAATGAAGCAATACATATTTTGCTGAAAACATTAGGACCAGAAAACACAACAGAAATAGGTACATTTACAAACGGATATATGTATATGCCTATTGCAAAATACGTTGAAAAATATGGGCTTAACGATTTTGAATCCTCATGTAACGCCATGTATGAAATAACAAAAAGGAATACTGCTGAATATGCCATTCGGCCTTTTCTTGAAACATACCATGAAGACACATTACACATATTACATCAGTGGATTCATGACGAAAATAGCCACATTAGGAGATTAGTTTCCGAAGGCACAAGGCCAAGACTTCCTTGGGCTAAAAAAATGGGAGCTCTAAAAGGTGACTTTAAGAACAATTTACAGCTTCTTGAACCATTAATGAATGATTCTTCTAAATATGTCCAAAAATCAGTAGCCAATCATATGAACGATATTACGAAAGAAGATAAAGAACTCGTTTTTCAATGGTTGCAGCATTTGCGTGATAAACAGCACCCTGTTAACCCTTGGATTATAAAACATGGGTTAAGAACAGTGATAAAAAGTGGTACTTTGCCAAGGGATTTTTCTTTTTAAGTATTTTAAACGAAACCGCTTATGCTTCAAGAATGAAGTATAAGTGGTTTTCTTTTTCAAACATTACTCTTGCCTTAAAATATTTTGAAACATTTCCGGCTTTTTTCATTCAAAGCTTTCTATAAGTTCTTTTCCAAATATCTTTATACTCTCCTCCCAAGGGTGGCCTAAATAGCCCCACTTAAAGTCTTTCTGAATAAAGAAGTAGTAATCTCCATTCGGAAATACGGGGATCATCCACTCATCAAATTCATTTCTTTCAAACTCTACATGTGGATTCGTCCAATAACACTCATGTTGCCAATCCAGTGCCATAATATATTCATTCGATGACGTATTTTCTTTAAAAGCTTGTAACGCCTTATCTTCCAGATCGCTATATACATTTAAATCTATCGACTCTCCAAAATAATGAGAAATATCATATGTAACAAAAGGACTTGGCACCTTAAATGATGGGAACATAGAAACACTTGGTGAAAACTTAAGTTCACTATATATCTTGTCCCAAATTTGTTCATCCTCTTTGTCCGTAAACTCTATCCAGTTTTTCATTACGCAACTACCTTCCCTAATAACTTCAAAGGAATTCCACTCAACTATCCCGAATATATAAATAAACATTCTCACAAGGAGCGAATTTATATGAATCTATTTGAACACGAAACGTAAAACCATTCCCCTTTACCTTTAATAAGAGGTCCTCCCTTTTTCTTTTCTCATCATATCATGTACTTACAAAATAGGAGGATACAATTATGAAACGTGATCTATTATTTTCATCACTATTAGAAAGTGCTAATACAAATTTTAGCGGTTGGGATTTCTCTTTCATTTCAGAAACGGGGCGAATGAAGAGCGAGCCTTTATCGTGGTCGTACGGCAGCACTGCTTTTCAGCTTATACAGTGGGCACAGTCAATGCTCGATATGGGTACTGGCGGCGGAGAGTTTTTATCAATGTTGCAACCGTTCCCGTCAACTATTTATGCTACTGAGGGCTACCCTCCAAACGTGCCAATTGCTCGAAAGAAATTAGAACCTTTAGCGGTTACAGTTATAGAGGTAACGGATGATACTGCTTTACCATTTCAAGATGGTCAGTTTGATTTAATCATAAATCAACATGAATCATATGCTGCCTCTGAGGTAAACAGAATACTTTCTCCAAATGGGATTTTCCTTACACAACAAGTTGGTGGCCTCGATTGTGCGGAACTTAATGAGCAGTTTAACTCACCTCTAAATAACGAATTTGCAAGTTGGTCGCTTGAAGCGGCATGTTGTAAGTTAAGGGAAAATGGATTTACTATTTTAGAAGAAAAAGAAGAGTTCCCTTTTCAACGCTTTTACGACATTGGAGCTATCGTCTATTATTTAAAAGCGATCCCGTGGCAAGTTCCTAATTTTACTGTTGAAAGGTATTATGAGGAATTATATCGTATACATGAGATCATCTTGCAAAAAGGATATTTTGATGTGAAGCAACATCGTTTTCTGATTAAAGCAATTCGCAGTTAATCATGGAGCATATAAAAATGAAAAAGAGATGGATCTACCATCTCTTTTTTACATTTAGTAAATATTTGTTATATTTAAATACTTCGTTTCACAGTAATAGCCTTTGCCGCCAACATAAACTTTTTCTACTTTATTGTTGCTATCGGTTGCTAATTTAACTAATATTTCGGAAGGCGATTGTAAAGAATAACCTTGTTCAAATACATAGACTTCTTTTTGTAAGTTGTGCTGTTCATAAAGATAGCAAGCTAATGCACCGTTTGAAGTTCCAGTCGCTGCTTCTTCATTGATGTCATATAGTGGAGCAAAGTTTCTGCATATTATTCGATTATCATTAATAGTATATAGATGCATCCCGACAACATTATAATACTTGCTGATTTCTTTAATTTTTTCAAAATTAGGTTGCATTGTATGTAATTGTGCTTCGCTTTTTATAGGAATTAAAATATCTTTTAAGCCCGTGGAGACAATTTGAATTGGGTATGTATTGTCTATAGCTTTAATGTCAAAGCAGTCGATAAACTCATTTGGAGATATAACATCATAGAATATTGGTTCATTTTGTTCCATGGATATTATGTCATCTTTTATGGTAATAGTAAGAACACCACTGTTCGTTTCAATCGTATAGCGATTCCTGAAAAGTTTATTTAAATACACCAGTATCGCGAAAGAGCCAATTGTCGCATGACCACATAAATCAACTTCTTCTTTTGGTGTGAAATACTCAAATTTATAATCAGCAATTTCAGATTCTGATATAAATGCGGTTTCCGCATAGCCCAGTTCTTTGGCTATTGCCATTTTTTGAGTAGTGGTCAATGTATTCTCCATAAATACCACTCCTGCTTTATTTCCGCCTTTATGATCCTTGCTAAATGCACTTGCAACATAAACAGATATTTTCATAAGACACCTTCCTTCCTCACTTATAGTAAATTGTAGCATAGATAGTACTACTCATACACATATATGTAACCACCATCTTTCATTACGTTTGAATAGGAAACAAGATAATCTGCTTTTTGAATGTCTTGCAGTTTTTTATCACTTTTCGAACAAGCTACAAAAAGGAACATCGTACATATGGCAATGTATCCTAATAAAATATATTTATCACCTCGCATGTATAATGAAAGCAATCAACATAAAAACGCTGATTGCCCTATAAAAATATGATCTACTAGAGTATAAGAGTGATTATTTTCATACTTTTTCTATTGAGAAACAAGTTGTTTTTCATACCGCTTGTTCGCATCATCTTCCGTCAAACATGCAGTTGTATATTTAATAATATTCCGGTTATCATATGTGAATATATGCTCCAGCTTAGTTTCTTCTTTTAATATGATCGGTAAGTATTTTTGTAAATTGCTAACTACACCTCTATTATCATGATTCAATATCCAATCAATTTCTTTCCATTGTAATAAACCTTCCGCCGTACTTAATGGGGTGTCTTTATTCACTCCGTCTGGTAAATCAGCTAGGAATACATACATTCCCTCACTATGCCAAGACTCGTCTTTATCTTTAAAAATAACATTCCCCTTATACGTTACACTTGGAAGCTCTATTCCCGTTTCCTCTAGTGTTTCTCTAATGATTCCATCGTATGGTGTTTCATCCTTTTCTATTTTTCCTCCGACACCATTCCACATTCCCATGTTTTGTTTTTTATTTCTATTCAATAAGAGTATTTCACTCCCTCTTCTAATGAAGCAAATTGTGTACTTATACATACGTTCCTTTTCCCCTCATCTACATATTTAAACTGCATTTTGATTAAAACTTGCTGAATTAAGTTTTTTATTATACAAACAATTGGTTTTTAATGAGGTTTTTTGCTCATTTTTATTAAAAAACATTCTCCTTATAATGATATTTCACATATTATATTGTACAACTTTCGTTTCAGAAAGGAGTGTTCAAAATCGATAACATAAGTAGCGAATTTTTAAAACAATATTACGATAGTCGAGTTTGGTTATATGATACACATTGGCTTGGTGTCCCCATTCTCAAACTTCCCACAGATCTTTTTTTGTATCAAGAAATTGTTTACGAATTAAAACCCGATTTAATTATTGAATGTGGTACTTGTTATGGTGGTAGTGCATTGTATTTAGCTTCTATATTAGAACAAATTGGTAAAGGTCACGTTCTTACTATCGATATATTCCCTCAACCAAATCGTCCAAACCATGACCGAATTACGTATGTAACAGCTTCTTCTGTTTCTGTACAGGCCGTCCAAACCATTTTAAGTATGCGCAAACCTGATGATGTGATTTTAGTTATTTTAGATTCAGATCATAGTAAAGAACATGTCGCAAAAGAACTTTTACTTTATAAATCTATCGTTACTACTGGTAGTTATATTATTGTAGAGGATACATCTATTAATGGAAATCCTGTTTCTCCCGATTGGGGCCCTGGCCCGATGGAAGCTGTTGAAGAGTTTTTAGCTAAAAATAACAATTTCATAATCGATGAATCCAAACATAAGTTTTTCATTTCATTTAATCCAAAAGGTTTTTTAAAGAAGATAAAGTGAAACTTTAATAAGTGGGGGTTTTGTTCATCCCCCGCTTATTATTAGTTGAACCAATCGGGCTTTTACGGGCAGTTGATCTCCCACCTAACTCCTTTGCACAGCTGAACTTTGAGGTGGGGGGCTTACTGCCCGGCAAATAGCCGGGTAAAGTGAAACTTTAATAAGTGGGATTTTGTATAACCCCACTTATTCTATGATCTTCATTTTTGAAAATGGATAATAGACAAATTCTACTTTGCCTATTATATTATCTTCTTCAATATATCCTAAGCCGTTTCGACTATCTCTACTAAGCTCACGATTATCTCCCATTACAAATAACTTATTTGGCGGGATTTTTGTCTTTTGAAAGTTATAAAACACTTGCGTATTATTGAATAAATCTTTATTTGTATACGGTTCTTCTTGCTTTTTATCATTCACATACACTGATCCATTCGTTATGTTAATTACGTCACCAGGAAGCCCTATTACTCGTTTCACATAATATTTCGACTCATCCTCTTCCTTTATAATGACAATTTCTCCGTGCTCTAAATTAGAAAAATGTACTGTTGCTTTATTTACAAATACGTAGTCTTCTTCATATAAAGTCGGTTGCATCGATTTCCCTTCCACTTTACATAAAGTAAAAGAATGATAGGCTACTACCAAAACAAAAACAAAGAGTATGTATTTCCCCCAGCCTCTTTTAATCTCCTCTTTCATATCCATTCCCACCTTATTTAAACACTTTTTCACTCAAAAAATATATCACTGCACAATGTGTTTCTATGCAGTGATACTATTTTTACTGGGCCTTGTTCGGTTGTTCTACTGGGACTGGATTTCCACCTGCTCTTTTCGCTTTTAACTCAAAATACGCATCCAAAATCTCTTTACCAATCGCAGAATTAATTCCTGATTTGTCATCATTCACCCAAGGTACAACAACTGAAAAAGCAACTTCCGGATCAGCATCATATGGTGCATAACCGGCAAGAGTTAAATTATAACATTTTTTTCGGTTATTGTTTTCATCTCTTCCAATATCACTTTCTCCGCCATATACGGTTTCAGCTGTTCCTGTTTTTCCAGCTGGTTTATACGGTAATCCCTTAAACGTTGCAGTACCCGTCCCGTCAGTTTCTTGAAAAACTCTTCTAAACCCTTCTTTTACATGATTTATGTATGAAGTGTCCATATCCACTCGATTTAAAATAACTGGTTCAATAGACCGAACAACTTTTCCAACATCCTCTGGTCTATGTGGTTGCTCTCTCACTTCTTGTACAATTTGTGGTTTCATTCGGTAACCACCGTTTGCAATTGTTGACATATATTGAGCAAGTTGAAGTGGCGTATATGTATCATACTGTCCAATCACGTAATCAAGTAAAAAACCAGGTATGGTATCTGTTCTACCCATTTGACCAATCGATTCATTCGGCAAGTCAATTCCAGTCGGTACACCTAAGCCAAACTGTCTAAAGTAGTAGCGCATTTTATTAAATGTCTCTTTTTTAATATCTAGCGGATTGTTTGGCACATAATTTATACCTGCCATTTTTAACGCTGTATTAAACATATAGACGTTTGATGAAACTTGTAAAGCTCTTAAATCATCAATATCTCCAAAGTCTTTCCACGATTTCTTTGGCTTTGTACTTCCTTTAAAATACATTGGTGCATCGAAGAAATGCGTATACGGCTTAATTGTTTCAGTTTGATATCCGGCTAATAACGTAGCCCCTTTCACAGTTGATCCTAACTCATAAGAACTTGTCATCGTTCCTAAAGCAAAGTCTTCTATTTGCATCCCGCCATCTTTATTTACAATTTTCTTTCCAGCCATTGATAAAATTTGTCCGTTTTTCGGGTTCATCATTACAACGAACGCGCGATCCATCATCGGCTCCGCAGAATGAAATGCTCGTAAATTCTTTTCAAGACTTTCCTCTACTTTTTTCTGTAACTCCATATCCACTGTTAACATTAAGTTGTTACCACTTTTTCCTTCGGTCACTTTTTCAGTTCGAATAATATTTCCTGCTTTATCCGTAATATTTTTCGACTGTTCTTTCGTTCCATGTAATGCATCCTCATATTGTTTTTCAATGTAACTCTTACCAATACGATCATTTCGGTTATAATCACGTACTAAATAATAATCTAATTGCTCTCTTGGCAAGCCCTCATTTTCAGTAGAAACGCTACCAAGGATCGAGCGAAGTATTTTATCATTTGGGTATTCACGTTCCCAGTCTACTGTCGTATCTACTCCTGGTAAACTTGCCAATCTTTCACTTACGACTGCGTATTCATTTTGACTTACATCTTTTTTAACGATTTGCGGCGTCATTTTATATCCCGCATTCATCCTACTTTTAATTGCTAATACTTCTAAATCCTCTTTTGAAAGTTCGCTTAATTCTTCTTGCGTAATTCTTTCCCTACGTAACTCTTCTACTTTTTTATCTAATTCTTTCCCTTCCATCTCTTGCTTCCTAAATGTATTCTCATCTTCTTTTGTCACTTTTGCTGCAGCACGCTTTTCATTTAACTGCATCCAAAAATCCTTTTTATCTGTTTCTGTTAACTTATCTATATCTTCTGGTGACATTTCTATTAGCTGCGCTAACTGTCTTGCTACTTGTAAAACTTCTTTCGAATCTACTCCTTTCATTTTCGTATATGTAACGGTTCGTAGCGGTTTGTTATTTACAATCACTTGACCCTGCCGATCAAACATTTTCCCTCTAGGAACAGGCGTGCTTACCGTTACATCTTCCTTTTTGTTCACTTCATTTCTATACGTTTCTCCATCAATGATTTGTACTTTACCTAATTGAATTATAATAGCTG
>Ga0209025_1004786_pt1 | contig 11479 bp, 7 predicted proteins | sample AraplaMF_Col_mLB_FD_184256 | JGI IMG/M metagenome (GOLD analysis project Ga0209025, IMG submission 184256) | Arabidopsis root microbial communities from the University of North Carolina, USA - plate scrape MF_Col_mLB (SPAdes) (version 2) | ecosystem: Host-associated > Plants > Roots > Endosphere ... | reverse complement strand
TCCACTTAGAAGAAGCTGGGTTATCGAAAATTCGCATCATTGATAATGGAGATGGCATTGCAGAAGAAGATTGTATCGTTGCATTTGAACGCCACGCAACGAGCAAAATTAAAGATGAAAATGATCTGTTTCGTATAAGAACGCTCGGTTTCCGCGGAGAGGCCCTGCCGAGTATTGCCTCTGTAAGTGAGTTAGAATTAATTACAAGCACAGGTGATGCGCCTGGTACACACCTTATGATTAAAGGTGGAGACATTATAAAACAAGAGAAAACAGCGAGCCGAAAAGGAACAGATATTACAGTACAAAACTTATTCTTTAATACACCAGCGCGCCTTAAATATATGAAAACGATTCATACAGAGCTTGGGAACATTACAGATATCGTGTATCGTATTGCAATGTCTCATCCAGAAGTATCGCTAAAACTGTTTCATAATGAAAAGAAATTGCTTCATACGTCAGGAAACGGTGATGTAAGACAAGTACTTGCATCGATTTACAGCATTCAAGTTGCGAAGAAGCTTATTCCAATTGAAGCCGAATCTTTAGACTTCACAATTAAAGGGTATGTAACATTACCAGAAGTAACGAGAGCGTCTCGTAATTATATGTCAACGATCGTAAATGGTCGTTACGTTCGAAATTTCGTATTAATGAAAGCAGTTCAGCAAGGATACCATACATTACTGCCAGTCGGACGATATCCAATCGGTTTCTTATCGATTGAAATGGACCCAATGCTTGTTGACGTTAACGTACATCCAGCGAAATTAGAAGTTCGTTTTAGTAAAGAACAAGAATTGCTAAAGCTTATCGAAGAAACATTGCAATCGGCATTCAAAAAAATACAGCTTATTCCAGATGCTGGCGTAACAACGAAGAAAAAAGAAAAAGATGAAAGTGTGCAAGAACAGTTCAAGTTTGAGCATACAAAACCGAGAGAATCATCTATGCCTAACATCGTTTTACCGACTGGTATGGATGAAAAACAAGAAGAAACAACGACTGTGAAACGACCAGCACAACTTTGGCAACCACCACAGTCACTAGTAAGAGAAGAGCAAAGTTGGCAGCCATCCTCTAAGCCGGTAATAGAAGAAACGGTTCGAGAGGAAAAGGAATGGACTAGCAACGATGATGATTTTGAATTAGAGGAATTGGAAGAAGAAGTTCACGAAATAAAAGAGATTGAAATGAACGGTAATGATTTACCGCCGCTTTATCCAATTGGACAAATGCACGGAACATATATTTTCGCTCAAAATGATAATGGGTTATATATGATTGATCAGCATGCAGCGCAGGAACGTATCAATTATGAATATTTCCGTGATAAAGTAGGAAGAGTAGCGCAAGAAGTACAAGAACTACTTGTACCGTACCGTATTGACTTATCTCTTACTGAATTTTTACGTGTCGAAGAGCAGCTGGAAGAACTAAAAAAAGTCGGACTATTTTTAGAGCAATTCGGCCATCAATCCTTTATCGTCCGCTCGCACCCAACGTGGTTCCCGAAAGGACAAGAAATAGAAATCATTGATGAAATGATGGAGCAAGTTGTCAAACTTAAAAAAGTTGATATTAAAAAACTACGAGAAGAAGCAGCAATCATGATGAGCTGTAAGGCTTCCATTAAAGCAAATCAATATTTAACGAACGATCAAATATTCGCTTTACTTGAAGAACTTCGTACAACAACAAACCCTTACACATGCCCGCACGGAAGACCGATTCTTGTGCATCATTCTACTTATGAGTTGGAGAAGATGTTTAAGAGGGTTATGTAGGGTTAACCTCTTTAATGCGAAACGTTAAAAGACACCTTTATTTTAAGGTGTCTTTTTGAGTTTCACATTAAGATTAATACCATATTCTATTTTATCTTTATTTACTTGAGAGATACTTATCCGGATTACTTTGTGTTTGTTTCCTTCTAAATACATTCTAGATGCATTATCTACATAAATATGTTTTTCTTTTAACGAATGAATTAACTTGTCAATGTTTATATGTGAAGGTAAGAAAATAGTAAGATACAAACCACCTTTTGGCTTAGTAAATTTTATATAGTTTGGTAAATAAGATGAACAAGCATTTAATAAGATAGTCATTTTATTAATGTACAATTTGTTCCATTATCAATATGATAATGGAACATTCCACTTTATATATATATTTCTAAAGCGCTTTGTGATAGTGTCGATGTATTGAAATTAGCAATAAATTTATATTGTACAAATTGATCAACCATCGCTTCAGGGAGTATAACTGTTGCGATGCGTAATCCTGGTACAAATACTTTTGAAAAACTTTTAACATAAATAACTCTACCGTTAGGTTCATATGCAAATAATGGATCTGCCTTGGAATCCATATCAAATTCTGCCAAATAATCATCTTCTACAATGTAAACATCATATTTTTCGGCAAGAGCGACGATTTTTTTCTTGTCTTCATTTGTATAACAAGTATCAAAGGTTTTAAATCATTATAGGGAGAAAATACAACACTTCAAACAACAACATCAAAATTTCAGGGTTAAAATAAGGGGTTATTTAGGTTTCCAGAAACTTAGGCGTACAGATTAAGACGATTTGTCGGTAGTATTCCTTTTGTAGATTTGTGCCATTAACGGCGTTGACGAAATTTTAAATTTAGGATATTATGTACGTATATCAATGGAATTGGGTAGTAATTGTTTTAATACAAGCTAAGCCTATTCATTAGTGTGCAGAGAAGTTTTTAGGTACTTCTATGCATTTTAATGGATGGGCTTTTTTATGTTATATCGGAATAATATATGATAAATCCATACTAAAATATCCTTGATTGGAGTGAAATATATGGAAGTTAAAAGGAATCTAAATAACAATGTCGTTATTACGGAGGATAAAAATGGAAAAGAGATAATTGTTATGGGAAAAGGAATAGGCTATCAAAAATCAAAAGGTGATGTGATTGATGAAAGTAAGGTAAACAAAATTTTTCGCATAGCCAATCAAGATATATCTAATAAATTACAAGAATTGCTAAATAACATACCCATTGAGCATATGAAACTCTCAGATGAAATTATTGGATATGCTCAAAGAAAATTAGGTAAAAAACTCAATGAAGGTATTTATATTTCATTGAGTGATCACATGCATAATGCAATTCAAAGGATTAAAGAAGGAATTCAGATTAAAAATGCACTGCTATGGGAAATAAAACGATTTTATAAAGATGAATTTAATATTGGAATGAAAGCACTGGATATTATTGAAAGAGAGACGCACATTCGTTTACCTGATGATGAAGCAGGTTTTATTGCTTTTCATATTGTAAACGCTCAGTTGCATAAAGAACAGCCAATCGTACATGAGATCACACAGTTGATTCAAGAAGTGCTGACAATTGTAAGGGTTCATTTTGGTATTGAGATTATAGAAGAATCGGTTTCCTTTTATCGTTTTATTAGCCATTTAAAGTTTTTTGCTTCCCGGCTAATTACGAATAGCACATACAGTGATGAATCTGATGAAGAGTTATTTGAGATTATTAAAAATAAGTATATGAAAGAGTTTGAATGTGTTTCAAAGATTCAACTATTTATCCAAAAGAAATACGGACATTATTTAACTTCAAATGAAATGATTTATTTGACTATTCATGTAGCAAAGGTAGTTCGGGAGTCGAGTAGATAGGTAAAAGAACATGAAAGGTGGTGATGACTGTAAACATGCAATACATAGCTGGATGGTAACATTAAGTTGGCCAGACCTTCACTATTTCTGTAAATAAATACAAGAAAAAATGGAGGATTGAAAAATGAGGAAATACAACGAATTAGCAAAAGAAATTATTGAAAATATAGGTGGAAAAGAAAATATAAATAGCTTAACACATTGTGTGACTCGACTACGTTTTAAATTGAAGGACGAGTCCATCGCAAATGATGATACCCTAAAAAATATGGAGGGTATTGTCACGGTCATGAAAAGTGGTGGTCAATATCAAGTTGTTATCGGAAACCATGTACCACAAGTATATGATGATATTAGTGCATTGATCGACGTAGATCAACTGAATGCAACTCAACAAGGTGAGCAAAAGCCTGAAAAATTACTACATAAGGCAATTGACATCATATCAGGTATATTCCAGCCAATATTAGGTATTATGGCTGCGTGTGGTATGTTGAAAGGACTAAATGCACTGTTTGTTGCTATAGGATTATATAGCTCAACTTCGGGTGGTTCAATGGTCATTAATGCAATCGGTGATGCTTTATTTACTTTTCTACCATTGTTTTTAGGTTATACTTCAGCTAAAAAGTTTGGTTTAAAACCCATGTTAGGCTTAGTTGTAGGGGCTATTATGTGTTATCCAAGCATACAAGCTAGTGCTGTTTCTTCAAGTACTAATGCAATGTATACATTATTTCAAGGTTCTATGTTTAAATCGCCGATTTACATTGATTTCTTTGGCATACCTTTAATTTCAATAAATTATACAGGTACAGTTATTCCTGTTATTTTAGCTGTATATTTTGCAGCAAAATGCGAAAGAGTGTGTAATAAGTTTGTACCAGATTTACTTAAATTCTTCTTTGTTCCAATGCTTACATTACTAATTGCATTACCAGTTGCATTTATTGTAATTGGACCACTTGCAACATTTGGCTCAACGGCTGTTTCTGAATTTGTATTTGCAGTTAGAGATTTCAGCCCCTTGTTTGCTGGTATCATAGTTGGAGCTACGTGGCAAATACTAGTAATCTTTGGTATACACTGGGGATTTATACCTGTATATCTAAATAACATTATGACTATGGGATACGATAATGTGATGATGCCTTTCTTTGCTTGTACTTTCGCAACTGCAGGAGTTGTCCTAGCGATATTATTTAAAACAAAAGACAAGAAAATGAAGGAAATGTCTTTACCAAATTTCTTATCCAGTATATTCGGAGTAACAGAACCAGCTATTTATGGAATTCTATTACCCTTAAAGAAACCATTTATTATTAGTTGTATTGCTGGTGGAATCGGTGGGGGATTCTATGGATTCTTTAATTTAAGAAAATTTATGGCTGGTGGAATGGGTATTTTTGAATTACCTGCAATGATTGAACCGGATGGAGCAATGGGGAATTTAATTGTTGCGGTTATCGGTATTGTAATTTCGATGGTAGTTGCATTTATATTGACGATGATTGTCTATAAAGATAAAGAGACTGTTTACGCAGGGGTGAATGAGCCTCAAATTGAAGTTAGCCAAGATGAAAAGAAAAGTAGATTAGAGAAAGAAATAATTGAAAGCCCGATAAAAGGTGAAGTATTGCAATTAAAAGATATAGAAGATGCGGCTTTTTCATCAGGTGTATTAGGTAATGGAGTTGCCATCGTACCTACAGAAGGGGTAGTTGAGGCCCCTGTTAATGGGGAAGTAACAGCATTATTCCCTAGTTTACATGCGATTGGAATTATATCGGATAATGGAGTCCAGATTCTGATTCATGTTGGTTTAAACACAGTCCAATTAGAAGGTAAAGGATTTAAAACTTATGTACAACAAGGTGATAAGGTAAGGAAAGGTCAACGATTGTTAGATTTCAATATTGAAGAAATAGAACAAGCTGGTTACAGTGTTGTTACTCCAATAGTTATTACGAATTCCGCAGATTATTTAGAGGTCGCGGAGAGTAAAGAAGGTAACGTGGATAGAGGAGCGAGTTTAATTACAGTTATATTTTGATGCCAAAGACGGCCAAATCTAGGCGGAAAAGTTTTCTATACACGGTTATTAAGAATAATACTTCGAGATTGGAGGAATGAGTGATGAAGTTTAGTGATGATTTTTTATGGGGTGGGGCTACCGCAGCCAATCAATGTGAAGGGGGATATAACGAAAATGGGAGAGGACTTTCGAATGTCGATGTATGCCCAACAGGAGAAGCTCGATCTTTAGTAATTACAGGAAAGCTGAAAATGTTTGATTTTGATGAAAATTACTATTATCCAGCTAAAAAAGGCATTGATATGTACCATCATTTCAAGGAAGATATTCAGCTATTTGCTGAAATGGGCTTTAAAGTTTATCGAATGAGTATTGCTTGGACTAGAATCTTTCCATTAGGTGATGAAGAAAAACCTAATGAAGCGGGGCTTCAATTTTATGAAGATATATTTAAAGAATGCCGTAAATATAATATAGAGCCACTCGTAACCATTACTCACTTTGATTGTCCGATGCACCTAATTAAAAAATACGGTGGCTGGAGAAACCGTAAAATGATTGATTTCTATATGCAACTATGCCAGGTTATTTTTAAAAGATATAAGGGCTTAGTTAAATACTGGTTAACGTTTAACGAGATTAATATGATTTTACACGCTCCATTCATGGGGGCAGGAATTTATTTTGAAGAAGGTGAGAATAAGGAGAAGATAAAATATCAAGCTGCACACCATGAACTTATTGCAAGTGCAAAGGCCACTAAAATGGCTCGTGAAATAGATGGAAATAATGTAGTCGGCTGTATGTTTGCAGCAGGGAGTGTATATCCTTATAGTTGTAATCCAAATGATGTTTGGGAAGCAACAAAATTAGATCGGGAAAGTTATTTCTTTGTTGATGTACAAGCAAGAGGAAAATATCCAAACTATGCACTAAAGGAAATGGAACGTAATGGGACGCTGCCAATAATGGAGAATGGGGATGAAGAGCTCCTCGCAAAATATACAGTAGATTTTATTTCCCTTTCTTATTATAACAGTCGCTGTGTAAGAACAGATAGCGACGGGGGAGATAATGCAGAAGGGAATTTATTTGCATCCACCAAAAATCCTTATTTGGAGTACAGCCAATGGGGATGGCCCATTGATCCATTGGGATTCAGAATTACTCTAAACCATGTCTACGATCGTTATGAGAAGCCATTATTTATTGTAGAAAATGGATTAGGGGCAAAGGATGAAGTGGACAAAAATGGTTATGCGGAAGATGATTATAGAATTGATTATTTAAGAGAACACATCCAAGCGATGAAGGATGCGATTCAGGTTGATGGGGTAGATATTTTAGGGTATACAACATGGGCACCTATAGATTTAGTGAGTGCAGGATCTGGTGAGATGGACAAGCGGTATGGATTTATTTATGTTGACCAGGACAATAAAGGAAATGGAACATTAAAAAGAAGTAAAAAGAAGAGCTATTATTGGTATAAAAAAGTTATTTCCACGAATGGGGAAGATTTAGATTAAATAGTGTAGATGGCGTAGTCACAGGGGTGTAGCTATGATGGAGGGAGTTCTTCATCACGGTACAGATATTGTAGGTAAATATAAAAACGTAGAAATAATTAATTTCTACGTTTTTATTTGTTCATATGTAAAGTTAAGTGTTGAATGAGATTCGGAGGGAGTAATTTTGTTGTTTTATTAAAATTTGAGTGCATGATATTTAATAATGCAAGTAATGCATTTCTAGACTAAGGAAACTTTAATTTATCTATGTATAAAAAAGCGCTGTATATCAGCACTTTTTAAAAGGTACGTGGATTTTAAAATAAAGGTTGTACATTATTAAAAGCGTAACTATGCACGGCTAAACATAGATTCTTACTTTGTTAATTGTTATAAGAATCTATATGATTATTTATTTTTATTATTATTAATTTTTTCAGTATATAGCACCTGTTCTTTATAGTGTTTTTTAATTGGGAAAGTATGTGTACCAGAGCTATTTTTGAAATTTTTATTGATAGGATTTTTTAGAGGGACTGTTGTAGTTTCGGTAAATTCATATGGGTAATTTATTTTAGATTTATCTTCAAACATGAAAATGCCTCCTTTTTAGGATTTCCTGAATTCTTTACTATAACATGATATGCATATAGATTTTTTTTGGACTAGTTATTTATATAGGTTAATGGAATTTAATTACGTAACTACTGAAATATTTCCAAGGAAAACAATTGGAGAAAAATATTGTAATGATAGCCGTTCACTATTATTGTTGTTTAAGTTATCGTGGTATGTTCGAAATTCTGAGGGGACGTAGCATATTGGTCTATCTAATAACCATTATGTGATGAGTTCTTTTATTTATCAGTGAAACAAACAATGCATATATATTCGTTATAGATTGTTTTTATAATGTAATATATATATAGTTTTCCTGATAATATAATGTGGAATATTATAGTGTTATTAGGTTATTAGGAACATTTAATGTTGTTTCACAACTGAAAGGGAATTGAAAAAAAACTGAAACTTTTCTCATAAAAATTCAATCTTACTTGAAAAATGAAAGGAAAATGAAATTTTCCAAAAGGAATTCTTTGTTAAGATAAAAAGCATACATACAAAAAAGTATTGACATATCTCAAAAATGTATTTTTGAGATATAGTGGGGGAAAAGATGAGATTAGAAAAACAATTAATAAAAAAGATGTATTATGAAACATTCCTAATGGAGAATGAAACGCACCCACCTCTTCAAGTACTTGGAGAAGCTTATGTAAACGAAGAAAAAAATGAGATTTCTGATGGATCTTATATTCGTTTTGCACAAGGTGAATTTTATTATCACCATCAAGATTTTGAAGCAGCTATTTTTAAATGGGAGAAAGTTAGTAATGAATTCGCGCCATGGGCACAAAAAAATATTGCGGATGCTTACTTCGAACTTAACCAATTATCAGTTGCTGAAAATGTGTATACTTCCATTACTACTGATAACAAAATACTGATGACCGAAATTGTACTGCAATTACTGTCTCTTTACATCGAGCAAAATAATTTTGATTCAGCTTTCGCTGTTATAAAAGAAGCGGTTTCTTTAAATCCCGATTATCCAAACGTCACAACAATTGCACGTTCCTTTTATGAAGAACAGCAAGATTTTGATAGTGCAGTAGAGCTTGCTGTGAACGAGTTAATTCGAACAGAATCTTATCCGTGGTTTGAGGTTCTAAAAGAATATATCGATAAAGGATTTACTAAAAATATTTCACCAGATTATTTTTATAAAGTATTAATAACATTAAATAATGTAGATCAAGTACAATTTACGCAAATAGTCTCATCACTTTGGCGCAGCTATAAAGATGAACAAAATTACTTATTATGGCTTAACACAATAAATGAATTTTTCATACATATCGAAATACGTTCGTCCGATATATGGGACGAAATTTCTTCTCTTTACGAAGAAACATACTTTGAATTAATTCAAGGTCAATATATGCTTAGACAATTACACGATATCATTCCAAATCTGTTAACAAATTGGTTAAAGGTAGTCAATCCCTCTCATGCTGTATTTCCATCTGCAGCAGTATTGGCATGGGATGAGATTTTCCCTTCTAAAATAGATTCAGCGGATATAAAAGATGCGGAAAACCTACTGTCATATTCTATTAATCATGTGAATGGATTAGAGTATAGTTTACATCTTTTTGAATCTATTACATACTGGGCACAAGAATATGATTTAGAAATGGGTCACCGATTTAGCTGGTTAGTTGGCGAGCTTGCAGATTTAAGAACAAATCGCCTATTAGTAACTGGAACTTCAGGAAACGGAAAAGCGTCATTTATTAACTCTATTTTAGGAGAAAATATATTAGAAAACTCAATCTCAAATGTAGTTGTTTTTAAAAATGACGCTTATACAGAAATTAACGCTATAACAGATTCGGAAATTACAACAACTGAGAATTTTTCTGATTTCCATAACATGATGGCAGTACACCGTCAAACATATAGAGATAGAGCATGTGTTGAATTTAAGTTACCATGCAGATTTTTAAGTAAAAATAAACTTACATTCGTTGTTACACCTAGCTTTAATAGGAACAATGATGCGAGAGATGAGGTGTTTGAATATTTAAATTCTGTAGATGAATTGTTATTCGTATTGAATGCGGATTCACCTTTTACTGACAAAGAACGTGACATTCTATTAAGTATCCAAGAACATACACCAAATCTACAAGTGCATTTTTTATTAAATAAAATCGATAACATTTACAATGAAGCAGAAGCAAAAAGAGTTATACAAGATACGCAAGTGAGAATTAACACATATTTCCCTAATGCAAGGGTTTTCCCTTATTCTTCGTTATATACAAATAGTAAACAACTAAACGATTTAACTGAGTTTATTCATTTTAACTTTAACTATAAAAATATCGATGCAGAACGTACTGAAAAGCTATTGTTTTTCATTCGAAAAACAATTACATATCTTTTGGATAAACGCGTCGAGAGGGAAAAAAATCTAGTGGATTCTATTAATTGGAATGAAGATATGTTAGTTAAACTTAATGGTTGTATTAATAACCTTACTGCTTTTGAGAAGGAAAAAATTCATTTAATTACAGAATCATATCGTACGATGAAAAACGAAATTACTAATGATCTTACAGAACATATTCCGAAACTATTGAAGAGTTGTTCCGATTTAATTAGTGAAGAAAGCGATTTTAGTCACATTGATATTGAACTAAACACAGCGATGAATGGAAGAGTGCAACAATATCTAGAACAAACTGTATTACCTAATCTTGCTCGCTCTATGCAAAATTGGATTGCGACCTCTAATAATGAGCTCCTTCAAAGTCAATTGTACTTAGAAGAAACCAGTGAAGGACTTAATTCTTTATTTGGAGAAAATCGAATACAGTTAGAATGTGACTTTAAAGTAATTGATGACTGGCGCAGAGATACTGACAGAATGACAACTAGAATACAAATGGAAGAAGTAAATATTTTACGCCGATTTACGCCAGCGCAATTTTTACTGAAAAGTGCCGGTAAATTATTTGGAGTTCTTCCTAAAAATAAAGCTATGCTATATAACAAATACAAACAGTATTTAGAAAATGAAGATTATACCGATGTAACGGCTTCTATTATGAAGAAGTTTTTCTTGCAATTTGAGCTGTTTGAAAACACACAAGAGCGGGATATTAATATGTTCTTTAGAAATCCATTTGGTGCGTTGGAACAAGCTATAGAAAACACTCATTTAGAAATAAAAGAAAAACAAGATAAATTGCATAAAATGAAATCAAACCCTGAAGTTTACCATGATCCTATAAAGCTCTTTGAATTGAGATTACGTCAATGTGAAGTAATTTTAAATATAGGTGATGATAATACCTATACAGATGTAACTTTAGAAACAAGCATAGAATAAAAGTAAAATATATCAGTTTTTTATATGAAATTGCACCATGTGTTATAAGAAAGTAAAAAGGGAGCAACTTTTAATAAGTTGCTCCCTTTCCTTATATAGATTACTTTTCAGTTTCTTTAATTTTAGTTTTTACTTCTCCAGTTTTAATTTTATTACTTTCTGAGAAACGTAATAAATCGCCTTCAATAATTTTGTCAGACATTCGTAACTCATTTTGTGCACGGTTAATGAGTGCTTGTGCTTCTTTTTTTGGTAAATCTACAATTTCACCTGTTATGCGGTC
>Ga0209025_1004783_pt1 | contig 11485 bp, 12 predicted proteins | sample AraplaMF_Col_mLB_FD_184256 | JGI IMG/M metagenome (GOLD analysis project Ga0209025, IMG submission 184256) | Arabidopsis root microbial communities from the University of North Carolina, USA - plate scrape MF_Col_mLB (SPAdes) (version 2) | ecosystem: Host-associated > Plants > Roots > Endosphere... | reverse complement strand
CGTAAGACGAGAGATATGCTTAAGTGCTAAACACGCGGATGTGGCCGCCTGGTCTCTCGCCGTAAACGCATCAAGACGCCTGCTATGTGCAGGCGTCTTTCTTATTATATAAAAGTAAATGACTCATACGGGTAGGAATTACGCCTTACCTGCATTTTTTATTTTCATGAAAAATAACCGCCACTGTTATTATGGATAAAACTTCTATTTTCGGAAAAACTACAAATAGAATTTTTATTTTTCTAGAAGAGGTGAGCGGAAATGAAATTCATGATGGTTATAATTCAGGTCATAATTGCTATGCTTTGTTTATATCATGAATCAAGTGTGATTGCTGCGTCTCCTGCATTAGAGATTACGCAAAAAGAACCTCAAGTTACGGTTTTATTAGAGCGAATGTATTTAGATGGAGAAGTAAGTGAGGAAATCTTTACTGAAAAAGTAGAGAACTTAGAACAATTTCTGCAGCAGTACAAAGAATGGCAACTTGTCGATCGTGATGATACACAAATTGTATTGCAAAAAAAGGTAGATGATATTTCACCACTACTGAAAACGAGTGGGTATTTTGGTGTTTCCAACGAAGGGATACTGCAAATTTTTAATGGTGTGCCCAAAAATGATAATGCGATTCATTCATTTTTTCAAATTGATATGAAAAAGCTAGAAAGTTATGATCGAGCAGAGTTGAAACGTGGTATTCGTATTAAGTCGAAAGAGCGTTTTGTGAAGACGATCGAGAAAATGAAGCAGTATGCAGTGCAAAATAAGAAAAACAGCAGCTCGGGATGAACTGCTGTTTTTCTTATTTGTTTTTATCTAAAACTTGTTTTGCAATTTCATCAATTAGCATATCTTTTCCGATTGGATTGAATGATTTTGTGTTAAAGACTTCATTGCTTACTTCATAAATGTGATTATTTTTTACAGCTTTGTTATCTTTCCAAACAGCGCTGTTTTTGTAGTCTGCATATACTTTATCTGCTTCGTCACCAAAGTTTACAACAAACATTTGATCAGGCTGGAATGCAACAAGACCTTCTAATGATACTTGTGCCATCGTTTGTTTTAAATCTGTACCTTTCGTGGCAGGAAGTTTTAAGTCATTAAAGAGAATGTCCCCGTACCCGAAGCTGCCATATACACGGAAGTTTTGCGGTGTTACAGCAAGAAACATAAAGTTTTCATCTTTTGTCTTCTCTTTAATCTTTTTTGATAAGGAATCAGCTTTTTTATCGTAATCTGCAATCCATTTGTCTGCTTTTTTCTCTTCGTCAAATAGCTTGCTTACTTCTTTAAATTTACCACGCCAATTTTCTAAGTTTGTCTCTAGAACAACTGTTGGTGCAACTTTTGTTAATTGGTCATAAATTTTCAATTGACGGTTATTTAAAATAATTAAGTCTGGCTTTAAGGCAGTAACTGCTTCTAAATCGACTTTAGGTGCCCAGTACCAACCTACTGCTTTTACACCTTTTAGCTTTTCTTGCAAATGATCTTGGATTTTATCTTTATACGTGTTGGCAGTACCAACAGGTTTATGACCAAGAAGTAATAGTTCTTCAGAAGATCCAGATAAGTCAACAATTCTTTTTGGATTTGTTGGAATTTTAACTTCTCCTTTTGCATGTTTTACAATTTTTGTTTCCGGTTGTTCTTTTGCCTGTGATTCATCTTTGTTAGAAGAGCAACCAACGATGGTAAAAACCACAAGAATAAGAGTAAGTAGAATAGATAAATTGCGTTTCATCTTGCATATAACCCCTTTAATTAATATTGATAATCATTATCGACTATGTAATAGTAATTTGCTGTATGTCTTTCTGTCAATATGAAAAGTAGAAAATTTAAATATAGAACATTTGTTGGGGTAGTCTCGCTTTTCTATCGTTAAATATGTTAAAATGGAATACATGATTTAAGAGGGAGAGATCGTATTTTGTTTGAATATGTTACAGGCTATGTGGAATATGTAGGGCCAGAATATGTCGTTCTTGATCATAATGGAATTGGCTATCAAATTTTTACGCCAAATCCGTATGTATTCCAAAGAAGTAAGCAAGAAATTCGTGTATATACATATCATTATGTGAGAGAAGATATAATGGCGCTTTATGGATTTAAGACACGTGAAGAGCGTTTATTATTTACAAAACTTTTAGGTGTATCAGGAATCGGACCAAAAGGTGCGCTTGCCATTTTAGCTTCGGGTCAAACGGGGCAGGTTGTGCAAGCAATTGAACATGAGGATGAAAAATTCTTAGTGAAATTCCCGGGAGTTGGAAAGAAAACGGCTCGTCAAATGATTTTAGACTTAAAAGGAAAATTAGCAGATGTTGTACCAGATGCATTTGTTGATCTATTCTCAGATGTAGAACGTTTCGATGAGAAGAACGGATCATCCGCTGAGCTAGATGAAGCGCTGGAAGCACTGCGTGCACTTGGTTATGCAGAACGAGAAGTGAATCGCGTTGTGCCAGAGTTATTAAAAGAATCGCTTACTACGGATCAATATATTAAAAAGGCACTTAGTCTTTTACTAAATGGTAAGAGGTGAGTAGAATGGACGAACGTCTCCTCTCAGGAGAATCGGCATATGAAGATGCGGATTTAGAATATTCGTTACGGCCACAGACGCTCCGTCAGTATATTGGCCAAGATAAGGCAAAGCATAATTTAGAAGTGTTTATTGAGGCGGCGAAAATGCGTGAGGAAACGTTAGATCACGTATTACTATACGGACCGCCAGGACTTGGTAAAACGACGCTTGCAAATATTATCGCTAATGAAATGGGTGTTAATATTCGAACAACATCAGGTCCAGCAATTGAGCGTCCGGGAGATTTAGCGGCAGTGCTCACGGCGCTTCAACCTGGCGATGTATTATTTATTGATGAAATTCATCGTTTGCATAGGTCAATTGAAGAGGTATTATATCCAGCAATGGAAGATTTCTGTCTTGATATTGTCATCGGTAAAGGTCCGAGCGCACGATCTGTACGCCTTGATTTACCTCCGTTTACGCTAGTTGGTGCAACCACGCGGGCTGGTGCGTTATCAGCGCCGCTTCGTGACCGTTTTGGTGTGTTATCACGATTAGAGTATTATACAGTAGATCAATTGTCAGCGATTGTAGAGCGCACAGCAGAGGTGTTTGAAGTTGAAATCGATTCATTAGCTGCTTTAGAGATCGCAAGGCGTGCACGTGGTACACCACGTATTGCAAACCGTTTACTAAGACGTGTACGTGACTTCGCGCAGGTTCGAAGTGACGGAACAATTGCGATGGAAATTACCCAAATGGCATTAGAGCTCTTACAAGTCGATAAATTAGGGCTTGATCATATCGATCATAAGCTACTGCTTGGCATTATTGAAAAATTCCGCGGTGGTCCAGTTGGATTAGAAACGGTCTCAGCGACAATTGGGGAAGAGTCTACGACGATTGAAGATGTGTATGAACCATATTTACTGCAAATTGGTTTTTTACAACGAACGCCAAGAGGACGAATTGTAACGCCACTTGCGTATGAACATTTCGGAATGGAGATGCCTGGAGTATGACGGATATGCCAAAGCTGCTTATTACAGCTGGTATTCTTCTCATTGTCGTGGGAGTAGCTTGGAAGTTTATCGGAAGGCTTCCAGGCGATATTTTTGTGAAAAAAGGAAACGTTACCTTTTATTTTCCGATCATTACATGTATTGTGTTAAGTATTGTATTATCTTTTATTATGTATATAATAAATCGATTTAAATAGAAATAGGTGGATATAGTTATGGATATTAATCTGTTTGATTTTCATTTACCGGAAGAACTTATTGCACAAACGCCTCTTGAAGACCGTGAAACATCAAGATTAATGGTGTTAGACCGTGAAACCGGTGATATCGAGCATAAGCATTTTACGGACATTCTTTCTTATTTACATGAGGGCGATTGTTTAGTATTAAATGAAACGAAAGTTATGCCTGCTCGTTTGCATGGTGTGAAAGAAGATACAGGTGCACATATTGAAGTGCTCCTTTTAAAACAAGAAGATGGAGATAAATGGGAAACACTTGTAAAGCCAGCTAAACGTGTAAAAGAAGGAACTGTCATTTCTTTTGGTGAAGGAAAGTTAAAAGCAACTTGCACAGGAACAGCTGATCAAGGTGGCCGTCAGCTAGAGTTTTCGTATGACGGTATCTTTTATGAAATTTTGGATGAACTTGGAGAAATGCCGCTTCCTCCATATATTAAAGAAACACTAGAAGATCGTGACCGTTATCAAACGGTATATGCGAAGGAAATTGGTTCTGCAGCAGCGCCGACAGCTGGACTTCATTTTACAGAAGAGTTATTAGAGAAATTAAAGCAAAAAGGTGTTCATTTAGCATTTATTACGCTTCATGTTGGTCTTGGTACATTTAGACCAGTTTCAGCCGATACAATTGAAGAACACCATATGCATGCGGAGTATTACCATATGTCAGAAGAAACGGCAGATTTGTTAAACCGTGTGAAGGAGAGTGGCGGTCGTATTATTACTGTTGGTACAACGTCAACACGTACGCTAGAAACAATTGCTACAGATCATGATGGTAAGCTTTGTGCAGCATCTGGATGGACGGATATTTTTATGTATCCAGGATATGAATTTAAAGCAATTGATGGTTTAATTACAAACTTCCATTTGCCGAAGTCAACATTAATTATGCTTGTGAGTGCATTTGCAAATAGAGAAGATGTACTTCATGCTTATAATGAAGCAGTAAAAGAAAAATACCGTTTCTTTAGCTTTGGTGATGCGATGTTCGTTGCATCTCATGCTAAAGTGAAAGATAAATAAAAAGGAGTAAATCTATGACAGCAATTCGTTATGAATTTATTAAAACATGTAAACAAACGGGTGCGCGTTTAGGCCGCGTTCATACACCGCATGGCTCATTTGATACACCAACATTTATGCCAGTTGGTACACTTGCGACAGTAAAAACAATGTCACCAGAAGAGTTAAAGGCGATGGATTCTGGTATTATTTTAAGTAATACGTATCATTTATGGCTTCGTCCAGGTCACGAAATTGTTCGTGAGGCAGGCGGATTACATAAATTTATGAACTGGGATCGTGCCATCTTAACAGATTCTGGTGGTTTCCAAGTGTTTAGTTTAAGTGACTTCCGTCGTATTGAAGAAGAGGGCGTTCACTTCCGTAATCACTTAAATGGAGACAAATTATTCTTATCACCAGAAAAAGCGATGGAAATTCAAAATGCATTAGGTTCAGATATTATGATGGCATTTGATGAGTGCCCGCCGTTCCCTGCTACGTTTGAATATATGAAAAAGTCTGTAGAGCGTACAAGCCGCTGGGCGGAGCGCTGTTTAAAAGCTCATGAGCGTCCACAAGATCAAGGTTTATTTGGGATTGTACAGGGCGGAGAGTTTGAAGAACTTCGTCGCCAGAGCGCGAAAGATCTTGTTTCAATGGATTTCCCAGGGTATGCAGTAGGTGGGTTATCAGTTGGAGAACCAAAAGATATTATGAATCGTGTTCTTGAATTTACAACACCGCTTCTACCAGACAATAAACCACGTTATTTAATGGGAGTAGGTTCTCCTGACTCATTAATTGATGGTGCAATCCGTGGTATCGACATGTTTGACTGTGTACTTCCAACTCGTATTGCTCGAAATGGTACATGTATGACAAGTGAGGGGCGTCTCGTTGTGAAAAACGCGAAGTTTGCAAGAGACTTCGGTCCACTTGATCCAAATTGTGATTGTTACACGTGTAAAAACTACTCTCGTGCGTACATTCGTCACTTAATGAAATGTGATGAAACTTTCGGAATTCGTTTAACGTCTTATCACAATCTTCATTTTCTGTTAAACTTAATGGAGCAGGTGAGACAAGCCATTCGTGAAGATCGTCTTGGTGATTTCCGTGAAGAGTTCTTTGAACAGTATGGCTTTAATAAACCGAATGCTAAAAACTTCTAATACATATAATTAAAGGAGGAACAAAAAATGAATCCAGGTATGATGAATATTATCATGATCGTTGCGATGTTTGCGATTTTCTATTTCTTATTAATTCGCCCGCAACAAAAGCGTCAAAAGGCAGTAGCTCAAATGCAAAGTGAATTGAGAAAAGGTGATGCTATCGTAACAATCGGTGGCTTACATGGTACAATTGAGTCAGTAGATGACACTAAGATTGTTGTTAAATCTGGTGGTTCACATTTAACATTTGATCGCAATGCAATTCGTGAAGTTGTGAAAAATTAACAAGTAGAAGCCCTGCATTTGCAGGGCTTTTTTTAATTGGTACGTTTCGTCATGTTAACGCCAAATATGCCCCCAAGTGTACTTGCCCCCATTAGTCCAAGTTGATAGAGAAGTTGTGAATTGGATAAAGCGTGAGAAAAACCTAAGTAGTTAACAAGAAAAACAAGAATCGTAAAGGTAAGTCCGGTTGTGAATCCGACGAACCAGCCTTTTCCTTGCGCTTTTTTTCCAGCGATAAATCCGGATATAAGCATAGAAAGAAGAGCGAGTATGAAAAGGGCTATAGCTAATGTACTTTCATTGATATTTGTGAATTTTAATAAAAGAGCAATCACCATACTTGTAATAGAGGCGAGTAGTAATAAAGTGATAATACCAAAGCCAATTGCTATAGATAATTTTTTCGTTCCATCCATTATGCATTCCCCCCTTTTAATACAAGCATATTTCCATTTTAGATAAGTTAGACTAGTTTCTTTTTTGCTGGTTAAACTACGTCATAGAAGAAAAGTACAGAAAGGGGATTAAAGATGGAGCTATGGGGAATTGCTTTTCGAACAGTTCTATTGTATTTCGTTATGGTACTTATTTTTCGTGTTATGGGAAAACGTGAAATTGGTGAACTGAGTATTTTGGATTTGGTTGTTTTCATTATGTTAGGTGAACTTGCTGTATTAGGAATTATAGATGTTGATCGTCCTGTATGGGATCAAATTATTCCTATGGTAGTAATTGTGATTATTCAAATGGTGTTAGCGTACGCTTCTCTGAAAAGTGGAAAGATCCGTCATTTAATAGATGGCGAACCAGCTATTATTGTTCGGAGAGGTAAAATTGATGAAAAACAAATGAGAAAGCAACGTTATAATATAGATGATTTATTAATGCAATTAAGAGAAGAAGGTATTGGTGATATTCGTGACGTCGAATATGCTATTTTGGAAGCTTCAGGGAAATTATCTGTATTTCATAAACAAAAGAGTAAAAATAATAAGAATGATACACCTATTTTTTCATTTCCACTGATTATTGATGGGGAGATACAACAATCACATTTGCATATGATTGAACAGTCAGAAGGGTGGCTTGTGGGGAAATTAAAAAAGATAGGATACAAAGATATAACAGGAATTTCGTATTGTAGCTTTCAAAATGGGGAATTTTTTGTGGATTTAAAAGATAAATAAGAAGCTTGCCGTTTTAAAATGGCAAGCTTTTAATCTGCATGGTTATTTCAAAAATAATAGTTTTCGGAGTAATGGAAGACGCTGTAGCTCATGTTTACGAATGAGTTTGAAAATGAGAAGAAACAGTGTATAAAGTATAGTGGTTAACGTAATCTCCCATAATGTTTGTATAGCAAGTGAATGTGAAAAAATAATATATTTATGAAGATAGAATCCAAAAGCTCCTGCAATGATTATCGTGATGCCTCCATATATATAATCCTTTATGTAAATAGTGAAGGTGATTTTTTTCAGGACTGTTGCGTAGTGAAGGAATGTCACGGTCACAATGTTAGCAGCAATCGCAAGTGCTACCCCCATCATTTGAAATTCAGGACGTGAAGCGAGTAAGAAAATAACGAGTAACTTTACAATAGCTCCAATAAATGTATTCATCATCGCGGCACGTGCTAAATTTAAAGCTTGTAAAACAGATGTAAGGGGACTTTGAAAGTAGTGAAATAAAAAACAAGGCGCAAGTAATTGAATGAATGCAGTTGCACTATCTGAACCGTACATGAGAGTTAAAACAGGTGAAGCAAATACATAAAGAATAACGACTGACCAGCCTCCTGTAATGAGAGAAATACGAAGTGCCTGTTGCAGACGATGTTCTACTAATCGATATTGTTTTTTTGCCATTGCTTCACTAATAGAGGGTACGAGTGCCGTAGAAAGAGCGTATGTAATAAAAGCAGGCAGTGATAAAAGTGGAAACGCATAGCCATTTAATATACCGTATTGCTGCGTGGCGACTGAAGCTGCTACACCAGCAATGGCTAGGCTTTGCATAACGACAATTGGTTCGAAAAAATAAGAGACCGATCCAATTAAGCGACTCCCTGTAGTTGGAAGTGCAATTTCCATAAGCGAATGAAATGTATTTTTACTTTGCTTGACTGTACTAACAAAACCAGAACGTATTGAAAGGTGCTTTTCACGCTGGAATAAAGTGAGTAAAAATAATAAAGAGGCTACCTCACCAAGAACAGCTGATAACATTGCGCCTGCCGCAGCGTATTCAACACCATAAGGTAAAAACAATCGAATACATACGGCGATAATAGTAATCCGGACTACTTGTTCTAACACTTGTGCATATGCACTAGGTTTCATATTTTGTTTTCCTTGGAAATAACCGCGCAAAACAGATGAAACTGCAATGACAGGAACGACAGGTAAAATGGCCATCAGCGGATAGTAGGTTCTTTTATCCGTTAATAAAGTTTCAGCTAAAATAGGAGTTAGAAGCATGATTGCGATTGTTAAGATAATACTAATAACGGATGTAACGGCTAAAGATACTGTTAATATATTCTTTACTTTTTGTTTATCGTTTACTGCTTCCGCCTCTGCAACGAATTTTGCAATAGCAACAGGAAGTCCGATTTGTGTTAATGTAATTGCTAAAATAAAAGTGGGGACAGCCATCATATAAAGACCGACGCCTTCTTCTCCTAAAATACGTGCCATTACAATTCGGTTTATGAACCCGAGAATTTTTGTAATAAAACCAGCTAGCATTAAAATAAATGCACCTCGTAAAAAGCTTTGTCTCGTCATGGTTTTCTCCTACCTTCTCAAAATCAATGGAATGATTTACAATAATTTATATGCACGTGTGAGACAAGAATGACAAGCATTTAAGAGGAATCGCTTATGGAGTAAAACTTTTATGGGAAAGAGCAGGGCGATGAAACTCTTAAAGGCAGTTATTGCTGTCCATTAGAGCGGGATGAAAAACGACTTTTCGTGCTGAACTAAAAAGGAGATGTGATAGTATGATTGAAAAGGAAGATTTGGTAGAAGCTTACCGCGGACAGTTGCAAGTCGTTTTAGAAAGCAAATTAGAAGAATTTCAAATGATTGGCTATGACAGGGTGACGACTGAGGATATTTGGAAATGTTTAAAAAGTAAAAAGTGGAAAAAGCTAGATAGTGAAGTTAGATTGTATGAACTTGTGAATGATGTGCTAACATTAACAGCAAATGAGTATATGACATATTTAACGGTAGAAGCGTATCAAGCGCCACTTTGGTCATTTGAAGAATATGAAAATAAATAACCGGCTGTAATTGGTTTGTTCTTCCTTTTGCAGTATAATGATAGGTATTGATAAAGAGGAATGTATATGTCAGAGATTTTAAGTAAAGGAGGTAGGAAGCAGAAGTTATAATAATTTGTATCAGATATAGGTTGCGGCCCAGCGTCTAAGACGTAGAATTTGGGTTTTCCCTATATGGCTAGTAGCGTACTAGTAAAAAGTTAAAAACTCACAGAAAGGAAGCCTACTAACTAGACAAACGAATAAGCATAATGGAATGCCTGTGGATAAACAGAAATGATTAATACAGGAATTTGTCTAGCGTAAATGAATGATATGATTTATTTATGGGTTTAGTAGCAGAAAGAAGGTACATATGGCAAAGCGCAGTACGAGAATCGTCGCCTTTTTTCTCATCGTTTTATTAATCGGTGGAATTATTGGTGCGACGGGAAAAAACATAACAAAAGGAATTAGTCTTGGACTGGACCTTCGTGGTGGTTTTGAAATTTTATACGAAGTAAAGCCAGCGAAAAAGGGTGATAAAATTGATCGAGACGCACTTGTAAGTACAGTAGGTGCTCTTGAGAATCGTGTGAATGTTCTTGGTGTAAGTGAACCAAACATTCAAATTGAAGGGGAAGATCGAATTCGTGTACAGCTTGCTGGCGTACAAGATCAGCAGAAAGCACGTGAAATTTTATCTACGCAAGCGAAATTAACATTCCGTGATGTGAATGACAACCTTCTCATGGACGGAACGGATTTAAAAGGCGGGGGAGCGAAGCAAACATTTGATGAACAAGGCCGGCCAAGTGTTGGGCTTACATTGAAGAGTGCTGATAAATTCCGCGAAGTAACTGAAAAAATATCAAAAATGCCACCGCCAACGAACTTAATGGTGATTTGGCTTGATTTTGAAGAAGGTAAAGATTCTTATAAAGCAGAAGCAGCAAAACCAAATCCGAAATATTTATCAGCAGCAACAGTAAGCCAAGTGTTTAATCAAGCTGAAGTTTCTATCGTAGGTGGAAACTTTACGGTTGAAAGTGCAAAACAGCTTTCAGATTTATTAAATGCGGGTGCACTTCCTGTTGATCTAAAAGAAATGTATTCAACATCTGTCGGAGCAAAATTTGGTGAGCAAGCATTACAGCAAACGATTTTCGCTAGTGTGATCGGGATTGCTATTATTTTCTTGTTCATGCTTGTTTTCTACCGTTTACCAGGTTTAGTAGCGGTCATTATGTTAGGATTATATATTTTCATTACATTGCTTGTCTTTAACTGGATGCATGCAGTCCTGACTCTGCCAGGTATAGCGGCGCTAGTGCTCGGGGTTGGTATAGCGGTTGACGCGAATATTATTACGTATGAGCGACTGAAGGAAGAATTGCGAATTGGTAAATCGATGATGTCAGCATATCGTGCTGGTAACCATCGTTCGTTAGCGACAATTTTAGATGCCAACGTTACGACAATTGCAGCAGCTGGTGTATTATTCGTTTACGGTAATAGTTCTGTAAAAGGATTTGCGACAAGTTTAATTGTGAGTATTTTAGTTGGTTTCATTACGAACGTATTCGGTACTCGTTTCCTACTAGGATTATTGGTGAAAAGCCGTTATTTCGATAAGAAAATATCTTATTTTGGTGTGAAACAGAAAGAAATTATTCCATTGTCAAAAGGAGTAGAACATGCACCAACGAGATTTGATCGTATTAACTTTGTAAATATCGGTCATAAATTCTTCTTGTTCTCAATTGTAGTTGTTATTGCAGGTGCAATTATACTACCAATTTTCAAAATGAATCTTGGAATTGACTTTGCGAGTGGTACACGTATGGACTTGCAGTCAAAACAAGCGATTAGTGTAGATCAAGTTCAAAAAGATTTACATGAGTTAAAAATTGATGTGAAAAAAGAGGACATTGTACCAA
>Ga0209025_1004782_pt1 | contig 11486 bp, 12 predicted proteins | sample AraplaMF_Col_mLB_FD_184256 | JGI IMG/M metagenome (GOLD analysis project Ga0209025, IMG submission 184256) | Arabidopsis root microbial communities from the University of North Carolina, USA - plate scrape MF_Col_mLB (SPAdes) (version 2) | ecosystem: Host-associated > Plants > Roots > Endosphere... | reverse complement strand
TATGCTACCCATTTATCAGGATTCTGGATGGCTACCAATCCTTAAAGGTTCCTATACCCCTGTAGCCGCTTTTTTTGGAGAGTCTGTCATGATGACAATGTTCGTCTTCTTTATGGACAAACCGGACAAAGCGTCATCACGGGCGATGTGGGGAGTAGGACTGGCCGTTTTCATGGTAACGATCGGAACATTAGCGGTGATTTTAACATTCGGTCCGAATTTGCCTTCAAGATTTTTGTATCCGGTTTACGATTTGAGCCGCTTCATATCCGTCATGGAATTCATTCAAAATGTGGATATTCTGATTGTTATTATTTGGTTTTTTAGTATTTTTGTTAAGCTGGCGTTATATATGTTTCTCGCATGTTATGGAACAGCACAAATGTTACACCTAAAGGATTGGCGAAAAGTAGCTTGGTTTCTTGCTCCTATTTCGTTTATCATGGCTGTGTCGATTAAAAATATCCAGGTATTTACCCATTATTATTACATGTTTTTCGTAATTCCAATTGCATTTCCCGTCTATGAGTTAGGGATTCCCTTGCTGTTGTTGGTGGTTAGCAAGATCCGAAGAAAATTTACTTAGCTCAATTGGTAGCTTGATTAAATGTAATGGTGAAAGGGTTTATTAAATGTTAAATGATATTCTAATTTTTTTCAGATGGTAGTATGATCAGAGGTTTAATAAGTCTTTTTTTCTATTTCATTGTTCTCTATTTCGGTTTGCAAAAGAAAGTATGGGCTGTATTTCAGGAGCCAAGGCCGGTTACGTTATCCGCTGTCGTCTTAAAACCATCAAGGACTTGGATTGAAGGAACGCAATGCGCATCAGTCCATTTTGCGCTTTTCTCAAATCCGCTATGTGAAGTTCACTTTGTGGGTGCGGAAAACTTCATTCAATGTTCGGAGTTTACTTAAGCATATTTTTGTTCGATATGAACAGAAGTATGCTCTTGTTTTATGAATAAAATACTAATTAAGGTTTATCAAATGAAAAATAATATTACCATAATTGGGGAAAAAATAAAATCAATAAGAAAATTAACACAAATTCAATTCGCGCAAAGCTTGGAAATATCACAAGGTACACTTAGTGAGATGGAATCTGGAAAAGCCAAACCATCTTTAGATGTCTTGGTTTTGTTGGCTGATAAATATAAGGTCGATATGAATTGGTTAATAATAAATCAGAGTGTTCAACTTCACATCGGCCTGCAAAACGATGAACTAGCGTTACTTGATAATTATAGAAATCTCGAGGAGATTGCAAAAGAAGAATTGTTGGATTTTTCAAGACTAAAATTACAACGATACCGAAAGACAACGATTCCCACTGAATAAGATATACCCTATCGAATCATTTAAAGATTGGCTCAAATGAATCGGTAGGGTTTTTAATCTATGGGATATTTTACTTTGGTTTATACCCTAATGCTTGGGACAATTCAAAAGTTTTTAGTTTTAGAGTATTTATGAAGTCTGATCCTTCAGATGAGTCAAGTACTCCTACCATAGACACAACGGTTAAAGCGGCTGAAATATCGCCATTCACATCAAATACTGGACAACTTACTGCAGTGATTCCTGGTAAAACTGTCCCCGTTGTTACAGAGAATCCCCTATATTTAATCTCTTGTAATTCCTCAAAAAATAAGGCAGAGTTCTTTCCAGCTTCTTTTAATTCTTTTTGTATTAATTGTTTTGTTCTTTCCTTTGGTAAATAAGCCGCAAATAACTTACCAGGTGCACTTTCGGTCACACTTACCTGTGAACCGGCCTTGATACCTAAATTGACAGCACGATTGCTTGCTTCCCATCTTAGAAAGAAAGGGCCATTTTCCCCCCAAATCGCTAGGGCTACGGTTTCATTTAGGAATTCTTTTAAATTTATCAGATAGGGAAGACAAATGTCTTGAATATCAAGTTGTTCTGACGCTTTAAGACCGAGAAGTATCAAATCCATGCCCAAACAATATTTTAAATCCGATCTTTTATGGAGAAAACCACTGCGGGTAAAACTGGTAAGATAACGATGAAGTTTACCTTTCGGAATGTTACACAAAACGGATATTTCCGTAACAGTAAGGGGACGTCCCTCTTCCGCTATTCTTTTAAGAATATCCAATCCTAACTCAAGGGACTGGATACCATGTCCTTTTGCTTCAATCATTGTTATTAAATCATACCTTTCCTGTTCTATATCTTTAGATTAACACTCATCCTTCACACACTTCAATAATGAGAAATTTACTTTTTAAACAGGCTTTCGAAAGGAAGAAAAAACAGATTGGAAGAACGCTTCGTCGTGATCAGTTTTTATGTGTTAATTACAGTAAAATTTATTGGATGGACGAGTTAAATTTTTTGTTTTTCTGTTCGTGGTGAGGTTTATGAGCTAATTTGTGGCCTTTGCCTGTTAGATGCTTACCAAGGCATAAACACAATAAAAGCAAACTTAAAATGAACGATGCTAAGAAAAAGTCATGATAAGTCATAGATAAAGCAATGGATTGTTTTTCTTGTTCATTTTGAATCGTTTTTGTCAGAACGATCATTTTAAGATTGGAAGCAGAATCCTCTTTTAAAACCCAACCGATGAATACAGTTAATGCAATATATAAGGAATATCTAATAAACTGAACAACTGTCATTCTCTTTACTAAATCGGGCAATGCCCCCCCTAAAGCTGCACCCATAAGTCCAGATCCCGTGGTTATACCGATCCCAGCGGTCAAAAGAGTTAAATCCAAGGCCATCAACATGAACGAATAGGGCTCCTTTAAGTAAAACCATTGAAGGCTGACTGTTGCTATTGCAAGAGAGCCAATCATACCAAGTAGTCCGGGACCTAATTTGTCGTATAGTAAGGTGCAGAGCAACGCAGCCGCGATTACACCAATAAATTGGCACATATACAATAATAACAGCTGTTTTGTAGGGATACCGTATACATTTTGAAGTAGTCCCTGTAATGCTAATAACGTACCGGCCATCACGGTATTGCTTGTAATGGTAATCAGCATTCCTAACAGGGGTTTTGGATGCATAATCAAATGGAAATCTACAAGAGGATTTTTCGCCTTAAATTCAACGATGAATAAAACAATTAAAGTTAGAAAGATTCCCCCAATTGTGAACCAAACATTAAATGGTGAACCAACCCATTCTTGAAGGTGATTGAATGCGGCTAAGGTTGAAACAGAGATAATTATCATAACGGTTATACCTAGTATATCCATTGATCGATGATGACTCTCCGGATGATGGGGATGTTCATCTTGTAAAAAAAGACGGCATAACATCATCCCAGTTAAGGAAATTACCCCAGCTATATAAAATAACCATCTCCATTGTTTAATCATGATTGCAACATTCCCTAGAAACATCCCCATTATCACAGAACCAAAAAATCCACCCAAAAGTATAGTGAATGCCAAATTTCGTTTATCGATTGGGAAAGAAAGGACAAGCATTGGAATCATGATCATAAGCATGACTCCTGTAGCAATACCTTGCACAAAACGTCCAACTGATAACCATTGCATATCCGTGGCGCTTGCCGCCAATAATGCCCCTAAAATAAAAAGGGTCATTGAGATTTGATAAGTTAAACGAACTCCAAGTTTATGTTTTAGTAAAGGACCTAGTGGAATAAATAAAGCAAATGCTATAGAGCCGATGATAAGTGGACTAAACAAAGAGCTTGTCTCTAGACCAAAATTTTTTTGAATAAGGCTTTGGATTGATGTGAGGGCACCATTTAGGATGAATCCTGGTCCAATAGCTAAAATAGCCAACAAAGATATTTTCCAATGTTTTTGCAATTTCATGTCTGAATGAGTTCCCTTTCTAAACTGTACTAAATTTGGGGGGTTATATTAATTTCTTTATAAATCCTATAATTTGTTTATCATTAGTAAACTTAGTTTATTAATAGTTTACAACTTTTTTGTCCGGGTGTATATAAAAAAAGTGATGTAAAACATATTGGAATTTATTACGGGAGGAATTTCGAAATGAAAATTAAGGCGGCAGTTGCTCAAAGTGTTGGAGAAGAATTGAAAATAGAAGAAGTAGAACTTATGGACCCTAAAGATGATGAGGTTCTCATTAAAATTGTAGCTTCTGGAATTTGTCATACTGACGCTACTTGTTAGCCCCTAGTTTAGTCACATGAGCGATGCTAGGTAAGGAGGGGTTCGATTCCCCTCGCCTCCACCATGTAAATCCACAACCTCACGCGGTTGTTGTTTTGCTTTTCGATGAGAGGCAGCTCCTTTATATGTACTCACTCTAAGAATAGTTTCTTTGCAACCTTACCGACCCCGCTTGTAGATGGCTGCGAACGAATTATCAATCAACTGGAGAAAGGTATTGTCCCATGGCGTAGACCGTGGAAGATCGGTACGGCGGTGAATTGAAAGACACAAAAATCATACAGGGGAATTAATACGCTTCTATTGGAACCGGGAGAATATGCAAGTTTTAAACAAGTGACTGAAGCAGGTGGAAAGGTGAAAAAAGGTGAGAAAGGCCATATCGTAGTGTTTTGGACATGGTTGGAGAACGAAGATGACAATGGCGAAATGACAAAAATCCCATATTTACGGTACTATACGGTGTTTGAGGTGAGTAAACAATGTGAAGGTTACAAAGTAAACGAAAGGAGCAGAGCTTTGAACATGATCCGATTGAGGAAGCAGAGCGGGTTTGCGATGGCTATAAGAATGCGCCGGTAGTACGATTTACATCGGGTCGTGCATTTTATGTTCCTACACAGGATTATATTAGCGTTCCACCAATATGTGATTATGAGAAGCCTGAAGAATATTATTCAACCTTATTTCATGAGCATATGCACAGCACAGGCCATAGCAATCGTTTAAACCGCCAAGGGATTACCGAAATTGCTGCATTTGGCAGTGAAACCTACAGTAAAGAGGAATTGGTTGCCGAGATCGGCGCGGCGATGCTGTGTAGTCTTGCGGGAATTGATAACAGCACGATTGATAATAGTGTGGCTTATATTGGAGGTTGGTTACGCAAACTGAAATCGGATAATAAAGTAATCGTTCAAGCAGCGGGGCAAGCGCAGAAGGGGGTTGATTATATTCTAGGTGTAAAGTTTGTTGAAGGGGCAGAGTGACAACGAAGAAAAAACGCGACCCTCGGCCGGGGACACCTCCCCAGCCGAGGGCCGATCTATTAAGAAAATGACTTATTCGGTCTCAACTGTAGAACTAAAACCTTAAAATCCAAACAAAGTTAATCATGAAATCCCCTCTAAAGATTTGATCTGATCCCCTGATTCAAGTAAGATGATGCTAACGAGGCTTACTTGCACGGCTACAATACTGACATTAGAATAGAGAACCAACAGAAGGGCGATCATTATTCACAGTCGTCCTTCTCGTTACATGTTCCTATCCTTTGTAATGAATTTTGATCTCTATCCCTGCATTATTATCTCCGATTCTTTTATATTCCACATGATCAATAAGAGAAGTCAAAAGGTGATTAATCTCCTTCGTTTCCATTTTTGTCGTACCAGTTAATATTTCTTTTAATCTGTTCAATGTATTTTGTAACTTATCTATCTGATCATCCTTGGACACAGCGTCTAATCGCTCCAGTTGTGTCTCCGACTGCTGTCTGTGAGCCTTTAACTGTTTAATCTCTTTTTGTGCTTCTTCCTCCGTGTATACTTCTGCAAGAAAGCCTTGTTGAACCTTTTTGATCTGTTGATCAATCTTCTTGACCGCAGATGTCAAGATAGCTTTCTCATCAGCAGGATTGGAATCGTCCATCTTCATACTGGCCTTTACATCCTCAAGATATTGTTCCAACTTATCAACGTATTGAGAGAAACTCGCGTAGAATACTTTTTCGAATAGCTCCAACCTAACACCTTTATTTGCACAGACTGTATACGTTCCATCATTCGCGTATATTCTTGTTTGACAAGATGTTATTCTGAGTTCCTTACCTTTTCGTTTTTGGAAGCTGTGAGTTCTATTACAGAGAGCACATTTAATTAGACCAGTGAAGTTGACTTTTCCAATCCGCGATGATGGTGCCTTGGTCAATCGACTTTCTCTAATATCCCTTGCTGTTTCCCAAACTTCTATGGACACTATAGGCTCATGTGCGTTCTCAATGACGATTTGTTCAGTAGCCTCGGTCTTAAACTGTCTTGGAGCGCCTGATGGCTTTTTGCTCGTCTTTGAAACTTTGGTTTTTCCGAAAACGACTGTTCCTTTATAAACTGGATTAGCCAATACGACCGATATTCTCGCCTTGTTCCAGCTTGAACCGCTTGGGGTCAATACACCCTCTAATTCAAATATTCTTTCAATATCTGTTGAAGTTTTCCCTGACAGGTAAAGAGCGAATATCCGTTGAATAATTGGTGCATGTTCGTTATGATGTAGCTTCTTGGTTTTGTGATCGTAGTTGTAACCTACAGGAGTTTTACCACCTACCCAGTTTCCCTCTTTGGCTGATTGTCGCTTACCTCGTACTAGCCTTTTCTTGATGTTTAAATATTCCTGCTTTGCTACAACGGACATCATATCGGACATCATATCATCTTCTTGAGTGCTGTAGTCATATACTTTGGATGTTGTGACTACTTGTACGCCATAGTTGGTAAGGATTTCTTTAATCTGACCAAAACCACCTGTATTTCTGCTTAACCTGTCTTGGTCTGTAATGACAATAGCGTCATATTCGTATGTCTGCACCTTGGCAAGCATTTTATTAAGTTCGGGTCTATTAATGTCTTGAGAAGAACCCACCTCAGAGAACACTTCGAATGTCCAATCGTTCTTTACGCACATTTCAATAAGAATGCTAAGCTGTCTTTGTAACATTTCATCCGTTTCATCAGGTCTACTTTTGCGACTGTATACTGCCACTTTCTTAATCCTGCTCAAGCGAATCACCCTTTAGTAAATGAACTTATAATGTAATTTTATCATAGTTGCATTATGGTGTCGATCTATAAGCTAACCAAAGATGCGACAGTAGAGATGATGAAGGAGGCAGGGCTTTCAGAGATGTATGCGCAGCATGACCGTGCGTTATTCTACAGCAATTCGTCAGGCGTTCCATTCACAGCAGCCTACATCCAAGCAAAAGGAGATCCGCTTGCAGACCTCTACGAAGACATCGCAGCGGAAGAGAAAGCACGTGCGACCTATCAATGGCTTATTGATCTAACGGATGATGTCGATCTGCAGGATAGCTTGAAATTTCTTCGAGAGCGCGAGATCATCCATTCCCTTCGCTTCCGCGAAGCGGTTGAGATTATTAAAGCAGATTGGAACACGAAACGGGTATTTTAAGATAAAACATTTGTAAAAAAATACCTCTAGTCAAGCCGTATAACTTATGATAAAGTAAATAACTGTCCGGTAAATACGGAATTGATATGAAGGCCCGTTGGTCAAGGGGTTAAGACACCTCCCTTTCACGGAGGTAACAGGGGTTCGAATCCCCTACGGGTCACCATTTTTTACAACATGCGGACGTGGCTCAGCGGTAGAGCATCGCCTTGCCAAGGCGAGGGTCGCGGGTTCGATTCCCGTCGTCCGCTCCATAACTTCATAAGCCGGTGTGGCGGAATTGGCAGACGCGCGCGACTCAAAATCGTGAGGGAAACCGTGGGGGTTCGAGTCCCTTCACCGGCATTGTAACGAAGAGTTCATCAGGATATCCTGATGAACTCTTTTCGTTTTTATTTTTAAGGCATTCGTTCATGTCTTGCGCTCTTCGGCAGACACCATTCCTACGAAAATATATTAGTAAGCAATACCCACACGTGATTTTATATAGTCATTACTATTTATTTGCTGATATGTAAATTCGGCTGTGTCCGGTACTGAAATTTGAACGCCACCCTCTGGCAAAAAATCACGTTCAACGCGGTATTTCCCCACATATTCTCCATCAGGTAAATATGTAGGACAGACAATTGTCCAATCGTATGTCGATCGTCTGAGGAGATCATACATTTTATGATGTTCTTGGGCTGCACGAGTGGAGTTGCGTTTAGACTCGCTCGACTGATAACGCAGTAAATGAGGGGAGGTACGGCTTTGCAGGATACCAGCAGTTCCTACCGTAATGATTCGTTTTATCCCCTCGTGTTCCATTGCTTCCATAATGAGCGGCATACTTTCTGATAACGTATTTGTACCATCTGTATTCAGTGCACTAATGACCACGTCAGTTCCTGAAATGGCGTTAAGGATATCGTACTTATTTAATACGTCACCTTGAATAATAGTTAAATTTCCATTTTTAACTTGAAGCTTCTCTGGCATGCGAACTAGCGCTTTAACATGGTGGTTGTCATGAAGAGCATGAGAGACGATATGGCCTCCCACTCGCCCCGTTGGTCCCAAAATTAAAATGTTCATAGAATACCTCCCTAATACTGTCAGGAAAATCGTGTTTTAAACGCCGCCAACAGCGCATTTCCCATTACAATTACCCCATTTTACAGCGAAGTCGCGCATGAGGGAAGTACAAGATCACAAACTCATTCCTGAAAGTTATGGATTGCACAAACACCATTAGTTTGGATATATAAACTCACTCCAATGATTGATATACTAGCGAAACACGTTAACAGTATAGGAGTGGTTAAGAATGAATGGGGTTCGTTACAAAATAAGAGAAGTATTGGACCAAGACAGAATAGAAGCTTTCCTCCGTAAAGCAAGAGTTGGACATCTTGGTATGGTTGATGGTCAACTACCATACGTTGTTCCGCTCAATTTTGTGTGGACAAACGGAAAGCTTTATTTCCATGGAGCTACGGGTGGGAGACGCAATCAGGTCATGAGTGCGAACCCTGAGGTCTGTCTAACGGTTTGCGAAGAGTATGGAACCATTACCGATCCGGTGCCAGCCAAGACGGACACTGCGTATATGAGTGTAATGATTTTCGGCAAGGCAGAGCCCATCGTCGACCTGGACGAAGCTACGCATGTGTTGCAAGAAATGATGAATAAGTATGTACCCAGTTACTATAACCGTCCATTATCCAAGCAGCACGTAGACAAATACAGATCTGCTGTATTCGGTGGGCCAGTTCAAGTGTACCGCATTGATCCCTACCATATCACGGCAAAGGAAAATCCAATCGAAGAACAAAAAATGTACAAACCTGAAAAAATAACTTAATGGAAAAAAGAGGGGAGAACATGGGCCATCTCGTAGAAGAAAATCTCGAAACCGTAAAGCAGCAGATGAAATTAGCCTGTGAAGCTTCAGGGCGCAAGATAGAAGATGTGAAATTGTTGTTGGCGACAAAAACCGTTCCGCTTGAGAAATTACAAATTGCCATTCAAGCGGGCGAGGTACTATTTGGAGAGAACAAAGCACAAGAGCTTCGGGACAAATTTCCGCTTATGCAGCAGCACAACCAAGTGGAATGGCATTTTATCGGCCATCTGCAAACGAATAAAGTGAAGGACGTTGTCAAATATGTTACGCTCATTCATTCGGTAGATCGTCTTAAATTGGGGCAGGCGTTGCATCATCAGCTCGTCAAAGAGAACAAGACCATGGATATTTTGGTGCAAATCAATACGTCCTACGAGGAAAGTAAATTCGGTGCTTCGCCAGAATCGGCACTGGCGTTGGTAGAACAATTGTCGCAGTTTGATACGTTGAACATCAAAGGATTGATGACGATTGGGAAACTGAGTGCTACGAACGAAGAGACCCGGCAATGCTTCCGATTATTAAAACAAATTCAATTGCAAATGATGGAGGCGAAATTTCCGCGTGTAGAAATGGATATTCTTTCGATGGGCATGTCCGGGGATTTCAAGGTGGCCATCGAAGAAGGTGCTACCATCATAAGAGTGGGGACAAGTGTATTTGGTCAACGTTATTTGCCGGACGGGTATTACTGGAATGAACACGCCCGGCAGGATGATTAGGGGAGAGGCGGGGATGCTTGTGTTATAAAAGCATCTCCGCAAGACGATAAATGCCTTCTTTAATTGCTGCCTCATCTACTTTCGCAAAGCCCAGTACCCATCCTTTTCGATTGCTTTCCAAACAATACATACTGAGTGGATAGACACGGATTCCTTGTTCAAGCGCTTGGATTGTCACAGCTTCTTCGTCAAACGAGTCTTCCGCTTCAAGAAGCATATGCAATCCCGTCTCTACACCGCTGAGTGTGAAGCGTTCACCTAGACCGGTCGAAAGGATGGCCTTCGTCATGGCTTCGTGCCTGCGGCGATATACATTTCTGACTCTTCTCATATGGCGCATGAAATGACCGTGTTCGATAAAATGAGCAAGCGTTAATTGCTCCATAATTGGAAGATGGCGATAAGTTAACTCATGGACTTGAGCAAGCTGACGAATGGCCTCTGTTGGGCCAATGATGGCCGATATACGAATACCAGGAGCAACCATTTTGGAAAAACTCATCATATACAACGTATTCTGAGGTTGCTGGCTGAACAAAGTTGGGAGCGGATCGCCGCGATATCGAAACTCGCTATCATAGTCGTCCTCAACAATCCAGAATTGATTTTGAGCGGCCATGTGCAGTAGTTGCTGTCTACGGGGTTCCGACATGATCACGCCAACTGCGCACTGGTGCGAAGGCGTAACAAAGGCTAGTTTGGATTGTGGATGAAGATGCTCTACTTGGAGTCCGTATTCATCGACAGGGACGGGAACAACATTCATCCGCCGATACTTCATCGCCATCCAGGCCGCGGGGAAACCGGGATCTTCAATAGACACCGTATCTCCTTCAGTTAAAAGGGCTTGGGCGATCAAATCTATGCTATGCTGTGCGCCTGAAGTTAATATAATTTGATCGATATGCACGTGAATGCCTCGCTCAAGAGACAAATAACGCTGAATCTGTTCCCGCAGCGGTACAAAACCGTAGGCATTGCCGTAAGCCCAACTGGCCAGGTCTGTTTCTGCAGAAGCGTGCAGAAACGATTGTTTCCAATTTTTTTGGAAAGATGCATCCAAATAAGGTTCGTGCGGACTAAAATCGATTTCCACGTTTCGGTAATCTTTGCCTCTTAACCAGCTATGCAAATGACCAACTGCAGCGTTTAATAAGGGTAACTCGGGGGTGACTGGTCCTCGAGGGTTATCATTCTTCGTAAAATTAGATATGCATGTCCAATCGCTTACCCTTGTTCCGCCGCGCCGAGATGTAACGGTGTAACCGCGACTAAATAATTCCTCATAAACAATCTGTATGGTTGAGCGAGAGACACCGACCAATGGAGCGAGTTCGCGAGACGGCAGCAGCAATTCGCCCGGAGGCCATTTTCCGGTTGAAATATTATGAATTGCTTGGTCCAGCAATTGTTGCCATATTGGGCGGTCGTCGTCACGGTTAACTTTTAGCATTCGTTGCACCCCCATGTACGTTTTAAAATATGGATTGTTCAAATTATTGTTTTATGAGTATTAGGATCATTCCAATA
>Ga0209025_1004781_pt1 | contig 11491 bp, 10 predicted proteins | sample AraplaMF_Col_mLB_FD_184256 | JGI IMG/M metagenome (GOLD analysis project Ga0209025, IMG submission 184256) | Arabidopsis root microbial communities from the University of North Carolina, USA - plate scrape MF_Col_mLB (SPAdes) (version 2) | ecosystem: Host-associated > Plants > Roots > Endosphere... | reverse complement strand
ATTATCACAGCTTTTTTTCAAAAAATGAAACCTGCACAAACACTTTGGGTTACTGCAAGCTTTTGGCACTGGCGAAAGCGTAAACGATTATTGCAGCTAGGCTATAAACGTATTTCTCGAATGAAACATTTTAAATGTGCTCGTTTTGAGCGAAATCATGTAGAAAAATACACAGAGAGTGGGGGCGATGTTCATTCTGTCCATTAAAAGTAAGCGATGGAATATCGCAATGCAGCATTTTTATTTCGTAGAGAAGCCAGCCAGTGTTAGAAAATCAATGAAGGTTGTTGGATATACAAATTCACTTGTACCGAGCCGTAAGCTTGTTAAAAGTGAAACGGTTCATATTCACCTTACAGATAGTGAGTTATCATTGTATCTTGCTCTTTCAGAAAGTAATCGAAAAATTCTTCGTCGTGCACAAAAAGAGTCCTATCAAGTTTTTATTTATAAAGAACCATCAGATGAAAATTTACGAGCCTTTCAACAGTTTTATAATAACTTCGCAAAAAGGAAAAAACTCGAGCTAATTAGTAAGTCTAAAATGGAAGCTATTACGCTCTTGAAAAATAAAGGAGCACTATGGTTGTCTGAGATTCGCAGTATTTGTGGACAAACACTAAGCTATAGACTTGATATTGTATACGCTAAAAAAGCGATGTCCTATTATGTAGCGACTTGTCATTCACAATCGATGCCAGAGCATTTAAAAAGACCAGTTCGTTATGCAAATCGTTTCTTACTATGGCATAATTTATTGCATTTTAAGGAACAAGGCTTTGTTTTATATGATATGGGGAAGCTGACAGATGATCAAAATGTTCGTGCATTTAAGCAAGGCTTCGGTGGACAAGTCGTCGATGTATACTCCGGTTACATTACCCAATCCAAAATACGTGCACTGTTACTGGGCGTGCAAAAATGGAGGAAGTAGTAATTGAAGTAAATCGTGGAGGTCTTGTCATATCATTGGATTTTGAGCTAAATTGGGGTGTCCACGATGTATTTAAGTACGGACAATACAATAAAAATTTATATGGCGTGCGTGAGGCATTGCCTAAAATACTAGAGTTGTTTGAACAATATGGCATTCATGCGACTTGGGCAACAGTAGGGCTATTGTTTGCTGAAACCAAAGCTGAAATGGCTCACTACTTAAGAGGTATTCCATTAAAATATAAAAACATGCGCTACGCAGCACATACACAACTTGCAAAAGTAGGAGAAAATGAGCAAGAGGACCTTTTACATTTCGGCAAATCCTTAATTGAGAAGATTAAAAGTACGCCACATCAAGAAATAGGCAGTCATACATTTTCACACTTTTACTGTTTGGAAAATGGACAAACTGAAGAAAATTTCCGTGCAGATTTACATGCCACTGCAATGATTTGTGAAGAATATACCGGACCGATGAAATCGATTGTATTTCCGCGTAATCAAGTGAATGAAGCATATTTCCCAGCGTGTCAGGAAGTGGGGTTTGTATGTTATCGAGGAAATGAAAAACATCCGTTGTACGATCCTCAAAAATTCACGAAAAAAGGTCGACTATTAGGTGCAAAAAAATGGCTGGATAGCTATGTTAATGTAACGGGAAATCATCTAGTAACGCTAGAAGAGATGCAAAAGGATTCCTTTATTAACATTCGTTCAAGTGCATTTTTAAGACCCTATTTTAGCCCTTTACGATTTTTTGAAGGCTTAAAAGTCAAACGTATAAAAGAAGGAATGCATGAAGCTGCAAGGTCTAAAGCTTTTTATCATTTATGGTGGCACCCACATAATTTTGGCAAGAACATTGAAAAGAATTTAGCCATGCTTGAGGAGCTTTTACAGTATTATCAGGAATTGCATAATCAATATGACTTTCAAAGCTATACGATGCACGAGGTCGCAGAGCTTTGCCGAACTTTATCCCGCAAAAGCCCGATTGGTGAAGACTAATAATCGGTGGGGTGAAAACCATAAGGTAGCAAACTAGAAAATTACTTAGTTTGCTACTTTTTATGTTATAGGGGTAAGTGGGGTGTGGGGGGATTTCGAAATTAAAAGGGGAAATACCAAAATTTCACGAAATTGTGTGTACTAATGGTACTATTAATATCAAAGGTAATTCTCTAGGTATTTTTAAAGGGACGATAAATAAATGCAGGGCAATTGACTTTAATTTGGCTAATTGGGCGCTCCTGAGAAAGCGCCCAGCCGGAACGGAGATCAACCCTACGATAAGATATAGAAAAATAGCATGAAGGTGGTAGGTTAAATGTTTATTCAACCAGAATGGCAGTATAAGCAAGAAAATGGTTCAGCTATGCATCAATGGATTAAGCAAAAAGAAAATCCACTTCCAAACGATGTAGATATTATTTTGTACGGTGCATTATTATCGTATTCTAGTAAACCCTCACAAAAAGCGTTGTATCCAACAGCATTTCGAAAGGCTTGGCCAGTCTTTCAATCTTATAATTTAGATGAGCAAGTAGATTTACGCTCGTTGGCAGTTGTTGATGTAGGTGATGTGGCCATCCACGAGACAGATAGAATGCTTTCAGAGTCAGCTATAGAAGCTGCGGCAGAAAACTTAAGCACTGCATATTCTAAAAGTTTCACGTGTCTGATAGGTGGAGATCATGCGATTACAGCTTGTTCTCTAAGAGGAATAAAGAATGCTTTTCCAAAGGATCGAATAGGGATTATTCAAATTGATACGCATTTGGATGCCCGGAATCAGGAGGAAATAGGCTTAGCTATGGATTCTCCAATACAGCAGCTCATTGCAGCAGGCGTTGTAGAGGGAAAACATGTTTATAATGTCGGGTTACACGGCTTTTTTAATTCACCAGAAATGATTCACTACGCGAAAGAACAAGGAATACATATGATTACGTTAAAGCAAATGCGTCGTGATGGCATACAATTAACAATTCGCGAAATGCTTCGTCAGCTTATGTATGAGGTGGATCGTATTTATGTATCAGTAGATTTGGATGCACTAGATATTATATTCGCCCCAGATGTACCAGCAGCAACACCAGGTGGATTAACGGCTTATGAATTATTTGATATTCTAAAGCTCATTGGAGAAAATGAAGGGGTCCGCCATATTGACTTTGTTTACGCTGATCCAAAGGAGGGGGACCTACGCCCTGAAACAGTAAAGATGGGCGTGACGGCATTTTTGCAATGGTTAACAGGTATTCGATTGGATTACCGCAATCGTGTTTCAAAGAAAGGTAACGCTATGATTAAGTAGTAATTAAATAAGTCGTGGAAAAAGCCTTGTAGATATTTACAATGAAGTTTGATGATATTTTGCTATAATAGAACAATGCAAAATATATTATGAATGAATACATCATTGTATTGTTATAGAGAGGATTATTTATCATGACAACAAAACCAAAACTTTTAATTGTTGATGGAATGGCGCTATTATTCCGCTCATTTTTTGCTTCGGCTGCGATGGGGCATTATATTCGCCTTGCGGATGGGACACCGACTAATGGTGCCCAAGGATTCGTACGTCATGTATTGTCTGCACAATCTATTATGAAACCGACCCATCTTGCTGTTTGCTGGGACATGGGTTCACATACATTCCGCAACGAATTATATGATGGCTATAAGGCTAATCGTCCAGCACCACCAGAGGAAATGCTACCGCAATTTGATATGGCGAAAAATTTATCTCAACAAATCGGCTGGCAAAATTTCGGAGTTAAAGGGATGGAGGCAGATGATTTAATTGGCTCAATGATTACAAAATTTCAGGATGAGGCTGACATTACGGTAATTAGTGGAGATAAGGATTTACTGCAACTTTTAAGACCATCAACGGAAATTGCTTTTACGAAAAAAGGCTACACAGAGTATGACGTTTATACGCATACACGCTTTAATGATGAATATGGCATTGAACCTATCCAATTTGCACAGGTCAAAGCTTTTATGGGGGATACGAGTGACGGTTACCCAGGTGTTAAGGGAATTGGGCCAAAGCAGGCACTAACGTTAATCCAAACATATGGTTCTATCGAAAATGTTCTGAAGTCAATAGACGAATTAAAACCTGGTCAACGCACGAAAATTAATGAAAATCTAGACATGCTAAAATTATCACACGAGCTTGCAACAATTCAAACAAATGTACCTATCGAGGCAGAATTAGCGAGCTTAGTATTACCTAATTATGAGCCTCAAACGTTCAAAGAAATAGAAGAACGTGGCTACACATTAATCGCCAAGCAGGCACGCTCACTGTATTCACTAATTTAATAAACATCCAAGGGAATCAACACAGAGTATAGAAATATGCTCTGTTTTTTTATGACTCATCACCAAATGGAGAGGCAGATATTTGGTAAAACATATGCCATGTACATAGGATGATCCTTTTTTATACAAAATTTTGTAACCTTTTCCTAACCTCAAACGAATTATAAGCAAATAAGTAAAAGGAGGGGAACGATTGATTGATTCAAATAACTTAGAATCAAGAATAGTTGAAATCTACAATTTGTATTACTTAGACGTTTATAGATTTCTTGTTTGTTTTACGGGAAGTCAAAATGATGCTGAGGATTTGACCCAAGAAGTATTCATTCGTGTATTAAAAGGTTTATCGAATTTTAATGGTAACTATAATTTAAAAACATGGATTTTTTCAATCGCAAAACACGTGGCAATAGATCACTACAGAAAGAAAAAGTTTGCCTCACTATTTAAGGACAGTTTTTTTAATCAGTTTTTATCTAATGAAAAGAAGCCTGATGAGGAATTTGAAGAAGTAGAATTAAAACGATTTATACATGAAGCCATTGCAAAATTAAAGCCTAATTACCGAGCAGTAGTCATTCTTCGAGGTATTAATGAATTTTCCATAAACGAGACTTCAGAAATTCTTCAATGTAGTGCGGCGAAAGTAAAAGTTGATTATCACAGAGCCCTAAAAGAGCTTAAAAGAAAACTGAATATTGAAATAGAGGGGGTTTTGACAAATGCAAAATGAAAAAGATTTATTTGATATGCTGAAAGAAATGTACCCTCAACATCCTAGGAAGGAATTTGTTCCTGCAACTGAAAATACGCTTAGACAACGAGCACGAGGCATGGGTAAAAAAAGGATCTTCACAAAAATCTCGGTGATTTCAAGTAGTGTTTTAGTTTGTGCATTTATTTTTTCGTGGTTAATCTCCTTAAATGGAAGTGGCACAGTTTCTAAGGTAGCCCATAGTGATGGAGGGGCGTCATCGTCTTATGCAATGGACGAAAAGGAACCTGTAGTATATATTTATCAATCACATAACAGTGAATCATTTTTTCCGGAGCTTCCTGAACAGCAGGGGTATAGAGACCAACCGCCGTATAGTGATTCTAAAAATATAACATTGGTAGGTAAAGAGTTAAGTAGAGCATTAAAGGAAATGCAAATTAATTCAATACATGATGAGACCGATATAGCTGGAGTCTTAAAAAGTAGAGGTTTAAATTTTCAGGATTCATATAAAGTGTCACGGGAAAATTTACAGAAAGTTTTAGCTGAAAATGACGGTATTCGCATGGTATTTGATATACATCGAGATTCTATAAAAAGACAAGATTCCACAATTGAAATTAAAGGACAGGATTACGCAAGAATTAAATTTGTCGTATCAAAAACGAGTGGAAACTATGAAACGAATAAAACATTTGCCACTCAGCTTCATGAACAACTAGAAGAGTTATATCCGGGACTATCAGTAGGTGTAATAGAAAAAGGGATCAATCCCCAAAACACCTATAATCAAGAACTCCATGATAATTCAGTATTATTAGAAGTTGGAGGTATAGATAATACATTGGAAGAAATGTATAGATCAATGGATGTTTTTGCACAAGTTCTAAAAGTTATTATTGAGAAGAGTAAATAAACCTTGAATTTTAATTATAAAAAAGTAATTAGTAGTTACACAGTTTGGGAAGTGTTTTATTAATAAAGGTAATTGTGTCAGAATAATCTGAAAAATATTTACTTTTATTGGGTATTCGGATATTGTTGGAAATGAAAGGAGGGGTAAGGGTGTGAAAAACAAGACAAAAAACATTCTTATTTTTCTTCTAGGATTTTTGACGTTTTTCATTTTCTCAACCATTTTCAGATTTTTCTTTTAAGATATAGAGGAACGTCTTAAATCAACTTCACCATAGCAATTTTTAGCATAACAAAAGAAAGAATTGGTTTTTAATATGATAAAATTTTTGGCGTTTCTTTTTGCTAGGAGAGCGTTGAAAGAAAGAGTAGACAAGGCGTCTGCTCTTTTCATTTTGGCTCGGCGAGCACTAGAGGGAGATGGGCGACACGACACTGTCATTTAGTTCGGTGTAATTTTCACGAAACTTAATACATTTTCATTATCTTTAAAAGGAGCCGTTCGAATTTTACTTTCACGATTAGGCCGGCCATTATCATGGAACATTAACCACAGCTCATCATTTCGGATTTCATAGCCAATGAGGGGTACCCAATGATAGGCGAAGGCAGATTTTTTATCGCACCAGTTTAAGCTAAAATAGCGGTCAAAGCGTATGGCGACAGGGCGACCTGCATCTATTTCCTGCATAGCTTCCTTTAATGTACAATCGCGAATATCCCATGTCGGACGAAACCGGCGAAGATTGCGAATTAGACGCCATTTAAATAACCCGATTTTTGTGCCACCGAGAAGTTTATAAAGCTCATTTACCGAAGGTGCTTGATCTTCTAAATAGTTTAAGACTACGTGTACAGTTGTAGGACCACAAGCTGAATTACGGTATTTTGGTGAAATGGATGAATCATATTGTGATTTTCCTTGTAGTGACAATGGGTGGCGCATTATAATCTCCTTTCTAAAAAGAGCCGCATTTCAAAAAGAAATGCAGCTCATTTTTCCATTATTGTTGTGTAGATAAGAATTCTGTTATTTGCGGCTGACGCTTTGCTTTCGCCACAGATTTGTAGCTCTTCTACATTAACTTTACTATTTTAGCCTAGTTAATTATTGTTGTGCAGATAAGAATTCTGTAACTTGCTGAGGTGTTTTAGCATTTGCACTATGTAAGTGTGCTAATTTTTCACCGTTTTGGAAAATTAGTAGGCTTGGAATACCCATTACATCATATTTGTCCGCGATTTCTGGAAGCTCATCGCGGTTAAGTTCATACCAGTCATATTGGTTGTACTCTTCGATAATTGGATCGATGAACATATTGATGCGTGTGCAATCTGGGCACCATCCAGCGTAAAATTTCACTAGAACTTTTTGATCACCTGAGATCAGTTCATTAAATTGTTCAGCAGTTGTAATTGTTTTCATTAGTATTTCACTCTCCTTGCTTTCCATTCTACACATTTTTCCCTCAACCTGAAAGTTTTCTGTTTGGAATAATCGATATCTACTTATTGTCTTGTTTTCGCTCGTAAAAAACAAAAAAAGTTGTATATTGCAAAAATAATTAGTGAAAAAAGATTGCTAAATTAAACAAAATATTCTACACTAAAAACAGAAAAAGTAGTTTTATCTTTATTCAGCAGAAGATATTTACCTCTAAATCAGAAGGGGAGCTGAATGGAGATAAGCCTTGGTCGTATGTCACAGATTACGCCTAAAATTATCTGGACAAAAATACACTAAGGCAAACTTGATATTTTTTTGGCCAAAAAATGAATGGCTATTCATTCAATGGGAGAATAAGGGGGAATTGCTTGTGACTTACAACATTAAAAAAGCGGCTGTTCTAGGTTCTGGGGTAATGGGCTCTGGGATTGCAGCACATTTAGCAAACATCGGTATTCCAACAATATTATTAGACATTGCACCGAAGGAACTAACAAAAGAGGAAGAAGCGAAAGGTCTTTCCTTAGAGCATCCTGCTGTAAGAAATCGTATCGTTAACGGAGCTCTTCAAAAGTTATTAAAGCAAAAGCCAGCACCACTTACTTCTAAGAAAAATTTATCACTACTAACGGTTGGTAACTTTGAGGACGATTTAGAGAGATTAAAAGATGTAGATTGGATTATTGAAGTTGTCGTAGAAAATTTAGCTATTAAACAAAACCTATATGAAAAAGTTGATGCTGTTCGTAAGCCAGGAACAATTATTAGTTCAAACACATCTGGCATAAGTATCGATGCAATGGCAGAAGGTCGTTCTGAAGATTTTAAAAAGCATTTCCTAGGAACTCACTTTTTCAACCCGCCACGCTATTTGAAATTACTCGAAGTCATTCCGGCTAACACAACAGCGCCAGAAGTTGTAAGCTTTATGAAAACATTTGGCGAAGATGTGCTTGGAAAAGGTGTTGTACTTGCTAAGGATACACCGAACTTCATTGCCAACCGTATCGGAACGTACGGTTTACTAATTACTTTACAAGAAATGATGAAGGGTAGCTATTCAATTGGTGAGGTGGATTCTGTAACAGGTCCACTAATCGGTCGTCCAAAATCTGCAACATTCCGAACGTTGGATGTTGTCGGTTTAGATACATTTATCCATGTAGCGAAAAACGTCTATGATCAAACAACTGGTGACGAGCAGCAAGTATTTGCAGTACCAGAATTCCTACAGAAAATGGTTACAAACGGCTGGCTAGGAGCAAAATCAGGTCAAGGGTTCTTCTTGAAACAAGGTAAAGAGATTCTTGAAATTGATCCAGCCACACTAGAATATAGCCCAGCGAAAAAATTAAAAACACCTTCTATTGAAATGGCAAAACAAACTCGTGGATTAGCAAATAAAGTAAAAGCACTAACTTATGCGAAGGATCGTACAGGAGAGTTACTATGGGGTATCTTCGCTCCAACGCTAATTTACTCTGCACAGCTACACGGTGAAATTGCTGATGACATTGTTGCGATTGACAATGCCATGAAATGGGGATTCGGCTGGCAGCAAGGGCCATTTGAAATATGGGATGCAATTGGCGTCAAAGAGTCAGTAGCTAAAATGGAGGCTGAGGGTCGCGAGGTGCCAGCATTTGTTAAAGATATGTTAGCAAGCGGCTTTGAAACTTTCTATTCGGAAATTGACGGCGACCTAGCGTATTATAATGGCTCTGAATACGTAAAAGTACCAGTTAATGAAAAGGAAATTAACTTAAAACGCTATAAGAAAAAGCACGGTGTTATTAAATCAAATTCAGGTGCTAGCTTAATAGATTTAGGTGACGGAATTGCCTTACTTGAATTCCATTCCCAATCAAATGCAATTGGTTTAGACATTATTCAAATGATTAACTTTGCAGTCGATGAAGTTGAAGCTAACTATAAAGGCCTAGTCATCGGTAACCAAGGGAAAAACTTCTGTGTTGGTGCGAATCTAGGTATGATTTTAGTAGAAGCACAGGATGATAATATTTTTGAGCTAGATTTCGTTATTAAAGCATTCCAAGATGCAATGCAAAAGATTAAATACTCTCGTAAGCCTGTAGTGGCGGCGCCTTTTGCTATGACACTTGGTGGAGGAGCAGAAGTTTGCTTACCAGCTGCACATATTCAAGCAACAATGGAAACGTATATGGGCTTAGTAGAAGTCGGCGTAGGATTAATTCCTGGCGGCGGAGGTAATAAGGCACTTTACCAAAAATTCATCAAAGGGCTACCAAATGGCGTTGAGGTAGACTATCAACATATTGCTAATAAAGTATTTGAAACAGTTGCGATGGCAAAAGTTTCGACGTCTGGCGAAGAAGCACGTGAAAATAACTTCTTAAACTTTGCTGATGGGATTTCTGTTAACCCTGATCACCAACTATATGATGCAAAACAAGCTGCACTAGCGCTTTATGAGGCAGGCTATCAACCACCTGTACCTACGAAAGTTCCTGTAGTCGGTGCATCAGGCTACGGTACGCTATTAATCGGTGCGCAAGGATTGTTTGAATCAGGCTATATTAGTGAACACGATTTAAAAATCGCTAAAAAATTAGCGTATGTCATTGCTGGTGGTAAAGTTCCATATGGCACATTAGTAGATGAACAATACCTATTAAACCTTGAGCGTGAGGCGTTCCTAAGCTTAGTTGCAGAACCTTTATCTCAACAAAGAATGCAGCACATGCTTTTAAAAGGAAAACCACTACGTAACTAATTTTAAGACGGGATCGACCATACTTGCACATGAAACAAAGGGGGATTAATACGATGCGTGAAGCCGTTATTGTAGCAGGAGCACGAACTCCAATTGGAAAAGCGAAGAAGGGTTCTTTAGCAACAGTTAGACCAGATGATTTTGGAGCGGTTGTTGTCAAAGAAACATTAAAAAGAGCGGGCTATGAAGGTCCGATTGACGATTTAATTTTAGGGTGTGCAATGCCTGAGGCAGAGCAGGGCATGAACGTCGCTCGTAATATAGGAGCGCTAGCCGGGTTACCAGATACAACACCAGCACAAACAATTAATAGATTCTGTTCATCAGGTTTACAAGCAATTGCTTTTGCAGCAGAGCGTATTATGCTAGGACATTCTAAGGCAATTCTTGCTGGTGGAGTCGAATCTATGAGTATGGTGCCAATGGTAGGTAATACACCTCGCTTAAACCCAACATTAGCAGAAACTGCTCCTCAATATTATATGGGGATGGGGCACACAGCAGAGGAAGTGGCACGTCAATACAATGTAAGTAGAGAAGATCAGGATGCATTTGCTGTGCGTTCACATGAGCTTGCAGAAAAAGCGATTAAAGAAGGTAAGTTCAATGATGAAATCGTACCTATCGAAGTGGAGCAGCATTATGTAGATGACAACAACAAGCCACAGGTGAAAAAATTCACTTTTAGCATGGATGAAGGTGTACGTCCAGGTACATCTGTAGAAGGGTTAGCGAAGCTTCGCCCAGCCTTCCATGTTAAGGGCAGTGTTACAGCTGGTAATGCCTCTCAAACTTCGGACGGTGCAGCGGCAGTACTAGTGATGGATCGTGAGGAAGCAGAAAAGCAAGGGCTTACACCAATGGCGAAGTTTTTAGGCTTTGCAGTGGGTGGTGTACCTCCTCAGGTGATGGGGATTGGACCAATCGTGGCAGTACCTAAAGCACTTGAAATTGCAGGGTTATCAATTGATGACATTGATTTATGGGAAATTAACGAAGCATTTGCATCACAATCCTTACAAGTCGTACGTCATTTAGGCATCGACCAAAACAAAGTAAATGTCAATGGTGGAGCAATTGCCCTAGGTCACCCACTTGGTGCGACTGGTGCCATTTTAACATTAAAGATTATTCATGAATTGAAACGACAAGGTAAAAAATATGGTGTCGTAACAATGTGTATTGGCGGCGGAATGGGTGCTGCGGGAGTATTTGAACTTCTATAATTTTTGCTAGATCAGCTTGGAGTGCAGCGTTTTCGGTTGCCTCCGAACAAAGTGCTTCAAGCTTTTCTATATATTGGGGATAAAAACTATTAAAAATAGATATATAGGGAGGAATTTAGAATGACAGAAAAAACAACGGATTTCATTAAAGG
>Ga0209025_1004780_pt1 | contig 11491 bp, 13 predicted proteins | sample AraplaMF_Col_mLB_FD_184256 | JGI IMG/M metagenome (GOLD analysis project Ga0209025, IMG submission 184256) | Arabidopsis root microbial communities from the University of North Carolina, USA - plate scrape MF_Col_mLB (SPAdes) (version 2) | ecosystem: Host-associated > Plants > Roots > Endosphere... | reverse complement strand
CTCTTTCTGCTTTCTATTGATATGAGCCGTTTTCGTTTCTTGGTCCCAGCTTACAATGCAGCCAAACGTTTCAGCGACTAATCGAAGCGGAACATAGGTCATTTTGTTTTTAATAAACGGCGGATGCTTTGCTTTTATGGTATTGGAAACCGTCTTCACTTTCACATTGCCAACCGTAAAGTAAGCTGCCTTCTCATTGCTTTCGTAGATAATGAGATTGTCTATTGTACCTGAAAAATAACCGAATCTAAGCTCGGGTGTCGCATTAAACGCATCAGAAGAAACGAAAACAACTCCATTTACCATCAGCGGTTTATATTGATCCGCAACGTCTTTGCCACTTACCTCAACATGTACACTCGTAGCAGCGTGAGATGTATTGGAAAAAACAAATATGAAAATCATACACACAAGAAATGCAAACTTCGTTTTCATCTCTTTTACTCCTTAAATTTTTTATTTTCTGATTTACAACCCAAAATTTAGCCTGATTTCTTACCGCTTCCATCACTTCGACTATTCGCTAGTAACTCTCCTTGTTTGGCATAATACTACCCTTTAGCTGAGGAAAGGCTGCCATAAGGCAGCCTAAATACAATGAACTATCGTGTCCCGTTAGTTCAATGCCATCACTTGTATTTGTTGAGATACCAAGTTTCAATCAATTTGTATGTGTCCTCAATTTTCTTGTCAAAACTGTAGCGATACTCTTCCTTAATGTCCCTTCCGTTAAATCCGTACTCTTCGTAACAATAAACTAATAAACCTCTTACATTCTCTAATTTATGGTCGTACAAGAATCGAATAAGCTTTTGCGTCACATTATCATGTTCATTTTCTGGAGCTCCCCCTTGGACTAAGTCGAGAGGGTCAAAGTTATTAACGATTATTCTTAGTTCCAGAAAATCCTTCATATACTCTTCGGATAATTTCTTCTTTAAGTCCTTATCCATTTCCCCTCAACCTCCTAATGATTGAACTATCGTGTCCCGTTAGTTGAACGAATCAATATCATAATCATCGTACGCATCACCTAGTGATTCAAAATCCTCATTAAGCCAGTACCATCGTTCACCGTTATTTTGTACCAATCGATTCAGCAACTCAGTAAATGATCTTGCTACTACAGGGCATTCTCCCACAACTCCATGTCGATCCCAAAAACTATCGTAACATTTCCCTAATCGCTTTGAATGTAAATCAATTGAAATGTAATCGCCATTTCCGTCATGACCAACTATAAACCAATTAGAAGATAAGTCTTCTTCAACCAATTCTCCCACGATGACTGGGTTGGACAAAACGAACTCGTTCGGCGAGACAATTTGGCAGTGATATTCTTTGTTTTTAAAAAGCAAGACGCCTCCACAAAGTTCATAAAACCGTTTAATATCTGGAGGAAGTTTATGCCCTTCCGTTCTTGGTAAACCCGATGGTTTACTAACTCTACAGTTAGGTAAGCTTGCAATCAAACGTAATAATTCCTCTATGTCCTTCAGGCTACTTCAATCCTCTCCCTGGTTTACGTTAGCTTCGTCGACCTTATTGATTTTTTCCAATCTTTCCAAAGCCTGTTCGATGGTTTCATATTTAATATTATCGTATTCCCATTCCAAATGACGGTTGATAGCCTGCGCTACTTCTTCCCAAGTTGGTCGAATTGAGTCAGCCAATATTTCATTAATTCGTTCTTCGATAACAGATATATCACAGGCGTGAGCTATAAATGTCGCTCTGCCATCAATCATTTTATCTTCAGCAAGAATGGAAGCAGTCTCTCTGTACTAATTAAGCGAAAATAGAAATATTCAACTCCTTCTACGTCCTCTTCTCCAATATAAGCAGCTCCGCGAGCAAGAAATCCTTTTGAAGCATCATCTTTTATTTCGGTAATATCAAGATATTTAAGCACAGGTTTAATCATAAATATTCCACCTCGATTTGAATATAATATGGCTACAAACGTTGTTATATCAAGGATTTGTTTCAATTCGCAAAAGGAGATTATTACGTTATACGTAATAATGATGTATATGATTGTATATAAATTTCCACTGTCAATTCAGGCAGTTTGTCCAAACAAAATGACGAAAAGAAAATATATTAATACTGTAACACAACACTGCTAATCAAAAGGAGGGAGGATTTAAATGGGAGACAAAGACAAAGACAAAGATATGGAAAAGAAAAAACATCATGACGAAGAGGGTCCTCTTTTAATTAGCCTTAATGGATTGCAATCGTCTGCTGTTTCTTATGATGGTAGTAATGCGGCTACAGATAACCAAGATTGTGCTATTGCTCAAGATAAGAGTAATGCATCTGATGATCCAATTAACAGTGCTGTTGCTAATGATAATAGTAATGCATCTCGTGACCCAATTGCTTCCGATGTAGATCAGGAAGTTGAGACTTAAAAGAAAAAGGGATCGATAAATTTTTATCTATCAAACTAATAATAAAGGGGTGATTCGTAAATGTCTTATGAAGATAAAAAAGAGGATAAAAAGTGTCAAAATCCAACTTTAATTTCCATTTCAGATATTGATACCTCTGCTGCTGCCTTTAAAAATAGTAATGCGGCTGTAAATAACAGTGGAAGTTCTGTTGCTCAAGGGAAGAGTAATGCATCTGATGATCCAAATAACAGTGCTGTTGCTCAAGGTAATAGTAATGCATCTCGTGACCCAATTGATTCCGATGTAGATCAGGAAGTTGAGCATCATAAATAGACTAGAAGGCATCATTGTAGATAAAGCCTGAAAGTCTGGTATCCCCAAAAATAATCATTAGGGCAGGAATACCATCCTTACTTATCATAAGTAAAATGGGGATTTTCTTTTTAATGGATACAAAAGAGGTGAAGACCATATGAGTGATATTTGTGACGGAATTCAACAACGAAAGACCATAGTAGAACAACCAAGGTTTACAATTACAGAAAAAGATGTTCAACTTCTAATAAAAGAAGAATTGAGTAAAAAAATAAACGATGCACTAAAGGATATCCCACTTCAAATAAATATTAATCTTTATTTGACACTAGAACAGAACCAGAACCCAGAACTAACAAACATGAATGATATAAAAAGAGCTGCCGTTGCTATGAAGGAAAGTAATGCAGCAGCGGAAAACGACCACAGCGCTATTGCCCAAGAAAAGAGTAAAGCAATTGATGAATCACATGAATCACATTAATCACTGAAGAGAGTAAGGCAATTGATGGATCGTTTAGCACAATTTTTTCAGAAAAAGGAATAACGATTAAAAGGACAACTAAATTTCATTCTCTTTTGTTTCGTATGAAACTCTCTGATGAAAAAAATGGAACTCATTTTATGTATGACTGTTTTGTCCGGTGCCTTTATCGCAATATTCGCCGATAATAGCAAATGCAAAAAGAAAAAATGTTAAACTTTTTAATATCTACCCGATTTCTTGGTGGATATAGGAACTGAACCATATGTGTATAGATTTCTTTTTTTAGACGCACATCTTGTTTCCGCCTAATTCCGCTTCTTAGGGGGCTTTTTTGTTGGATAGGTTGTTCAGCTGTGTGTTAATAATCTTTTGTTTCGTTTTAGTCCTCAACTTGAAATTTTACATTTTCCTATTCGCACCACAAAACTTACAAACCATTTGGTAGAATTCTACGTTGTTTAACATACTCCTTCTTCAACTAATCTGCCCGTATCGAGTAGGAGGGGGCGACTAACCCCCGTCCTCTCACACCACCGTACATGCGGGTCCGCATACGGCGGTTCCTAAAGGTTAACAAAGCTCCAGATAACGAGAAAGCAGACTTTTCAGCCCTTGTCTCTCCCAATAGGAGTTGCCAAGGGCCTTGTTTGTGTATCGGGACATTTCCCAGGGCCCACGACGGGAATTTGCCATCGTGAAGGCCTCCTGTAAGGGAACGCCTAAGGCTCGCAGTTCGCGAATCCTTGTGCGGACTCGCTTCCATTGCTTCCATAGGCATAGTCGTAATCGTCTGCGTACCCACTTGTCCAATTCTTCGCAGTGGGTTTTGGCCGATGCGATCCGAAAATACCCTAACCACCCCATCAGAAATCGATTTAACTTTTCGATCCGTTGTTCCATAGATATTGGTTGGGTACGGTTGGTCAGCTCCCTTATCTTTTCCTTAAAGCGGGAAATGGTTTTAGGCGCTAATCGTATGGTCGCTTGCTTGTGGGATATAAAACTAAACCCAAGGAACTTTCGCTTCCATGGGCGGTCCACTGCACTTTTCTCCCGATTCACTTTTAGTTTCAACTTTCCTTCTACAAATCGTATGACCGATGCCATCACGCGTTCCCCTGCCCGTTTGCTGGATACGAAGATATTGCAGTCGTCCGCATACCGGACGAACCGCAATCCTCTTTGAGTAAGTTCTTTGTCTAGATCATCTAAAAGAATGTTGGCAAGCAGAGGACTTAGCGGCCCTCCTTGTGGGGTTCCTTCTGTTGTCCTCTGTTCCATTCCGTTTACCATTACACCTGCATTTAGGTACGCTCGAATGAGATTCAGGATACGCTTATCCCTAACTTTTCTCGCAATTCTTGCCATGAGGATGTCGTGGTTGACCCGATCAAAGAATTTCTCCAAATCCATGTCTACGACCCAGCGCAAACCGCTTTGAATGTATCTTTGCGCTTGGTGTACCGCATCGTGAGCACGTTTGCCTGGACGGAACCCATAACTGTACCAGGAGAAATATCCATCGAAGATGGGGGTCAAGATTTGCAGAAGCGCCTGTTGAAGGAAACGGTCCAATACGGTCGGAATTCCTAGTAGCCGTACGCCGCCTCCGGGTTTGGGAATTTCTACCCGTTTGACCGGCACAGGTCTATAGGCTCCCGATTGGAGTTCCGCTTTAACGGTTTCCCAGTGTGTTTTCAGATAAGCTTGTAGCTCAGCTACCGTTACACCGTCCACACCGGGAGCTCCTCCATTTTGAACCACTCGCTTGTAGGCGAGACGAAGGTTATCTCCTTCGAGCATCTTCTCTAGCAGGTCGTTCTGGTCTTTGCGAGAGGATGGGCCGATTTGTGCCGACGAAGAACTCGGCGCTCCGGCATACCCTAGTGGTTTCACCATTTCTCTTTGCCGTGAGCCTTCATATGAAGTTGGCTGCTGTCTCTGCTCTTCGCGCGAACGCATCGGTTCCTCTCTCCTTTAAGTTCGGCCCTTCCGGTTTCCGGCGTCCCGTACTTCCGTACTATGGCTTCTGCTGACTCCTGCGGATTCAGCGCAACCTTTCGATTGCGTTTACGAAGTTACTTCGCACCTTCCACAGGCCTCCCCAGATAAGAACGTCATCTGTCTGCCCGCAACCACTCAAGTATACAAGGATAGCCTTTGGCGGCTCCGGATTTCGTCATGACTAGGTGACTCATCCGACTATCCCTGCCTCAAATTGAGTTCGTGTACCTTGGCTCGTGCATTTGCCCAGTTTCCTTCAGATTCCACCTCACGGTGGACACCCTTACTCTTGGCTAACGGTAGGCGCTCGCCAGCCCCCGTTCAGGACTTTCACCTTAAAGATGACGCCCATGCTGGGCGTACTAGCGCAACGAGGCTGCCGATCTATGCCGACAGCCTCGTTTTAGTTATTTAATAAGCTATAGTGTCCCGTTAGTTGAACAACTGTTGATTCATTTGATAAAAACCTTTACCCAGCGGTATAGAAGTTAATTTTAATCTCAAATAAACGCTCGTCCAATCAGTGCAACATATTGGACATACTATATAAAACAAGGAGGTGATAAATAGATGAAAAACACCAACAAAAAACATGTGCGGACAAGCTCAAACAAAAATATGAATAATAAAGCTAAACAAAAAAACATGAAATCAGTACGCACAAAATGTTTTTCTTGCGGTTTTGACCGGTTTGATCGGTTTGACCGGTTTGATCGGTTTGACCGGTTTGACCGTTTCGAGCCATTCTTTTTTCCATTCTTCCTCTAAAATAATAAGCTCTTGAACTTCATCCTAAAATAAACGAACTATCTGATCGGGAACCAAATTTTGCACATAATTGTAGCGTAATCTGGCAAGGTCCTGTAGATCAAAGCTCAGGCGTACGATGCTTGGGCTTTTTTTGTCTATGAATTTATAGACGATGAATCATACCCTACGATAGAAGGTAACAAGGAATGGGGAAACGCATCTGACGATTCTACGCAATCCTGCCCGTTAGCGTAGCGAGGCTGCCGACCGTTCTTTTACTAATGTGAAGCTCTAATATATCCCACGGCAACCTCATGGCTCAGGTTATTGTCTCGTACTAGTTATTAATACATACATTACCCTATTATATGCTGTTTCCGGCAATAATTTGATTTACAGTTCGTAACGCAGAAGAGATCGCACCTTCAATCCAACCGGGAAAAAGACTTGTATTATCGCCAGCAAAGTAAATTCTACCTTGTTCGGCAGACAGTGCTGGGAGCATTCGAATCATCTGATTCGGCTTATACCAAGCATACGCACCTCGAGAGTAAGGATTATGGTCCCAAGAAAAGACCGTCCCACCTTCATAATTATACGACAATTCAGGAAGCACCTGTTTGATTTCTGATACAGCCGAATTAAAATTACCAGCTCTAGATATTTCTCGCGCCGATTCACCGGAGGAGTACGAACAAATTAACCCCCTCATTGATGTCGTTTGAGTGAATGTAGCATCAAGCAACCATCCAATTTTCAGATCCGTATTTACTGTAGTAAAGGAACTTAAGTTGTTCCAAAATCTAGTTCTGCTTTGTATGACGGTACGCGTAACGGAAGTTGAAAGTTGATTTTGAATGACATCATTTTTTTCTTTGCTAAGTGGCGGAGAAAAATGAATTGTACGCAAGACTGTAGAGGGAATGGCCACAATGACCCGATCACAGCAGATAGTGAAAACTTCGCCGGAATTATTAAATCGGATAGTTACTCCTTTATTACTCTGTTCAATATGCGTCACAGCACATCCATAACTGATATTAGAGCCAATTGTAAGGGCAAGCTTTTTCGGCAGTTGATCCATTCCACCTACTATAGTCTTTGCACTTCTTTCGGAACTGGCCATTTTTAGGTCAAGCAGTCGCTGTAATGCAGATACTTTACGAATACCATCACCTAACATTTGCATATATCCGATTTCAAACAGCTTAATCGCACCCGAAGATGCTCCTTGACCTTTAAGATATTCTTCCATTGTCATTGAATCGAGCTGTGCCGCTTGTTTTGTGGGCCAGCCCGGCAAAAAAGGATTACCCGTCGCGTTAAGCCCCGGCCTGAGATACTTTTCCAACATTCCCGCATATCCTAAAATTCTTTCCTCGGCTGTAAGTGAAACAGGCCATAGTGCAGGTTCAGCCGGAGAATCTATTAATAATCTCCCGTCGATATATGACAAACTTCTATTGGGGACTGGTAAATTTATTAATTGAACCCCGGCTTGCTGGGCATAACTCAATGTGAGAAAATGATGCGCTCCAATGAAGGCAGCCCCGATTTCACAAAACAATCCGTCGGCAAATTGATCCCGCATCGTGTATATGCGACCACCCGGTTGACTATTTGCCTCTAATAAACGCACGTTATATCCTTGTTTCATAAGCTCCAAAGTGCATACCAAACCCGCCATCCCTGCCCCAATAACTACAATACGCTCAGGAAAACGACCTATTACCATAAAATCCGATTCCTCCAAATATTACTTTTATATACATCATGTGTGTTTGTAATCCAATTAGTTCCTAGGCACTTCTTATTATTCTATGCTGCCCGTTACTTCAATAAAAAAGGAACAGCTACCGGTCCACGGCATTCTGCTCCCTTATTTTGAACTATCGTGTCCCGTTAGCGGAATAGGCTGCCGTTGATTCGGTAGCCATGCCCCCTCGATTATTTATCCCGTGGCAATCGGACAATGTTCTTGTCATCACCATATGACAAGAACATTGTCCGATAAATAAAAAAGCACGCGGTTTACGCGAACTTCATTCGGATCATGTTCTAGTCTTCCGACAATATGCTTATGCATCTTTCTTGTACACGACCATCGAATCTCCCTTTTCCGTATAGACCTTGTGCCTTGGTCATTCTATATATCCTCCCTTCAAAGCCGGGCAGCTCACCTCCGAAAGCGCGTGCTGCCAGCCTTGGGTGACGATCGCCGGGCGAACAGCACGCTTTGTCGTTTCTGTTTCCATATTGGTATAGACGTTACGGGTTCGGTATGTTCCGACGATTCAAGACCGTCAACATGGCGGCGCATGTTCGATCCTTTCATCAAACAGCTAGCACAAGTCTTTCTCGTGGGAAACGAGCAAGTTGCCTTCTTCGTCGGAAAACGCCGTCCCGCATTCCTCGCACTGCTCGTCCGCTGGAAACGGGGCGTTGATCGGCAGTTCCCATACGCTCATATCGCTGCAGCTCGGGCAGTAGATCGTGATGAGCGCTTTCGTCTTTTTGGCTTGCAGAGAAAGGAACGGTCCAAACTCACATGCTGCTTTCCGAAGCGACTTGGCTTGTTCGACCGTCGTCAGCACCACATAGTAGGCATCGTTGCCGCAGTCCAGCAGGCTGATCGTGTAGCCGTGCTTTTTAAGCCGCTTGTCGAAAAAGCGAAGCAAATATGGAACATGATCGCCGCGTTCCAATCCTTCGTTCTCTACGGCAGCATATGCCCGCTTTTCTTCCAATTGCAGCTTGATCTCCTCTTTGGCGAGTGCGGCGGCGCGCGTTTGCAAAAACCGGCTAATCTGGTTCTGCTCTTCCTCGCCGGACCAATCGACCTGCAGCAGCAGACCGTTTCGGATCAGCGCATGCAGCTGCTCCTCCACTTGAGACGACGGATCGGTTTTGGGCAGCAGATGCTGTATCGTCTCCAGCTCGTCTGCCGTCATGATGTGCGGCAACTTTTGGACAAACTTCATTTGTTTCATGTGTCGATCCTCTCCTCGTTTCAAAATGGCAGTTGGAGGCGGCAACGAAGCGGTTCATCTTGCGGTCAACTTGAGAAGTATTGCAGCAGCCTTCCAAACAAACGTTCTCGCATCCTATGTTACTACATGCCCCTTTCAGTAAGAGCAAAATAACCAACCAGATCCGTGCAAGGCCGTTCCTCCCCACTATTGCAAGAAAAATGAACATTTCATGTCCTAATTGTATCATTTTGGTAGCTTGTAATGTTATCGTATTTTTGCATGTTTATAAATTCAGCGTTTCCGACTGCGTTCCCAGATAGAGAAAGATACTGTATCGTCGTCCACGTCTCCCAACTGCTTGTGTTCGGTACGGAGACCGTCGTTATAATGGATCGCAATCGGTTCCTAAGCCGGAACTCCCCGCCATCGACTATGTTGGTGCTTTTGTGTCTTTTGACAACAATGTAGGGACATTTGTGCATTTTCTTGTGACACAATAGTACCTACATATAATTAAAAAAGCCTGATATATCAAGCTTTTCTAAACAGATTAATGTTGGCACTTTTGTGTCCTTAGACATTAGAGGCGCCTTTCTATTTTAAAAATGGAGTGAATCCGACCATGGAGTGCTGTCCAGGCCCCATTGATCATAGAGGATAATTGGAGTGTTCCCTGCTTTTAGTTTATGACAAGCTGTTCTTTTCTGTATACGGGGTCGAGCCGACATAATGCTGATTTCGCACATTAAGCCAATTTTTCACAAGAAACAGTGGTATTCAATCTACGTTACGATATTGAGACGGTACCCCTTAATGCCTTTCTTCCAACCAGCTTATTCTTCTTCCCTTTTCCAGTCTGCCGGTGGGACAAAGTAAGCGTCATATTCTCGTAATGCTTCTTTACTCAAGCCTTTTCGCCATTCCCATAAATACATAAGATAAGTCTCCCCTTTTCCCATCCTCCAAAACATGCTATAGGGATGGTGCTCAGGATAGACCACCCATTGTGGCAAAAAGAACTCCGGCGAATAACCCTCCTGTTCGTTGCGAACTTCCATCAAAATCTGGCCGTGCATGTTACGTCCGGTTCCATCCCCGTTGTCACCCCAGAAAGAATCATTGGAAGTATGCTCAACCAAAATACAATTACCTGTAGACATCAGGATTTGTTTAACTTCCTGATGCTGTACAATCTTAGCTCGAACCGCTGCTTTCATAATATTGACCTTGCAATCTTCCCAATCCCTTCTGAGCGGCCGTGTTCGGTCTCTGCCCATTTTAGCTGCTTCCATAGCGGTCGGTGCTAATCGAATGAACTCTTCATGTTCTGTACCTGCAAACTTCATGGCTTGAAAATAATGCTCGGACGTTGGCCACATTTTCCCGTCTATTTCTATTGGGGACCGGGCAAAATTGGAAAAGCAGCCGTACGGCTTGTTGGTTTCGTAAAAATTTATGATTCGTTCATCCGGCTTTATCTGCAGCAGCTCACGCCTGTGTTTTGCGATTACCTTCTCCCAATGACTTTTTAACTCTTCTGGAACATGATCCATACTTCTCACCTCTCCTAGTTGACCCCTAAATCCAATATCGAATAATAAAACAGTTCCAGGTCCGCATGACTCGGAAGTCCTGAGACCTGCCCATCCCCTATCTCAATAATGGGGTACCGCCGACATAATGCGGATTTCGCAGTGCCTGAGCATGTATATAAAGGTTTTCATAAATTTCCCCTTTAGACTTCAAATTTACCAGATATTTCACACTAAATATTCCACAGTCTTACTGAATTATCCTGCCCGTTAGCGCAACGCGGCTGCCGATCCATGCCGGCAGCCACGTCTTAGGTATTTATTAAGCTATCGTGTCCCGTTAGTTGAACCATGTCGGATGAACTCCGAGATGCTGATGTTTTCTCATCCTTTATAAGGAGTGACTACAGAAAACTTATGCCCGTCCAAATCTCTGAAGTGAAAACTTCTACCGCAGATACCCTCATCAATTAAGTCAGTCAGTACCGCTCCATCTTCTTTCAAACCTTGGTATAGAGAATCAATTACTTCTTCATCCACCTCAAAATTTATTGTAAACATTTCGAAATCTGATCCATCTTCTCCCTTTGTGAGGAAGCTTAACGTTTTTCTCTCCTTAACGGGTATTAAAAAAATTGCACCTTCACGCATGTAAAGCATGGCACTGCTCTCAGGACCTGCATCACCGTTCCAATTAAATTAAAAATGTTTTACGTACCATTCGGCAGATTTCTTGGTGTCAGTGACGGGAATATAATTACAACACACCCGTCTAATAAGCCGCTCACTCATAGATTCGCTCATTTTTATATCCCATCCTCATCTTCGATATAGTTCAATTTTTAGAAAAAATACCCATTTAAAACATATCGTAGTATGCAACAATTTGTAAATGTTTTTCATCCGACACTACGTAATCCTCCCTCTATAGAGAAACGCTTAGCTCTTAAATACTCTCGTTTTCTCAGGTTTTGACCATCAATACTTTTAAGTAGATAACATTTCTATGGAATTAAGTTGTGAAAGAAGAAA
>Ga0209025_1004778_pt1 | contig 11496 bp, 10 predicted proteins | sample AraplaMF_Col_mLB_FD_184256 | JGI IMG/M metagenome (GOLD analysis project Ga0209025, IMG submission 184256) | Arabidopsis root microbial communities from the University of North Carolina, USA - plate scrape MF_Col_mLB (SPAdes) (version 2) | ecosystem: Host-associated > Plants > Roots > Endosphere... | reverse complement strand
TGCGCCGCGGCTGATCAGGATGCCGACAAGGCGTGCAAGGGCCTTCGCGCCCTCTTCGATGACGGTGATCGCAAGCGGCGATTTCTGCGCCGCGGCATCGAAGACGGCATCGGCATAGCTGCCCCAGATCGCCGCGCCGCGCGTCTCGTTCAGCAGGCGGCCGATCTTCGTGGCGTCGGTCGTGTCCAGTTTCGCCATCAGCCCGTTCACAAGCGGGTCGCCGCTCTCGCCATGGTCGATCGCGTTGCGGATCGCGCGGGCGGCCTCTCTCACGAGTGCCGCCGCGCTGCCTTCGTCCCCAAGGATCCAGCCCCATCCGCCGGCGACCAGCATCTCGCCGTCATGATTGCGCGATACCGCGATCGAACCTGTGCCGGAGACGACGCCGATCCCGCTTGCAAAGCCCGCAGCAGGCACCAGAAGCTCGGAATCGTTGACGACCGTGATCTTGCCGGAGAGCTTTGCGCCGAGATCGGCTTCCATCTGCTTGCAATGCCAGTCGGTATCGCAGCCATGCGCACCGAGAGCGACGGCTGCCGGTTCAGCCTTTGCGGTCTCTAGGATGAGGGCGGCGAGCGCCGCGGCGTCGGCCGCACGGTCCCAGCTGCGCCAATCCGCGGTCGGAACGACCTTGTCGGCGATCACCTCTGCGCCCTGACTGACGAGCAGATGCGTCTTTGTGCCGCCGATATCGACGCCGGCTATGAGGCCGCTTTTCACCATGGAATATATGCCTTCCGCATGAAGTCTGGGGAATTAGAAAATATAGTTAGGCAGCTTTACAAACTATCTAGCCAAAACGCAAGAACTATGATTTGCTAATGATCGTGAACACGCCCTAGAAAACGAAAAGGGGAGCGCAAATGAGAGTGAGATCGATCGCAGGGCTGCTGACGGCAGCGACAATTGCCTGGGGGCTCTCCGCTCCCTTTACCTATGCAACCGACATTTCCTTCTGGACCTGGCGTCAGGAAGACAAGGCGGCCTACAACGAGCTGTTCGCCGACTTCACCAAGAAGAACCCTGACATTACCGTGAAGTTCGAGTCCTTCCCGGACGAGAACTATCCGACGATCGTCTCGACGGCGCTCGCCGGCGGCAAGGGCGGCGATGTCATCCATACGCATGCCTATGGCTGGCTCGAGCAGTTCGTGAAGTCCGGCTACTTCGTGAAGCAGGACAGCTCCAACATGCCTTCGCTGGCGAACATGTCCGCAGATGCGCTGCTGTCGGGTACCTATCGCGCCGATGGCCAGGTCTATTCGCTGCCGTTTGCCTCGCAGACGCTCGGTCTCTTCATCAACAAGGACGTGTTCGAAAAGGCCGGTCTGAAGGCTCCGACGACGTGGGATGAGTTCATCACCGTTTCGAAAGCCCTCAAGGAAAAGGGCATCATTCCGCTCGCCAACGGCCTCGGCACCAGCTGGTTCAACGAAATGTTCGTTGCTTCCTTCACCGGACCGTTCCTCGGCCAGGATTTCGTGTCCGACCTGAAGACCGGCAAGGCGACCTTCAAGGATCCGCGCTATATCGCGGCCCTGAACAAGCTGCTCGAACTGCGCGATTATATGCCCCCGGGCTTCGAAGGCATCGACTACGATACCGCAGGCCAGCTCTTCGTCAGCGGCCGCGCCGCAATGCTTGCCGGTGGCAGCTTCGATATCGCCACCTACAAGGGCGAGAACCCGCAGATCAACATGGACTTCATTGCCCCGCCGGCTGCCAAGGCAGGCGACATTCCGCAGGCGACGAAATTCTATGACGGCGGCTACGCGGTCAATGCAGCCTCGAAGAACAAGGAAGCCGCGCTCAAGCTTGTTGCCTGGATGGGCACCAAGGAGTTCGGCGACAAGTTCACCGCGTTGCTCGGCAACATCTCGCCGATCAAGGGCGTCGAGGTAAAGGACCCGCTGCTGGCCGAAGTGGCCAAGCTCAACGAGACGGCGATGCCGCATATCAACGTCGTCTATTTCCGCTTCCAGAAGCCTACCGGTTCCGAGTTGCTGCAGACGGACATTACGAAGATGATGTCCGGCAGCATCACGCCCGATCAGCTTGGCGCCGACCTGACCGATGGTCTCGCCAAGTGGTACAAGTCTTTCCAGGGGAAGTAAGATGAACACCGACCGGCGCCGCGCCCCGACCTTTCTGCCGCAGCGCCGGTCGGTGTGGATTTTCCTGCTTCTGTTTCCGGCCTTGGCCGTGATGACGATCTTCGTCGTCTGGCCGCTGCTGTCGGCCCTTCGCTTTGCCTTCTACGAATTCAACGGCCTCTTGCCATCGAATTTCATCGGGCTCGAAAACTTCCGCAAGGTTCTGTTCGAGGAGCCCTACAGCGATTGGACGTACAACGCTTTCTGGCACAACGTCATCGTCTTCGTGTCGTTGATGATATTCGAGAACGGCACCGCCTTCCTGATCGCCTTCGCGCTCCTGAAGGGCTTGCCCGGTCACCGTATCCACCAGGTCATCGTCTTTCTTCCGGTCGTGCTGTCCTCCGTCATCGTCGGTTTTCTCTGGAAGCTCTTCCTGCACCCGCTGTTCGGCCTGGTGAACGGTGCGCTGGCACTGATCCATATTCAGGGACCGGCCTGGCTCGGCAATGAAAGCACGGCGCTCGGCAGCATCATCTTCGCCAATATCTGGCATTGGCTGGGCTTTCCGACACTGGTGCTGCTTGCCGGCATGCAGCGGATTTCCGCTGAGGTCATCGAGGCCGCACGTCTGGATGGGGCAGGGGACTATGTGCTCCTGCGCCGCATCATCTGGCCCCTGATTGCTCCGAGCGTCACGATCGTCTGCATCCTCACCTTTATCGGCAGCTTCAACTGGTTCGAGATCCCTTATGTGATGGCGGGGCTGACAGGTTCTCCCGGCGGCTCGACCGACGTCCTCGGCCTCTATTTCTACCGGACGGCCTTCGGCAGCGTCACCAACGGTATTCAGGATTTCGGCCAGGGCAGTGCGCTTGCGGTGCTGATGTTCCTCTTCGTTGCCGGCTTCTCCTTCGTGGCGCTGCGCTTCCTGCGCCGGCGTGAAATTCAGCTCTAGGCCGCTTAAGCCATTTCCGGGAACCGATATGAAGAATTCCAACGAATGGATCAAGAACGGCTTCATTCAGGCAGTGCTGGTGCTGAATGCCCTGATCATGCTGTATCCGCTTGTGGTCATGGTGCTCTCTTCGTTCAAGAAGAACGCCGAGATCTTCACCTCGCCTTTCGCCCTGCCGCAGAGCTTCGGCTTCGACAATCTGCAGAAGGTCTGGGACGAGACGAACTTCGTCCGCTACATGCTCAATTCCTTCGGCGTGACGGCGGCTTCCATCATTCTCATTCTCGTCTTCGGTACGATGGCGGCTTACGCGATCGCCCGCTACGAATTCAGGCTCAGCGGCGCCGTGCTGATGTTCTTCATCAGCGGCATGACCGTTCCTCTGAAGCTCGCGATCATTCCGCTCTTCATACAGCTCGATGCCCTGCATCTCGTCGATACATATGCCGGGCTCGTGCTCGTCTATGTGGCGATGGGGCTGCCGTCTGCCGTCTTCATCATGACGGGCTTCCTCAGAACCCTGCCGCGTGAGCTCGAGGAGTCCGCCCGGATCGATGGGGCAAGCGAATTGCTGATCATGCTGAAGATCATGCTGCCGCTCGCGCGGCCGGCCATGGTGATCGTGGCGATCCAGAATGCCGTGCCGATCTGGAACGACTTCTTCTTCCCGCTGATCCTGATCACCTCGGACAATCTGAAGACCCTGCCGCAGGGCCTTACCGTCTTCATCGGCGAGTTCACGACGGACTGGGGCGTGATGTTCACCGGCCTGACGTTGGCAGCCCTCCCGATCACGCTTCTTTACATCGTGCTGTCGAAACAATTCATCGCCGGGATCACCCAGGGCGCCGTCAAGTAATTTGAGGAGATATCGATCGCCATGAGCTCAGTGCAGATCCGCAGCGTCAGCAAGAGCTACGCGCAAACCAGCGTCATCAAGGATGTCTCGGTCGATATTCCCGATGGCGAGTTCGTCATCCTCGTCGGCCCCTCGGGCTGCGGAAAATCGACGCTGCTGAGAATGATTGCCGGGCTGGAGGATATCAGCGGCGGCGAGATCGCGATCGGTGGGAATGTGATCAATGATGTGGCGCCGAAATCGCGCGACATCGCCATGGTCTTCCAGAACTACGCGCTCTATCCGCACATGACCATTCGCGAAAACATGGAATTTGCGCTGCAGCTGAAGAAGGTGGCAAAATCGGAGATTGACGAGAAAGTCCTGCGGGCCGCCGATATTCTCGGGCTTAGGGAGCTCCTGTCGCGCTATCCGCGCCAGCTTTCGGGCGGCCAGCGCCAACGCGTTGCCATGGGCCGCGCCATCGTTCGCGATCCGAAGGTCTTTCTGTTCGATGAGCCGCTCTCTAACCTCGATGCCAAGCTGCGTGTGCAGATGCGCGCCGAGATCAAGGCGCTGCACCAGCGCCTGAAGACGACCACGGTCTACGTCACGCATGATCAGGTGGAAGCCATGACGATGGCGGACCGCATCGTTGTCATGCGCTCGGGCATCGTCGAGCAGGCAGGTACGCCGCTCGAGCTCTACGATAACCCCGCCAATATGTTCGTCGCTCAGTTCATAGGCTCGCCGGCGATGAACATCCTGGGCGGCCAGGTTGCCGAGGGCGCTTTCGAAACGGATGACGGCGTTCGCCTTCCTATGCCCGCAGCCGCCGTCACGGATGGTGGCAGGATCCATTACGGCATCAGACCAGAGCATATCGTCCTCTCAGACAAGGGCGTTCCGGGAACCGTTCATCTCGTCGAGCCGACCGGCGCCAGCACCGAAGTCATCGTCACCGCCGGTCGCCAGCAGATCACCGTGCTTGCCCATGAGCGCCTGCCGGTGCGCCCGGGCCAACAGGTTCATCTCGCCTACGACACCGCCAAGGTTTGCCTCTTCGATGAGCGCGAACAGCGCGTCAGGATCGAGGGGTAGGGGATGAATGACAGGAAGAGCGTGATCATCACCGGCGCCGGGTCAGGGATCGGCGCTGCGACCGCGACTGTCTTCGCCGCCGCTGGCTACGACGTCGTCGTCAATTATAGCCGCAACAAGGCGGGTGCGGACGAAATCGTCGAACAATGCCGGTCGCTTGGCGCCAATGCGGTCAGCGTGCGTGGCGATATTGCCGAGGATGCCGACTGCCGGGCGATTGCCGCAGCAGCCATCGAACAATTCGGACGCATCGACGCCCTGGTCAACAATGCCGGCGTCACCCGCCAGGCACCAGCCGGCGATCTCGAAGCTTCAAATGCTGCGGATTTCGACGCGATCTTCCGCGTCAACGTTGCCGGTACCTACCAGATGATCCGCGCTGCGGCACCGCATTTGCGGAAGGCCGCGCTCGGCTCCATCGTCAACGTCTCCTCGGATTCCGCTTTTTCCGGCGACGGCTCGTCGCTCGCCTATGCGGCGTCGAAAGGGGCGGTCAACACCATGACGCGCGGCCTTGCCCGGTCGCTGGCGCCCGCCATCCGCGTCAATGCCGTCTGCCCGGGGTTCGTCGATACGACCTGGGCACTCGCCTGGCACGACGAGCAGTCATATCAGGCCTTCAAGGCAGGCCTGATCGCCGCCGCACCACTGAAAAGCATGCCTGACGCAGCCGATATCGCAGAAGCGATCTTCTGGCTCACGGAGAAGGCAAGCTGCATCACTGGCCAATGTCTGGTGATCGATAGCGGCGCGGGTCTCGTGGGCGGCTGAAGCCCACATCAAGCCACCGCCAGTTTCCGCTGTGCGGAAAGTGCCCGGATGCAGGTCAGCGCCAGGATGATCACCGGCAGGCAGACAAGGTAGGAGGAGCGGATGCCGAAATGTTCGGCGACGAAGCCGAGGAGTGGCGGGGCGAGGAAGAACACCACGAAGGACATCTGCGCGAGGGCCGCGACATTGAGATGCGAGGCGCGGTCGCGGCGCTGGGCAGCCGCTGAGACCGCGAGCGGGTAGACCGCGCTGCAGCCTGATCCCATCAGGGCGAAGCCGAGGAGTGCCACATATTCATGCGGCGCCAGCCAGACGGCAGCGAGGCCTGCGGCCGACACCAGAAGCAGCACGAAGGCGACGTTCCGCGAGCCGAAGCGGTCGACAAACGGGTCGGCGAAAAGGCGAGTGACGGCCATGAAGAAGGTGAAGAGCGTCAGGCCGAGACCGCCGATGAACGGCACGGACTGGAAGACGTCGCGCATGTAGATCGCCGACCAGTCGATGCCCGCGCCCTCGACGAGGAAGGCGGCGATACCGATGGCGCAAAGCGGCAACAAGCCGCGCGTCGGCAGCGCGATGTGGCCGGCGTCCGCATGTTCCGCCGTCTGGCGCACCGGCGCGTTCTGCATGCCTGAAATGGCGATGATGCCGACCACGAGGACGAAGGCGAAGGTCAGGCCGAGATGCATATGCACCGAGACTTCGGCCTGGCGAAGAGCCGCCGATACCAACGCGGTGACGAAGAAACCCAGGCTCCAGAAGCCGTGGGCGCGGTTCATCACGCCCTTGCCGAGCCTTGCCTCGACGCGGTCGATCTCGACATTGAGATTGATCTCCAGCGCGCCGGCCAGCAGGCCTTCGCAGAAAAGGATCGCGAAGACGAGGGGCGCGCTGCCCGCCCAGGGAACGAGCGCCAGCAGCGCGGAGGTTCCGAGAACGGTCAGGAATGCGGTCTTGCGGGCGCCGAAGCGGGCGATCAGCGGCGAGGAAAAGGTCAGCGACACCAGCGCGCCAATGGCGGCGCCAATCAGCGTCAGCCCGAGTTCCGATTTATCGACCTGCAGGCTCTCCTGCAGATCGGGCAGGCGTGATAGCATCGCGCCCATGGAGACAGCGAACAGGAAGAAGCAGATGTAGATCCGCTGCTGCGGCTGGATTGACATGATGCCTCGCGGTCTTCGGCTGATGGTTGCGCCCGCTTCAGGGCGTACAAAGAGAAGTCGTCAGTAGCACAGGAAACCGGATCGGTGGAAGGCCGCTAACATATTGCTAAAATTTGAAAATCCGTGTTGCTTTCATGCTACGGTCTTCGGCGCTGCAGTCCTCGCTCTCCTGTCGTTCTTCACGCCCGTCATCGGCATCCGCACCGCGGTTGCGCAGGAGAGCGCACAGATATGCGAGAGAAAGCCGTTCGAGCAGCAGTCCTATATCGTCTGCTCGCCGGACGCCGCCAAGGGTAGTTTACAGCTCTTCTGGAGAGGCGCCGATGGTCAGCCCTACCGGACATTCTCGCAGCTGGCGGACAGTTTGACGGCGAAAGGCAAGACGCTGGTCTTCGCGATCAATGCCGGCATGTATCAGCCGGATTTCACGCCGCTCGGTCTCTATGTCGAGAACGGGCAGGAACTTCGCCCGGCCGAGACGGGCACCAGGACGGGCGAGCCGGGCAAGATCCCGAACTTCTACAAGCAGCCGAATGGCGTTCTCTATTGGGGCTCAGCCGGGGCTGGGATCCTTTCGACCGGAGACTTCATCAAGCAGAAGCCGGCTGCGGAGTTCGCGACGCAATCCGGTCCGATGCTGGTGATCAACAATAGGCTGCACCCCGCACTGATCCCCGGTTCGTCCGACCGCACGCGCCGGAGCGGCGTGGGTGTCTGTGACGGCGGCAAGGTCCGTTTTGCGATCAGCGAAGACAGCGTGAACTTCCACGACTTCGCCCGCTTCCTCCGCGATGGGCTTGATTGCCCGAACGCTCTCTTCCTCGATGGCGGCAATGGCAGCGGCCTCTTCAATCCGGCGCTCGGCCGCAATGACTATTCCTGGCACGGCGGATATGGGCCGATCGCTGGATTTGTTCAGTAAGCGATCCAGATAATGACCTTCAGAGCCCCGCATTCCGGCCAATAGATGCACAGGCGTGCAAAAAGTGCATTTTTGTCATTGCCGTGTCACGCGGCAGCGATAGCTACCTCCCGAAAGGCTCGCCGGGGAGCAGCCTGCAGAAGAGGAAAAGGTCATGAACAGACGCGAATTTCTTATCACCTCGTCGGCCGCAGCGGGCCTCCTGGCAATGCCGCGCTTTGCTTCTGCAGCCGGAGAGACGATCGATCTCTATAGTGGCTCCGATGCCAACATCATCGATTTCTGGTCCAACATCGTGGTTCCGGCATTCTCCAAGGCTCACCCCGAGCTTGCGATCAAGGTCACCGATGCCGGCGACAATACCGGTCTTCGCGCCATCGCCGATCGCGGCCTCGCTGCTCTGAAGAGCAAGACCGATCCGCAGGCCGACATTTTCGAGCATTTCGACCCGCGCCTTCCGGCTGGCGGCATCGATGCCGGCCTCTGGGTCAAGTTCTCGGCCGAGAACATCGAGGGCTTCGATCACGTCAACCCGCTGAGCGTCGATAGCGAATACTCGCTTCCCTATCGCGGCTCGCAGGTTCTGCTCGCTTACGACACGACCAAGCTCGACCCGAAGAACGCGCCGAAGACCTGGGAGCAGCTGACGGCCTGGATCAAGGCGAACCCGGGCCAGTTCATCTATAACCGTCCTGACAAGGGCGGTTCCGGCGGCAATTTCGTTCGCCGCGCCATCCATGAAGCCAATGGCCGCGACCCGAAGAAGTTCACCGTCGACAACTTCACCGCCGACTATGCCAGCCAGACGCTGACGCCGGCCTGGAAGATCCTGACCGATCTCGCCCCGTCGCTCTACGAGAAGGGCGCTTACACCGCCGGCAACACGCAGTCGATCCAGCTTCTGGCACAGGGCGTCGTCACCATGACCCCGGTCTGGTCCGACCAGATCCTGCAGGCGATCGCGCAGGGCGTTCTGCCCGAGACGACCGGCCTCGTTCAGCTGAGCGACCTCGCGCTCTGCGGCGGCTTCTCGCGCATGACCGTCTTCTCGAACGGCGCTCACAAGGATGCCGCGCTGAAGCTCGCGGCCTTCCTGCTTACCAAAGAGATGCAGGAAGCGATCATCACCGAGATCGGCGGCTTCCCGGGCGTTTCCTGGGATCACATCTCCGACGAACTGCGCAAGAAATACGCCGACGTCATCCCGACGACCATTCCGGTTTTCCCGAGCGGTGATTGGGAAACTAACATCAATGACGGCTGGTACCGCAACGTCGCTCCGAACATCAGCCGTACCTGATGCGCAGACGGATACCGGTACAATCGCTGGCGCGTCAAGGCGCGCCGGCCAAGAGTGCCTCGGCGGGGCTGCTTCTGGTCGCCCTGCCGGTTCTGCTTCTCGGCTGGCTGATCGTCTATCCGATCATCTCGGCCGTCACGGGCACGATCTTCGTGCGCCAGGCGGATGGAAGCTCTCAGTTTTCACTCGCCTCCTACCAGTTCTTCTTCACCGACAGCTACAGCCTCGCCAATCTCTGGGTCACGCTCTGGACGACCTTCGTCTGCGGCCTGCTGCTCGTCGTCATCGGCCTGCCGATCGCGCTCTACCTGCGCTTCTCGCAGGGACGGCTTGCCGGCTATGTGCAGGGTCTGGCGATCTTCCCGATGTTCGTGCCGTCGATTATCCTTTCCTACGCGCTGATCCGCACCATCGGCCCGAACGGCACCGTCGACATCTTGTTGAATGCCGTCGGCTTGCCGAAGCTGCCGTCTCCCTATCTGACGCCCTGGGGACCGGTGATCGGCCTCGTCTGGGATAACCTGCCGCTGACCGTGCTGATGCTGACGGCCGGGCTCAGCAGCATCTCGAAAAGCTCGATCGAGGCCGCGCGTGACGTCGGCGCAAAGCCTTTGCGCGTCTTCATCTCGATCATCATGCCGCGCATGGGCAATTCGCTGCTGGTGACCGCATCCTTCGCCGTTCTCGGCATCTTCTCGTCCTTCACGCTGCCATACGTGCTCGGTCCGGCTTCGCCGGAGATGATGGGGCCGTTCATGCAGCGCACTTTCTCCGACATGAACGATCCGCTGAACGCGCTGACGCAGGCCGTCATCTCCTTCGCCTTCTGCCTCGTCTTCGGCATCTTCTACGTTCGCTCGATCGCCAGGAACCGGGAGGGCCGCCAATGACGCCAGTCGAAAACACCGCTTCACGCGCCAGGATCGATTGGACCGGCATCTGCTTTGCGGTCCTGCTGACGCTCTTCATCGCGCTGCCACTCGTCGTCGTCGGCACCTGGGCCTTTACCGAGGTCTGGCGTTATCCTTCGGTCATCCCGCAGCAATTCGGCCTGCGCTTCTGGCACCAGACCCTGTCGCGCGCCGATGTCTGGGATGCGCTGACGCTCAGCCTGCGGCTGACGGCGACGGTCACGATCCTTTCAGCGATCATCTGCCTTCCGGCGGCCTATGCCTTCGCGCGGATGAAATTTCCGGGCCGCAACATTCTCTTCCTGTCCTTCCTTGCGTCGCACGCCTTTCCGAAATTCGGCCTCCTGGTGGCGATCGCCGGCATCTTCCTGCAGCTTGGGCTGATCAGCACCTTCTGGGGCGTCGTGCTGATCCAGCTCGTGGGTACGCTGATGCTGATGATCTGGATCCCGGTTGCGGCTTTCCAGAATGTCGATCGGCGGATGGAGGAGGCCGCGCGGGATGCGGGCGCCACGCCGCTTCGGGTCTTCTGGTCGATCACCCTGCCGCAGGCGGGACCGACGATCGCCGCCGCCCTGCTTTTGACCTTCGTCGGCACTTTCTATGAGACCGAGGGCGCCTGGCTGATCGGCGCGCCCGAGATCCGCACCATGCCGGTGCTGATGATCACCTTCATCAACAACCAGATCGTCGTTCAATATGGCGCGGTGCTTTCGGTGATGCTCTGGGTTCCGTCGTTCATCGCCTTGATGTTTGCCCGACGCGTCGTCGGAACAGGTGCATTCGCCCGGGGCTTCGGTGCATAATATGATTGGGTTCTGCCCGAAGAGAGGCTGCTAATGGCACGTTTGACGATCAACGGCGTTTCGAAGAGCTTCGGCACGTCTTTCGCCGTGCGCGATTTCTCGCTCGATGTCGAGGACGGCGAGCTCGTCTGCCTTCTCGGCCCCTCCGGCTCCGGCAAGTCGACGTTGCTGCGCATGATCGGCGGCTTCGAACGCCCGACCGGCGGTTCGATCCTGATCGACGCCAAGGATGTTACCGGCCTGCCGCCGGAAAAGCGCCCGACCGGCATGGTGTTCCAGAGCCATGCGCTCTGGACGCATATGGACGTCTTCAACAACATCGCCTTCGGTCTGAAGCTGCGGCATTTGCCGAAGGCGGAAATCCGCGACCGTGTCGAAGGCGCGTTGGAGCTCGTCGGTCTTTCGAACTACGGCAAGCGCCAGACGACCCAGCTTTCCGGCGGGCAGCAGCAGCGCGTGGCGCTTGCGCGTTCGCTCGTGCTGGAGCCGAAGATCCTGCTGCTCGACGAGCCCTTCGCCAGCCTCGACCAGCATCTGCGCGAACGCTTGCGCGAAGAGGTCAAGGACATCCAGCAGCGTCTGGGCATCACCACCCTGTTCGTCACGCACGGGCAGGATGAGGCGCTGGCGCTC
>Ga0209025_1004772_pt1 | contig 11509 bp, 13 predicted proteins | sample AraplaMF_Col_mLB_FD_184256 | JGI IMG/M metagenome (GOLD analysis project Ga0209025, IMG submission 184256) | Arabidopsis root microbial communities from the University of North Carolina, USA - plate scrape MF_Col_mLB (SPAdes) (version 2) | ecosystem: Host-associated > Plants > Roots > Endosphere... | reverse complement strand
AAGCTCCGGCAGAAGCTTTCGGAGCGGCGCATCAAGGCGCTCATCGGAATCGATATTGAAGCACCAGGACTGCGTGCACTGATCGAGAGCGAACTGCTTCTGCCCGGCATAACCCCGCCATTTTTCATGAAACAGCCGAACCGGCCAGCCCTTGTCGATATAGGCCTGCACAACCCCAATCGTCCCATCCGTCGACCCGGAATCGACAATCACGATCTCGGCAAAATCCGCGAGACTCTCGATGCAATTGCCGAGATAGGCCTCTTCGTTGAGGCAGATAATGAAGGCGGAGATGGGGAGTTTGGTCATGACGCACGCCTCAAACCTCAACCAGCCCCAGCCGCTTCACCTGGCGGATCGTCAGCATGGTCCTTACGGTATCGACATGCTCGTTCGCCGTCAGCACCTCGATCACGAAGTCCTGAAATCGCGTCAGATTCTCAGCCACGCAATGCAGCAGGAAGTCGCTGTCGCCGGAGACCATCCAGGCCTGGCGCACCAGCGGCCAGTTGGAGGTAGCGGCGGCGAAGGCCTTGAGGTTGGCTTCAGACTGATGCTTGAGGCCGACCATGCAGAAGGCGACCAGGTCGAAGCCGAGCTTCGGGCTGTTCAGCATCGCGTGGTAGCCCTCGATGATGCCGGCTTCCTCGAGCTTGCGCACGCGGCGCAGGCAGGGCGGCGCCGAGATGCCGACGCGGTCGGCGAGCTCGACATTCGTCATGCGGCCGTCCGCCTGCAGTTCCCTCAGGATCTTTATGTCGATGACATCGAGTTCGGCGCGCACCAAAGCCTTCGGCCTTTCTTTAATTCCGTCGCGCCAGCTTCTATATAAAGTGCGGCAATAGGCAAGAATGTTTCGCCGCCGCGGTGGATTCTTGCACAGCCAAGCGCAATGCCTTGTTGGTAATGCAAGGCTGCCCTTGAATAAAAGCACTGGACGTTCATAAATGTGCGGGGAACGCCAAACGGCCTCATTCGCTCTTTAGCCGCTGCGTCCCGCCAGTCGAAAGGAAATTAAAGACATGTCCGCCCGCCACACGAAGGTGCTCATCATCGGCTCCGGCCCTGCCGGCTATACGGCTGCCGTCTATGCGGCGCGCGCGATGCTGAAGCCGGTGCTGATCGCAGGCATGGAGCAAGGCGGCCAGCTGATGATCACGACCGATGTCGAGAATTATCCGGGCTTTGCCGATCCGATCCAGGGCCCGTGGCTGATGGACCAGATGCTGCAGCAGGCAAAGCATGTCGGCGCCGAAATCGTCAACGACCTCGTCACCGAAGTCGAGATGAACCAGCGCCCCTTCGTGGCACGCACCGATAGCGGCCAGGTCTGGACCGCCGATACGCTGATCATCGCCACCGGCGCCAAGGCGAAGTGGCTCGGCATCGAGAGCGAGCAGCATTTCCAGGGCTTCGGCGTTTCCGCCTGCGCCACCTGCGATGGCTTCTTCTATCGCAACAAGGACGTCATCGTCGTCGGCGGCGGCAACAGCGCCGTCGAGGAAGCACTTTATCTCTCGAATATCGCCAAGTCGGTGACGGTCGTGCACCGCCGCGACAGCTTCCGTTCGGAAAAGATCCTGCAGGAACGCCTGTTCGCCAAGGAAAACGTCAAGATCCTTTGGAACACCGAGATTGCCGAAATCACCGGCACGCCGGCAAAGCCGCCGATGCCGCCGTCGGTCTCGGGCGTGCGCCTGCGCGATACGCGCACAGGCGCCATCTCCGAAAACACCATCGACGGCGTCTTCGTGGCTATCGGCCATGCGCCGGCCACCGAACTCTTCAAGGGCAAGCTGAAGCTCAAGGACAACGGCTATCTCTGGACCGCTCCCGACTCCACCGCCACAAGCGTAGAGGGCGTCTATGCTGCCGGTGACGTGACGGACGATACCTTCCGCCAGGCGATCACTGCCGCCGGCATGGGATGCATGGCCGCTCTGGAAGCCGAGCGTTATCTGACGGGCCACATGCCCGTCGCCGTGGCTGCGGAGTAAGCATGGCTATGAGGGGTGGGGGAATGCCATTGGATTGGGACAAGCTGCGTATCTTTCACGCAGCTGCCGAAGCGGGTTCGTTCACGCATGCGGCCGATAAGTTGCATCTGTCTCAGTCCGCCATCAGCCGCCAGGTCAGCGCGCTGGAGCAGGATGTCGGCACCAAGCTGTTCCACCGCCATGCGCGCGGCCTGATCCTGACGGAACAGGGCGAACTGCTCTACCGCACCGCGCATGACGTGCTGCTGAAGCTCGAAACCGTGAAGATGCAGCTGACCGAGACGACGGAAACGCCGTCCGGCAAGCTGCGCGTCACGACCACGGTCGGCCTCGGCCAGGGCTGGCTGACGGACAAGATCCAGGAGTTCATGCAGCTTTATCCGGATGTGCAGATCCAGCTGATCCTCGACAACGAGGAAGTCGACGTGAACATGCGTCACGCCGATTGCGCCATCCGCCTGCGCCAGCCGCAGCAGTCGGACCTCATCCAGCGCAAGCTCTTCACCGTGCATATGCACGTCTATGCCGCGCCCTCCTATATCAACCGCTACGGCGAGCCGCAGACGGTGGAGGATCTCGACAATCACCGGATCATTACCTTCGGTGAGCCGGCGCCGAACTACCTGCTCGACGTCAACTGGCTGGAGATTGCCGGCCGGTCGTCCGACAACAAGCGTATTCCGCATCTGCAGATCAACAGCCAGACCTCGATCAAGCGCGCCTGCCTGCTCGGCATGGGCGTCGCCTGCATGCCGGACTATATCGTCGGCCGCGACCCGGGTCTGATCCAGCTGGCGATCAATGCCGATGTCCCCTCTTTCGATACTTATTTCTGCTATCCGGACGAGATCAAGAATGCCGCGAAGCTGAAGGCTTTCCGCGATTTCATCGTCACCAAGGCCAGAAACTGGAACTTCTGAGCGGGCTCGACAGACGCGAATTGTGGAATGAATTGCAGACTATGCAACCACTGCATGACTGACATGCACAAAAGAGGGGTTGCCGTTTGCACATTAAAACACCATATCGCACTTAGCTGATGCACATGGTGGCTTTTCCTCCCAGTTCCACCGCATTAGTTGTTCCCCTCTGGAGGTTTTTGACCTTCACACCTTAAAAGGGCCCCGAGCTTTCGGCGGCCCTCTTTTTTTGCCCAAATTCGCTGCGGCGCAGCATAATTTGTGCAGTGCATAGCAGGCATGCACAAAAATGCATTGCAACCTGCCCAATAAACCACCATATCGCACATAGCTGATGCATTTCGTGGTTCTCTCCCAGTGCCACCGCGTTAGCTGTTCCCCTCTGGAGGTTTATTGACCTTCACACCTTTAAAGGGCCCCGGCTTTCCGGTGGCCCTCTTTTTTTTGCTTAAAATTTAATCAGAGAAATATCGTGCAACGGCTCACATCGTCGCCTCTTGCATATCGACACACAGCGATCCATATATCGAGAAAGTTCGATTTAAGGATCGAGAGCAGGCGATGGACAAGGACGAAATCCTCAAGGCACTTTCACATCCGACCCGGATGGAAATCCTCAACTGGCTGAAAAATCCGGAGGCGCATTTCGCCTCTCAGGAACATCCGCTGGATATGGGCGTCTGCGCCAGCCAGTTCGAGCGCTGCGGCCTGTCGCAATCGACGGTCTCCTCCCATCTCGGCACGCTGCACCGCGCCGGTCTCGTCACCACGCGCCGTGTCGGCCAGTGGATCTTCTACAAGCGAAACGAAGAAACCATCGCTGCCTTCCTGAAGCAGCTCTCCCAGGATCTTTGACATGCCCCTCGCCCTCCTCGTTCTCGCCTTGAGCTCCTTTGCGATAGGCACCACGGAATTCGTCATCATGGGTCTGCTGCCGGAAGTGGCCGCCGACCTCTCCGTCACCATTCCGCAGGCCGGCTGGCTCGTCACCGGCTACGCGCTGGCAGTGGCGATCGGCGCGCCTGTCATGGCGGTCTCGACCGCCAAGCTGAAGCGGCGCACGGCGCTGATCGCGCTGATGGCCTTCTTCATCGCCGGCAACCTGCTCTGCGCCATCGCCCCGAATTACTGGGTGCTGATGTTTGCCCGCGTCGTCACCGCCCTTTGCCACGGCGCCTTCTTCGGCATCGGCTCGGTGGTCGCAGCCGGTCTCGTCAGCGAAGACCGCAAGGCCAGCGCCGTCGCCCTGATGTTCACCGGCCTGACGCTGGCAAATGTTCTCGGCGTCCCGCTCGGCACCGCGATCGGCCAGGCCTATGGCTGGCGCTCCACCTTCGGTGTCGTCACCGTCATCGGCGTCATCACCATCATCGGCCTGATCGCCATCCTGCCGAAGGACAGGCAGGAAAAGCAGAGCAGCCTGCTTGCCGAAATCTCGGCGCTGCGCAACGGCCGCCTGTGGCTGGCGCTGTCGACCACGGTGTTCTTCTCGGCCTCGATGTTTGCGCTCTTCACCTATATCGCCCCGCTGCTGCGCGATGTCACCGGCCTGTCGCCCGAAGGCGTTACCTGGACGCTGTTCCTGATCGGCATCGGCCTCACCATCGGCAACCTGATCGGCGGCAAGCTCGCCGACTGGAAGCTTGGCGTCACGTTGGCCGGTGTCTTTGCCGCGATCGCCGTCACCTCTGTCATCTTCAGCTTCACCAGCCGCTTCTTCATCCCGGCCGAAATCACCCTGCTCGTCTGGGCGATCGCCACCTTCGCCGCCGTTCCCGCCCTGCAGGTCGGCGTCGTCAGCTTCGGCAAGGATGCCCCGAACCTGGTCTCGACCATCAATATCGGCGCCTTCAACACCGGCAATGCGCTCGGCGCCTGGGCCGGAGGCATGGTGATCGAGAGCGGCTTCGAGCTCACCCGCGTACCCCTGGCAGCCGCCCTCATGGCCCTGATCGGCCTCGGCGCGACCGCCCTCACCTATCTTTCGGCCCGGGGCAAGACAGCCCCCGCCCCGGCCGCCTGATCCCCGCCAGAAAAGGAAAGACTTATGACCAAGCTTTTTGAACCGACACAGGTTGGCGACATCGCCGTCAAGAACCGCATCGTCATGGCCCCGCTGACCCGCAACCGCTCCCCGGGCGCCGTGCCGAACGACCTGAATGTCGAATATTACCGCCAGCGCGCCAGCGCCGGTCTGATCATCACCGAGGCAACCCCGATCACCCATCAGGGCCAGGGCTATGCCGACGTGCCCGGCCTCTACACGAAGGAAGCGCTCGACGGCTGGAAGCGCGTCACCGACGCTGTCCATGCCGGCGGCGGCAAGATCGTCGTCCAGATGTGGCATGTCGGCCGTATCTCGCACACCACGCTGCAGCCGAACGGCGGCAAGCCGGTCTCCTCGACCAACCGCGCCGCCAAGGGCAAGACCTACCTCGTCAATCCTGACGGCACCGGCACCTTTGCCGATACTTCCGAGCCCCGCGCTCTGGAAACCTCCGAAATCCCCGGCATCATCGAGGATTATCGCAAGGCTGCCCGCGCCGCCATCGACGCCGGCTTCGACGGCGTCGAGATCCACGGCGCCAATGGTTATCTGCTCGACCAGTTCATGCGCGACGGCATCAACGACCGCACCGACCAGTATGGCGGCTCGATCGAAAACCGCACCCGCCTGACCTTCGAAGTCGTCGAAGCCGTCACCAGGGAAATCGGCGCCGGCCGCACTGCCATCCGCCTGTCGCCGGTCACGCCGTCGAACGACAGCTACGATTCGAACCCGCAGGCCGTCTTCACCCATGTGGTCGAGGGACTGGCGAAGTACAATCTCGCCTACATCCATATCGTCGAAGGCCAGACCGGCGGCGAACGCGACTACAAGGGCGGCACCAACCCCTCCTTCGACTATGCAGCGCTGCGCGCCGCTTATGAAAAGGCCGGCGGCAAGGCAAGCTGGATGGTCAATAACGGCTACGATCGCGACATGGCGATCGCCGCCGCAGAAACCGGCCGCGCCGACCTCGTCGCCTTCGGCAAGCCCTTCATCGCCAACCCGGATCTCGTCGAGCGCCTGCAGAAGAACCTGCCGCTCAACGCCGGCGACCAGGCCACCTTCTACGGCGGCGGCGCCAAGGGATACACGGACTACCCGCTGATCGACAAGGTCGCGTAGGGACCGAGTGGAAACTGAGAAATCCCGCCCAAGAGGCGGGATTTCTTTTTGGGGCAGCCGGCAGCAGGCACCTACCCCCGCCTCCCTCATTCCTGTGTCCTTAGGGCTGCGCCCACGGGCACAGGAATGAGGGAAGTGGATGGGCTGCCCCTTCAAACCGACCCTCCCGCCCCCTACCTTCCACCCCATGTTCGAACCCTACCTCTCCCGCTGGTCCCTCACGCCAGACGGTCGGCCAATCGTTACCCATAGCAGCAAGCTCCTGCCCGTCCTGTGGCGCGATAAGCCAGCCATGCTGAAGATGTCGGAGGACGAGGCGGAGCGGGCCGGTGGCGCGGTGCTGGACTGGTGGGATGGCAAGGGTGCGGCGCGCGTCTATGCCCATGACAGCCACGCCGTTCTGATGGAGCGCTCGCTCAGCCCGCAGTCGCTGCTCAGGATGGCGCATGGTGAGCAGGACGACGAGGCGACGCGGATTATCTGCCGGACCGTCAACGCTCTCCACGCCCCGCGCCAAAAGCCTTTGCCGGCGCTGATCCCGCTGGATCGATGGTTCCGCGAACTGGCGCCCGCGGCAGCGGCCCATGGCGGCACGCTTGCCGATTGCGACCGCATTGCCAGGACACTGCTGGCGGAGCCGCAGGCTACGGCCGTCCTCCACGGCGACATCCATCACAGCAATATCCTCGATTTCGGCGAGGACGGCTGGCTGGCGATCGATCCCAAGGGGCTCTATGGCGAGCGCGGCTTCGACTTCGCCAACACCTTCGCCAATGAGGACCTGGCGACGATCGCCGTCCCCGGCCGGCTACAGCGCCAGTTGCCGATCGTCTCGGCGGAAACCGGCCTAGATCCCCGGCGCCTGCTGCAATGGATCGTCGCCTATTCCGGCCTGTCGGCCGCCTGGTTTACGGGCGACGGCTCGACGGAGAGCGCCGATCTGCAGCTGACGGTCGCCCGCATCGCGCTTGGCGAACTCGGCTAGCCGGCGATCGCCTCGCGATTGGTGATCAGTCCCGCGGTCTTCGGCAGGCAGCCGAGCGCCACCAACGAGGCACGCACCGCTTCATCGATCGGCGTCTGCGGCTCGCCGCCGAGCTCGGCGACCAGCTTGGCATTGGACATGCGCAGCGGCTCTTTCCAGAGATAGCGCATTTCCTTCACCTCCCGCATCACGGTGACGAAGGGTGCCGCCAGCGGCACGATCCACCAGGGAAAGGCGGTGATCTTCGCGCGGCCGCCGGAGACACGCCTGATGGCCTCGACCATCTGCCGGCCATCGCGATCCCAGAAGCCATCCATGTGATAGACGGCGAAGTCCGGCAGCGAGGAAGCCCGCTCGATGAGCTCGGCCATCGTCTCGGCCACATCGGGAAGATAGGCCCATTGATGACCGATGCCATCGGGTGATGGGTTCCTCAGCCGGCTGACCGGCTTGCCGGGCGCAACGATCTGCGAGAACCAGCTGTTGCCGGTCGTGCCCGGGCCGAAGAAATCGCCGGCGCGCACGATGATCACGCCGGTGCCCTGCTCCGCCGCGCGTTTCAGCCGCCTTTCCATCTCAGCCCGGATCGCGCCCTTTCTGGTGACCGGGTTTTGCGGACTGTCCTCACGCAGCACAGGAAAGGCGTCAGGCCCGAAATTATAGACGGTTCCCGGCAGGACGATCCGTGCCCCGGCTGCGCGCGCCGCCGCGATCGTATTGTCGAGCATCGGCAGCACCAGCTTTTCCCAGTCGCGGTAGCCTGGCGGATTGACGCCATGAACGACGACGCTGGCGCCCCGTCCCGCAGCCGCGACATCCGCGGCATTCATCGCATCGCCCTGCAGCCATTCGAATGCCGGCTGCTCAGCCGACGCTTTGGCGGCATTGCGATGCAAGGCGCGAATCTGCCACCCGCGTCCTGCGAGATTCCGCGCAACCGCGCCGCCGATACCGCCGGTCGCACCCAGCACCAGGGCAATCTTGTGAACTTCCGTCATAGCGATCTCCTTCAGGTCGAGATCACTATCCGGCAAAATCCCATTGAACGAAATTGACGAATTAAATGCATCATCTATACATAAATTTATGATCGACGAGCCAAGCTGGGATTTCTACCGAACCTTCCTGACCGTGCTGCGCCACGGCTCGCTGTCGTCGGCAGCGCGCGAGCTCGGCTTGACGCAGCCGACCGTCGGCCGCCATGTCGATGCACTGGAACAGGCTGTCGGCACGCAGCTCTTCACCCGCTCGCAAAGCGGCCTGATGCCGACCGAGGCCGCCCGCGCGCTGGCGCCCTTCGCCGAGACCATGGCGTCGAGTTCATCGGCGCTGCTGCGCGCCGCATCCGGCCATCGCGACCGGGTCGAGGGAACCGTGCGGATCAGCGCCAGCGAAGTGGTGGCCGTCGAAGTCCTGCCGCCGATCCTTGCAGCGCTGCAGGATCGCTACCCGGCTCTCGAACTGGAACTCTCTGCCTCCGACGACGTCGAGGACCTCCTCAACCGTGAGGCCGATATCGCCGTGCGGATGATGGAACCGCAGCAGGGTGCCCTCGTCGTCAGGAGCATCGGCGACATACCGATCGCCTGCTATGCCCACCGCAGCTATCTCGCCCGGCACGGAACGCCGCAGACCCTCGAGGACATTGCCGGACACCGGCTGATCGGCTTCGACCGGCAGACGGCCTATGTGAGAACGATGGTGCAGCGATTTCCGGTGGCCGGAGACATCGCCTTCGCCTTCCGCACCGACAACTACCTCGCCCAACTCGCCGCCATCAGGGCCGGTTGCGGCATCGGCATGTGCCAGACGGGGCTCGGCGATGCCGATCCCGATCTCGTCCGCGTGCTTCCCGGGGTGATGGACATGCATATCGGCACATGGGTGGCGATGCACGAGAACCTGAAGACCTCGCCACGCTGCCGCGCCGCCTTTGATGCGCTGGTGGAAGGTTTGAAGATCTATCTGGACAATTGCCAGGGAACGCGCGCCTGACGGCGCACGGTTGGAGAGTGGCTCTCTTCTGCCTCAGGCGCCGGGAGACGCTTCCGCGCCGCGGCGGCTGGCAAACAGCCCGTCCACGACTTCGGTCTCCGGCCGGTCACCGCCCTCGGCATATTCCTCGTGCCACTTGCCCTTGTCGTCCTGCCAGCTGATCTCGGCGGAATCGCCGCCGACCTGCTGTTCGGCGGCAACGATGCGGGCTGCTTCGAGCGCTTCGGCATGCGAGGGAAATGCTTCGGAATAGACGCCGCTGAGCCTGTAGGCCCAGCCGCCGTCATGCGGGACAACCTCATAAACCACCTTGACCATGCACCTCTCCTTTTTCTCGTGTGCGCGGCGAAAAGCTTCCGGGAGTGATCCGGCCGGGTCGCAGCGGCAAAAAGAATACGAGGGCACGCCGCGATTGTGTCCGGCAAACCGATAGCGGCAGTATTCCATTAAATCCGCATTAGCGCAAATTCACCCCGCACCAGACCACCTTGATTAGCGAAATCATCGGCTTAGATTGATCCGATGAATCAAATCCGGAGCCATGCGTGTCGCTGACCTCACGATTGCGGGACGAGAAATTTCTGATCATCGCCCTTCTCGCCGCCGCCGCCGGCTACGGGCTCGAGCACAGCATCCTGGAGATGCGCCGCGGCGCGGCGCTGATCGCCGCCGCAGCCCTGGTCGGAACAATCGTACTCGCCTCAATCCGCGTTGCCCACCATGCCGAGATCCTCGCCGTCAAGGTCGGCGATCCCTATGGCACGATGATCCTGACGCTGTCTGCCGTCCTCGTCGAGGTCATCATCCTCGCCATAATGATGTCAGGCGAAAGCTCGCCGACGCTGGTGCGCGACACGATCTATTCGGCGCTGATGCTGGATATCAACGGCATTCTCGGCCTCGCCGCCCTGCTCGGCGGCCTCAAGCACGGCGAGCAACCCTATAACGACAATTCCGGTAAGACCTATGGCGTCATGATCCTGACGGCGATCGGCATTTCGATGATCGTTCCGGAATTCGTGCCCGACGACAAATGGCACTATTATTCCGGCTTCACGATCATCGCCATGATCGCGCTCTACGGCCTCTTCCTGCGCATGCAGGTCGGCCAGCACAGCTATTTCTTCAGCTACAGTTATCCGCGCGCCGAACGAAAGACGTCAACGCCCGACGAGCCCCACGCCGACGAACCGGCATCGGCCTCGATCATCACCATCCTGATCGGCGTCGTCATCATCGGCGCGCTTGCCGAATTCATGTCTGCCTTCATGACCGAGGGCCTGCGCGATACCAGCGCCCCGATCGCACTCACCGCCATCGTCGTCGCCGCGATCTCCGCCGCCCCCGAAATACTGACCGCATTGCGCGCTGCCCTGAAGAACCGCATGCAGGCGACAGTCAACATCGCCATGGGCGCCTCGCTGTCGACGGTGATCCTGACGGTCCCCGTCATGGAGGCCATCGCCCTCTACACTGGCCAGCCCTTCGTCATGGCCATGACCCCGGTCCAGACAGTGATGGTCGCTATCACCCTCATCGCCGCCGCCATCAACCTCAACGACGGCGAAACCAACGCCATAGAGGGGATGACACATTTCATTCTGTTCGCAACGTTCCTGATGCTGTCGGCGCTGGGGCTATAAACTCACTCGTCGATGCGATCGGACAACCTGACCGCAGCATCTCGCAGTGAAGGAAGATGCTGAGCAACCACAGCCCAGATTATATCATCAGCTATCCGGTGGTATTCGTGCCGCAGAATGTTTCCGATGCCCCGGATCTGCTTCCACGGAATATCCCGCTCGCTCGCGATCAAATCATCCGGCAGATGACGGCTGGCTTCCGAGATAATTTCCAGCGCCCGTTGCGTCGCCAGTCGCAATAGCCAATCGGCCTTGAAATCATCGAGCGACTTGCCGTCCGTGGCAGCCTTCACCCCGTCTATGGTTTCGATGACCTCCGCGAGAACCGGCTTCAGCTTCCTCGCCATCAAAAGACCCGGATGGCGTTCTGCTCGATATCAGCCTTCAGCATCGGATGCAGGCTGTCGCGGGTCGTGACGTCGACCTCCACGTCGAGCTTGTCCTCGAGAAACTGCTTGATGGCGACCAAATCGAGAAGCGAGAAATGCGAGCCGGCTTCATGGTCGATGAAAATATCGAGGTCGCTATCGGGAGTCGGCTCATCGCGGGCCACCGAGCCGAAAAGATAAAGCCCCGTCGCGCCCATGCCGCGAACGGCATCGGAATGCTCCTTCAAGCTTTCGAGCGCTTCTCTTCTATCCATGAGCGAAAAGCTAACACATGCGCTCGCCGATCTCCACAGCCGCCCACCCAAACAAAAAGCCCGCCGTCTCCGGCGGGCTTCGATATTCCAACTAAAACTATCGCTTACTTGCAAGCGCCGCAGAAGCGCTGGATGCGGCGGCAAGCTTCTTCCA
>Ga0209025_1004767_pt1 | contig 11516 bp, 8 predicted proteins | sample AraplaMF_Col_mLB_FD_184256 | JGI IMG/M metagenome (GOLD analysis project Ga0209025, IMG submission 184256) | Arabidopsis root microbial communities from the University of North Carolina, USA - plate scrape MF_Col_mLB (SPAdes) (version 2) | ecosystem: Host-associated > Plants > Roots > Endosphere ... | reverse complement strand
CCTTGGCCGCGGCCCAGCGCGCGTGCTCCTTCGGGAAAGCCGCGCGGTAACGCGCCAAATGCATCAGAGCCTCGTCGTCAAGCCCCAGCATGACGGCGCTTTCAATCACTTTTTCAATCGTCGACGGCTCGGGCGAATAGTGCAGCAAGGCCGTCGCCGTATCGAAGGTCCACCGGGCGTTGTCGCGCGTCAAGGGCGTCAGGTTCAGTTCGGCGAAACTGACCTGGTTGCGAAACAGCCATGAGTTCTGGATCTTGGCCAGGGTGCCGTCACGGTAGGCCGCATCGCGGTCCTGCGGAGCCAGGTAAATCTGGCTGACCCGGTGGTAATCCCATGCGGCGTAGGCGCAACACACCATTGCCGCCAGGGCCAGCAGCCGCCTCCAAACAGGCGCGCTTGGCGCGCCGGGCTCCGGCGCATCGCCGCTGCGCCACAGCAACCCCACGCACAAGCCAAAAGCGATCTGAAACGGCCCGTACCACAGAGGGTATTCGAGCAGGCTGTGCAGCAGGATCACCGCCAGCACGCTCCAGGCCAGCTGGCGTGCGGCATCCGCCTCGCGCCATGGCCGCCGCCGCAGCACCCACCACCCACCAATGCCGCAAGCCAGCAATGCCATCGGAATACCCAGCTCCACCGCCAGGTGCAAAGGCAGGTTATGGGCGTTGTCCAGGATCTCGCAAAACCGCGGCCCGGCATACAAGGTGGCGTAGTGCGCGTAGTCCAGCTCGCCCCAGCCCCAACCCAGCCAGGGTTTTTGCAAGATCAGTTCCAGCACGTTGGACCATAGTATCTTGCGGCTCGCGCATGCCAGCTCGCCGCCGCGCAGCCGGGCCAGCATGCCGTGCGCCGCCGGGTCCAAGCCCAGCAGCCAGGGCAGCGCCAGCGTCGCCACGGCATAGGCCAGCACCGCCGTGAGCAGAAGGCGCAAAACGCGGGGCTGGCGCCACACACCCCACAGCCCGGCCAGGGCACAGAGCACGGCCAGCCCCAGCAAGCCCACACGCGAAGAAGAAGCGGCGTTACCAGCCGCTAGCAGGCCAGCCCCCAGATATGGCAGCCACCGGACAGGCCCTGCGGCATCGCGCCGGCCGGCGACCCAGACCAACGCGGCCAGGGCGATATTGGTAAGGCTGGCAAACTGGTTGCGCTGGCGAAGATTGGCAAACGCCTCCCCGGGCGCCGGCGTCTGGCTCACCCATGCCCCCAGCGCCGCCGTGGCGCCGAAGTATTGCAGCAGGCCAATCAGGCTGCTGGCCAGGCCGGCAAGCAGCCAGGCCCAAGCCGCCGGCACCACCCAGCGCCGGGCAAAAGAGGCTTCACTGAAAGGCTGGCCCGGGCCGGCGCGCAGCGGGGCCAGGAACACCAGGGCCGCCGCCGCGGCGAGCGACACCAGCCAGGGCACCACGCCCGGCGAGGGGCCGGGCGCAAGCGGGTTGAGCCAGGGGAGCGCGAGTAAGAAGAGAGGGGCAATGAGCGACATGGGCGTGAACTAACCGAAGACCTGATCATGCCTGGACCGCCGGAACACGAGGAGGCCAAGGTATACGAAATACCTGACGGGAGCCATTGCCTGAATTTACCCCATATGGCTATGCCGTCCCCGACACCAACCGGTCGTAGCCTTCATGCGTTAGCATCGTGGCGCTACATCGAGACCCTTGAAAGCAAGATCATAAATAGGGCCTGCCCCGGGACAACTTTAAAAGGTAAGTATGCGTAGAATTCTGCAAGAAGTGGAGGCCGTGGTTTCGCTTCCCTGCAAAATATGCGGCAGCGACTCTCATCTTTTTGACGTCGTGGATTTCAAGAAATTTTGCAGCCAAGGCGACTATTACGCCACTGGCTTGTCCGGCATCCCGATCTATTACCGAAAATGTGAAAATTGCGGCCTCATCTTCACCACCTGCCTTGATGAGTTGGACAAGGAAGGCTTTTCCGAATTCATCTACAACGACGACTACGTTAAATACGACCCAGAGTACGTTGAGATAAGGCCAAAGCAGAACGCCAACTTTCTGGATGAGTTTCTTGCTCCCGTCAAATCGTCCGTTAAAGCATTGGACTATGGCAGCGGTAATGGCCTGACGGCCTCCATTCTCACAAGCAAAGGATGGAATTTCCACGCCTGCGATCCGATTTCCAATCCGGTTGAGCCGTCGAAAGATTTTTCCGGCTTCAATGTCATCTCAGCGATTGAGGTGTTCGAGCACATTCCATTCCCCATAGCGGGCATGGAAGACCTGCTGAGGTATGCCGCCGACGATTGCTTGCTCATCATTTGCACTCTAGCAAGCGACACCCAGGTGACCAACCGTCGACTCGACTGGTGGTATGCGGGACCCCGAAATGGCCATATTACGCTCCACTCGACAACAAGCCTCCGGTTGCTTTTCGGCAGGTATGGGTTTTCCTACTCTTCGCCGAGCAGCTCTCTGCACATCGGCGTTCGAGGCAATCCACCATATCCCATCGTGGTCAACAAATTGCCATTGATTCGTCGTGTCACCTGGAAAAAAATCAAACGATGGCTAGCCCGGCGTTTCATCACCAAATGACAAAATTCCAAGGACACATCGGTATTGGAAGAACCTGCATCGGGCGCTTGAAGCGTAGAGAATTCGCGCTTCACGCGCTGTTTTTCGCCATTGGTCCCCGATACGTTAGCATCGTGGCGTTCTAACCGGAATCGCCTGAAAACCGGCAGCATGCGTCCTTAAAAATCAGCTGTCTCTCAAAAATCATGCAAACCTCATGTGAACAACTGCTGCTAGGCTTCGATAGAGGCGGCTTTTGCTTGCATGCCTGCAAAACATTCCTCACGCCATGAGAGCAAGCGGTTTAAACCCCTCGCGGATCGTTTCCGATATCTGGCGCCATCGCTATCTGATCGGCCAGCTCATTAAAAGAGACGTGCTGTTGCGCTACAGGGGCGCGATGTTCGGCGTATTTTGGATTTTCCTCAGCCCCTTGCTGATGCTGGCAATTTTTGCTTTCATCTTCGGCCAAGTCTTCCAGACGCGCTGGCCCGCACAAAACAACGGCCCACCTTTCTGGCTACTGCTCTACAGCGGCTTAATCACTTTTAATATTTTTGCCGAGACAGTTTCGCGTGCGCCAGCGTCGGTACGCGGCTATCCCAGCTACGTCAAGAAAATCATCTTCCCCGTGCATATCCTGCCCGTTGTGCCGCTCGGAGTTGCTTTGGTGCATGGTGCATTCAACTTCCTGATCCTGGTCGCCGCGCTTGCTTGGGTAGGAGGTCTGCATAGCCACCTCGTGCTTTTCCCGCTTCTGCTCCTTCCCGTTCTGCTGCTGGCCTTGGGGCTCTCCTGGTTTGTGGCAGCGTGGGGCGTGTTTATCAAGGACATGACCCAGATTCTGCCGGTGTTTGTGCAAATGCTGATGTTTCTGTCGCCCGTGTTTTATCCGATAAGTGCAGTCCCGGCCGCCTTGCGCCCCATTTATCACTACAACCCCCTGGGCATAGTCATCGAAGCCTCACGCGCCGTCGTCATCGGGCAAGCCATTGACTGGAGCGCATGGGCCATGGCGCTGGGTTTTTGTCTGGTTGTGTCGGTGCTGGGTTACGCCTTCTTCCAACATAGCCGGGAGGAGTTCGCCGATGCACTCTGACGTCGTCATCTCCGTCAAGAACCTGACCAAGACATACCGCATCTTCAGCCACCCCGGCGACCGGATCAAACAAGCGCTCACCTTAGGCCGAGTGCACTTTCACCAGGAATTCACCGCGCTGAAAGACGTCTCCTTTGAGATCAAAAAGGGGGAGACGGTTGGCATCATTGGCCGCAATGGGGCCGGCAAAAGCACGCTGCTGCAGCTGATTTGTGGGATTCTCAAGGCAACCAACGGTACTGTGCAGGCCAACGGACGCATCGTTGCCCTGCTGGAACTCGGCGCAGGCTTCAACCCTGAATTCACGGGACGAGAAAACGTCTATTTTCAGGGCGCACTGATGGGGTTCACGAAAGCGCAGATGGATGAGCGCTTTGATGGAATCGCGGACTTCGCCGAAATAGGCGAGTTTATGGAGCAGCCCGTGCGCACCTACTCCAGTGGCATGTTTGTGCGGCTGGCATTTTCCACCGCTATGCATTTGACCCCCGAAATCCTTGTCGTGGACGAAGCCCTGGCTGTGGGTGATGCGGGATTCCAGAAAAAATGCTTCGACAGAATTGATGCCGTGAGAGAACGCGGAGGCGTGGTCCTTCTTGTATCTCATTCCATGGAGCAAATAGCGCACCATTGCGACCGCGCCATACTTCTGGAAGGCGGTACGGTGGCATTTGCTGGCAAACCGACTGAGGCAATTCATCGCTACATGGCCCTATTCAACGGCCCGCGAGACCAAGAGTGCGCAATCGGGAATGTCCAGGATTTTTCCACTGACGACAAGCTGATGAACCGCCCCAGCTACAACCCGGCCGAAACCCGCTGGGGCGACCGTAAATCCACCATTCTTGACGCCTGCCTTGTTCAGAACGGCATCGAAGATCCACCATTCCTGATTTTAGGTGTCCGAACTGAGCTTAAATTCTGGAGCATATGTCATGTCGACAGCGAGAAACTCGTCTTCGGCCTTGCCATTAAGTCCCGCACGGGTGCAATGGTGCTGGCTACGAATTCACGATTTTTGCTGGGGCCTGGCGAGCCTTTGAAACAGATGGCAGGTACCAAGCTCTGCACCAGTTTTTTCTTTACGCCATTTTTTGAACCCGGGGACTATCTTGTTTCGATCGGTGTGACGAGCGAAATGGGCACGGGCTTGCTCGCTCACGATCGACGCTACGACGCCATCATTCTGAACTTAAGAGCGCCCCAGCCGAATGACGAGAACTCCAATGCAAGCTTGAGTTGCCGGGTTGATGTAATTCAGGCGCCGGCAGCTATCGGCAGATAATCACCCACCATTTTCTTTTACATCCCGGCATGGCAATCACATCCTTGGTCAAAGCTCTTCCTGAGGTTTATCAGCCAATCTATGGCCACCCGGAATTCAATGCTCTTGCGTCCCGGCCATGCGATGACCGGTTGCGCCTGATCATATCCATCTATACGCGCCTGGCTGGCGAGATCGGCCGGCCGCTGCGTGTTCTTGACCTGGGCTGTGCCCAAGGCTATTTCAGTCTTCACCTCGCTGAGCAAGGTGCAACTGTCAAGGGCATAGACCGTCTAGAAGAGAACATCAAGTTGTGCCGCGGACTCGCCGAGACACACCCAAGCTATTCAGTGCAATTTGAAGTAGGAAGCATTGAAGATGCATTGAGCAGGCTTATGCCCGGCGAAATCGATTTGGTGATCGGCATGAGCGTCATGCACCACCTTTGCGCGGAAAGGGGCGCCGAACCGACTCGAGCGATCTTGAAAGAATTGAGCGGCAAGATCGAAGCAGGTGTATTCGAGGTCGCCCTGAAAGAGGAGCCGCTCCCCTGGGCCGTACAGCAGCCGGATACGCCTGATTGGCTTTACCAGGATTTTGCATTTCTCGCATGCGCCGAGGAATTTCCAACTCACCTCTCTGACACGCCGCGCCCCGTTTACTTCGCCAGCAATAAATTCTGGCTGGCCGGCGACCTAATCACTCGGTTTCACCACTGGACGCCGTTCGCGCATGAGCTGGACCCTTTTGCCATTGATCGCCAGCGTCGTTATTTCAATACCGACCATCAGTTCATGAAGCTTTTTCGGTTTCATGGCCCTCAAGCAGCCCTGAATCGTCAGGAACTTGAGAGAGAGATTGAATGCCTCGCCCGGCTCGACGCCGCCGCATTAGGACTCCCGAAACTGTCTTCTCACTTCCTTGGACAGCATGAAGGCTGGGTACTACGAGAGCGAATTCCTGGAACTCTGCTCAGCACCTGTCTGCTCAACGGTAAGGAATTGGACAGCGTAGCAATCGTTGACTCCTTGCTGCAACAGTTGGCGGCGTTGGAAGGGGCGGGGCTGTTTCACGAAGACTTGCGCGCATGGAACATCCTTGTACGTCCCGAAGGACTCGCGACGCTCATCGACTATGGATCCATTTTCGGAGAGCGCAAGGATCGCGACTATCCCCGGGACTGGAGGATACCCCTGCTGATTGTTCTCCATCAGCTTTTTAAATCGCGGGACACTCTCTCTTGGCCGCCAAAACTCACGGATCTGCATCCCACCAATCTGCCAATGCCGGCGTCAGGCCTTGCGTTGAAACTGTGGCACGAGTCTCCAGAGGAGTGGAGCTGGGCGAAAATTGCGCGCGAGTGGTCGAACAACTCCAGCGCTAAATCTCTGCCCTCGACCGTCAGTTTGAAAGAGAATGTCCAGATAGGTATCGATGAAGAAATGCAACAACGCATTGCAGCTTTGAAGATCGAAATTGATGCCATCCAGAATCGACTTCATCAATGGAACCGTTATTTTGCTTTTTTGAAGCCGCTATTTGGCGTGGTGAGCGCTGTCTTTCCCTTGCACGATCTGCCAAGGCCGTCCCAAAGAGCATTTGACGAACTACCTCAAAGGGTAATTTGCCATGTCTGCCAGAACGGTGTATGTCGGCTTTACACCGGGCCGAATTGGGCTGGCGACACCAGCTATACATTGCTTCAATGCGACGCATGCAAATCTGTCTTCTCCAACCCGCCACCCGGTGACGGACGTTTGTCGACGTTGTATCAAACCAGCTTCGACTATCGCTTTGACCAGGATTACTATGCCGCGAAACTCAATGACTGCCGCGCTCGGGTCAAGGAGTACGCCCCATTGCTAGGCAGGCGCGTGCTGGACTTTGGCGGTGGTTTGGGGCATTTCTCGCGTGCCGCGAGAGAGATTGGACTGGACAGTGTGACCTACGACCCCTATGCCAAAGCCGCCCCACCCCAAAAAAAGACTTGGGATTGCGTCGTTGCCTTGCATGTACTTGAGCATTCCCATGATCTGGAAAGAACGCTGTCCGTGATCAAGGAATTTCTGGTGCCTGGTGGAAAAGTGTTGTTTGCCATACCCAACTTTGAGTCATCGGGCTACCGCGGTCAAGGGATGCGTGGGATATGGGCGCAGCCACCCTTTTTTCATTTCACGGTCGCTGGCTTGACCGCGTTGCTCGTACGGCACGGGTTCGATAACATCCACGTTTCCTACCGCGAGCGCTGGGACGCCAATCATCACGCAGACGTCTTGCATGCGGAACATTTCCGACGCTGGGATGCCGCTTGGGGCCTGCGCGGGCTCCGCTCCATTCCGGCCTACCGAAAACTCATTGCGGCCATGAACTCGAGGCGCCGCTATCGCGCCCTCGAAAAGTCGATGGAAACACCAATCAAAGATCGCGGTGAATTGCAAATCTCCGCAACAATTGGTGCCAAATGACCATCGTACCCGGTCTGCCGGATAACCTGCCTTGTTCGATACCAGTAGCATCGCGAGCTGCGAGGGCGTCACCATGCATCGCGAGAAATTCCGGGAGATCAAGGAAATGCGCTTCTCCAAAATCTTGACGGTCATGCGGTGTTTATCAAAGTTGCCAACTGAACGCACGTCAGTGCCTTTCTGACAATCCATGAAAATCGACTTCTGCACCATTGCAAGCGCCAATTACCTGCCCAGGGTCAAGGTGCTGGAGCAATCGCTCAAGGCACATCACCCGGAATCCAGGCTGCATATCCTGCTGTGTGAACATCCTCAGGAAGTTGCCGCACTTGCACAAAAAGCGGGGCATGCCTTCCTGGCGCCTGATACGGTCTGCAACGATTGGCAAGCACTAGCATTTCGCTACGAGATTACTGAATACAACACAGCACTGAAACCATATCTGCTGGAATTTCTGCTGAACGCGCATTGCAATGCGGTGATCTATCTGGACCCGGATATCGAGGTTTTTTCCCCCCTCGATTCGGTGTTGGCATTGTTCGAGAACCACGACTTGCTGTTGACACCGCATATCTGCTTGCCAATGGAGATGGACGGACTTCGCATTGGCATAGATGAGACTATTCGGGCGGGTGTCTACAATTTGGGTTTCATCGGCATATCGGGCAGTGATGATGCGCGTCGCGCCTTGCGCTGGTGGCGAGGCGTCTGCCGAGACTACTGCTATTTTGATGCTGATCATCGATACTTCGTTGATCAGTTCTGGGCGGCCGCGCTGCCCGCCTTCATTCAGCGATTTCATTGTCTGCGTGATCCCGGATGCAATGTTGCCTACTGGAATATTTTTCAGCGTCACCTCGCCAAATCGGGAGATCGGTGGTTGGCCGACAACGATGACCTGAAGTTCTTTCACTTCAGCGGTCTGCCTGAGGAGCTTCGTTTGGTCTCGCGGCATCAAAATCGCGTGACGACCGACCCTGGCACTGATCTGTACGAGTTGCTGACCAGCTACCGTGCCAAGATTTCTGAAAACAGCTGGAGCATTTTTGCCGCCCGTCCCTATTCATTTGCAAGGTATTCGGATCATTCCCCGATCAAAGCTACTGAACGGCTCGCCTACGATGCAATGACCGCTCAGGAACGCGCCGAATTGGGTAATCCCTTCGCGCAATCGAAGCGCATGCGGGCTGCTGGCAAGCGGCAGATTGATCGAACCCGGCGCTCCTTCTTACAAAAGTACTTTCGCATCCTGGCCGCCGAAGGATTTTTCGCCGGGCACCGTACCATTTTTACCTATCTTGGTGGCCAGATAGCGCAACGCATCAAGGGTGTACAAAAAAGTTCATGAGCAACCTGTCCCGCATCGCCTTTGGCGCCATCTCGGACAGTGAGGTCGTGTTCAAAGATTCCAAGGAAAAGTCGGGTGGCTTTCACACATTTTCCATAGTGCCTGACCGGCCATCGTGGAGACGCATTCAGGACTCCGCGTTTTCCACGCCAGCGCGATACATACAGGAGATTTTCTCGCGGCTCACTCAGGTTGATGCATGGCCAAACGAAGGAATGCGCTTCGTGTTCAACCCGCTTTTTGCGACGACGCGCGCCAGTATTCTCACCGTGATTGCCGCGCTCCGCGCCACAAACGACCTGTCGCGCCCCGTCGTAGTTTCTGATCGGGATGGATTACCCGTGGGCTACCTGCTGCCAAGCAGTTTTGCCCGAAATGACTCCAGGTACCTATCCTTGCTATCCGCAGTTGACACGGCCTTGGACGCTTCATTGCTGGAGCTTCTGTGCTTCTCAAAACCGTTGGTCATATCCGCTCCGCGACTGTGCTTGTCAAAGCATTGGCGTAACGGATTTGAGGATCATGGACTCCGACCGATTTACAAGTGGATCACGGAGCACGCAGTATCCCGCCTGCTTGTCAATCCGGACGCGCATCCTCTGGAAGTTGATCCTGCCGCCGCCAGGAAACATCGGGACTCGATTCCGTTCACGGCCATCATGCCCAACCATGCCGGAGATGCTCTGTTCTTTGCGCTCGCATTCAACGAGGTCATCACGCACTTTCAGGCCATAGCGGTCAACAAAGCCTACGCTGACATCATTCAGAATGCGGCGCCACGGCTTCAAGTCACCCCCATCGGGGTGCCACAGGTCAACCGCGATCCTGCCTTTGCCGGCGGCAAAGCGGTACCCGATAGCGAATACTTTCATTCATACAAAGACTCGTTGCCAAAGGAAAGCTTTTACGCCTACTGCCGTCCTTCAAGAAACTACAACGTCACCGAATTCCATCTTATTGATCACTTTGCATTCGCGCTAGGTCACAGTCCCCTTAGCGAGGGTGAACTGGCTACCCAAACCCGATTGATGCCCATGCGCATGGGCGCTCCCCGTACGCCCCATTCGCCCGCGAAGATTCTTCTGCATTTCGATGCAGGATGGCCGCTGAAGGTCTACCCATCCTCCCTGCAGACGACGCTCATTGAATTACTGCGATCACGCGGGCATGAGATCACGGTACTTGCCCCCCCAGGTTATTCTCACCCAAACGTCAAAGCGACCACCTTTACCCAGTTGTCGGACTTCATTGCGCTTGCCAACGCAAACCATATCCTTGTCGGTATGGACTCGTTCCCCAGCCATTACTGCGCACATGTGCTCGGCCTGCCAACGCTCTGCTTGTTTGCAAACACCAAGCCCGTTAATTCAGATGCCATGGCTTCGGCACACTACATGTTTCTGGAACAAGCGCTGAGCTGCCGGCCATGCTACGCTATCGCGCATTGTCCGATCTACGGAGGAACCGAGTGCAGAAACTTCGTACCACCTATGATAGTTGCCGATCAAATTGATGCGCTACTGACAGGCACAACGCAACCGCACAAGCGCATTGCCTCCATCGATATTTCTCCATCGCGCAGCAAAATCAATATTTACTTGCACCTCGTTAAGGTTCAAGCGCGCGTTGCCAGCGTCATGCCACCTTCGTCATTCTTGATGGCTTTGTTATACGAGTTCATCAGGGCCGTTCGCCGCGAAGGATTAGTCGCGGCAATACGCAGATCAGGCAGATTTTTGATCAAAAAATATCGCGCTTTACCGTAACTAACGCTCATTGGAGTTACTTAACTCATTCAAAACCTGTGGCGATTCCCCCTTGGATGCGAGCACCAATATGTGATGGGGCGCCATCTCTTCAGCGGCACAAATTTTGAAACCGGCATAGCTGAGTAGATCCGTAGCCAAACGAGTATCAAATACATGGTGGTGTAAACAACGGTTTTCCATGTTGCGCAGGGAACGCGCCTTGAACGCCTCCATGTTCCCCGCATCGGGATCACGCTCCAAATCATGCAGAGCCAGGATCTCCTGCAGATGCGTCAAATCGTCCTCGCCCATTCCGGCCTTAAAGTCATCTATCAGGTGCGCCAGCGTGGTCACCGGCCGGCGGTGGTCAAAGGTATAACGCCTGTCGGGCAGCAAAAGCACCAGGGTTCCGCCGTCGGCCAACAGGCGCTTCCACTCCAGCAGGGCTAGTATGGGGTTGGCGGTGTGTTCCAGCATGTGCGAGGACAGCACAAAGTCATAGGTTTCCGATGGAAGCCCGTTCAAAGCCGTGGTTTCCGCGAGGTACTGTTGGCCGGCAGGCTTTTTCGGATCAAACACAAAGGTTTTCCCTTGCTGGAGAATCCCCTCCCACACCGTGCTTGCGCTGAAATTGCAGTTGTCGAGATTTCCAACCATGGGGTAGACGGGAAAGACGCCTCTTCGTGAAAAAGCCTGGCTGGGCCCGCCTATCTCGATTCCGGATTTGCCTATAAATCTGTCCTGGTGAGTCGGCAACAGCGCGGATGGCTTCGCCAGCAAGCCGCGCCCACGAACTATGGCCGCACGCACAAGGCCGCTGATTCCCCGCGATTGCAGTATATGAATGGCTCTTCGAATCATCGCGTTACTACCAAGAGTTCAGGATATCCTGGAGCGAGGTCGCAGCACTGACTCCCTCGTGCAAGGACCCATGCGCCCGCGCAAGCCGTCCGCGATGCCACCCGCGAATGCGCGGACTTTGGCAAAGCCTTGCTTCTCCAGAAAAGCCATGCCCCCAAGCCCCAGCAGCAGGCGCGCCAGCCGCCGCAGGCACC
>Ga0209025_1004766_pt1 | contig 11517 bp, 11 predicted proteins | sample AraplaMF_Col_mLB_FD_184256 | JGI IMG/M metagenome (GOLD analysis project Ga0209025, IMG submission 184256) | Arabidopsis root microbial communities from the University of North Carolina, USA - plate scrape MF_Col_mLB (SPAdes) (version 2) | ecosystem: Host-associated > Plants > Roots > Endosphere... | reverse complement strand
TAAAAAGGATGGCTGATAATTTTGACGGACAAACTCTTTATTGCTGATTTCAATTAATGTGTCAGATGGCTTCTCTTTATCCTTCTGAAGGTTATAGATTTTATCAGAATACACAAGGAACATCTGATTTTCGTCTTCTTTAGACGCTTGTTTTGGTTCCTGTTCGTCAATTAATTCTTTAGCAACTTGAGGAACTGATTTATTGGCAGCCCGGTATACATAAGATTCTTGCTTACCGTCTCTCGCAACTGATTCCAACGGGTAACGATCTTGAATCGACTTTTCATTTTGACATCCCGATAAAGCAAAACCTGCAATTCCAAGTAACATAACAATAGCAAGTATAGGGATTGCGAACGATTTAATCATGGAAAACAATCGGTTTGACATGATTGTGCCCCCCCTTACGTTGCTCTTATAATTTGTACATCAGCTGAAAGGATTGATTCTCCTTCATACATCATTGTACGTCCATCTTGCCACTCAACGCGAAGCAGCTTTCGATTATCCGATTGGAACTCCCATACGTATTGTTCATCAGATACTGCAAATGGTGTTTTCCCCATGACGACAACACGCCCGTCATATCGCTCTTCCAGATGATATTTAATATCGTCCATTTCAATTGTCGTTGGAATTTCATCGATTGAATCTAATCGTCCATCAATAGGCGCATATAGTTTATAATACGTATTTTCACGATTTTCAATTTTTAAATACCGAATGGTTCTTCCATCTTGTAATGTTAAAATCATTTCATTTCGAGAGTGCATGCTTGTTTTTCCGATCACTTCATACATGACTAATGAAACTTCAATCATGTCCCCAGGGGCTAACGTGAGTACCGTCTTCTCAGGTTTAGCAGGTTCCGGACTTTTTATTATATTTTTAATACGTTTAAATAAACTCATTGACCTACCCATCCTTTTCTCGTTATAGACATGCTGATAAAATAAGGGCACCGACAATGTGCAACGAACCTGCTAATACAGCATGCGCCACAAACCCTTGCTTCGTTCCCTCATCTAAATCTAAATTAACTGTTTTTCGCAAAACAAGTTCAACAAACATTTCTACAACTAATAAAATTACAAAAGAGATCGCTGATGTAAGTAATGCTTGCCATAGATCGTTTGATTTTGCAATCGACTGCGATAAAATATATCCTTGCGCAAACAACTTCATCGCAAAGCGTGTCGTAACCGCCATATTTCCTTTTTTAATTTCTTCTAAATCTTTATATTTAGTAAAAAGTGAATCAATCCACATTAGTATAAATAAAAGAAGAGCACCTGCGCCAGTCCATACGAGCATGGCTAAAATATTTATCCCTGTCATTAAAGAACCACCTCTGAAAAAATAATAGAAAACCGACATGACTTCCTTCTATCACATGTCGGTTCTCTTGTCTATTTTCTATTCCTAACATATAAATCGCAGCTATGCAGCAGTGCAGCATAACCTGCTCTCGCTTTCTCCCTTTGTTTGAAACTTTGCAAGTGGCAGGAAAAGGCCCTGACCGCTTCTACGCACGGCTAGTTACTCTCGCCCACCTTAAAAAGAAAACGGTTTTCATGTCAGTTTTTTAACTTGTATTTCATATAGATTATTTCTCGTACTGCTTCATAATACGAGCTAATTCATCATCTACAACTGAGTTTTTGTTTAAGCTCGCAAATTCATCATCTAATGATTTTTCTTTTTTATAAATTTCTCCGCTCGCTTCTGCTTCCGCTTCTAATTGAAGAGCTTTTTCTTCCATGCGGCTTAAACCTGCTTTTGCTGTATTCGCATCAAAACCAGACATTGCCTGATTAATATTCTTTTGTGCTTTCGCTGCGTTTACACGCGCTACAAGCGTTTCACGTTTATTTTTTAATTCTGTTAATTGCTTACGCATCTCTTCTAATTTCATGCGAAGATTATCTGCAGCAGCTTTATTTTGCTCATAGCTCGCTTTATATTCGTTCATTTTTTGTTCTGCAGTTTGCTTTTCTTCTAAAGCACGACGTGCAAGATCAATGTTATTTGCTTGAACAGCCATATGCGCTTGTTCTTCACGTTTCTTTACAAGTGCTTCTTGCTCTTCAAACAACAATTTAAATTTTTTCTCAAGTGCAATTTGTGCTGCTACACTTTTCTCAGCTTCTTGTACATCCTCTTGCATATCACGTAAATACTGATCCGTCATTTTAACTGGATCTTCCGCTTTTTCAATTAATGAATATACATTTGACATCGTTAAATCTCTTAATCGCTTAAATACAGACATTCTAATTCCTCCTAATAAATTGCTTCATATTTCAAATTCAGTACTCGGAAAACCTAAAAATCTTCCTTTACAGTAAGAATATTCATTCTTTAAACCTATGTATACATTATATCAAAAATAAAGTGCACTCACATCTTGTTTTGCAAATATACAAGCGATAATATGACATTCCCATCATAACTTATAAAAAATATATTAAAAAAGCTTTGCGAGATCCGCAAAGCTTTTTTCTACTTATTCACAACTTGTTCCATATTCGGACTACAAACCTTTGACTGACATGATTTATTCAGAGAACATGCTGCACATTTCCCTTTTTTGCTTCGCTTTACGAAGTTCATTAGCGTATATCCTGCATATCCAAAAATGACAGCTCCAATTACAATATTGACTATCATTATGATACATCTCCTTTTAGAATCCGAGCATGGATCCAACTTGGTATATTACTAGTGTTAATACGTATGCAACCACAAGTGGATACACAACAGAGAAAATCGTCCACTTTAGAGATCCTGTTTCACGGCGAATAACCGCAACTGTCGCTAAACATGGTACATACAGTAAAATAAAGAACATAAACGAATATGCTGATAATGTTGTGAAATGCGTACCGATTACGTTTCCTAATACATCTTCTTTCACAGAATAAATAATTGCCATTGTAGAAACAACAACTTCTTTTGCTAAAAATCCTGTTAACAGAGATGCAGCTGCTTGCCATGTTCCAAAACCAAGCGGCGCAAGAATTGGAGCAAATAATCCACCGATCATCGCTAAGAAACTATCTCCCATCCCTACATCGAGTCCAGATGGCCCAGCATAATTTAATAACCAAATTACAACAGAACCACCAAAGATAAATGTACCTGCTTTACGTACAAATCCTTTTCCTTTTTCCCACGTACTGCGCCATAACGTTTTTAGTTGCGGCACACGGTAAGGCGGAAGTTCAATGACAAAAATAGACTTCTCTTCTTTTAAAACCGTAATAGACATAATTTTTGTAACAAGTAATGCCAGAATAATACCAATGAGATATAAAGAAAATACAACAGCTGCTTGACTATTCGGGAAAAAGACCCCTGCAAATAGTGCATATACAGGTAAACGGGCTGAGCATGACATAAACGGTGTCACTAAAATCGTAAGCAGCCTCTCTTTCTCCTGTTCAATCGTCCTCGCAGCCATAATGCCTGGTACATTACAACCAAAACCGATAATCATAGGAATAAACGCTTTTCCGTTTAGTCCAAAAAACTCCATCACACGATCCATTACAACGGCAATACGCGCCATATATCCGGAATCTTCTAGTAATGAAATGAAGAAGAACAATACGAAAATTTGCGGCACGAATACTAATACCGCACCAACTCCTGCAATAATTCCATCTGTAACGAGCGCTTGAATAAACTCAGACGCACCAATATTCGTAAGTCCTGCTGTTACCCAATCTGTAAATGGCCCGCCAACAAACGCATCAAATTGATCCGATAAAGGCGTTCCAATCCACGAAAACGTAACTTGAAAAATTAAAAACATGATTCCTAAAAAGATTGGTAGTCCCAAAATTTTATGCGTAATTAATTTATCAATTCTTTCCGAAAAAGGAATACTTCCTTCTTTTTCATTACGAATCACACTTGTTTTCAACTTTTCAATATACGCTGCACGTACTCCGTATATATGCTGTTCTAGCGTAACATCTAATTCTTCTTCTACTGCAGAGCGAATTGCTACAAGTTCGTTATATACATGCGACTTGGCAATTTCTTTCTCTACCACTTCGTTATTTCCTAAAAATTGAAGCGCAAGCCATCTTGCATGCTCATCATTTTCGCGCTGCAATTTCTCCATAACGCGCTGGATTCCTGTCTCGACCGCTTTACCATATGAAAGAACAAACGGTTTCTGCCCCGCCTTATCGCCTTTATGAAGAGCAGCTAATAACTCCTCGCATCCTTTTCCACTTCTTGCGATAACAGGAATAACTGTTACACCTAGCGTTTCAGATAGCTTCTTAACATCAATCGTAATCCCGCGTTGTTTTGCCACATCAATCATATTTAAACCGATAGAAAGCGGTTTTCCGAATTCTAACAATTGTAATGTTAAATGCATATTACGTTCAAATTGAGAAGAGTCCACAATATTTAACATATGATGAAATTCTTCTGTTAATAAAAATTGTGTAACAACTCCCTCATCACGGGATACAGGATTTAAATCGTATATACCTGGTAAATCTATTAACATTCCTTGCTTATCTTTTAACTTACCAATCTTTTTTTCTACGGTTACTCCGCTCCAGTTCCCAACGTATTCATAAGAACCAGTAAGCGCATTAAACAATGATGTTTTTCCCGTATTCGGATTTCCTAGCAAAGCAACCTTGTTCACGCTAATTCCACCTTTATCATTTTCGCATCACAATGACGAATAGAGATTAATTGTCCACGGCATTCTAATGTACATGGACCATTAAGCATTGCCTTTTGTTTTAAACAAAGCTCGCAGCCCTCAGAAAATCCAAATGAAGCCAAACGGCGTTTTAACAATTTATCAAGAGATTGTAAATCTTTTACACGTACTTTTTCATCTATACTCATATCAACTAAGTTCATAAATTATCCCCCTCAAAAGATAACGATAATTATTATCAATACCAATTATAACATGACTCTCTGAAAAAACACTATACAATATACCGTGAATTTATTACTATTTTTTGTACAATTCCATCTTATTTAACATAAAAATCGTTGTTATGCATGGCCAGTCGCCCCTCCCTAAAAAGAAAGGGGTTTTTATTTCAACTTATATATAAATTAAATTTGCCATTCTTATCCATTGTTATTACAATGGTAGTAACAATCTAAGAATCTCGTTGTCACAGGGGGAGCCACGTCGCTGAGAGGGAACACTTTGTTCCGACCCTTAGAACCTGTTAGTTAATGCTAACGTAGGAATTGTGCAAACATATATACATAAGTAGTGATTTTCAATTTGTGTATTTTCATCCCCCTATGATAAAGATTCTTCTTTTGTAACTTGGATGTAGGGGGATTTTTACATGCGTAATACAAATTTACAAGCGATGATAGAGGCGGCGATTCTTGCAGCATTTGCGTTAGTCATCGACATTTTGCCATTATCTATTAAACTTCCAACAGGCGGTTCTATCTCGTTTGCGATGATTCCAATTTTTATTGTTGCTTACCGCTGGGGATTTAAAGCGAGTTTCTTAAGTGGTCTCGTTTGGGGATTATTACAAATTGTCGCAGGAGATGCATCTATTTTTACGCCGGTACAAGCGTTTATTGAATACTTCATCGCCTTTGCCTTTATTGGCTTTTCTGGATTATTTCATGCACCAATTCAACAAGCAATTGCTAATAAACAAAAAGCAAAAGCAATCATGTATGTCATTATCGCTGCGTTTATTGGTAGCCTAGCTCGTTATTTTTGGCACTTCATTGCTGGCTTTATTTTCTTTGGACAATATGCACCAAAAGGACAATCAGCTGTTTTATATTCCTTTATCTTTAACGGCATCACAATGATTGGTTCTTTCGCAATGTGTGCGGTTCTACTTGTCGTTTTATTTACAACAGCACCGCGCTTATTTATGAGCGCGAGTATAAATACAAGCAAAAAAAAGATTGCTTAATCAGCAATCTTTAGAGTCTCTAAGTATTTCGGAAATAACTATAATATAACGAAACAAAAATCCCATTTTTCTAAAGTGGGATTTTTGTGTTGTTTCAAATCAGCGAAAGAAAAAAATCTTTTATAACAAGCATTATCCCGTCATATTATATGTATTAAATTATACTTTATGGCATATTGAACAAGTTCACTTTTCTTAGAAAGATTAAGTTTGTTCAACATTCTCGTCTTATGGGTATCAACCGTTTTTATACTGATCGTTAATTCCCCAGCGATTTCAGACATTGAAAAACCTTGAACAAGAAATTTCAATACCTCTCGTTCACGTGGACTTAAAATTACATATGGATTTCGAGAATCCGTTTCGTTTTGCATTTTTTTTAACATAGTTGAAATTTCCTTTGGACGGAGGTATATGTACCCATCCATAACAGAATCAATCGCATTGTATAATTCTTCATCGACAGCCGCTTTAGGGACGTAACCTGAAGCTCCCGCGTTCATGATTGATGTTATATAATCCTCATCTTCATGCATGGTAAGCACGATGACTTTCGCTTGTTCATAGCGTAATTTAATTTCTGTTAAAACTTGAATTCCATCTATGCGTGGCAAAGATATATCTAATATCAAAATATCGGGCCTTAAATTGTCGTAAAGCCTTAGTGCTTCAAATCCATCAGCAGCTTCACCTACAACCTTTAATGATGGCCTTTTTTGTAATAATAGTTTTAAACCAGCTCTCATCAAAGCGTGGTCATCAACTAACATTATGCTGATTGTCTTTTCCATCTTGATCCCCTTCTCTCTGTTTTAATGGGATAGACACACTAACTTCCGTTCCACCGTTATTGTGAGTTCTAATCAAAAATGAACCTCCTAATAATTCTGCTCTTTCCTTCATTCCATATATTCCGATTCGATTTTGCTGGCGAGCTTTTTCAAAATCATCCTCATTTATACCGTGACCGTTATCATGGATGTTCAACAAGATCGAACAATCTCTTATCTCCATATTAATCGTAATCTCAGTCGCTACTGTATGTTTCACTACATTGGTAAGACTTTCTTGAACAATTCGGTATAGTGCTACAGCAATATGACTATCTATGACGAAGGCGTCATCATCAGGAACGTGTAGAGTTACCGTAAGAGCGCATTTTTCTTCAAACTTTCTTACGTATTTCCTTAATGCAGGAATTAATCCCATATCATCAAGGATCGGTGGCCTTAATTCTACTGCTAAATCTCTAATTTCTCGTAAAATACCGGCTGCTGTCTCTCGACTTGCATGAAGTAGCTCCAGTTGCTCGTCATCTTTAGCTTCATTAGCCAAAATACGCATTGTAACCATTAAAAAAGTTAGGGCTTGGCTTGTTTCATCATGAAGTTCACGAGAAATTCTTTTTCTCTCCTCCTCATGAGCGGATAGTAGTTTCAAAATCAACGTATCTCGAAGGGCATCCTTTTCTTGAAGTTCCTTCAATAATTTCTCTACTGCAGTCCTAGAACTAATCAGATTGTCAGCCATTTCATTAAAAGCCTGTGCAAGTTTTCCAACTTCATCATCACCTACTGCTTTAGCTCTTAAGGATAAATTACCAGCTGATATGCCTGCTGCTGTATCAACTAAACTATTAATTGGCCGGGTAATGATACGGGTCACATAATAAGCGATCCCTGCTGCTCCCATGCAGACCAAAAATGTAGCAACAACCAACTCTATTATTTTAGTAAAAATATAGCTTTTCGCCTGTTTTTCTGCCATTCCAACTCTAACGAACCCTACATCTCCCTCTTCAATCGGAACAAGTATGTCATGAATATTTCCTTCATCAGAAGTTAGGATCGCGTAATTTTTAGTATTAACACCATCAGGCTTATGTGCGTTTAATATTCCTTTCGGCAGGTGCTTAGAGAATGTATTACCGACAAGAACATTATTATTGTTAACGACCAGTATATAACGAACATCTTTGTTCGTTTCCTGTGCACGTGTAATGAGAAGATGGATTGAATAATAGTCGTCAGTCAAAATGTAATCCGAGGACAATGCTGCAATATTTTCAGCAATATTTTCACCACGTTTCTTTAGGTCTTCTGTCATGATTTTTGTGAGTGATTCCCAAATGATACATCCTAATACTAGGGCGAGAAAGAGTAGCGAAATGAATATAGCTCCAAATATTTTTTGGTTTATTTGTAATTTATTCAGCCACTTCATAGATGACCCTCATATAACCTTGATTCAAATGGAACAAAACGATCAATGAACAACCCTTGAAACGCTGGTTTTATTATTTCTTGTTCGTGCATAGTAATGAAACTTTCTTTAATAATTCGCTTCTCCTCATCAGGTAAATTACTATTGATGACGACAGGACCGGTACCAATCGGTTCCGTTTTTGCAATAATTTTTAAATCCTTAATTAGTTCTGGATTTTTAAGTTTCGTACGCTCAAAGACTAAGCTATCAACAGCTGCGGCATCAACAACTCCATTTATTACAGCACTTAAGGAGTCTTCATGATTATATGTAAAAACATAACGCCCGAAGAAATGCTCTGGTGTTTCACTTAATTCAGCTAATTTTTTCCTCACAAAAATATATCCGGAATAACTAGTTGGATCGCTAAAAGCAACGTTTTTCCCTCTCAAATCATGTATACTGGATATTTCATTTTTACGGTGTACGACGACATAACCATAATAATATGGAACTCCCATTCGCTCTTGCATAGCAATTGCTTCAAGTCCCTCAACATGTCTGTAAGTGATATATGCTCCTGTTGAAAGTATAGCTATGTCAGCACCTCCATTCATCATCAACATACTAATCTCATTATAACTCTTGCGCTGAATTAGAATTGCAGGTCTATGGAGCTTCTCTCCAATATAGTTAGCTATTTTCCTATAGTGCATAATGGTATCAGTCTTTGATAACACACTTGAAATTGCGATTCGTACAGGAGCGGGATTGTCGTCTTGGTAACCAACAGGCATGGTGTCAAATTCGGAGAAAACAATTTGAGGGTTCGAACGCTCATGCTGACATCCTATTGCAGGTAAAGTAGTAAGCAATATTAAAAAAATCCTCAACCAATTTGTCATACTTTCCTCCGTTCTTACAGGCGAGGAATTTATCCCGCTATTCGTGGGCAGTAATACTCCCGCCTCAAAATTCAGCAAAAGCATCGTCCAGCTCTAGCGGCTAGAATTTCCAGCCGTTTCGCCCCCTCGGACGAGGCAAAAAGCGCCTCTCTGTCAGGGGCGTGGGCGTCCTGCGATTCTGAGCGAGCCGCTTCCGCTTTTCCTAAGAAGTTAGGCGGGAGATAAACTGCCCGTAAAAGCCCGATTGGTGAGGGCTGATAATCAGTGGGGAATGAAGAAAACCCCCACTGATTAAAGTTTCACTTTATCTCCTTATTACTAGCTCCCCAAATCACGATTGAGAGAGCTGCGTTGTCCATCAGTGAAAGATGAATATCACTATCACCCACTAATAGAAGTTTCACTTTATGTATGATGTGAAAATCCCCTAATTGAATCCTACTTAATTTAGGATTTTTGCAGTTTATATTCATATATTACTTCAGGACAATATGCGAAATCTATGAAAGAATGTATCCATCACTCCTTTTCATGTCAGAGTTGTGACAAAAAATATATAAATACTTTCTATTTATATCTCCCCTGACCGCTCCTATACAGAGCCCATTCCTCCCAGGCCATTAAAAAAGTGCTTTTCTGCCTTTTTTTCATAGAGTGACTGAGTAGTTACAAAACAGATTTATATAGCCATGAATATTGCTTGTAGGATAAATTCTGACAGACTATACTATTTTATCCTACATAAAATCAGATATTTACTGATATTTTAACGAATTGGCATATAAGATAATGTAACAAAGGAGGTATGATATAACGCAAGTATTTGTGAAAACGTCTTCACCAAATTGGCATTCTATTTATATACTAAATTTCATGCTAGTCTAAGTTTTTTGTAAATCAAAGTAAAGAAATCGAGGTAGATAATATGTTCTCATTTTTGAAACCTAAAATTGCTACTACAAAAATAGCACCAGATCAGGTTCAAAAAACCTATAAGCTTTTCCGGATACAATCTTTATTAGGGGTGTTCTTAGGTTACATAGCTTACTATATAGTACGTAACAACTTTGCCTTATCTACTCCTTATTTGAAGGAACACCTTAACCTTAGTGCTACAGAAATAGGATTATTAAGCAGTTGCATGCTTATCGCTTATGGAGTTAGTAAAGGTTTGATGAGTAGTTTAGCCGACAAAGCGAATCCTAAAAGTTATATGGCGCTTGGTTTGCTTCTTTGTGCTATGGTCAATATTATGATGGGATTCAGCACGGCATTTTGGATGTTTGCAATTCTTGTTGTTTTCAATGGGTTCTTCCAAGGAATGGGAGTTGGACCTAGCTTTATTACCATCGCAAATTGGTTTCCTCGTAAGGAAAGAGGAACTGTCGGTGCGATATGGAATATTTCTCACAATATAGGCGGAGGTATCGTAGCACCTATCGTCGGTATGAGTTTTGCTATGTTAGGCTCCAATCACTGGCAAGCGGCAAGCTACCAGGTCCCTGCTGCTATAGCTATTGTTATTGCTCTAGTAATATTAGCTCTTATTAAAGGCTCACCGGTAAGTGAGGGATTACCTCCGTTAAACAAAATCATCAAAGACGAATCCGATTCGAAAACAAAACAAAGTGTTGATTCAAAACCACCAACAGACATGAGTGCTTGGCAGATTTTCAAGAATTATGTTTTATTTAACAAAAATGCATGGTTCGTTTCCTTCGTAGATGTTTTCGTTTACATGGTTCGTTTCGGCATTATAAGCTGGTTACCTATTTATTTATTACATGTGAAACATTTCACTAAAGAAGAGATGAGTGTGGCCTTTTTATTCTTTGAATGGGCAGCTATTCCTTCTACCCTTCTGGCTGGTTATGTATCAGATAAATTATTCAAAGGGCGCCGCATGCCGCCAGCAATCATTGCTATGTCAATGATACTTGTCTGCATCATCGGTTACTGGCAAAGTACATCTTTACATTGGGTAACGATCTTCGCTGCTATTATTGGTTGCTTGATTTACATTCCACAGTTTCTAGCTTCAGTACAAACTATGGAGGTAGTTCCAGCTTTCGCTGTTGGCTCTGCAGTTGGTTTGCGAGGTTTTATGAGTTACATTCTAGGTGCATCTTTAGGTACGACTCTCTTTGGAGTAATGGTCGACAAGGTAGGATGGAATGGTGGTTTCTATGTATTACTAGCAGCAACTGTTTGCTGTATCATCTGCTGTATATTGGCTCATCGTGGAGCAAAAGAGCTAGAATACAACAAAAAACATGGAATCCAATCCTAAATCCTATTTATCTAGCAACAACCAAAAAAAGATTGCTTAATCAGCAATCTTTTTTTGTGTCTCAGTTTTCTTAGTTACTTTCCTAATGTGACTCTCTGTTTCTTACCATTTTGGGAGTTTGAGAATGGAGTGCGCGGCTGCTCTCAAATTTATTCTTACCGTTTTGCTTATG
>Ga0209025_1004765_pt1 | contig 11518 bp, 10 predicted proteins | sample AraplaMF_Col_mLB_FD_184256 | JGI IMG/M metagenome (GOLD analysis project Ga0209025, IMG submission 184256) | Arabidopsis root microbial communities from the University of North Carolina, USA - plate scrape MF_Col_mLB (SPAdes) (version 2) | ecosystem: Host-associated > Plants > Roots > Endosphere... | reverse complement strand
AGCATAAGCCGAAACTAATTGTGGCAGGTGCGTCTGCATACCCACGTGGAATCGATTTCGCTAAATTCCGTGAAATCGCTGATGAAGTAGGAGCATATTTCATGGTGGATATGGCACATATCGCTGGTCTTGTAGCTACTGGTGAGCACCAATCACCAGTGCCATACGCTGATTTTGTAACATCTACAACACATAAAACATTACGTGGCCCACGTGGTGGTTTAATCCTTGCTTCGAAAGAATGGGAGCAAAAGCTTAACAAATCTGTATTCCCAGGTATCCAAGGTGGACCATTAATGCACGTAATCGCTGCAAAAGCTGTTGCATTTGGTGAAGCATTACAGCCAGAATTCAAAGAGTATGCAAAACAACTTAAAGCGAATGCTAAAGCTTTAGCAGAAGTGTTAATGGCAGAAGGTGTTGAAATTGTATCTGGTGGTACGGACAACCACTTATTACTTCTTAATGTGAAATCTCTTGGCTTAACAGGAAAAGTAGCGGAGCACGCACTTGATGAAGTAGGAATTACAACAAATAAAAATACAATTCCTTACGATACAGAATCTCCATTCGTAACTTCTGGTATCCGTATTGGTACACCTGCAGTAACATCTCGTGGCTTTAATGAGGAAGACATGAAAGAAGTTGGGGCAATTATTGCTACGGTTCTTAAAAACCCAGAAGATGAAGCTGTTAAAACTGAAGCGAAAGCTCGCGTAAAAGCTTTAACGGACAAACATCCATTATACGCATAATTTAATAGAATAGATAAGGCTGTGGTTAAAGTGGTAGATTGCACTTTAACCACAGCTTTTTTTATTGGCTCTGCAGCTGTTGCTCCGCTTTCGCACAAAAACAACTTGCCACCACTACCGCTCTGCTCTCAGGCAAAAAAACATTTGCTGCCCAAGTGGCTCACGTACGCCCCTGTGAAAGCGCCCAGTAGAATGGAAATCAACCGTATGTTTCGATAATGAGTTATTTTTTTGTTTTAATGGAAATAAAATACTTTTATTTTTGAATTTTTTTACATAAACTTAGTAGAAAAGGATATAGTATAGAAGAGTGAGACAAATGATGTCCTTGTGAAGAAGGGTTTTTTATAAAAGTGACAATTTATTGAATTTTTATGTACAATGTAAGAGGGATTTAACATTATAATTGATAGTTATAGGGAGGAGGGGCTGTATGGTTACTAGAACGGTGTCCATAGAAAATGAAATACTATTAAATACAATTCGTAGGTTAGGAGATCATTCTAAAGAAAGCTACGTTATTTTTGATGCGAAAAATCATTGCGTATTGGAATGTAATGATTCTTTTTGTACGCTGACAAATACTACACGTTTGCAAATAATAAATAGCGATTATTTTGCATGGTTGTCGAACGAAGAACAGGCAACTATTGAAAAGATTAAACAAAAAATACATAGTGGAGTTTTGGTACAAGCAAAATTGCACCATAGTTGCTTCGATAAATCTCTTTTTTGTGCAGAGATACAAGCACTCCCATTTCAAAATAATAAAGATGAAACAATATTTGTCTTAGTACTTGTGAAGGATGTTACTTACTTTCACACCGAGGAGCTTTTAATGCACCTTGAAAAAGATATGTACGAAGCGATTGAAAAGGACAATTCCTTTGATAAAAAGATGAGCATTATTTGCAGTGGTTTAGATAAATTTTTTATGCCGAATATATCAAGTATGGTACTTGTCAAAACAGAGGCAGATCAATTACAAATTTTTAGAGGGAACGATAAAACAAAAAGTTTACCCGATAGTTGTGAAGACAATGAGTTTTTTAAAAGTGTTATGCAAGGAGAGACATCGATTTTAGTGGAGAATCTGGACGATATTGATTTTCCAATAGAGTATAAAAAGTTTGCTAATTCATCTAAAAAACCATTTGGATGGTTTATGCCAATATACAATCAACAACAGCAAGCAATTGGATTGTTTGCAATATTGTTAGAGCAGCATGGAAATGACAAGAAGTTTTTTGAATGCATGTTCCGAAAAATCGGTGCTCTTGTTGCATTGGCATACTCGTATGCAAAAACACAAAAAAAGATATGGGATTTAGCCTATGTCGATATCACAACGGGGCTACCGAATCGACACGGTTTTTTAAATAAGGTAGAAAAAGAGTACAGTCAAAATGGCAACATTAAAATCTTAAAGCCAAGCGAATTCCATCACATTGTCGAGTTATATGGTCGTGAAGCGGGAGATGAGCTGTTAAGACAAATTGCTAAACGTCTAAATGAAGAGAAGTATGAGCGTAACGAATATATTGCTAGATTTACAAGCTCTAGTTTAATCATGTCAAATGCGACGTCTGATGAAGATTTCTTCTATTATGAAAGGCGTATAAAAGAAATTATTCGTCAGCCTTTTATTATAAGTGGAAAGAACATTTATATTACGCTAAAAACGGGAATTGCTTTATATAACGATGAGATCAAAATGGCTGATGCGATTCGCTTTGCAGATAATGCAGTATCCTTTGCGGCCAATAAACCGGGTACTCATACAGAAATATTTACACAAGAAAGAAATGATGTGCTTGAGCAACAAATGACCGTGTTAAACCATTTGGCACAGGCGTTAAAAAATAAAGAAATCTCGGTAAATTTGCAGCCAAAGGTTGATTTACGGACAGGTGAAATTCATAGTATTGAAGCGCTTGCTCGCTGGATTTCGCCAAAACTAGGTTTCGTGTCACCGGCAATCTTTATTCCAGTGGCAGAAAGCGCAGGAAAGGTACGCGAAATCGATGTTCAAATTTTAGAGTTGGTACTTTCATGGTTAGCGGAGCGTAAGAAATTGGGGAAAAAATTAGTGAAGGTGGCAGTTAATATTTCGCCTGATCATTTTTACTATGCTAATTTTGTGCAAGATACATTGGGGCTCGTTCGGAAATACGATATTGATCCGAAATACATCATTTTAGAGGTGACGGAAAATATTGGCCTAGTTGATTTTCAGACCGCTTTTTCTATTATCCAGGAATTAAAGGGCTACGGCTTTAAAACTTCGGTGGATGACTTTGGTACAGGCTTTTCATCACTAAGTTATTTACAAAGACTGCCGTTCACTGAATTAAAAATAGATCGTAGCTTTATTAATGCTATTGATGATGCGGCGACACTCGCTATTGTCCGATCCATTATTCAATTAGCATTAAACCTAGGAATGACTTCAGTAGCGGAAGGTATTGAAAATAAAGAGCAAGTTGAGATTTTATGTGCACTCGGCTGTACAGTAGGACAAGGGTATTTCTATTACAAACCAATGACGATAGAACAAGTAGACGCAATACTTGATGAATAATCGCTAGTATATGTAGGAAACATTCTAGAAAAGGAGTAGTCCCAAATTAATTTTTGAGACGACTCCTTTTTTCTGTTATACTAGGTTAGATAAAAATGAATCCGAACGGTTAGGAGAGAATCCCTTTGAGCAAAGTATACGTATTTGATCATCCACTAATCCAACATAAGTTAACTTATATTCGTGATAAGAATACAGGAACAAAAGAATTTCGTGAGCTAGTAGACGAAGTGGCAACATTAATGGCATTCGAAATTACACGTGATATGCCAGTAGAAGAAATTGAAATTGAGACACCAGTTACTGTTGCTAAGACAAAAGTACTTTCTGGTAAGAAACTTGCGATTGTACCGATTTTACGTGCAGGTATCGGCATGGTAGATGGCGTATTAAACCTAATTCCAGCTGCTAAAGTTGGTCATATCGGTCTTTATCGTGATCCAGAAACGTTAAAACCTGTAGAATACTATGCAAAACTTCCTGCAGATGTAGAAGAACGTGATTTCATCATTGTAGACCCAATGCTTGCAACTGGTGGATCAGCTGTGGAAGCGATCAACTCACTGAAAAAACGTGGTGCGAAAAGCATTAAATTCATGTGCTTAATCGCTGCGCCAGAGGGTGTAAAAGAAATTCAAGAACATCATCCAGATGTAGATATTTATATTGCTGCGCTTGATGAAAAATTAAATGACCATGGCTATATTGTCCCTGGTTTAGGTGATGCAGGCGACCGCCTATTCGGTACAAAATAATACTGAACACTTTTTTGTTAATTTAGTTCAGTATGTAATTTTTAGGAAACTTATAACTATAGAGAGCGTCCTTCATTATTGAAGGACGTTTCATAGTATGTTAGGCGAATTACTTCTCTTAAAGTTCGACACTTGCCTCATATGACGCAGATCAATGGAAGTAAAGCACTTTTCATACAAATATAACAAAGGACGGTGCAAATCGTTTTGACGAAAAAGTGGAAAGTAATGACGATTTTCGGTACGAGACCAGAGGCTATTAAAATGGCCCCACTAGTATTGGAATTACAAAAGCATCCTGAGCAAATAGAATCGATTGTGACGGTAACAGCCCAACATCGCCAAATGCTCGATCAAGTTTTAGAAACATTTAAAATTACACCAGACTACGATTTGAATATTATGAAGGATCGTCAAACATTAATTGACGTGACGACGAATGCATTACAAGGCTTAGATAAAGTCATGAAAGAAGCAAAACCGGATATTGTTTTAGTGCATGGCGATACAGCAACAACTTTCATTGCAAGTCTAGCTGCATTTTATAACCAAATTGCTATCGGACATGTGGAAGCAGGTCTTCGAACTTGGAATAAGTATTCACCATACCCAGAGGAAATGAATCGCCAGTTAACAGGTGTTATGGCTGACCTTCATTTCGCACCGACAGAAGTATCAAAGAAAAACCTTTTAGATGAAAATAAAAACCCTGAAACTATTTTTGTCACTGGTAACACAGCTATCGACGCTTTAGCTACAACAGTAAGTGAACATTACACACATCCTGTCTTAGACAAAATAGGCACAGATCGTATGATTTTATTAACAGCGCATCGTCGTGAAAATCTAGGTGAACCTATGCGTCATATGTTCAGAGCGATTACGAGAATTTTAGCAGAGCATGAGGATGTACAAGTTGTTTACCCAGTCCATATGAACCCAGCTGTACGAGAAATAGCGAATGAAATTTTAGGAGATCATAAGCGTGTTCATTTGATTGAACCTCTTGAAGTCTTCGATTTCCATAACTTTGCGGCTAATTCTTATATGATTTTAACGGATTCTGGTGGTGTCCAAGAGGAGGCACCTTCATTAGGTAAACCAGTTTTAGTACTTAGAGATACAACAGAGCGTCCAGAAGGTATTGCGGCAGGTACACTAAAGCTAGCAGGAACGGAAGAAGAAACAATCTATTCTCTAGCTAAGCAATTAATAGAAGATAAAAATGCTTATGAAGCAATGGCGAAAGCGTCAAATCCTTATGGTGATGGACATGCTTCTGAACGTATTGTGCAGGCTCTTCTAGGATTTTTACAAAAAAGCAAGTGATAGCCCTTTCTGAAAACAAAAAATGAGTCTAATGTACTAATCATGATGGGTGAGCTAATTTACGAGCATATATGTGTCGTAAATTAGCTTTTTTTTGCACAAACGTAAACTTTGATTTTGTAACTATGAATTTTCATACACAAATTTGTCAACAATTTGACAAGAGTATAGTGGCTGTGAAGTTTTTCTCCTTTACTAATTGACTTCAAATATCTCCTATTGTATGCTTACAAAGGGTAAGAATGATAAGGGTTTCTATTCGTAAATAGAGGTTGAAACACTTGTTACATCAAGTTTCTACTAAATTGACAGTTCAAACTAAAAACTGTCGATTTGCAACGTTTTGTGCGTTTCGGGGTGTAAGATATTTTTTGGGATTTACACCTGTAATTTCAAAATGACTCTCTCCCGTTACTATTCCGCTGTGAGTAGTGTTTTTCACTGCTCTTTTCTGATTTCACATAGTGGTCAGCAAACGTTTTCTTTACTCGAAAAAATGATTCAGGAGATTACAAACCAATGCTAGATTTGCATCACATTTTTGCTGTGCAGAAGAGAGCGTTATTTTTTTTGCTCGCACTCTGTGCATTAGGCTGGGGATTTACGCCCTATCAAACGGTTTTTGCGGGCATCGCAATCGGTGCATTATTTGGTACGTATAATTTTTGGATTTTAGTTCGCCGTATGGAGAAGTTTGATCGATCCATTAGTGAAGGGAAGAAAATAGGCTCACTTGGTACAGCGCTTCGCTTTGCATCAGGTGTAGCGGCAGTCGCTCTAGCCATTTCGTTGCCAAACTATTTTCACTTAATTAGCACGGTCATAGGGCTAATGATTCCGTACGTTTTTCTCTTTGTCGAGAGAATTGTGTCACATGTAAGGAACCACTAATGTGCTTTAAATTAGAAAGAGAGGTGAAAAATAACAATGAATCATGAAGCTCCATTAAAAGTAGTTGATTTCGGTTTGTTTTCTCTAACATTCAACCTTTCAACTGTTATGATGTTACTAGTTGCGGCAACAATCGTTTTCTTAATCGCATTTATCTCAACTAGAAGCCTAAAGTTAAAACCTACAGGTATGCAAAACTTTATGGAATGGATTATGGATTTCGTAAAGAACATCATCAAAAGCAACATGGACTGGAAAACTGGTGGACGATTCCATGTTTTAGGTATCACGCTAATTATGTTTATCGCGGTATCTAACTTATTAGGTCTTCCATTCTCTATCGTCTATAACCACGAACTTTGGTGGAAATCTCCTACAGCTGACCCAACTGTTACAATGACTCTTGCAGCAATGATTTTAGCCTTAACACATTTCTATGGTGTTAAAATGAAGGGTACAGGCCATTATGGTGGTACATTCTTCAAACCAATGGCATTTATGTTCCCGCTAAAAATCGTTGAAGAGTTTGCGAACACTTTAACATTAGGTCTTCGTCTTTACGGTAACATTTACGCGGGTGAGATTTTACTTGGCTTAATCGCAGGTTTAGCATCAACAGGTGCTGTTGGATTCATCGGAGCAATTGTTCCAATGATGGCATGGCAAGGTTTCTCTATTTTCATCGGCTTTATCCAAGCCTTTATCTTCACAATGTTAACAATGGTTTACATGGCTCATAAAGTGAGCGATGACCATTAATATAAAGCATAAATCTTATGCTTGAACCCAAAAAAACTAACAATTCCAAGGAGGAAATTTTCAAATGACAGGTTCATTAGGTTTATTAGCAGCAGCAATCGCAATCGGTTTAGGTGCACTTGGTGCAGGTATCGGTAACGGTCTTATCGTTTCAAAAACAGTAGAAGGTATTGCTCGTCAACCAGAAGCTCGTGGCGTTCTACAAACTACAATGTTCATCGGGGTTGCATTAGTTGAAGCCCTACCAATCATCGCAGTAGTAATCGCATTCATCGTAATGAACAAATAATTCAGTTGTACACTGAATTCTAGTGGCGAAGCAGAAATCTCAAGATGAAACTTCGCCCTTCATTTTGGAACTGATAAAAGCTATGTGTAAATATAGCTTTTTAAAATAGGCAGTTTTTCAAGTAATAAAATTATTATGTTGAAGTCAAAGCTCTTGAAGGGAGTGAAACAATCGTGTTTTTAGATTATCTTGTACTAGGCAGCGCTGGTGCCGGTTTCAATGGTGGTGACATCGCCTCAACATTAATCATTTTCTTAGTGTTAATGTTTTTACTTAAAAAGTTCGCTTGGGGTCCACTTATGGGCATCATGCAACAACGTGAAGAATTAGTAGCTAGTGAAATCGAAGCAGCTGAAAAAGCTCGCAAAGATTCTCACCAATATTTAGAAGAACAAAAGAGCCTTCTTAAAGAAGCTCGTACGGAAGCACAATCGATTGTTGAAGGCGCTAAGAAGCAAGGCGAAATGCAAAAAGAAGAAATTCTTACTGCAGCACGCAATGAAGCGAACCGCTTAAAAGAATCTGCTTTACGTGAAATTGAGTCTGAAAAAGAAAAAGCTATTGCAGCTGTACGTGATGAAGTCGTTTCATTATCTGTACTTGCAGCATCTAAAGTCCTTAGCAAAGAGATTTCTGAGGCAGACAACCGTGCTCTAATTGAAGAGACGATTGCGAAGGCAGGGGAAGCTCGATGAGTAATTCAACTGTAGCAAAACGTTACGCACAAGCGCTTTTTGTATTAGCGCAACAAAAAAACATTCTTGCTGAAGTTGGAGCAGACTTAAACGAGCTAACAAAAGTAGTCAAAGAATCTCCTGGTTTTTTAACACTTTTAAATGCTCCTAAGTTCTCTATCGAACGTAAGAAACAAATGGTAGCTGAAATCTTTGCAGGTGCAACTCCAGAGGTTTTACACACAGTTCAACTACTTGTTGAGAAAAAACGTGTAAACGAAGTGACGCTTATTGCGAACGCATATGCTGAGCTAGCTGCACAGGCACAAGGTTCTGCAGATGCAACAGTATTCTCTACTCGTGCACTTTCTGCTGAAGAAAGCGCTAATATTTCTACAACATTTGCGAAACTTGTAGGGAAACAAACATTAAACATTACAAACGAAATTGATCCATCACTTCTTGGTGGTATTCGTGTTCAAATCGGTAATCATATTTATGATAGCTCAGTAGCGAACAAGCTTGAGCGCCTAAAACGTGAATTAATCGGTTAATAATTTAGAAATGTGAGAGGTGACATACATGGGCATCAAGGCTGAAGAAATCAGCAGTCTGATTAAACAACAGATTGAGAATTATGAATCTGAACTTAAAGTAAGCGAAGTTGGTACAGTTATCCGTATTGGTGACGGTATCGCACTTGCTCATGGCCTCGACAACGCCATGGCTGGAGAGCTTCTAGAGTTCTCTAACGGTGTTATGGGTATGGCTCAAAACCTAGAAGAAGGTAACGTTGGTATCGTTATCTTAGGTCCATACGCTGACATCAAAGAAGGCGATGAAGTTCGTCGTACAGGTCGTATCATGGAAGTACCAGTTGGTGAAGAACTAATTGGCCGTGTTGTAAACCCACTTGGTCAACCAGTGGATGGACAAGGTCCAATCAACACAACAAAATCTCGTCCAATCGAAAGTCCAGCTTTCGGTGTAATGGCTCGTAAATCAGTACACGAACCACTACAAACAGGTATCAAAGCGATTGACGCTTTAGTACCAATCGGTCGTGGTCAACGTGAGTTAATCATTGGTGACCGTCAAACTGGTAAAACATCTGTAGCAATCGATACAATCTTAAACCAAAATGGTGAAAACATGATTTGTATCTATGTTGCTATCGGTCAAAAAGAATCAACTGTACGTGGTGTAGTTGAAACGTTACGTAAGCACGGTGCATTAGATTATACAATCGTTGTAACTGCTGCTGCGTCTCAACCAGCTCCATTACTATACCTAGCACCATTTGCTGGTGTTTCTATGGCAGAAGAATTCATGTTACAAGGTAAGCACGTATTAATCGTGTATGATGATCTTTCTAAACAAGCATCAGCTTACCGTGAACTTTCACTTCTTCTACGCCGTCCTCCAGGTCGTGAAGCATACCCTGGTGATGTTTTCTACTTACACAGCCGCTTACTTGAACGTGCTGCGAAGTTAAATGAAACATATCAAAATGGTTCTATTACAGCTCTTCCATTCGTTGAGACACAAGCTGGGGATATCTCTGCATACATCCCAACTAACGTAATCTCAATTACTGATGGACAAATTTTCTTACAATCAGACTTATTCAACTCAGGTGTACGTCCAGCGATTAACGCGGGTCTTTCTGTATCACGTGTAGGTGGATCTGCTCAAATTAAAGCGATGAAAAAAGTTGCGGGTACGCTACGTCTTGACTTAGCTGCATTCCGTGAACTTGAATCATTTGCTCAATTTGGTTCTGATTTAGATAAAATCACACTTGCTAAACTTGAGCGTGGTAAACGTACGGTTGAAGTTCTTAAACAAGACCTAAACAAACCACTTAAAGTTGAAAAACAAGTTGCGATCCTTTACGCATTAACTAAAGGTCACTTAGATGATATTCCAGTACAAGATATCGTTCGCTTTGAAAATGAATTCTTAAGCTGGTTAGAATCAAACCACACAAACGTTTTAGATCACGTTCGTACTACAAAAGAGCTTGCTCCTGATGCGGATTACGTTGAAGCAATCAATGCATTCAAAAAAACTTTCGCTAAATCAGAATAAGTTCGAGCAGTCACTTGATTAAAAAACAAAAGGTGGTGAAATACCAGTGGTAAACTTACGCGAAATAAAAGGTCGTATTAATTCTACAAAGAGTACGAAACAAATTACGAAAGCGATGCAGATGGTTTCTTCTTCAAAGTTACGTCGTGCAGAGCAAAACGCTAAAGCGTACGTTCCTTACATGGAAAAAATCCAGGACGTAGTAGGCGCGATCGCTTCAGGGACAAAAGACAGTGGACATGCAATGTTAACTGCTCGTCCTGTTAAGAAAACAGCTTACTTAGTCATTGGTTCTGACCGTGGTCTTGCAGGTGCTTACAACTCAAGTATCCTACGTCAAGTACAACGTACAATTGATGAGCGTCATAAATCGAAAGACGAATACGTGATTCTAGCGGTAGGTCGTGTTGTTCGTGACTACTTTGTGAAACGTGATCATAATGTCATCAGCGATGTTATCGGTCTTCCGGACCAACCATCATTTGCTGATATTAAAGAAATCGCTCGTAAAGCTGTTGGTATGTTCATTGACGGTACGTATGATGAACTTTATATGTACTACAATCACTTTGTCAGCGCTATTGCTAGCGAAGTGACAGAGAAAAAACTTCTTCCATTAACGGATCTTGCACCTGCTAGCAGTAATGCTTCTTACGAATTTGAGCCATCTGGTGAAGCAATTCTAGAAGTATTACTTCCACAATACGCGGAAAGCTTAGTTTACGGCGCATTATTAGATGGAAAAGCAAGTGAACATGCTTCTCGTATGACGGCTATGAAAAATGCAACTGATAACGCATCTGATCTTATTTCAGATCTTTCATTGCAATATAACCGTGCGCGTCAAGCGGCGATTACACAAGAAATTACAGAAATCGTTGGTGGAGCTGCAGCCTTAGAATAGGCCCAGCTTCCCAATGTCGTATAAGAATACGATAGGAGGATACACAGTAATGAATAAAGGACATGTTATTCAAGTAATGGGTCCAGTTGTTGACGTAAAGTTTGACAATGGCCAATTACCAGCAATCTATAACTCACTAACAGTTAAGATTGAACGTCCAAATGAAGAACCATCAATTCTTGCATTAGAAGTTGCTCTTCATTTAGGTGATGATTCTGTTCGTACAATTGCAATGTCATCTACTGATGGCTTACAACGTGGAGCAGAAGTAACAGACTCAGGAAAAGCTATCTCAGTACCAGTTGGTGAAGTTACTTTAGGTCGTGTATTCAACGTACTAGGCGAAGTAATCGACTTAGGTGAAGAGATTCCAGCTGACGTTCGTCGCGATTCAATTCACCGCGAAGCACCATCTTTCGATGAACTTTCAACTACAGTTGAAATTCTTGAAACAGGTATCAAAGTAGTAGATTTATTAGCACCATATATC